>Ga0209591_10008376_pt1 | contig 11265 bp, 16 predicted proteins | sample MAT01_FD_187207 | JGI IMG/M metagenome (GOLD analysis project Ga0209591, IMG submission 187207) | Freshwater microbial communities from Lake Fryxell liftoff mats and glacier meltwater in Antarctica - MAT-01 (SPAdes) (version 2) | ecosystem: Environmental > Aquatic > Freshwater > Ice > Liftoff...
CAAGCGAAGCCGCCCATCGCTGTCGGCCGCAACGCCCCCTGCCCCTGCCGCAGCGGCCTCAAGTTCAAACGCTGTTGCGCGAATCCGCCCGCCCAGAATCCAGCCGCCCAGAATCCAGTGGCCCAGAATCCAGTGGCCCAGGCGAGAGCCGCCTAGCGTAACCCACAAAAAACATTTTTTCCGAAAACAAACCCGGCGATCTCTCTCAAAACAAACGTTTCGGCCTCTTGGGTTCCTTGGGTTCTCCGCAGCGCCATGCCACAATCGCAGTTCTATGGCCAAGAAGTGGCACGAGTACTTTGTTTCCGTCGAAGGGCAAGCGGGCGAAACGGCCCCTCCACCGGACGCCGCGCAGTCGATCGCCCAAATCGCTGCCGCCGTCGCCCCCGCGCCTCCGGTCCAGTTCTCGAAGCCCGTCGCGCAGCTCACCACCTTCTAGGAAATCTACGGCGCCGCCGGCATCCAGCCGCCACCCAACGGCTACACCATCTTGAAGGTGCACGACATAATCTCAAGCGAGCACATCAAACAGATGCCCTCCGAGGTGAAACGCATTTCGATCCTGGTCGCGCTCGACGGCGCCGGGGTCAAGATCCAGTCCGTCATCGAAGACGCCGTCCGAAGGGACCAGGCCCTCGACGGCTTCCAACGCGTCCGCCCTGGCGCGGGTAAAGTTTGCGTTCGAACGAGGCGTTCGGCCACCGCGTGCGGGGGGCGAGTTTTCACAATGAAACCGACAAATTGGGGAGACCCGGCCCCGCTTCGCAAGGGCGCTACCCACGATGCCAGGCCTCCAGCGGACTGTTCGGCGCCGTTTCCGGATGAAAATTCGGCGGTGGCGATATTTTTCGCCTGAAATGAGGAGATACGCGCACCATCGAATGGGAACGCGTGCAGATGGATCTCGATGCGGCGCGCACGATTCAGCGCAGTCTGCTGCCGCAGGAGGTGCCGGCGATTGCGGGGTACACCCTCAATTACCGGTCGACGACTTGTTATGAAGTGGGCGGCGATTACGTGGATGTCGTCGCGCTGCCCGATGGGCGCCTGATGATGGTGCTGGCCGATGTGGCGGGCAAGGGGCTCGCTTCGGCGATGATTTCGATGACCTTCCGGTCGAGCTTTCTCTCCATGGCCGGCGCGGGGTTGCCGCTGCATGAAATGGCGGCGCGGATGAACACGCTGCATTGGCAGGAGGGGACGGAAGCGCGCCGCCGTTATGTGACGGCGATTCTGCTGTGTTTGGATCCGGCGTCGCATACGATTGAGGCGGTGAATGCGGGGCATAACCCGGCCTTTGTCGCTGCGGATGGCAAGATAGTCCACATCGGGGCGAGCGGTCCGCCGTTGGGCATGTTGCCGGGCCGCAGTTACGAAATTGAGCGGTTCACGTTCGAAGAAGGGAGCCAGATGTTACTCTACACCGACGGGCTGACCGAGGTGTTTCGAGGCGACGAAGAATTCGGGGAGGAACGGCTGATGGGTTTACTGCATGACCCGGCGGACGACTTCCTTCACCAGGTGTGGACGACGCTGAAGCACTTTACCGGCAATGCGCGCCAAACCGACAATGTGACCGCGTTGTATCTATCGCGGGGGAGGAAGTAAATGGTCGGGGAACCAATTATTACGGAGTTGCGGCTGCCTTCGCGGCTCGGGTTTGAGAAGGTGGCGATGGGGACGGCGGCCAGCGTCGCCCAGATGATGGGCTTTTCGGCGGATCGCGTCGAAGACCTGAAGACGGCGGTGGCCGAGGCTTGTATCAACGCGATTGAACACGGGAATAAACTAAATGACCGTTTAGTCGTCGTAGTTACTCTATCGATGGATGCGGAGAGCCTGGAAGTGAAGATCGCCGACCAGGGCATGGGCGTGCAGCAGGCGTTGCATGTGCCGGATATGGACCGGAAGATGCTAGGCGAGGAAGATCCGCGCGGGATGGGAATGTTTCTCATTCAGGCGCTGGTGGATGAAGTGGAATACGTGAGCGAAATAACCGGCAGCTATGCGCGGCTGGTAATTCATTTGAATGGGAGTCATGAATAGAAATGGTAGCGCCAACGAAAACGAAGGTCGAACAGAATAGCGGCCTGGCGGTGATGCGGTTTGAGGGGGGACATCGCCAGCACGTCGGAGGCAGCCGTGTTGGGTGAGTATAAAAGCTTGGCGGCCGGGACGACGAAAATCCTGCGGGACTTTACCAAGGTGGGCTACTTGAATTCGAGCGGCATCGCGCTGGTGATTCAACTGATGATGGCGGCGAGCAAATTGCCGCAGAAAGTCGTTTGCTTTGGCTTGTCGGCACACTTTGTGAAGGTATTCACGATGCTCGGCTTGGCCAAGTATACGACGCTGTATCCCGACGAGGCGGCGGCGCGGGCAGCGGTGGCTTAGAACGTAATCTGGCGGCTTGTCTGGCGGGTCAACTCACTTCACGTCGCCAGCGTTGTGGCGTTTTTGAGGAGAACCCGCCCGATGAAAACGATAAACCTACTTACTGCGACGCGCGTTCGCCAAGCGCTTCACGAACGCCGCGTGTTCAGGGGAAGCCAAACCCTGTTGCGCGGCGGGGAGCAGGTTGCCCTTCCAAAAGGCTTCGGGGTGGAGCCACAAGCCGGGGAAGACGCGGGAGCGGAAGATGCCGTCTTCGCCGGGTTTCATCTCCTTGTACTTGCCGCGCGTGAGTTGACGCCCAGACGATGGCGCGAGGCTGCAGCTGCACGGTGAGGTACTCCCGGACGCCGGCGCGGCGGTAGAGGTCGAGCTTGATGCCGAGGTCGCGGGAGAGGCTTGAGCCGCTTACTTCGACGATGAGTTCAGGTGCGCCGGCGGCGTACTTGCCGGCGATGCTGGACTGGCCACCGAATTCCGGGGCGATGCGCAGGAAGAGGTCGGGTTGCGGGGTGTCTTTGGGTCCCATCACCCAGGTGCCGTCATTGCCACCCTCGCATCCAGGGCTGTGGCTGCCATAGGTGAAGAGCCATCCGTTCAGGTTGTAGTGGGTGGTGGAGTGATCCGCAAATACGGGCGAGGCCATGAAAACGACTCCATCGATCAGTTCCGCCTGCTTGAGGTCCGGCATCGCTTCCCAGCGGCGGAGGAATTCAGCGCTGTTGAGGCGGTCGCCTTCATGCAAGGTGGGCGGCAATGCAATGGCAAGATTCTGCACGAGGGAAACTCCAAGTTCAGGTTATCACGCGTGCTTCTGGGCTGGTTGCACTTCGCGGGGTTACTCTGGGCGCAGACGCCGCGTTACCTGGACCTGCGCGGCGACTCGCGGCGAAGTCCGAACGATGATGTCTGGCTCGCCCTGACGGCAACGGATGCTTTCGCCAAAGGGAATCGCTTTGTCGTCTTCTCCGCCCAGAAGTGGCCAAGGCCTGGGGCCAGAACGACGACATCACCGTGGTGACGGTGCGGAGGACGGCGTGAAGCTAATCGGCCAACGGATCCCGAATCGGCGGGAGTTGCAGGACAAAACCGTCGACGGGGCCTTCGCCGGGAATGGAGTCGACGCCCGCGAGAACTTCCGGCTCACGTCCGGGGCGATAGATCTCCACGGTGCGGCTTTCGGGGTCGATCAACCAGCCGAGTTGCGCACCGCTCAGGAGCCACTCCTGCATCTTGTCGCGCAGGGGGCGGATGCGGTCCCACTTGGATCTCAGTTCGATCACGAAGTCCGGGCACAGGTGCCAAGAGGTATCCAAGTGTTGCTGGCTGAGCTGGCGGACTTTTTCCTTGAGGACCCAGGAGGCGTCGGGCGACCGGCGGGCGCCGCTGGGAAGAACATAGCCGGTGGAAGAGTCGTTGACGATCCCGCGTTTGTCCAGCTTGGCCCAACTGCGCAACTGCCAATCAATTTCGGAATTTTGCGAGCCGGTCAGGCTGTAGTTGGGAGGCGACACTATGAGGTCCCCTTCGGCGGTCATCTCAAAAAAGAGGTCAGGATGCTCAGCACAGAATTCGGCGAATTGCTCGTCGGTCATTGGCGGGACGGTGAGCGTGGCCGGGAGAAAGGCTTCGTCGATCAGGAACGCCATTTCTTGATTCTATCTTGGTTGGCCTGGGGCCAGAACGACGACATCACGGTAGCCACCGTGCGCAGCCTGCTGTGAAATTAGTCCAAGTCAGTCAATTCGCGCCAGCCAAGTGCCGCGCCAACCGCGCGCTTGACCTCTATCCACCGCTCGGGGCTCAACCGGCCCGCCTGACGAGTGAGCGACTCGCGGGCAACCATCCGCAAGTTATCGCAGTTGGCGACGCAGTCCTTGGGCAAACCCTCCACCGCGCCGAGCGGGACTTCGCTGGCCATGTTCCGGATCGTCGAGGTGATTTCAATAGCGATGAACTTGTTGAGGTAGGGATAGGCGTCGTCGCGACTGATGAGCAACACCGGCCGCCGTCCAGCGGGCTCTCGCAACTCCGACCACCAGATGTCGAACTGCCTCATTCCTTCCACTCCTCCGCGGAATCCCAAGTATCCGCATCGTTAACCGAATCGGGCTGAAGCCGATACGCCTCGCGCATACGCTCGGTCTCGTGTTGGAAAAGGGCGTCTTTCACCGCCTTCCTGATGAAGTCCGCGCGCTGGCGCTTGGCAGCTGGCGCAATCCGGTCAATCGCCTTTAGCGTCGAATCATCGAAGTGGACTAAAACTTGGGGCATACAAATTAAGTATATATATAGTCCATATGGATATCCAGGCGGACCGGCACATGTCTGGGGCCAGAACGACGACATAACCGTGGTGACGGTACGAAGGAACTCCTGAGATTCGCGCTATTGATCCTTTTGGCGAGCAGCCTTTTCGCCCAGACTGATTTAATGGTCGAGGCTACGAACTGCGTGCATACCTCAGGCGATAACCCCGCCTGGGCGCGCCCGGACTTCGACGACCGGCAATGGTCGCCTGACCTTCCCCGCTTCGGCACTCCCTACACCTGGAGCCGCTGCCGTTTGGACTTGAGCGCACTCGTAGTGCAAGCACCCTTCCACGCCACCGTACAAGTACATGGGGCGTGGGAACTCTTCGTCGACAGCCAGCGTTCAGCCTCCTGGGGAGACATCGGCAATGGCCGGGTCGCGTTTAATGTCTTCGGGGAAAGTGTGTTGCCTGCGACGGCGGAGCGCAAAGTGGTGATGGTGGCACTGCGGCGCTACAGCCTGCTCTTCGGGCCCGGCCCCAGCAATCCCGCCCTGCGCATTCTCGTGGGTGCCGAACCCGCGATCTTTGCCGCCGATGCGCGCTATCAGGACGCGCGGCTGAGCGTGGCGCTACCAGCGTTGTTCTTCGGAGGTTTTGCGGTGTTTGCAGGCGTCGCGATGCTGATCCTCTATTGCGCGGATTGGAAGCAGCGCGAATTACTCTGGTTCGGCGTGATGGCTTTGTCAATGGGATTGCTGCGGTTGCTCTTCATCCCCGGCCAGGCAGTGGATTTCGAGTGGTTGGTGGCGCTTTGGTTTATCACCAATTGCATCAACTATGCAGCGTTGTCACGATTTTTCTTCAGCCTTGTCAGCAAGCCCGTGCCGCGCTTCTACGTTGCGGTAGTCATTGTGTAGATCCTGCTTACGGTCAAATTGGCGCGCATCTTGTTCTATTTCGAACGACAAATCCGGGTGATCGGCGCAGAGCGCGGCGAAGTCGTCGTCCGTCATGGGTCCGGCGGTAAATGTCGCCGGCAGTTGGCCGTCCTGGATCAAGAATGGCATGGCTTTAGCTTATCGCAGGCGAATGACATCACGGTGGTAACCGTGCGGAGGGTAGGATGACATTAGTCGGCGAGCGGATCCCAAACGGGTATAAGGTCAAGGACGAATCCGGCCACCGGCCCCTCACCCGCCAGGGAGGAGGCTCCGGTCCGCGTCTCGGCTTCATGGCCAGGGCGATAGATTTCCACGGTGCGGGCCTCGGCGTCAATCAGCCAAGCCAGTTGAGCGCCGTTGGCCAACCACTCCTCCATCTTTTCCCGCAGGACCCGAATCTTGTCTGTTTGGGAACGCAGCTCGATGACGAAACTGGGACATACCGGCCAGAAGCGGCTAAAGGCAGTGGGATCCAGATCCTGGATGCGCTGCTTGAAGATCCACGCCGCATCGGGCGAACGCCGCGCGCTATTGGGCAGCAGCCAACCGGTGGAAGGATCAAAGGCGACGCCTCGCTTGTCCTGACGGGCCCAGTTCCGGAGTTGCGCGCTGATTTCGTTGTTGCGCGCACCGGTCCACGTGTAAGTCAGCGGCATGATGATGAGTTCCCCGTGGGCGGACATTTCCAGACTCAAGTCTGGATGTTCGGCGCAGAGTTGGGCAAAGGCTTCGTCGGACATGGGGCCGACGGTCAGGACGGCGGGCAGGTGGGTCTCATCGATCACGAATGCCATGCTCACAGTATAGCCGTCGGCGCTTTTTCGCGCGGTAAGTGTTTCGGTTTCGGCCGAACCAGCCGCCAAGGCCTGAGGCCAGAACGACGGCATCACCGTGGTCACGGCTTCGACCGTACGCGGGAGATCTCGATGAAGCCCGCGGTGGAGATCGCGGAGACGGCCAAGGCCTGGGGTCAGAACGACGACATCACAGAAGTTACCGTGCGGAGGACTGCATGAGGCACTTACTTGCCCAGCGGGTTCCACACCCGCGCCAACTCGAGGACGAAGCCGGCGACGGGTCCTTCGCCCTCGACGCGGGTGGTGCCGGCGATGCGTTCCATGTGGCCATCCGGCCGGTAGATCTCGACGGATTCGGTTTCGGGGTCAAGCAGCCAACCCAACTGCGCGCCATTGGCGAGGTACTCTTGCAGCTTGCGCTGCAGCGGATTCAATCGGTCGGTATCGGAGCGAAGCTCGATGACGAAGTCCGGGCAGAGGTGCATGAAGCCCTTGCGGTCTTCTGGAGCGAAGCGACTGGTCAACAACCAGCAGGCATCGGGAGAGCGCCGCGCGCCATTGGGCAGAACGAAGCCGGCGGAGGAATCGAAGGTGATTCCCCGGCCGTCCTTCTCGGCCCAGTTGTAAAGTGCGGCGCAGATTTTTGCGTTTCTCGCGGCGGTGAAGGAGTAGGCAGGGGCCATGATGATAATTTCGCCTTCGGCGGTCATTTCGAACGAGAGATCGGGGTGATCGGCGCAGAGCGCGGCGAAGTCGTCGTCCGTCATGGGTCCGGCGGTAAAGGTCGCTGGAAGTTGGCCGTCCTGGATCAAGAATGGCATGGCTTTAGCTTATCGCAGTGGGATGACCATTTCGAACGAGGCACGGAGGCAGAAGGGCAACACTCATTCGTCAATCTGCATCAACCCCAGCGCGAACAGTATGGAGGCCATTTGCCCATAAGTGTATCCTCGGACGACATCAAGTTCGTTACCCTGCGGAGGACTTCATGAAACTGCTTTACCTCGGCCTCTTCGCCACAACACTTACTGCACAATCGATACCTATCAGCAGCCTATCGCAACCGCAGGCGCTCACCGGCCAATGGAAGTATCACGAAGGCGACGATCCGCGTTGGGCTAAACCAGACCTGGACGACTCGAAGTGGCCCACCATCGCCATGCCCGACAAGGTGAATCAGGAATTCGGCCAGCGTTGGTATCGGGTCCAGGTTGACCTTCCCCCCTCGCTGATCAACGAGCCGCTGGGCCTGCTGGCGGGGCCATTCGGATCGGCCTTCGCGTATGAGGTCTTCGCCGATGGCCAAAGGATTGGGTTCCTGGGCGGATTTGGCGCGACGGAACTACGCTTGCCGGCAGTGGCTGTCTTTCCACTTTCGCGGCCAACGGGCTCAAAGCTATTGCTCGCCTTCCGCGTGCGCAGCATTCCTTCCGCCTACACCATACCGGCCGAGACGGAGGCGAGTGCGTCCTTCATCGGCACACTCGAAGGCGTGCGCGCACAAGAGAAACTCTGGCATGCAGAGCGTCTGCGCGGCCGTCTCAACGGCCTGCTGATCTCGGCCGCCATCGCCATGGCGGTGTTGTTCTTCCTCACCTTGCCGCTCTCCCGCAAAGGCTCGCGCGAGTACTTTTGGTTTGGACTCTTTCTCGCCGGGAGCCTCGGCTTCCGGCTGATCCCCTTGTATCCGGAGAGTCTAGGGCTCGAACGCGTGGTCATCTCAAACCTTGGCATGGCGATTTCACTCTCTGGCGGCGTATTGGTATTGCCATTTCTTCTCATTGAGCTCTTCGCTTCGCGCCATACGCTAGCCGGTTGGATGGGCGCAGCGCTCATGTACGCGATGGCTTGTACAGCCATGGCCAGCCAGCTTCTGGATGCACCCCTCACGATTGAAACGCAGCGGATGCTGATTCTTGCTGCCACCGTGGTTTGGTTCATTTACTACTTTCCTTTCGCCTGGCAGTACTCGACCATTCGCGGTCAACTGCCGGCTATGCATGCAGTCCTTCTCTTCCACATGTCTGGAACACTGCTCCAGCACTTCGCCGTGAGCTACCTCCAGTTGACCGAGAGCCAGGGATTGTGGCTTCAAACCATCCGCTTGATGACACTCTTGCTGGTCACCTTCGCCATGGCGATTCTGCTCAATCGCCGTGCAGCCAACCTGGCCGACGAGAAACAGCGACTCAGCCGCGAAATTGCCGCCGCCGCCGAAGTACAATCGCTAATGCTCCCAGGCTCGGCTCAAGACGGAACAGAAACAACCATCGACGCCGTCTACCAACCGGCTTCCGAAGTCGGCGGCGACTTCTACCAGGTCCTCGACCGTCCCGACGGCTCGCGCGTGGCGCTGGTGGGCGACGTGAGTGGCAAAGGCTTAAAAGCAGCCATGTTGGTATCGGTCGCCATTGGTGCCTTGCGCAGGGAGAAATCTTCTTCCCCTGCGGCGATTCTCGCTGGACTCAATGAAGCCCTCCTCGGCCAAGGCGGTTTCGTCACTTGCTGCTGCATCCGCTACATGCCGGGTGGAGAGTTAACAGTTGCAAGTGCCGGCCATCCTTCACCCTATTGCGACTCTCGTGAATTGGAAGTGGAAGCAGGTCTTCCACTGGGCGTAATTGCCGAGGCAGAGTGGCAAGAGACACGACTGAATCTTCCCGCAGGGGCTCAGGTCACTCTTGTCTCTGACGGTGTCGTTGAGGCCGAGAACGCCCATCGCGAACTCTTCGGCTTCGAGCGGACGCGCGAGATCAGCGGGAAGTCAGCGCAGGAGATTGCCGATACGGCGAAGACCTGGGGCCAGACTGACGACATTACTGTATTGACGGTGCGGAGGCAGCTTTGAAAATCAGCATTATTCTTCTCTTCTTGTCCATCGGCCTCGCGGCCCAAACCGTGAGCCTCGAAGGAACCTGGAAGTGGCACGAAGGCGACGACCCTCGTTTCTCCTCACCCGGATGGGATGATTCCGGCTGGACTACGATCAGCCTTCCCCGGCGCGAACAAGTGCCCACAGGCGTAGCGTGGTTTCGAAGGCAAGCCGTGGCACCAGCCACGACCGGCCCACTTGCCTTAACCGTGGGATCTTACAACTTCTGCGGGGAAGCCTTTGTTAACGGCGTACGCATCGGTCGCATTCCCTGTCAGCCGGGCGAAGATCCGCCGTTCTTCGTGCCACGCGTCTATACGGTTCCACAAGGTTTGCTCAAGCAAGGCGAATCGTTTGTGGTCGCCTTGCGCGGAGAACACCGTTTTGCTCTCTGGGGGAATGCTTCATTCCTTTTGGATGAAGGACCCTACCTACTTGCGGATCGCCCTTTTGCCGAAGCGGCCGGCCGCGCAGCCCTCGGCCGCCTGCAGCGCAACGCATCCTCCTTTATCGTCTTTTCCTGGACTGCGTTCGGCATCAGTTGCCTGCTCCTCGTCTTATGGGCCACAAACCCGTCCCGGCGCGAGTTGCTATGGTTTGGCCTGTTTCAGCTTTGCATTTGCGCGTTCAGCGGATCTCAGTTATTGTTCGTGTACGAAATGGAAGTCTCTACGGCCTTCTTCACCTGGTCGGTTCCAGCGGCCTTTCTATTTCTGGCGGCTGCCACCCACGTGGTTTTTTTCGCCACCGATTTACCGGTTCGCTGGTGGTTCGGCGCGGCGCTGCTCACCCTCGGCGCCCGGATGGTGTTGCCGGGCTTCTCCTGGCAGATCCCGGCATTGATGCTGCCTCTGGTTTGGGCCGCTGGGCGTTTGCGAAGTCCCCTCCCGCCAGACCGGTTTTTCGCCGTTGCTTTGTTGCTCTATTCGATTGTGGGCATGAACAGCGCCATCAGCCGGACTCTTCCAGGCCTCTGGCCGATTCCGGGTGCGTTCTGGATAGGATCGTTCCTGGTCGTGACGATCTCTGCGGTCAATGGAGTGCTTTCTTCAGTAATGCTGGTGCTGTTGATTTTGCGGCTCGGCGAAGACCGCCGCGAGAAGCAGCGACTGGCCGGCGAGATGGCCGCTGCTGCGGAAATGCAGTCGCTGATGCTGCCATCTGCGGCAATTGAGGGAGTCGAAATGGTGTATCTACCGGCGACCGAAGTCGGCGGCGACTTCTTCCAGCTATTGGATCGTGACGCTAGCACGCGCATTGTGGTGGTAGGCGATGTCAGCGGCAAGGGACTGCGGGCAGCCATGCTGGTCTCGTTGGCCATCGGGATCTTGCGCAACGAGAGGACATCATCGCCGGCGCGGATTCTCTCAGTGTTGAACGAAGGCCTCATGGGCCGCAGCGGAGGCGGATTCGTGACGTGTTGCTGCGCCCGCTTTGATGCCGACGGGAATGTGACGATCGCCAACGCTGGTCATCCCGCTCCCTACTGCGACGGCCGGGAACTTGTGATTGAGTCGGGGCTTCCCTTGGGGATTGTGCCGGGAGTGGAGTATGTGGAGTCCGTCGTGAGAGGTGAGCGGTTCACCTTTATCTCCGATGGCGTTGTTGAGGCGGAGAATGCCCAGCGTGAACTCTTCGGCTTTGACCGGACGCGCGACATCTCGATGAAGGCGGCACTAGAGATCGCCGAAGCGGCCAAGGGCTGGGGCCAGAACGACGACATCACGGTAGTTACTGTGCGGAGGAACACTATATGAATTATCTCTGGATAGCCGTTTTAGCGGCTTCGCTGGCCGCGCAAACCATCGACATCCGTAACGGCGACGAGTCTACGCCGCTGGCCGGCGTTTGGAAGCAGAAGACCGGCGATGACCTTCGCTGGGCCGATCCGGCGCTGGACGACTCCTCTTGGACCTCCATCACCATGCCGCGTCCGGCCGCAGCTGGCGCGCTGGGCTACACTTGGCATCGCATCCATGTGTCCGTTCCGGCGGACCGGAACTTGCAGGT
>Ga0209591_10008377_pt1 | contig 11264 bp, 9 predicted proteins | sample MAT01_FD_187207 | JGI IMG/M metagenome (GOLD analysis project Ga0209591, IMG submission 187207) | Freshwater microbial communities from Lake Fryxell liftoff mats and glacier meltwater in Antarctica - MAT-01 (SPAdes) (version 2) | ecosystem: Environmental > Aquatic > Freshwater > Ice > Liftoff...
GTGGAGTATACATTCTCCGCAAAGATGTCGCTCACCATCGTTGTTTGAGGGCGGCTTCCTTGTCCGGGAAGAGCCGGAAGCCGTAGAGCGATTGCATCCCTTGCATCATTGTCTGGAGTTCGGGCCGCAGGCGGCACATGGCGAGCGAACTGCCGAAGGTGCGGAGCCATTGCACCAACTCGGCGAGCATCTCGGTGGCCGACGTTGACATGCGGCGGACGTTCTTGAAGTCCAGCAGCACCCGCAGGTTTGGGTGGCTGAGGTTGTCGTGCAGTTCCTTCTTGAGGTGAATCAACTCGGCGTCGTCCACCAGGTAAACATCCTGGATGCGAACGAGCGTGAGCGTTGCCTCCTGGGAAATTCGTAGCCGGCCCCGGAGCACGCCCTTCGCGGCAGACATGCGGGCGATCATCGCGCCGGCAACGGCCGAGGGGTCTTGTTGATCGATCTGAGCGTTCTTCACGGCTTCGAGTTCATCAAGGGCGGACACCTTCGCCCCGTGGTCTTCATCGAGTTGCTTGAGCGCCCATTCTTCGAGGTCTCGCTGACTGAGTTGCTTCTCGCGGAAGTTAATCATGAACTCCAGCGGGCCGGCAGCCACTTTGTCGCCCTTGTGCAAGGGCCATTCCTCGCTTGGCGGCATGATCTCGCCGTTCACGATGGTCGCCTTGCCGCTGCCAAGGTCGCGGATGAATACCTTGCTCCCGCGGACGGAAAAGGCGCAGTGCTGTTCGCCAAGGTCATCGTGGACGGCCCGCAGTTGGCACATCTTCGCCGTGCCGATGAGGAACAAATCGATCTCGATGGGGATCGGCATCCCCCGCTTTTTGCCTTTGGCCACGATCAGGAAAAACTTCATGCCCCACCCCAGGGAGAGTGATAGGGGTTTGCCGCGAGATTATGTCAAGAGAATACCAGATGCTATGTGACGATGGGACCAGACGCAAGCCGATTCCGCCCAGATTGAACGTCGAACGTCGCGGCATTTCAGCCCTGGACGAAGGAAAATCAGCAACCGGTATTGACCATGGAGAGCTGTGGAGTAGATTAACCTGAGCCAAGTTTGGAAAAATCGTTGTCCACTATGGCCTGGGGGTGCTTCGGCACGAAGGGGATTAAACCCCTCCTGGGCCTCCCTTATTATACCATGTTCCTTCTCTACGCTGATGCATCCGGTACGCCGGAACTGCAAGACGCATCACGCCACTACGTCTTGCTGGGCGTATGCGTGAATGAGGGGGCTTGGTTCGGCCTCAACACACGCATCCAACGCCTCAAGGCTCATTACTGCCCGCCCGGTCACGACTTTGAGTTGCACGCGGCTCAGTTCGCAATTCAAATTCGAGAGCAGGAGCAGATTCCCAACTTCGCTGACATGTCGTGGACCGACCGGCGAAACCGGGTTCATCTGATTTATCAGGCCAGAATCGACGCGGCCGGAAACGCCACTGAGAAGGCACGGCTGAGGGCGAAGTACCGGGGGGTCGCCCCGTACATCCACTTGACTAGACAAGAGCGATCGCAACTACTCACCGACACGCTCGAACTGGTCGCTGGCCACGAAGGAATTCGCCTCTTCGCTGAGGCGGTTTCCAAGAGCCATCCGGCCGTGGTCGCTGGGCAAATCAGTCCGGTACGTCAAGCCTTCGCGCAAGTCGTGTCCCGGTTCGATGCGTTTTTGCAGCAGCGGTACCGCTGGAAGTTGCAGCGCAGCGACCGCCCTAATATCGACAACGGACTACTGATTCTCGATCAGGACTACAACACAGAGGCGACCGTCCAGCAGCAGTTTGACGGCTTTCGTCAGCACGGCCATCCTTGGGGTGACATGCGGCATGTGATCGACGTGCCGTTTTACGCGTCGAGCGACCGGCTTGCAGGGCTGCAAATCGCCGACATTTGCGCCTATGCTGTGCGGCGCTACCTCGACCGAGGGGCTATCGCGGGGAGTCACGAAGAGCACAATTTCCGAAGAATATTCCATCGATTCGATCAAGACTCTTATGGTCGTCTGCATGGCTTGAGGCATTTCGTCCAACCAGAAACTTGCAACTGCCTGATTTGCCAGCAGCGAGGCCATGCCTTTCCTCCAGCGGCGGACGGGGTTCCCGCACCTGCGGTTCCGCCTGCCTAAGGAGAGATTCTTGTGCCGTTCTGATCGCGCAGGCGTTTGGCCGTAGCAACCTCGGTTCCATGAACGAGGTCTTCTTCATCTCCGCCCCCCAACAACCAACTTCCGACAACCAACTTCTCACCACCAAGTTCCCATGTCCAAAATTCCGGTCATCGGTGTCGGCCCCGACGGCACGGCTGGGCTTTCCGCCCGGTCCCGCGAGACGCTTGCCGCCGCGGAACTCGTGTTCGGCTCCGAGGCCGCGTTGCGCTTGCTGCCGGAACTGCCTGGCGAGCGGGTCGCCATCGGGTCGGACTTGCCCGCCGCCGTTGAGAAACTCCGGGCGAACCTCGGCACCAAGCGAATCGCGCTCGTCGCGGTGGGCGACCCACTGTTCTACGGCACGGCCCGCTATTTCTGCGACCGCGTCGGGGCGGATCACTTCGAGGTCGTGCCGCACGTTTCGAGCATGCAACTGGCCTTCGCCCGCATCAAGGAGACGTGGGAAGAAGCGTACCTCACTGACCTGGCCTCACGGCCGTTGGAAGACGTCCTCGACAAGATTCGCACGGCGGAAACCGTCGGCCTGTTCACCACGGAGGCGGCACACCCGGCCCGCGTGGCCCGCGAACTTCTCGCCCGGGGCATCGACTACTTCACGGCGTGGGTCTGCGAGAATTTGGGCGGCAAGGACGAACGCACCACCCGTGGCGAACTGACTGACATCCGCGACATGAAGTTCGACCCGCTGAACATCATGATCTTGAAGCGCAAGCCCAACCGTCCAGACCGGCAACGTTCGGCGGGAACGCTCCGTCGCTTCGGTAACGCCGACGACGTGTTCGCCCAATCACGCCCCAAGACGGGCCTTATCACGCAATCGGAAGTCCGGGCGGTGGCACTGGCGCAACTCGATTTGCACCCCGGCGACGTGTTTTGGGATGTCGGCGCGGGTTCCGGTTCGGTGGCCATTGAGGCGGCGGCGCTCGTGGCACCCGGCCCGAGTTATGCCATCGAGCAGGACACGGCGGACTATCACCTGATCGTGGCGAACGCCGCGCTGTTTGGTGTGTCGAATGTGAAGCCGGTGTTCGGCATGGCTCCGGATGTGTTTGCTGGCTTGCCCGCACCGGACGCCGTGTTCGTCGGCGGCAACGGTGGCGAAGTGGCCCGGTTGATGGAAGCCTGTTTCGCCGCACTCCGACCGGGTGGCCGACTCGTCACAAACGTCGGCACTCTTGAGATGCTCGGCGCAACCTACGCCGCGTTGAAACGGCTCGGTGGCCGCGTCGAGGTTCTGTTGATGAACCTCGCTCGCGGCGTCGAGCAACTGGAAAGCCTACGCTTCGAGGCCGTCAACCCGACCGTGTTATTACGGGTCTCAAAGCCGGAGGCGGGATGACGTTTAACGTGCAACCTTAAACCTACTTCACGGTGAGGAGCTTGTCTTCCTTGGGGAAGGTTTCGAGCACCAAGCCCTTGAACTGCATCTCTTGGGGCTTCGAGTTCGAGTGAAGTTGCAGGCCGATGGGGCCTTCCTTGATGCGGTCGGGTTCGGGGTCGCGCCAGTCCACAACGGCCGTGCCGTTGACCGCCACGCGGACGCGGTTGCCCTGCGCCAGAATCTCGATATCGTTCCAATCGTGTTGCTTACCGACCTTCTTGGCGGGACCGCCGTCCACCTTCAAGCCGTTGCGGCCGAAGAGGTCGTACATGCCGTAGTCGGAGGGGAACATCACGAGGTGGCCGGCGTAGGTGTGCTTGGTGCGATCCTTTTCGGGTTGCTTGCTCACGTCCGGCTTCACGAGGCCCCAGAAGGCAATGCCCGAGTGCATCTCGGACTCGGCCAACTTCGCCGAGAACGTGAGGCGGAAGTCGGTGTACTTGCCCTTGGTGAGCAAGTAGGTGCTGAACCCGAGCGGTTCGGTGTTCTTGCCGATGATGATGCCGTCCTTGACGCTCCACAGGTCGGTGTAGCCTTCCCAACCGTCGAGGCTCTTGCCGTCGAACAACTTGATGGTCTCGGTCTTGCCTTCGCGGGGCTTCACGACAGGCGCTTCCTTGGGAACTTCCTTCTTGGGCGGGTCCTTCTTCTCTTGGGCGGCAGTGAGAACGCCCGTGCAGAGGGCGACGAGCAGGAACGCGGCAGTTCGCATGGTGCAATTCCGGGAACGAGGAGAGGCTTTGCTTGACAACGCGGGGTCATGATACTCCGTGGGAAGGACACCGGATACGACCAAGGCGTTTGATTCGGGTGATTGTTTAGGGGAGGCCGCTCACTCCGCCGCGAGTTTTCCCGCGGCGGGTCGCTGAGTTTCCGTGTCACTTCCCGAGCGGGAGAACCTTATCGGGGTCGTTCTTCCAGCCGTACTTCTTCTCGAACTCGGCGGGGGTCAGGGTCTCCTGGCCGTCCTTTGTCTGGACGACATACACGACTTCGGCTTGGCCTTGCTCTGGGTTGCGGTAGTGTCCCTCGGGGTTGTAGGAGAGTCCGGGGGCTTCGGTGAACGTGTGAACGATCTTTCCAGCCCGGTCGATCACCCGTGCCGACTTGAAATCCTTGGCGACCAATGCCAGAAGTTTGCTATCGGCCGACGCCGTGACGTGATAGGCGGCTTTGTTGCCGTCTTGGGTTTTGTCGAGGTCCACGAATGCTCCGTCGTCGCGGGTCGTGTCGAGTACCCGGCACACGGGCCAATCGGTGGCGCTTGTGTACGCCAGCGCGTCGCCGCCGTTTAACCAACTGCTCAAGTAGGTTGCTCGGCCACCTTTTGGGGCCACTCGTTTCTCGCCGAACCAGATCGCAATCCCATAGTCGTCCCTTGAGGCGGCCAGTTTCTTCCCGTCCGGCGACCACGAGACATGGCTCACGATAGCGAATCCAGACTTGAAATCCCGATCGACCTTCTTCTGGGCCACGTCCCAGATGCGAATCATGCCGTCGCGGTAACCAGCCGTCAGACGCTTGGAGTCGCGGTTCCAACTGAGACATTCGACGAAGGTGTCTGGTTCAGCGAGTTCTACCGTGGTCGCATCTTGCCCGAGGCTTACAACTGTGATCGAGGTGGAGGCGCTAGCCAGGAATTTCCCGTCAGGCGAAACCGTGATCGAGACTCCTCCGGGAAGTTCTCGGACGAGTTTGCCCGTCTCGACATCCCAGATGCGAGTCTTCTCGCGGAGGCTGTAGACGACGAGTTGCTTACCGTCGGGCGTCCAGGCCAGTTCACCCACCTCAACTGGGCTGCGGACGAACGCTTTGGTGAGCTTCCAGGTTTTGGTGTCGTAGAGGCGGACGGTCCCATCCTCTCCGCCGGTCGCCAGCAGGGTGCCGCCGGGTTGGAACTGGGCGACGTAAAATCGCTCTCGGAATCGCGTGGTTTCCAGTGTGTGTCCGAGCGCCCCCTGGAGTACCTTCGGCTTCTGCGTAAGAGCCAACTTGCTCAATGGCGCACCGGACGGTGGCGGCGGTGGCGGATCGATCACCGTGATTGGAGACGATTTGCCATCGCGGATGACCTCGACTTTGTCCTTGGGTCCGACCGCGATGTCTTCTTTCTTCCCGTCCTCGCGGGTGACTCGAATGATGATTTGCCCAAGACCGATGGCCGCAACCAGACCGAATGCCAGCGCGGCGACCCACTGCCAGTTCTTCCAACGCGGGGTCTGCGGATCCGCTTCCTCCTCTGGCAACGGCAGGACTTCCGTTGTGATGGCTTCCGATTCGCTGGCAGTGGGCACACCCACCATGCGTTCGAGCAAGCCGGCCTTGGTCGCGGCATCTTCGATGCGGCGGAGTGCGGCAGCGGCTTCGCTGGCCGAAGCGACTCGCGCGGTCGGGTCTTTCGCCAGGAGTCGCGTGGTCAGTTCGGCGAGTTCGGCCGGGAGCCACGGATGGGCGTGGTTCACCGGCATCGGGTGGTGGTTCGTGACGGCGGCGAGGGTGAAGTCCACTCGGGGACGCGAGAACGGAGCCGTGCCAGCGACCAGTTCGTGAAGCACCACACCGAGGCTGAACAGGTCGGCACGATGGTCGGCGGCTTGGCCGTGAACCTGTTCGGGAGCCATGTACGCTGGGGTGCCGTAGCGGTCGCCGGGTTGCATCAGGGTGTCGCCGCTCGGGTCGCGGGCAAGCCCGAAGTCGAGCAATTTCACCTGACCGCGTTCGGCTGTGCGCCAGAGATTCGCGGGCTTGAGGTCGCGGTGCAAGACGCCCTTCGAGTGAGCGTAGGCCAGCCCGTCGGCGGCCTCACGAGCGATTCGCAATGCGTCGCCAAGCCGGCGGCTCGGGTGTTTGTTCATCCATTCTGCCACGGTTTCGCCCTCCAAAAATTCCATCACGAGGAAAAGGGTTTTGCCTTCATGACCGCGTTGGAAAACGGTCACGATGTTTTCGTGCGCCAGAGCGGCCAGCGCCCGGGCTTCGCGTAAAAACCAGGCCACGGCCCGCGAGTCGGTCGCCATACCGGGACGGATTACCTTGATGGCGACCAGTCGGTGCAATTCCGGGTCTTCGGCCAGGCAAACAATGCCCATGCCGCCCCGCCCGAGGACACGCAGAATCCGATATCCGCCGAGGCGACCAAGTTCGCCGCTGACTTCGGCAGGTTGCAGGAACCCGATGATTTCCGCGACGAGCGGTTCGGAAACCGTCACGGGTGGCGTGTCGAGATCGGCCGTGAGGTTCGGGGTGTCAGGCGATCCCGCGTACAAGCCGAGAAGCCGAGTCCGCAACCCTTCGGGCACCGTGTGGCTCAAGGCTGGTTGATTCCGCAGCGGCCGAGCCAACGGCAACAGCGGGTCGCTTCGCAGCGATTTGCGAAGCCGATCCTCACACGTCGGGCACGTCTTGAGATGTGCCTCGAAGCCCGGAGTGTCGGCGACGGGCAAGCGGTCATCAAGGTATCGGTCGAGAACATCGACCGATGGGCATGGTGGGGAGTGGGGCACGGGAATATCTCCGGGGTTGTGGACAGCCCAGAATTCGCTGGCCACGCTCCATGTACGACGGGGTGCGCGAAACCTGTCAGGAATTTTGGAAGAAATCTAAAGCACCCAGCAAGCCGGGTTTTCTTCACCTTCGCTCAATCGAGCATCCCGCGAAGTGAACCCTTCAGGCGTCGGAGGACGCGCGAGGTTGCCAGGTACACGGCGTTCACGCTGACACCCAATTCCGATGCGACGGCCGCGGCCGGCCGGCCGAGGACGCCATGTTCCCAGCACATTTGCCACGTCGCCGTCTCGAACTCGGCTTTCATGAGGGCAACCGCGCGGGCCACCACTTGCTGCCGATACTCAGCTTCGCCCAACTGCGCCGCCGGGTCGTCGTCAGCGGGCGGGTCGGGCAAATCACCCTCAACAGTCACGATGGGCGACCGGGCTTCGGCTCGCTTGCGGTCCCGCCATTTGTTCAACAGGATGGTGAAGAGCCAGCAGCGAAAGCCGCCCCCGGCCGCGTACTCGAAGGTGGGAAGTTTCTCCAGAAACACGACGAACACGTCCTGCATCAAGTCGGCGGCCGCGTCGGGTGGAATGCCTTTGCTGAGCGAGTATCGGAGCAAGATGGGCGAATAGATGTCCACAAAGCGCTGCCACGCTTTGGGCGTTGGCTGGAGCCTGAGTTGATCCAACAGCGTGACAGATGTGGTACTCATCGAAGTTCCCGTCGGTCTGTTCCTTATACAAACTGATGCCGTCCGCATCTACTTTAGAGCATCTTGATCGAGGAACTTCGGTCTGATTCCGATCCTCTCCCGGAATCGCCGACTTCCGTCCCGAGTTCGGACACATCAAGGATGGTTTTCCGTGGCGATTTGGTCGCAACGCCACCAACTGGCACGCGATTGCAACCGGATTGCACCTTTCCATTGCGATGTCGCTTCACAAGCCGCATAATACCGCCAAGCCCCGCTCTGAACGGATACACACACGGGTTACTCGGCGCGGATGTCCCGCAGCCAGCCGCCGGATGGCGGTTCCGATATTCGACCTGACACCAAAACAATAAACGCCCGTCGCCCCTCGGCCCCGCTTTGGCGGGGATAAGGCCAACAATGACCGCGTGGGTACTTCTGCCAGCGCTGCTGTGGGTCACCTTGACTCACTGGCTCTACTGGCCCCAACAAGCTGCTGACCACACCGAACCGCGCCAGCCGCGGCGCGTGGCCAGCAGTTTCGTTACCCCACCGATCCCGAGTCTCGACGGGCTTCTCGAAGGAGTTGCCCAATCATGGACCCGCTACTCGCCGGCGGGCTGGCCTGTGCCGCCGCCGTGGTCGGCATATGCGGCACCTGCGTCGTGGTCCGCCGTTCCGCGAAGCCCAACGCCCTCCTCCGGGCCGACGAACTCCGCGAAGCCAACGCCCGCAGAGTCGAGTTAATCGAACAGTCTCGCCGCGACGCCGAACAGATTCTCCGCGATGCCGAACTCAAAGCTCGGGACGATGGGTTCCGTCGCCGCGAGGAACTCACGCGCGAACTCGAGATCGCACGCGCCGAGGTCCGCGAACAGGAACGCCGCGCCGAGAAACGCGAGGACGCCGCCGAGCAAAAGCAAAAAGACCTGAGCCGCAAGGAGAAGCACCTCGAAGGCATCAAGGAGAAACTCGCCGACCGCAAGGAAGCAATGGAGAAGAAATCCAAGCATCTCGATGAAGTGATCGAAGCAGAGACGAAGAAACTTCACGAGATCGCGGCGTTGCCCCGCGAGACCGCCGAGAAGCTGCTCCTCGACCGCCTCGAACGCGAACTGTCGGCCGAACTCGCCGCGAAGATTCGCAAACACGACGAACAGTTAAAGGAACACGCCGAGGCCAAAGCCCGCGAGGTACTGGCGATCACCATCCAACGGTGGGCCGCTGAATTCACGGCGAGCGCCACCGTCAGCACCGTGGACATTCCGTCCGACGACATGAAGGGCCGCATCATCGGTCGTGAAGGCCGCAACATCCGCACGTTCGAGAAGGCTACCGGCGTGGACGTGATCGTGGACGATACCCCCGGCGTTGTCATCGTCTCGGCGTTCGACAATGTCCGCCGCGAAACGGCTCGCCTCGCGCTCACCAAGCTCATCGCCGACGGTCGCATTCACCCCAGCCGGATTGAGGAGGTCGTCGCCGAAACGCAACTCGAGATGGAGAAACACATCTTGGAACTGGGCAAGCAAGCCGTCCTCGACGCGGATGTCGCGATGCCGCACGAGAAGTTAGTCTACCTGCTGGGCCGGCTCCGGTTCCGCACGAGTTACAGCCAGAACGTGTTGTCGCACTCCGTGGAGGTCGCCCACCTCTGCGGCTTGATGGCCGGAGAACTCGGACTAAACCCCGGCTTGGCCCGGCGCTGCGGATTGCTGCACGACGTGGGCAAAGCCGCCGACCACGAGATGGAAGGCGGGCACCCCAAGGTCGGGGCCGAACTGGCGAAACGCTACGGCGAGACGAGCAAGGAAGTGCTGCACGCCATCGTCGGCCACCACGACGACGTGACCATCGACAACATCTACACGGTGTTGGTATCCGCCGCCGACGCGATCAGCGCCAGCCGCCCAGGAGCACGCCGCGAGACGTTGGAGAAGTATGTGAAACGCCTGGAAGACCTGGAAGCCGTGGCGTGTGGGTTCCCCGAGGTGGAGCACGCCTACGCGATCCAGGCCGGCCGCGAACTGCGAGTCATCGCCAACGCACACCGGACCACGGACGCCGACGCCATCCGTATCTGCCGCGACATCGCCCGTGCCATCGAGCAACAACTCGATTACCCCGGCGAGATCAAGGTAACCGTCATCCGCGAAACCCGCAGCGTGGACATAGCGAAGTGAGTCGCAGAACCCGGAGCGCCCACGATGTTTTGCGCTGTTTTCTGGAACATTGGTGGGAAATCGCACCGCCAGGGGATTGTGCGACTCATCACCGCACTCCAGCGTCAGGAAGACGCCGATGTGATCGCTCTGGCCGAGTGTTCCGACGGGGTTATCGGCTCATTGTTGCGTGGGTTAAATGCGCCGGGTCGTCCACCGGAATATACAATTGTTCCCACTCAATCCCGGGTCAAAGTGTTGGCCCGGCAGGCAATTCCAGAGGTCCGGGAGATTGAACACCACCGTTACTACTCGATCTTCCAGCTGTCGCGTGGGAAATTACCCAGCTTGAACCTTGCAGTGGTTCACATGGTGAGCCTGTTGGAAAAGGATGCAGCCCACATCGATCGTGAGGTCGAGCAGTTCGCCGAAGCCATCCGGAAGTCCGAGGAGACCATCAGCCACGACCGAACAATCGTCTTGGGCGACCTCAACGCCCATCCCTTCTCGGAGGGAGTCGCCGGGTCGGTTGGCCTGCACGGTGTCATGTCGCGGCGTGTGGCCAGTCGAACGGAGCGACCGGCTTCCCACCGGCTGTATCCGTTCTTCTTCAACCCAATGTGGCAATTCTTCGGTGACGACGCCACCGGACCTGCTGGAACTTATTATCGTGCGGGAAAGGGTGACCATCTGGCTTTCTACTGGCACCTGTTCGATCAAGTTTTACTCCGGCCGAGTCTCCTCCCGTTTTACCAAGACGATTCGGTGTGTATCGTAACTAAAATCGCGGGGACGAATTTGGCCGGACGAGATGGAACCCCAGACCGAGAGAGCGGATCCGATCATTTCCCGATCCGAGTTCGGGTGAATTGCTAACGGAGAAATTAATGGCGACCTCAATTCCAGACCTTTGGCCTCCGGACATCTTTACGACGCCAGCACCGACCCCCATAGCGGTCTTGCGCCGACAAGGAGAAGCCCTCGGTGCCCACACGCAAAACCTCGTCCACGGTGAAGTCGAGACGACGACGAACCCGGATGGCAAGTCGTTCACGCACACGTTGTACCTCTCGGCCCCGCTGCTCCGATACCGCCGGCCATTGCTGAACGTAGACCAAACGCAACCTCAAGCCTATCCCGCGATCGTTTGGGAGGCAGACTTGACCCGCCCCCCGAACGATCGATGGTCGAGGGAAGTTGCCAACGAAGAGGAACTCCAAGCGTGCATTCAAGAATTCCTCAACGAACCGCGAGTGAAGAACATCCTGCGCTCGGTGATTAACATGAGTAACGATGTCGCCCCAGCCGAGTGACCCACCCAATGCGTTTCCTCTTCCTTGGTGATATCGTCGGGCCGCC
>Ga0209591_10008385_pt1 | contig 11259 bp, 10 predicted proteins | sample MAT01_FD_187207 | JGI IMG/M metagenome (GOLD analysis project Ga0209591, IMG submission 187207) | Freshwater microbial communities from Lake Fryxell liftoff mats and glacier meltwater in Antarctica - MAT-01 (SPAdes) (version 2) | ecosystem: Environmental > Aquatic > Freshwater > Ice > Liftoff...
TATTCCCTATTCACCATTCCTGAAAAGGAAACGTGGACCATCATTATTAATAAAGACCTGGGCCTTTGGGGAGCTTATAATTACAATGCAAAAATGGATGTGATGCGGCTTACCGTGCCAACACAAACGTTGCAGGGCGCGGTGTACGAACCTTTTACTATACAGATCGATCAAAAAAATAATAAGGCCGAGATTGTTCTGTTGTGGGATTCTGTTCGAATCCTTATCCCCATTCAATTTAATGAACCCAAGACTCCCACTCCATGAGAATACTGGTTGCCTTCATATCAATGTTATTTACTGTAAGTCTGCATGCGCAGGATATTTCCGAGCTTGATCGGAGAAACGGATTTAAAGAAATACAATTGGGGATTCACATTGATAGTATAAAAGGCGCAGAATACAAGAAAGATATTATTGAAAGAAAGGAGTTTCCGGCATCTATTTATGAAACAGAACACCCCGACTATATGAAAATTGGGGAAGTAGCTGTAAAGAAGATCTCAATCAAAACATACAAAGGGCTGATTTACGAGATTGATGTAACCACAGGTAAATATCCTAACGTAATGCGCGGCCTTGAGAAATTGTATGGAAAACCTACCTATAGCATTCGCACGGAGAGTTATTACTGGAAAGGAGAAAGTTTAAGCCTTGCGTATAAAGGCCATCGTAAAGTACTCAAACTTACTTACCGATCTGGGCCAATTATTAGCCTGATGTATGAAGACAAAGGGAAGAAAGTTGAAGCAGTTGCGGATGATTTTTAAATAAGTCAGCTGTCAATTCCTACTTAAGGTTTGAGTTCTCTCTAACTGTCACTCGTTTCTTGGTCTTCATTTTTTTAGTTACTTTCTTAAGTACCAGTTTTTGCTTAGCCTTATGTTGCTTAATAAAGTCACTTACTCTTTTCTCCTCCTCTTTTGTTAAAGGGCCAGTGCCTCCAATAAAGTCTACATCCAATTCATTCTTTCTTGCCTTCATATCTCAAGATTTTTAAAGTATCTATTTATTAGGCTTAAAGCTGCTCTGGTTTCAATTATCAACAAGCGTCCTCCTGCATGGAATGCTCCTAAAACTCCTTTAAATACGACTAACGAAGCGGCTCAAATACTTTCTATCTTTGAAAATCCATACAGCATTGTACGCTCCAGCACCGTCTGAATTATTGGCCAGAACAACGAAAAGAGTTCCATCAATCCCTTTTCTGATTTCAATATTATTATAGTTGATATTGTACAAATCTAAATATGCATTGGATGGTATGTCGATTGTGAATCCTCCAATACTAAGATTCAGTTCTATAATTTGAGTTGAAGGGAAGCTCCCATCCACACCATAAGGATTAGTGCCATCAATCTTCACCACATATTTGCCATCCTCTAATTCATATTTATGTTGAGATTTCTTGAAGGCACCCTGTCTAATTAAAAACTGGATATTAGAATCTTCAATGACAATTCTATCAGTTGTTAACTTATGCTCACCTATTTTTTGAAGTTTATCCAAGAGGCTAATATGGGCTATATGAATAAATCCTTCCAACGTTTCGTCCTCACCAACATATACGTGATACCAATTATCTTTGAGGGCATCAACTATGAAAATTTCATTTTCTTTTATCCGTCCAACAATTTCATACTTAGAGCTAGGACCTTTTCTAATGTTGGTATAGCCATCAGGATCGTTTATGATCGCCAACATTTGGCAATTCACAAAAAGTGGTGTTACAAGTACAAGAAAAGTGAATAACCTTTTCATCGGTAATTCACCTCTATTTCTTATACGTAATCCTATAAATCTTACCAGCCTGATCATCCGATACAAGTAAGGAGCCATCAGGCATTTGCAATACATCAACCGGTCTTCCTGACACATCCTGAGTTTCCTCATTCAACCAGCCGCTAATAAAAGGCTCGTAGCTTGTTACTTTTCCATCTTGCAATTTTACCAAACTCAACTTGTAACCACTTTTCTTTGATCGGTTCCATGAACCGTGTTCAGCCAAGATGATTTGATTCTTGTATTCAGCCGGAAACATATCGCCAGTATAAAATTTAAGTCCTAACGGAGCCACATGTGCACCCAGGTTTTGCATGGGCTTTACAAACTCATCGCATGAACGCTTGTCGCCAAAATCAGGATCTTTAATAGTACCTCCATGGCAATACGGATATCCGAAATGCATACCCGGACGGGAAGCTGAATTAAGTTCGCAAGGCGGGATATCATCGCCTAGCATATCGCGGCCATTATCAGTAAACCAAAGATCTTTTGTTTCAGGGTGCCAGGTAAAGCCTACTGTATTGCGCACGCCACTAGCAAATAATTCAAGACCTGTTCCATCCGCATTCATGCGATGAATAGCTGCAAAGATTGGATCTTCTGATTCACAAATATTGCACGGAGCACCCACCGGCACATACAATTTCCCATCAGGATCAAAGGCTATGTATTTCCAGCCATGATGAGCTTCGGTAGGAAACTTATCGTAAACAACGGTCGGCTCACCCGGATTATCAAGTTTGCTTTCAATATCACTAAACTTTAAAATGCGACTAACCTCGGCCACATAAAGATCGCCATCTTTAAAGGCTACTCCGTTGGGCATATTTAAACCTGAATCAAGCACCCACTTTTTATCGGCTACAAAATCTCCGTTGGTATCTTTTACAGCATAAACTTTATCTCCATCCTTATTTCCCACGTAAAGAATACCAGAAGGTGATAGCGCCATAGAACGAGCATCCTCAACATCCGCGTAAATATTAATGGCAAACCCGGGCGGTAGTTTTATTGCACTCAGTGACACGTCACTACTGATTACTTCTTTCTTGGCAGAATTGCAACCAATCATCACCACAAAAGCCAGTGCTAAAACAGCAAATTTAAATCTCTTCATAAGAATGTGTATTGAGTTGAATCTCTACTCGATCAACAAATATCGACCAGTAATGTTGAATAGTTAAAAGATTTTACACCAGATATTTCTGATTGTGCAAAACCTTGGCTGAAGCCCTATTTTAAAGTTACCTTTGCAGGAATTTTCAGTAAAATGATCTCAATTTCTAACATTTCTTACTTCATCGGTGGCCGGGCTCTTTACGAGGACGCCTCCATGTTTATAAAACCTGACGACAAAATTGGTTTAATAGGACTAAACGGCCGTGGTAAATCAACCTTATTAAAGATAATCGATGGCGAACTAAGTATAAACAGTGGTTCCATTAGTAAAGCCAAAGACTGCACGATTGGATTCTTAAATCAGGATCTACTCTCCTACCAAACTGAAGATGCTATTCTTACCGTGGCAATGGGAGCCTTTAAAGAAGCAGTCGATACACAACGTCAAATAGAAAAGATTCTGCACAAACTGGAGCATGATTATTCTGATGACTTAGTTGAGAAACTAACCAACCTGCAAGAGAAGTTTGAACAGTTGGATGGCTACACCATGCAATCAAAAGCCGAAGAAGTATTGGAAGGAATTGGTTTTGCTACGAAAGATTTACATCGTCCATTAAAAGAATTTTCCGGAGGCTGGCGCATGCGCGTAATGCTTGCGAAACTCTTGTTGGAGCGACCATCTTGCTTAATGCTGGATGAACCCACTAACCACTTGGACTTACCTTCTATTGAGTGGGTTGAAAACTACCTGCGCAACTATGACGGAGCAGTTATCATTGTATCGCACGATCGTACGTTCTTAAATAATGTTATTACTAAAACGGTAGAGGTTACCAATGGACAATTAGTAACGTATGAAGGAAATTATTCCTTCTACCTGCAGGAAAAAGAATTACGCGAAGACATTCAGCAGAATGCGTATGAAAATCAACAAGCCAAGATTCGTCAGGCTGAGCGATTCATTGAACGATTCCGCGCCAAAGCATCCAAATCTAAATTAGTGCAGTCGCGGGTTAAGGCGCTTGATAGAATGGATTTGGTAGGTGAAGTGGTGAGCGATAACGCTGCTGTTAATTTCAAATTTACTTTCAAACAACCTTCAGGTCGTCATGTTGTTACTTTGAAAGATTTATCAAAATCGTATGGCGATCTAACTATTTTAAAGCACTCCACTGCAAGCATAGAGCGTGGCGATAAAATTGCGTTGATTGGAGCCAACGGAAAAGGTAAATCAACGCTACTTCGCATTTTGGCGAATACAGAACCCGTAGATGGTGAACGTATAATTGGATACAATGTGATATACGGATTTTATGCCCAGCATCAGTTGGAGTCGTTGCATGTGGATAGTGAAATTCTGGACGAGTTAAAACAAGCGGGTAGCGCCAAAACCGAGCAAGAGTTAAGAAACGTATTAGGTTGCTTTCTCTTTTCGGATGAAGATGTATTTAAAAAGATAAAGGTATTATCGGGTGGTGAGAAATCGCGCGTGGCACTTGCCAAGACATTAATATCGGAAGCTAATTTTCTTTTGCTGGATGAACCCACCAACCACTTGGACTTCATCTCAGAAAACATTTTGATTCAGGCGTTGCAGCAATATCAGGGAAGTTTTGTGGTTGTATCGCACAACCGGCATTTTGTTAATCAGGTAGCTAATAAAATCTGGTACATAGAAGATCAACAGATAAAAGAATATCCGGGCACGTATGATGAGTATGAATACTGGCGAAAGCAAAATGCATTGAATGCTGCACCCGAGCCTGTGCCCGCAAAGAAAGCTGAAACTAAACCACAGCCAAAACCTTTTCATACAATCAATCCCAATGAAAAAAAGATTAAGGCTCTTAATCAGGATTTGAAGAAGCAAGAAGACCTGATTGAAAAATTAGAAAGCGAGAAAAATAAAATAGAATTAGAAATGGCAAAACCTGAAGTGTTCAGCGATTTTATCAAACTAGCTGAAGTTCAGAAAAAATTTGATGCCTTACACGCTTCTCTTCATGAAGAAAATATGAAGTGGGAAAAAGTTATGTTGGAGGTTGATCAATTGGAGGTTTCATCCTGATCACTTCCAGCCAATAGATAAAGATACGATAAATCTGTTTAGCTCTTGGGTTACGGTTAATCCTATTGGATCGGAGAGATATTGTTGAGTTGCCGGATTCCAAGCATAGTTTTCATATTTATAGAAAGCGTTAGTCTTCTGAAATTTATAGCCCACCATAAGGGCAATGCTTGCATCGTGGTAGCGCACCCGATAACCCACCATTGGGTTAACCATCCTTCCCCCCTCCGATCGATCGTAGCCATACTCATCTTGCTGCGAATACTTCCAAACTCTTAGCGTGCTGCCATAATTAAACTGAAGAAAGAAATCATCCTTTCCTTTAAACAAATCCCAGGAAGCACTTCCAAAAACAGGCATCGTATTCCATCCGTAAAAGGAATCGTAGCCAACACCCACACCAAACCTTGCGCGGCTACCCAATTTAATTCCATGTACAGTTGCACCACTAAAGGTAACTTCCTTTCCTCTACTGCATTCGTTACAACCCACCAGCATACCCGATTGAAAATAAAAGAAGTACTCTATCTTTTTTGTAGCCTGAACAGAATCTGAATTAACTATTTCAGTTTGAGCTGATAAACTATTTACCACCAACAAGAGCAGACATGCTGAAATGAAGGTTCTCATTTTTCAACTATTGGCAATTGACTAAGCAGCTTAATGTCTTTTATGTTTGAGTAATCGTATTGATACAAGCCATCGGCTCCAATCATCATGGCTACATTTTGATACGGGATAATGTCTAGAGCCTGAACTGTTGAATAGTGTGCAAGTTGATTTTGTGATATCGCTCTAACATCGGTTGCATCGTAAGCCTTTAGGCCATCGGGACCATCGCAAATGAAAAGTGTTCCGTTATCAATACCTAACCCATGTGGATTTGTCATTTGATACGTTGCAATAATTGTTGGCGTTTTTAAATCTGTAATATTAATTACCTCAAGCTGGTTGGTAAATCCTTCGCAGGTTGAGCCACTTCGTAGTGTAACAAATGCATTGTTACCTTCTACAACAACAGGATCGCAACTGCGAACGTGTTCATATTTGCTAATCATCGTTGGACTTTCGGGCTGTTGAAGATCAATGATATACATTCCTGAGCGCGAGCCAACAAAGAGTTTATCAGAATACGGAAATAAAGTCTCCACATCCCATGATAAAGTGAATTCCTTTTTAGCCACTGGATTAGTTGTGTTAGATACATCTACTATATCCAAGTTCGATCCATCCAGCGCATATAAGTGATCACCCGAAAGAGTAAACCGAGCCATGCTACCACCAATGCCGGCTCCTGTTGATGGCGCGGGAGCAAAGGCAGCTCTATTACTAAAAGAACCAGCTGTCGATTGAGTAGTAGCAAAGCCATCTTCATAATACATACCACCCCAGCGTTGATATGAATTAAAACAATCTGATTCATACACCTGCACATCGTCAACCCGCTCCCAACTGGTGAGAATACCATTTGTTGTGCCAACCAAGTAGCCCATCGTCATGTAGTTGTTAAACAATCTTTCTATCCTATTCACCTCTTTGATTTGATTAATATCCCTGATATCAAAAGCAACCAGATCGATATAGCTATCCGCGTAAAGCGTAGTACCCTGAATTGCTAAATCGTAGTTGCCCGGAATTTTTAAAAACGAAACTGGTTTAGGATTGGAGGGTGTACGATTGTCAATAATATGAATGCCTTCGCCAGCTTCATTGATGAAAAGATAGCCGTCCTTAAAATAGATTCTTCCCAATTGCGACATCTCTTTAGGAGCTTCTAATTTAACGGCCGCTTTCACTTGCGCGGAAGTAGAATACACAGGTTGGAAGTAAACAAGTTGACGGGTTGTCTCACAGGTGTCGGAACATGAATTTAATGCGAGAACAGTTAGAGCAGTAATAAAGATTAGCGGAAAGGACAGGTATCGATTTTTCATTCGCGTAAGGTTTTAGTCTTACCTCTATAGACACTACTTAGGCTGCAAATGGTTGGAAGGTATGCGTTATTAGTTTGTGTGCTTTTTACAAACCGCTAAGTCCTGCTAGCGCGAAGCGTTTCAGCAACGGTATGTGCTAGGACGCAAGAATTTGTAAAAACTTGGGTGCTGTTAATGCTTGTAGTTATGTTCAACTAAAAACATTGCGTCTCTGCGGTTAATTGCATTGTTAGAAATAGATGTGCCTACGCATGAGGAGGATACTAAGCAGCAGGAGCGCGATAACAAAAATAAACGCATACAAGCCGGGGACTATTTTGCTTCTGAAGAGATTTTTTATGGATTCCATAGTCTAAAAGTGTTTGTTTGCTTCTTCTTTGACACCAGATACGGCATAAACGTTTAAATGCTACTTAAAAATATATCGAAATCGAAATCCTACATCCCAAATCATTGAATTTCCAGCGTTAGTTTCCGATTTTAATAGCGGACTCATAGAATAACGTAAACCAGGCACTAGTGCCAAACGGTAATGGCTGCCCATTTTATAACTAAGCTCGGTACCCATAAGAGCCGACCAACTGAAACTATTATAAGGCGAGCTTTCGCCTGCACCTTCTGCATATTTTGTTAACTGGCCGCTCTTATCCGTAAGTGTATTTTGTAAAAAGATATTGGTGGCTACACCAGAGTTGATTTGAAGGCCGAGTTTGCGATCGATAATCAAATACCCGGCCTGCACAGGCACCGACATAAATTGATTTACACTGTTGATTTCATAAGGCGAGGTAATTGCCAAACTGAGATTATTTTGTTCGCGGGCTACGTAATCGGCTGCATAAGCTGACACCTTATTACTTTGATCAATAGAGGCAAAATTTGAAGTATAGCCAATCGCCTGATTAAGGTAACTTACACCACCAAGCACAAGCCAACGTTGCGAAATCTTCTTTGCAAGATTTACCCCAACTGAATAGGAACTGCCCGTTGATGCGGCCTTACTGTTTGTTGTCGTATTGCTTGCCAACGCAAAACCGCGTGTTGACGTTAAGGCATCTGCCTGAGCTGTATAGCTGCTACCAGCTTGGGGCTGATAGTTGCCAGCGGAAGCGCCTATGGAAGCCCATAAACTTTCGTTAGATTTTTTATCCTTGCGGGAATCAGCCATCATAGAAGCTGGCATAGCAGGTAAAATTCTGATGATTGTAACTTCTTTTACTGCGCCCGAAACTTTAGCTTTTGCGGTTGGAATATCTTTTATTGTAAGGGTTGCAAAGTTGCGACTTTGGTACTGAGTTGAAGAATCGTCAGTCAGTTTCAATTCAGAATTCACTTGCCCGTGTTTCCCATCGTCTTTTACAACCAGCAGTTGAGTAGCAGTTACGTTCTCAACTTTATTATTCAACGTTGTTTTATCTCTTGCAGACTTGTTCTTACCAATTACCTTTCGCTCTAATTCAGGCTGAACATTATTATTTTTAGCACCATCTACCAAAAGTACCTCTGCTAACGCTGATGAAGGCTGTTCATTTTTTTCAATTCCATCATTACTATCGGCTGCGGCTATTTGTTCTTGATTTGCATTTGCTGCTTCCGCTTGGTCGTTTTTAGCGTATATTCCTTTATCGGGCTGTGCATTTGTTTCATCCGCCTGTTCAGTTATTTGCGTAAGGTTGGTATCATTCCGTTGCCTACTGATATAGTAGGTTGTTAGTGCCCCTAAAGCAAGAGCAAATAAAATTGAAGCCGCAGCCAGTCGCTGATAAAAAACTACTCTGCGTTTCATCGTGCCTCCTTCTGCTAAATTCAGCTTGTTATCAAGCGAAGCCCATACCTCTCTGGATGGCGATTGCTCGGCACCTTCAAAAGCCTCGCGCCAGGCATCATCAAACTTTTGCCGCCCCATATTTTCCATATACTTTGTTGTGTAAATTCAATTTCACTTTCAATAAACTTTTCGCACGACTATACTGCGACTTACTTGTGCCCTCACTGATCCCCAGCATCTCGCCTATCTCTTTATGGTTATACCCTTCTACAGCAAAAAGGTTAAATACTATTCTGCATCCATCTGGTAGAGATTGAATCATAGCAACCAATTCCGAAAGATTAAATGCTGCCAGGCTGATGTCTGCATCTTCATGCAAGTCGATTTCAGTTATATCCACCATTGGCAACAAATACAGTTTTTGCCGCTGACTATTAAGTGCCGTGTTAATCATGATCCTGGTAATCCATGTTTCTAATTTAGAGTCACCCCGAAAAGATTTTATTGCCGCAAATACCTTTATAAATCCTTCCTGCAATGCGTCTTCAGCTTCGGGTGTGGATTTGACATACCGCTGGCAAACCACCATCATTTTTCGACAATAGCGTTCATACAAAGCCCGTTGGGTAGCCCTGTCCCCTTTTACACAGCCTTTAATAAGCTCTTTTTCGCTTAGCATGAACCCGGTATGTATTTTAGACCCGCCCTAAATTCAATAGGTTGGAATGCAATTTCAGTTAATTTATTCGTTTAGTTTTGAGCAATGAGAACAATCATCTTCATTTTTCTGCTTTTCGCAGCCCAAATTGCCAACGCCCAAAAGAAACTCGTTTTCTCCGATAAGTCTTACGAAGAAGAAATAAGAACGGTTATGCTATACCCGCAATTGGAAGGCCAGCGCGATAACCTTAGGTCGGCTGTTGCCCCCTTGCAAGCACAAAACCTTGTGCTTGAGTTTGACGATTTGCAAGGCCAGCGCAGCAACTACTACGTAAAAATAATTCATTGCAATTACGATTGGACAAAGTCGAGTTTACAGGATTTGGATTTTCTTACTGACTACAATGAATATCCGATCAATGAATATGATTTTTCAGCAAACACTTCGGTGCCTTACCTACATTATTTCTTCGCGTTACCCAACGTAAAATTACCCGGCAATTATTTATTAGTTGCTTACCGCGAAAGTGATGAAAACGATTTGTTGCTAAGTAAACGGTTTATGATTTTCGATAACCAAGTTACTTTAGTTACCGATGATCAGAGTAAGGGCTTGGGCACATTGCGCACAAGCAATCAACAACTCAATTTTAAAATCAACTATTCGCGAATTGATGTGATGAACCCCATGGAATCCATTCATACTATCGTGCGTCAAAATCAACGGTGGGATAATGTGCGCAAAAATGTAAAACCCAGTTTTGTGCGAGAAGATAAACGCGAACTTGAGTATCGCTTCTTCGATCAGGATAATCAGTTTGCTGCGGGTAACGAATTTCGGTTTGTAGATTTTCGTTCGCTGAATTCACCGGGTCAAAATACTGGGCGGTTAGATCGAAGTAAAAGACCGTTTCATATTTCGGTGCAAACTGATCAATCGCGGCAAGATCAGGTGTATGCCCAATACCCCGATTTGAATGGAAACTATGTGATTGAAAATTTAGACAACCGCGAAGCCAGCATCTCAAGCGATTATGTGTTTGTCACCTTCTCGCTTGCCACATCGCAACCTGTTAATGGCAATGTGCATTTGATTGGCGCCTTAAATAATTGGGATCACTCAGCCGAATCGAAAATGAGTTATCAAAAAGGCGCGTATGAAAAAACAATATTCTTAAAGCAAGGTTGGTACGATTATCAATATTGGGTTGAAGGTGAAAAGCAAAATGGATTTCAATTGGAAGGAAGTCACTTCGAAACTGAGAATCTTTATGAAGTTTTAATTTATAACCGCCCCTTTAGGCCCAATGCTGATTTGCTGGTTGGGTATTTTCAGTTGCCTGTTAATAAGCGTTAGAGAGACAAAAAATATATCATGATTTTTTATAGGAAATAATGGAGGTAAATCGGTTTTTAACTACCTTTTACTTAAGGGCATCTCTAAAAACCCTTGCTTTCATTACCTCAACCCCTGCCCCTTCTACCAAAAGAGAAGGGTAAGCGGAGTTTTTAGAGATGCCTTAGGTGTGTACGTTCTTAATTTTAAACAATAAGAAAATGCAAACAGTAAAAGACATTTTATAAATAATATATTTCATAAAGTGAAAATAAAAGCTCCTCAATAAATACCACAATGAAATACCCACCATGACTTTCAAAATAATTATTTCAATTGCAATCACCTTTTTGGGGTTGTTCAATCTTCAGGCTCAAACACTGGTTCAACGAGCCAATGAGTTCTTAAACTCATTACCTGCCGAGCTAAAATCGAAGGCACAATTTGAATTGACTGACCCCGAGCGCTTAAATATGAACTATGTTCCGATTAGCAGAAAGGGACCCACCTTCAATGATTTTAATGAGAAGCAAACCAAGCTAGCCCTTGATTTATTAAAGGCTTCACTAAGTGAAGAAGGGTATAA
>Ga0209591_10008389_pt1 | contig 11255 bp, 6 predicted proteins | sample MAT01_FD_187207 | JGI IMG/M metagenome (GOLD analysis project Ga0209591, IMG submission 187207) | Freshwater microbial communities from Lake Fryxell liftoff mats and glacier meltwater in Antarctica - MAT-01 (SPAdes) (version 2) | ecosystem: Environmental > Aquatic > Freshwater > Ice > Liftoff...
GCCTGCCGAATACCTCGGCCGCCTGAAAGCCGGTTGGCGACGATTCGGGTTCTCGATGTTTAAGCCGGCGTGTTCGACGTGCAATCTGTGTCAATCCGTCCGCGTTCCCGTGGCCACCTTCAAGCCGGACCGCAGCCAGCGGCGTGCGGTCGCCGCCAACGACGGTGAATTAACACTCGTCATAGGTGAACCGAGTGTCACTGCCGCGAAACTAGCGCTTTACGACCGCTTCCACGAATTCCAGCATCACCACAAAGGCTGGGCCGGCCACGGCCCGAAAGACGCTGCCGGGTACGTCGATTCGTTCGTCGACAACCCGTTTCCGACCGAGGAATGGTGTTACTACCTGGGCGAAAAGCTCGTCGGCGTCGGGTATGTGGATGCGCTGCCGGAAGGGCTTTCGGCGATCTATTTCTACCATGACCCGGACGAACGCGACCGCTCGCTGGGAACGTACAACGTCATGCGGGTGATGCGCGAAGCCGCCGCCCGCGGGCTGACCGATGTTTACCTGGGTTACTACGTCGAAGGTTGCCGATCACTCGAGTACAAGGCACGATTCCGCCCAAACGAGACGCTCAGCCCCGACGGCGAATGGCGGGAATTCCTCTGACAAGAGCGTCACGCCCCGGCAACTAACTCGACGGTTACGGGGTCCGAGACCGCACGCAGGTTCGGGTGTTCGTAAATCGCCCGGACGAAATACACCCCCGCGACCCGCTGTTCCCGCGGAAGCGTGGCAAGCAGCGGAACGGTCGCCACGAACATTTCTCCAGGCAACAAGCGAAGTACCAACACTTCGAGCGATGGAGAAAGTCGGTCACTGAAGTGTCCTTCCGAAACGACACGGCCCGCCGCATCGGTAACTTCCAACTCCAGGTATTGAAGTGGTGACATGCAGTGTTCGATCTCGATTGCGTCGGGCGACCGATTCGTGATTTCCAACTCGCCCATCAGCGGAACCAACCCCTGCCGGCCAACGTGCTCCTTGATTTGCAATCGACAAGTGAGCGGTTCCTGCACGGAATCGCTCGGACGACGCGGAATGGAACCGGCAATGTTGCTCACGGTTGGCCTCCTAGTCACCTGATCCGCCGAAAAATAGTGAACGAATCCCCATACCCGAACTCGTCGCCTGTCAATCGTCCCAGGTTCATAATTTCTTCTGGTAACCGCCCGTTCTTGGTTTGGACTGTTGAAGCGTAATCGAGTTGGTTTTCACCAGCCCGGAAAACCGGATCAACCAAAATAGCCGAGTGCGGCGTGTCTCCGTCCAACCCTCGCCAAACCAGGATGTCGCCCGAACTCGCACCGCTTTCGGGTTCGACTGGCCGATAGTGGTTCTCCAAGATCGTTCGGACCTCGTGACCGGAAAACGGCGAAAACGGGCCACCAGGCGCACCTGTTCCGCCAAACGTCAGGCCGTGGCAAAAGTAAAAGTAGGTGTCGTCTGCGCGAAAGCCTTTCAACTTCTGCCCATCAACCAGCTCCACCTCGACTATTTTACCCTGGATCGGTTCGCGATACGGGAGTGTGTGCGGCCCGAGTTCTAACATCGTTTCCCACTTGAAGAGCGGGCCGGTTTCTGTCACTTCCACCGATCTCTCCAAATGATCGGACAATCTCAAGGAACCGAACTGCGATATTGTAACCGCCAGGCGGTCAAATCGCCCAAACGAGACACTCAACCCCGATGGCGAATGGCGGGAATTCCTCGCCTAATCACCGTCGCTGAACGCGGTTGCCGAACCGTGCGGCCGGGGGATGCGTAGCACCACTGTAACCATCTGCTTGCTGCCGCTTTCCGTAGCCGGAACGCCCCGGAGCCTTCGCATGGCCGAGACCGATGTTGTCGTCGAAACCCGTAGCCTCACCAAAATCTACCGGGATTTCTGGGGACGCAAGAAGAAGACCGCGCTCAACGCGCTCGACCTGAAGATTCACAAAGGCGAAATCTTCGGGCTGCTCGGCCCCAACGGGTCCGGGAAAACCACCACCATCAAGTTGCTGCTCGGCCTGCTGTTCCCGTCAGCCGGCGACGGCTTCGTGTTCGGCGAGCCGGCCGCCAAAGTCGAGAAGAACGAACGCATCGGCTACCTGCCCGAAGAATCGTACCTGTACCGCTTCCTGAACGCTGAAGAAACGCTCGATTTCTACGGCCGGCTCTTTAACATGGACCCTGCGGTCCGCAAGAAGCGAGCCGCTGAACTCATCGAGATGGTCGGGCTTGGGCCGGACAAGAAACGCATCCTCAAGGAATACTCCAAGGGCATGCGGCAGCGGATCGGCCTGGCGCAGGCGCTTATCAACGATCCTGAGTTGGTGATCCTTGATGAGCCGACTTCCGGCCTCGACCCGCTCGGCACCCGTTGGATGAAAGACCTGATTCTCGACCTTCGCAAGAAGGGCAAAACCGTTCTGATGTGTTCGCACCGCCTCGAAGACGTGCAGGACGTGTGCGACCGCATCGCCATCCTTTCCAACGGCGACTTGCAGACGCTTGGCAAAGTCTCGACACTTCTCGAAGACGTGATCCGCCTCGAAGTCCGCGCTGGCGACGTGAAGGACACCCCCGCGCTGCGGGCCGACCTCGAAGCCGTCTTCAAGAAACACGGCGGCAAGTTGGAATCGGTCGGCCACCCCACGACGACGCTCGAAGAACTCTTCCTGAAGATCGTCGAGGAGTCGAAAGCCCGCCCCGGCAAGCGGTATCTTCCGCCCGAGGAAGCGGCGGTCAAGCCGAAGGCGTAGTGAATTCTGAGAGCGCGGGCGGAGTGCCCGCATTCGCAGGCTGGTTTTCTGGTGGGGCAGGCATTCTTGCCTGTCAAGCCTCAGATCGTTCCATAGAGAGGTTCCCCCTGATGTCGTCGGCGTTGTTCGGCATCCTTCAACTCGACCACGGCGAACCCCTTGGGTACGCGCACATTGGCGGCCTCGTGCAATCCTGGCTCCAGGACGCGGGCGGGTTCGCTATGGTCGGCCTCGTCGTGTACCTGCTGTACGCGCTGGCCACGCCCACGGATAAGTCGCAGTCCGAAAAGATTCGGGTGCCGGTCACGCAATGGATGGTGCTTTGCGCCTCCTTGGCCCTCGTGTTCTACGCCGTGGTCGGTGCGATGTTCCTCCTCCAAGGAACTGACCGGGCCATGTTGCTTGGCATGCCCATCAGCACGCCGCCCCCACCCACGACGCCGCTCGGGCAGCCGCTCTTCGTGCCACAGCCCGAATTCCACCTGGAACTGCTCCCGATCTTCCAAATGATCGCCGGGTTGTTCGCCATCCTCGGAATCGGCGAACCGTTTGCCCGCGACATCGCCAAGATCGCTCGGCGGAACCTCTCCTTGCGTTTCGCGGGTGTGCAGCGATTTGGGCGATCCGCCTACACCTACATCAGCGAACTGGTCACGCCACGCCGGTTGGCAATCGCGGGCATCATCGTTGCTCTCTATCTGGCGTTTGGCGGGGTGGTGTATGCGTTCGGCACGCCGCGCCTCTTCGGCATCTATGCTGGGGTGTGCATCGTCATCGCCACCGTCTTCGTGCTGGGCTTACTCTCGCTCATGTTCTTCCAGGCGGAAGGGCCGGTCTGGGCCATCGCCAAGTTGAGCTTCAAGGAAGCGGTCCGCAGTCAGATTCTGTGGGTCTTCCCGTTGATCTTGTTGCCCTTCCTGTTCCCGGCTCAGTGGTTCCGCCAGATCAAACCGGTCGATGAACTCCGGGTTGTGGTCGAACGGATGGAGTTGATGATCTCGCTGCTCGCGCTCGTCCCGGCTGTTCTGCTGGCATCGTTTTACGGCATCCCCAACGACATCAAGAACCTCAACATCTACACGGTCGTCTCGAAGCCGGTCGAGCGGTTCGAGATCGTTCTCGGCCGCTTCTTCGGCTATGTCGCGTTCATGTCCCTCGTGCTCATCGGGCTGACAGGCGTAAGCCTTGTCCTGATTATGAACACGTCGATCTCGCAGAAGGCGAAAGACGAGACCTACAAAGCGCGGGTGCCCGTGCGCGGCAAAATGGAGTTCAAGAGCCTCCAGAAAGAGTATCGTGTTCAGTCCGGAAAAGTGGAATTCGATGGCACGAACGTCGGCCGCGAGTTCGACTACCGCAAATACATTGTCGGGCACCCCGATTCCCCGCAACGAGCGGTTTGGCACTTTGCGGCGATCCCGAGCGATCTGGCCGCGGCCGCCGATGACCGCGTGCCGGTCGAGTTCACCTTCGACATCTACAAGATGACCAAGGGCGAACAGAACAAGGGCGTCGAAGTGAGTTTCCGGTTCTGCACCCACCAGGCCCGGCAGAAGCAACCCATCGGGGCGACCGACTGGCCGTGGGTCGATGCAACGCGCGAAGCCGAGTACAAGAAGGCCGTGGCGGATCGAGGCTTGAAGCCGGCGGATGCCATCCCGAAGACAACGGAGTGGGCCGAGGTCAACAAGCTCGCCGAGGAGTTCGGCTTCTTCGAGACCAAGCACACTAACGTACTCGACTATGCCGTGACGGGTATTGAAGTGCCGACCGGCGTGTTCCGCGCCGCTCTGAAGGGCACACCGGGCAAAGACGAGACCGGCCGGCCGATTCCGCGGCTCAGTGTTTACGTCAAGTGCGCCACGCCCGGACAGATGCTCGGCATGGCCGAACCCGACCTGTACTTGTTGGAATACGAACAGCCCTTCGCGCTCAACTATGTCAAGAGCATGGTCGGGCTGTGGTGCTGGCTGTGCATTCTCGTCGGTCTGGCCGTTACGTTCAGTACCTACTTTACCAGCGTTCTGAGCCTGCTTATCGCTTCGACGCTCTTCCTCGTCGGCTGCTTCTCGGACTTCGTCCGTGATGCCGGCGCGAATCGAACGATTGGTGGCGGACCCTTTGAGAGCATGGGCCACCTGTTGAAGGCCGAGCAACCCACCGCCCCCGTGGCGGAAACCGCCATGGCGCGAACCTCGCAAATGGGCGACCAGGTGTGGGCCTGGCTGGTCCGCCGCATCCAGAACCTCATTCCGGATATCAATTCCTACGACTGGAGCGCGTTCGTGTCCGAAGGGTTCAACATCAACACGGAATACCTCGTGGTGAACCTCATCGTCATGTTCGGGTTCCTACTGCCGTGGGCCATCTTCGCTCGCTATATGATGCGGTTCCGCGAAGTGGCGGCTTAAGTAGGGGCGAGGGATAGGGGCGAGGGGCGAGAAGAACCGCGCCCCGCTCCGTGAGTTTACACTCCGCGCGGTTCGGGGTGAGCCATTTTTGCCTTAAAGTGTTAGGCGTCAGGACATTCTCCGTTCGCCCGCCTGGGGTTGCGCTTCACCCCAGGCTACACTCGGTGCCCGGTCCAGGGCTGCAAAGACAAAGCTCATTCACCCTCTTGCAGTCGCGGATGCGACGACCGACGGTAGCCAGGGGTGGAGCGCTTCGCGCAACCCCTGGCGTGAGGCGTCCAGAGACTGATGTTGCCGGCTCGACAAATGTATCAATCCCGGCCGCGCGGAGTTTAGGCGAGGCAAGAACTGCGTTTCGCCACGGTATTCCCTGCTCTAATTTCTCGCTCCTCGCCCCTATTCCTAACCCCTGCTCCCCCATGAATCCGCAACAACAAGCTGTGTTCCGTCGCAAGGTGATGTACTTCGCGGCCATCCTGGGGTTATTCACCCTCAGCATGTTCTGGCGCGGCACGCTCGACATCCCATTCAGCAAGGCGCGGGCCGGGGAACCCCCAGTATCGTTCACGGACCGTGTCGCCGCCCGAACCATCGTGAACCAAGCGACTAGCTTGCAGTTGCGCGAGTTGGACGAGGGTGAACAGGAAATCGAGGGGTCGGCCGCCCGCCTCGCGCTCGTCGGCAGTCGCGGAATCGTGGTTGCTTACCTGTGGCACTCGGCCATCGATAAACAGAAGCGGAACGACTTCCACAAGATGGACTCACTCGTTCAGACCGTGACTCAGCTTCAGCCCCACTTCATCACACCTTGGATATTCCAGAGTTGGAATATCACTTATAACGTGTCGGTCGAAATGCAGGGCAGCGGCGATATGTATTACTACATCGCCCGCGGCATCGAATTACTTGCCGAAGGCGAACGCCGCCAAGGGCGCGTCGAACCCGATGGCCGCCGCATTGGCTCCCCGGACATGCGGTATCAACTCGCGTTCTACTACCAAAATAAGTTTGGCGTGTCCGACACGGTCGAAGTGCTGCGGTGCCTGTTCGCGTTGTCGTGCATTTCGCCAGATGAGCGGAACCCCGATGCGGGCGGATTGACGAATGCCGACGGAAGCGTGAACATGGACGAATTCCGGAAGTTCTGCGAGAAGTACCCGCACCTCGTGCGGCGCTTGCGCGGCGAAAACCAGCAGGCAACCAAAGGCGACGACGCGACGAAGAGGAAAGCGCTCGAGGCGCTCAAGTGCCCCAAGCCCGAGGACATCATTCGGTTCCTCCGCGAAAACCGCGATGTCCCCACCCGGTTCAAGTTCGCTCAGGAGTTGAAGGACGCGGACAAACAGTTCCCCGTGCTGCCCCCGAAGTTCAACGAAGGGCCGGACGAAGCGCACCCCGGCATGGAGACCAAGGACGACTTCACCGCGTTCAAGGCGTCTCGGGCCTGGTACATCTACAGCATGGTGCCGCTACCAGCGAATCCGCAGGACGCCGAAGGGAATTGGCTCCCCTCGTCGACACCCAGCACCAGTGAGTACGACCCCGTCCGATACCGCATCCCACGCTCCCCGATGCTCATCATCTTCCGCCAGGGTGCGCCGCGTGTGCAGACCTATCAGGCCGAGATGGAGCAGAAGGAAGGCTGGTACGACGACGAAGGCTGGCGCGTGGGCTGGCCGACCGACTGGCGAGACCGCAAGGACTGGACGCCGGAAAAGCGGAAGGCAGCCGACTTCTGGTGGGCCGTCGAAGGTGGCGACAACCAGTGGTTCCCAGGCCAGGATGTGGTCATTGGTCGGGAACGGCCGTGGTCCGGTGAGGAGTGGCGCAAAGCAGCCACGATGTGGCGGGACCACGGCAACCGTTACGGGCTTGTCCTCGATACCGCCCGCGCCGAACGCTACACGAAAGCCGCGAATGATCGGCCTCGCAACCCGACCCCCGAGCAACTCGACGACCCGAAATTCCTGACGGTGTTCCGAACCGCGTCGGCCATGTACTGGTACGAGCAGAACCGGCAGGTCACGAACTTCGCGTACTTCCTCGCCTCCTCCGAGGCTGAGCAGAAGGGCGCGACCGTCGTGGCCCGCAAAACGCTTTGGCTCGCCGAACAGGCTCGTAAAGTGGGCGAGAAGCCCATCGCGGTCCGCTTCTTCGAGGAAGGATTGCGCCAGTGGCGCGATGTGCTCGCCGAGAACAAAGAGTTCCACCGGCCCGACCGCTCCACCCGAACCGAAGAAGATTCCTACACCTACGAACTCACCTACCAGCAACTCCTCGTTCGGGGCGACGAGCGGGTGAACGCCAAGGCAACGGCGATGGCAAACGCGCTGAACAACCTGAAGGGACTGCAATACCCACTGAACTTGATGGTGCCGCCGACCGCTCAGCGCGACCTCCAACAGGAATTCCGCTGGCACATCGCCGAAACCGACCCGGCGTTCTCCCCGCTTGTTGGTGTCATGAACGTGAACGACAACCGCAATGGCACCCCGTGGGTCCAGCCCTACCTCAAGGAGAGCGTTCGCATGACGGCGAACGTTCAACGGCGACCGCCAGCACCACCCGGAGCGAACCTCCCGCAAGGCGCTCCGCCGCTGCCCGGAATGCCCAATCCCACTCCCGCTCCCGCACCGTGACCCGAACGCCAGGGTCTTACGACACCTGGCTACAGACTGCCGCCCCATCCGGGGCTTAAAACCAAGACCAATCAGCCTCTTCAGCCCTGGAAGGGCGAGAGTCTGTAGCCAGGTGTCGTGAGACCCTGGCTTCTCTTCCACCGCTAACGTCACCCGCCCGCCTATGAACCGCACCGCTCTTGCCATCCTCGCCCATCCCGACGATGCCGAATTCCTCTGCGCGGGCACGCTCGTCCGCCTCCAGCGCGAACACGGCTGGGCCATCCATGTTGCCACGATGACGCCAGGCGACTGCGGCTCGGCGGAACATGCCCCCGACGACATCGCCCGCATCCGCCGTGAAGAAGGCCGCGCGGGGGCGGCCGCCATCGGCGCGACGTATCACTGCGCCGAGGAACGCGACCTGCGGGTGATTTATGCGGAATCCGTTCTCGAGAAGATCGTCCGCTTACTGAATGCCATCGCTCCCGCGGTCGTGTTCACGCACAGTCCGGACGATTATCACCTGGATCACGAGCAGACGAGCAAGATCGTTCGCGCGGCGACCTTCGCGGCTCCAATCCCGAACTTCCTCCACGGTCGGCACCTTCACCCACCGATGGCCCATATTCCGCACCTATTCTATTGCGACCCACTCGAAGGAAAGGACTCGTTCGGCCAGCCCATCGCCCCGGCATTCCGTATCGACATTTCAGGGGTAATCGAGGACAAAGCGCGGATGTTGGAGTGCCACGAGAGTCAGCGAGCGTGGTTGCGAAAGCACCACGGAGTCGATAGCCTCGTCGATTCGATGCGGGAATGGTCCGCGACGCAGGGCAAGGCAGCAGGCGTGGCGTTCGCGGAAGGCTTTCGCCAGCACCTCGGGCACAGCTACCCGCAAGGCAATCTTCTCGCGGAATTGCTCGGCGCGGTGTGAATCGCTGTGTTCGGTTTCTCGGCATTCAGGCACCCACTGTTGACAGGTTTCGTTGTAACCCTAATCATAACCAATCCATTGCCCGTTCGGTGAACGTGGGCCGGTGGTGTGAACCCACCCGGCTCCCAAACCGTCTCGACTCCGGTTGGTCCCGGAGCGACCAGCGCAGCTAACAAGGACGCTGACCATGAGTTCGTCCGATTCTACCCAGCCGGTTGAAGCCACGACTGCGGATCATCCGGAAACCCCGCCCACACCCGAAACGGTGTCGGCGGTCTCGCCTCCGGTTTCACCCGAAGCCGAGACGAGCGTGCCAGCATCGCCAGCAGCGGCAGGCGCGCCGGAAGTCGTGGCGAGTGCGCCGGAGCCGCGCGCTCCGGCAATGCCCGCGTTGCCGCCGCAACCGGTGCCGCAGGTGCCGCCCGCGCCGCAACCGCACGACCTCTCCCGCATCGCCCAGGACTTGCAAATCCGCAAGGCGCAGGTCGAAGCCGTGGTGCAGTTGCTCGACGAGGAGAACACCGTTCCGTTCATCACGCGGTATCGCAAGGAACGAACCGGCGGGTTGAACGAAGAGGCCATTCGCCGCATCCAGGAACGGGCCGAACACCTCCGCGAGTTGGCGAACCGCAAACAGACCATCCTCAAGAGCATCGCCGGGCAAGGCCGACTCAACGACGACCTGACACAAGCGATTCTCGCCGCCGAGTCGCCCAAACGGCTCGAAGACCTCTACCTGCCGTTCAAGCCCAAGAAGAAGTCGCATGCCACGGAAGCACGCGAGAAGGGCCTGGGGCCAATCGCCGAGGCGATCTGGAATGCCGACCCCGCGGTGAATAACCTCGCGGAAGTGCTGCCCGGGTTGGTCGATCCCGATAAATGGCTCCTTAGCACCGATGAAGTGCTGGCCGGCATCAAGCACATCCTCGCGGACATGGTTTCGGATGCCGCCGACGCTCGCGGCCCACTGCGGAACTACACCTGGGATACGGGCTTGATTGTCGCGGTGAAGGTTGAGACGCTCCCCGAAGGCAAAGGCAAGGAATACGAGCCGTACTTCAACTTCCAGGAGCCGGTGAAGGACATCCCACCGCACCGCGTGTTGGCCATCAACCGGGGTGAGAAAGCGAACGCCCTGCGGGTCCGCGTGGAAACCGATGTGGCGATGGCCAACGAGATCGCCCGCTACCACCTGAACTTCGGCGAACACCCGCACCGCGAACTGCTCGTCGGCGCGATTACCGATGCCCTCGACCGCCTCTTGCTGCCCGGCCTGGAACGCGCAGTTCGCCGCGAACTCACCGAACGGGCACAGGAACACGCCGTTCTCGTGTTCGCCAGAAATCTCCGCAGTTTGCTACTCCAACCACCGTTGCGCGGCAAGAAAGTGCTCGCCGTGGACCCCGGCATCCGCACGGGATGCAAGCTCGCCGTTCTCGATGAGACAGGCAAACTTCTCGATGACGCCGTGGTGTTCCCGCACGGGCAGAAGAAAAACCAGATCGACGCCAAGCGTAAGATCGAGCAATTGGTCCGCATGTATCAAATCACGGTCGTCGCTATCGGAAACGGGACGGGCTGCCGCGAGGCGGAGCAACTCGTCGCGGACCTGATCGCGGACCTCGAACAGCGCCGCCTCAACCCCACGCCCACGGCCCCCGCGACGATCACCGAAGCGAGTTCCACTCCGGTCGCCACGGTCCCGCCGGCCGCCCCAGAACCCGTTAATCCCCCAGCGGAAGCGTCGTCGCCGGTTATTCCCGAAGTGCCTTCGAGCCAGAGCATTGTCTCGGAAACGCCAGCGCTGCAAACCGACTCGAACAGCATCACTTCGCAAGTCACGATCTCGTCGCCACCCGTCGAAACAACTGGCGTTGCGGCCCCATCCGCGGAGACGCTGACCACCGGAGCCGTGGCGGCTCCCGCGATGCCGCCGCTCGCACCGCCGCCGCCACCGCTTCACCCGCCGGTCAGTTTGGAAGGACTCCCCGACGCGCCAACGGACCTCGCTTACGTCATCGTGATTGAAGCCGGCGCGAGCGACTACTCGGCCAGCCTCGTGGCCCGCGAAGAGTTCCCCGAACTCGATGCCACCACACGCGGCACCATCAGCATCGGCCGACGGTTGCAAGACCCGCTCGCGGAGTTGGTGAAGATCGACCCGCAGCACATCGGCGTCGGGTTGTATCAGCACGACGTGAAGCAGAAACACCTCAAGGAATCGCTCGAAGCGGTCATCGAGTCGAGCGTGAACTCGGTTGGTGTGGACCTCAACACGGCGAGCGTTCCGCTGCTGCGGCACGTCTCGGGGCTGAACCAACTGGTGGCCCGCGAGGTGGTGACCTTCCGCGAGAAGCACGGGAAGTTTACCGGCCGGGCACAGTTGCTCGAAGTCTCGGGTCTCGGCGAGAAACGCTTTACGCAGTCAGCGGGCTTCCTCAAGATTCCCGACGGCCCGGACCCGCTCGATTCCACCTGGATTCACCCCGAAAGTTACCCCCTCGCCCGGCAAATTCTGGCCGACCTCGGATTCACCTC
>Ga0209591_10008398_pt1 | contig 11250 bp, 9 predicted proteins | sample MAT01_FD_187207 | JGI IMG/M metagenome (GOLD analysis project Ga0209591, IMG submission 187207) | Freshwater microbial communities from Lake Fryxell liftoff mats and glacier meltwater in Antarctica - MAT-01 (SPAdes) (version 2) | ecosystem: Environmental > Aquatic > Freshwater > Ice > Liftoff...
CCGCGATGAATCCCACGAAATTCACCGTTTTTGAGACGAACCGTTTCCGATATTGGGATGAACCAAAAATGCGGTCAACTCGAACTTCCGATCAGCCCAGCCGAACCCTATTCTTTCGCTCGCCCCCTCTGATAAACTGCTTCGAACAGACTTTTCCGAGCCCGGAACGGCGGGACCGCGATGGGAATTTACGACCGCGATTACTACCGCGAAGAATCGCAGGGCTGGTGGTCCTCGGCCCATGGCCACCGCGCCACCTGGACCCTCATTGGCATCACCGTCGGCGTTTTCTTCTGCCAGATGCTCACGTTTCACAAAGTGTCCGACGCCGACGTTTGGACCGATTCCGTCGCGCAGTGGCTCGGCTATTCGTATCCCGATCTCTTGAAGGGCCAGGTCTGGCGGCTCGCGTTCACTCCCTTCATTCACAGTGTCGGCAGCCTCTTCGGCGTCGGCTTCGGCATGTTCTGCCTTTATTGGTTCGGAACTTCGCTTGAAGAGCTTTACGGAGCGCACGAGTTCGCGGTTTTCTACTGCCTCGTCGGTTTGCTCGGAGCCCTCGGAAAGTTCGCCGTCGGGCTCGTCGGGCTCGACCCCAGTTCGGGCAGTCTGGGCTGCGGCCCGCCGATGACCGCCGTGCTCGTCCTGTTCGCGTGCCACTTTCCCTACCACCGCATCCGGATTTACTTCTTGATCCCCGTGCCCGCCTGGCTGCTCGCAACGCTCGGCGTCGCCTTCAGCGTATTCGGCGTGTTCACGGGTTCGTTCGATCCCGTTCCGAACCTCATCGCGGCGGCGTTAGCCTTCGCTTACTTCAAGGCTCAAAGCCGAATTCTCCACCTGCTGCCGTCGTTCTCGCGAACGACTGCGCGCAAGCCGAAACTGCGGGTGATCCCCCGGCCTGCGGACGATCCCGAACCCGTGGCCGCGAGCCCGCCAATGGCGAAACGATCCCAATCGGCCGAGAAAAACGTCGACGAACAGCTCGAAGCCAAGCTCGACGAAGTGCTCGAAAAGGTCGCCCGCTTTGGTCGCGAAGGACTGACCGCCGAAGAGCGGGATATCCTGCAGCGCGCAAGCGAAGTTTACCGCAAGCGCCGGACACCCTAACCCCAAAACGAGACCGAGATGCCCCTGTATTTGTTCAAGTGCGACGACTGCGGTGACGATTTCGAATCGCTGCAATTCCGGACTGCATCCACGGAGCCCGTTTGTTGCCCGGCCTGTGCATCGGCGAGCGTTACCAGAGGCTTCGGCACTCCGGCGAAAGTCGCGTCGTCGTCTCCGGCGACCAATTGTCGCGGCGACGGCCCGCCCTGCGGAGCCTTCCGATGCGGACGGGGCGGGGGTGGGTAGTTGAAATTTCGTGCCTCATGGAAGGATTTTCCCATATTTTGCGGTCTTTATCGCAACTCCCCTTGTCCCATTGGTCCAACAATATAGTTTTGAAGATTGTAGTTATGACAATCTCCTGCGAACCGATGCTCGAATGATCGGCGAGTATCGTCGGTGGATTCTCCGACTTTCCGATCCAATGAAAAGGCGCCGCGATATGACCGACTGGAAGCAAGCGAAGGCGTGTGCCGATCTCCTCCAAGCCCTCGCCGAGCCGAACCGCATCCGGATCATAGATTGTTTGCGGACCGGGTCGAAGAACGTCACCGAGCTCGCGAAGCTTCTGAGCGTCGAGATCGTCAACGTCTCCCACCACCTCGGCGTCCTGCGCACCGCTGGCTTGGTTCAAGACGAAAAGCACGGTCGATTCGTGATCTATTCGCTGCACCCCAAGCACTTCACCAACGACAACTCCAAGGCGACCTATCTGGACCTGGGGTGGTGCAAGGTCGAGATTCCGCACAATTGACTCAAGCCGATTTCGTAGGGTGGGCAGTGTCAACCCTACGAAGAACGCTTCCGTCCATATTGGAATGTCGGGCACGTCTCCACTCTCAACAATCCCGGCAATAGCTCGATTTCCACCTCCTTCACACCGTCGCCCGGCACAGCGAACAGTTCTCCATCGGTATGAATGCACAGGTCTCGCTCGCAACTCACGCGGACTCTCGTGCAGTGCCCGAGTCTCAATTGTGGGTGCTCTTTGGGTAATTTGCCCGAAATCATCGCGGGCAGGTATCGAATCATTTCCCACGGCTTCACCGCGGCGGCATGCACTGTATCGAACCGACCGTCGTCGAGGCGAGCATCGCGGGTAAGCGGGAAGCCGCCCTCGCGCTGGCCGAGGTTGACCGACAGGGCCAGGGTCGGACCGACGATTTCGAGGTCGTCGATTTGCAGAGCCATCACCGGCTTGGCGTAGTGAAAGGCGAGCGCCCGCAGGAGCGCGAAAGCATATAGGGGCAATCCGCGGAGCGAACGAATCTTCGTCGATTCGACCGTTACCATCCCGTTGAACCCGATCCCGCAACCGTTCACGAAGTGCCGCTCGCGGCTTCGCGCACGGACCAATCCCACATCGGCCCGAATCGAATCGAGCGGTGCGGTGCGACCATTCTTCCACCAACCGAGCATCCCCGTAGCGAAGGCGTAATCGTTCATCGAACCGACGGGGATCGTCGAGAAAAGGGTTTCGCGGTAGCCGCTTGCCAAAATCCCTCGGGCGACCTCGTGGACCGTCCCGTCGCCCCCCGCGGCCGCGACGCGATCGAACCCGCTCCGGGCCGCACGCTCCCCGATCTCGAGGGCGTGGCCCGGGCCGGTCGTCGCTTCGAACGCCGTTTCCCCCGCAAACGCCCGCCGAACTTCTTCCCGGAGCCGGCGGGCACGACCGCGGCCGGCGGCGGGGTTGTAGATAACGCACGTCCGCACGTTCGGGCCTTTCGTCGTAAAAAAATCCGATTTCCGACTGGAGTGAGGATTGCAATTCTGTTAGAAGGTGATGACAAGCTGGTCCAATCTATCGTTTGGTTTCCATCGTTCCCGAGGTTCTATGCTTATTTTCCCTTCGCGTCCGGAGCGTCGCGCGTTTACGCTCATCGAACTGCTCGTGGTCATCGCTATCATCGCCATCCTCATCGGCCTGCTCTTGCCCGCGATCCAAAAGGTCCGCGAAGCAGCAGCCCGGGCGAAGTGCCAAAACAATTTGAAGCAACTCGGTTTGGCGTTCCAGAGCCACCATGACAGCGTGGGTTACTTGCCCACGGCGGGTAATGGGGACACCGGTAACCCGCCGACCGACCGACGCGACTGGGGTTGGGCTTACGAAATCCTCCCGTTCATCGAACAGATGAACACGATGAACATCACCAATAACACCACGATTCGAGACACGATTGTGCCCGTTTACTATTGCCCGAGTCGCCGAAATGCGGCCCTCTACAACGGTAACGCGAAGTCCGATTACGCCGGCAACGGCGGAACGCGTGTCGGCAGCAATTCCAGCGACGGGTCAGTCGTGCGAGCCCGGGGAGCGTACAACACGTACCCACAGGGCCAAATCAAGCTCGCATACATCAGCGACGGGACTTCGAATACGATCATGGTCGGTGAGAAGTTGATCAATCGACCGACCATGGGCGGGCTCGGGGGCGTCGACTGGTCAGATAACGAATCCTGGGCCGGGCCCGGTTACGCCGACGGCGACATCATGCGGGGGTGTGTAAATTGGGGCGCGAACTTGTGGCGGGTTCCCATTCCGGATACGAACGTGGCCGTGCCGTTAGATAATCAACTCAACTATCAGTTCGGCTCCGCCCACGCGAGCGGCACGCAATTCGTCATGGTTGATGGCTCGGTTCGCTCGGTCCGCTTCAGCGTTTCCACGGCCACCTTCATGAGGGCTTGCGTTCGCAACGATGGCTTAGTTTTCAGTTCGGACGATTTGTAATACCATCTCGACGCGTGAGCGAGGGTGGTTTACTCACCGTCGCTCACACTCTTCTACCCCTCCAGAATGTCCTTCAAGTTCCCCTTCATCACCGCGATCTGCCCTTCGAGTTCCGCACCCTTCTCGCGCGTTTCTTGCACCTGCTCCGGCGGGGCCTTCTTCGCGAAGTTCTCGTTCGCCAATTTGCCCACGATCGCGTCGAGTTGCTTCTGCTTCTCGGCGATCTGCTTTTCCAACCGCTTACTCTCGGCCGCGGGGTCGATGAGCCCGGCGAGCGGGATGTAGGCTTCAAAATCCGCGTGGATGAACGAGCCCGCTTGCTTGGGCTTCGCGACCATCGGCCCGCACTCGAACGTCTCGACGCCGCCGAGCAACTTCACGAATCCTGCAAGCTCGTTCAACTCCGCCGCGATTGCCGCGGGGGCCTTCACGCTCAAGGAGAGCTTGGCCTTATCCAGTTGGTAGCGGTTGCGAATCTCGCGCACCCCGCGAACCAGTTCCTGCATCCGGGCGATGCTCGCCTCAGTCCGCACGTCTGCCAATCCTTCGGGATACTCCGGCCACTTCGCGATGCAAACGCTCTCCTCGGCTTGGATCGGCTGCGGGAATCCCCGCACCGGGGCCGCCTCGTTCAACGCGTGCCACAGCGACTCCGCCACGAACGGCATGATCGGCTGCACGAGCCGCAAGATCCCGTCGATCACGCCGATGAGCACGCGCTGGCACGTCGGATCGCTTCGCCGGCTCTTGGACATCTCGATGTACCAGTCGCAGAACTCGCTCCAGGTGAAATCGTAAATGAGCTTGCCCGCTTCCGCGAACTTGTAAGCTTCCAGGGCCGCGGTCACGTCCTTTGCCGTGGTCGCCAACCGGCTCACGATCCAGCGGTCTTCCGTGGGCAATTCCGCGAGCGTCAGTGGGGCAGGGGAGTACCCTTCCAAGTTCCCGAGCACGAACCGCGTGGCGTTCCAGAGCTTGTTCGCGAAGTTGCGGCCCACTTCGAAGCGGTCCGAACCCTGCTTCGCCGTTGGCAACTCCGGGTCCTCCGCAATCCACGGCCCGCCCGGACGGAACGGCTTCTTGCACGCCGTACATGCGAGCTTCTTGGTCCGCATGTACATGTGTTCTTGCTTGATCGGCACCGCCGCCCCGCAGTGCGGGCAGACGTTCACCACCGGCATCCGGCTATCCTGCGTCTCCGTGGCGATGTTCACCACGCCGAACCGCAGCGCGTCCGCCCCGTACAGTTCGATCACGTCCAGCGGATCGACGCCGTTCCCCTTCGACTTGCTCATCCCCTCGCCGAAACCGTCCATCACCTTGGGGTGAATGTAAACGTGGTGGAATGGGATTTCGTTAAGGTTATACAACCCCGTTAGTACCATCCGGGCGACCCAAAGTGTAATAATGTCCCGATTGGTGACGAGCACGCTGGTGGGGTAGTAGTATTTCAACTCCGGCGTTTGCTCGGGCCAGCCGAGCGTGCTCTGGGGCCAGAGGGCGGAGGAGAACCAGGTGTCGAGGACGTCGGGGTCTTGCTGGATAGGTGGTTCAGTGTAGTGGTGTAGATTGTCCAAAAGGAGTTTTGAATTATTCTCGTTCACACCCGTCGGTAGGCGCGCGGCTCCTTCGGAAAGTGCTGTTTCAGTAGGTCGAAGTCTTAACAGCCACACAAACTGGTTAAGTTCCTCAAGAGCGTTGATAACTTCTTCGTTGGCCGTAGCGAATCGAATAGTAAATTCTTGTGTTCCTTCTAAGGAATACTGGTCGGTTGCAATGCTCCTATTTTCGAGGAAGAGTCTAAGTCCCTTGATAGCATCATTCAATCGGCGATGAGCTTCAGGATTGCTTGGATCTGGTCCAATCCCTTCTAAATCGAGACTAATAGTCCACACCGGTATCCGGTGCCCCCACCACAACTGTCGGCTGATGCACCAATCTCTCTTTTCGCCGAGCCAATCGAGGTAGCTCTTCGCATAGCGCTCGGGGAAGAACTTCACCTTCCCGCTCGTGGCCGCGTCCATCGCCATTTGGGCGAGGCCGGGTTTGCCGTCGTCGCGGTCACTCATGCGTACGAACCACTGATCCGAAAGGTACGGCTCGATCGGCGTTTTGCTGCGGTCACTGTACTTGAGCGGCACCACGCGGTCTTCCTTGCCCTCGAAAAAGCCGAGATCCTCCATCTCCTTGACGACCGCTTCGCGGGCCTTGGCGCGGTCCATGTCCTGATACTTGCCCCCCACGGCATTGATGGTGCCGTCCGGGTTCAAGATGTTGATGATGCCGATCTCGGGGTGCCGCTGCCAGCAGGCGTAGTCGTTGGGGTCGTGGGCCGGGGTCACCTTCACGCAGCCGGTGCCGAGTTCGGGGTCGGCGAGCAAACCGTCCGCGATGATCGGGATTTCCCGGCCATTGAGCGGGATCGTCACTGTTTTGCCGATGAGGTGCTTGTACCGCTCGTCGCTAGGGTGTACGCAAACCGCCGTGTCGCCGAGCATCGTTTCGGGCCGAGTGGTGCTGAAGCGAATGAACTCGGTTGTGTCTTTGACCGGATACTTGAACGTCCAAAACCCACCCTTGGTCTCTTCGGTGTAAGTCTCGTCGTCGGCCACGGAGGTTTGCAGGAATGCGTCCCAGTTCACGAGTCGTTTGCCGCGGTAGATGTAGCCGTCTTTGAACATGCGGAAGAAGGTCTCGCGCACGGCCTTGGCGCACATGGGGTCCAGCGTGAACCGCGTGCGGGCCCAGTCGCACGACGCCCCCATCTCCTTCAACTGGCCGAGGATTCGCTTTTCGTACTGCTCTTTCCATGCCCAGATGCGCTCGACGAGCACCTCGCGGCCCAGATCGTGGCGGGTCTTCTTCTCTTCCGCAAGGATGCGCTTTTCCACCACCGATTGCGTGGCGATCCCCGCGTGATCGGTCCCTGGCATCCAGAGCGCGTTATAACCTTGCGCACGCCGCCAGCGGATCAATACGTCTTGCAAGGCATTGTTGAGCGCGTGGCCGAGGTGTAATGCCCCCGTCACATTCGGCGGCGGAATGACGATGGTGTAAGGTTTCTTCGTCGAATCCGGTTCGCTGTGGAAGTAGCCCTTTTCGTCCCAGAACTTCAGCCACTTTTCCTGGGCCGCTTTCGGGTCGTAAGTTTTATCGAGTTCCATAACTCAGCTTCCCTTCTCTTGGTCTTTGAAGAGCTTGTATTCGAAGGAATCGGCCAGGGCGAGCCAACTCGCCTCGACGATGTTTTCGCTCACGCCGACAGTGCCCCAAACGTCGCGGTGGTCCCGCGATTCGATGACGACCCGCACTCGCGCCGCGGTTCCCTCGCGGGCGTTCACGACTCGCACTTTGTAATCGACGAGTTGCATCTCTTCGAGCCGCGGGAAGTATTGCAAGAGCGCCTTTCGCAACGCGGCATCGAGCGCGTTCACGGGGCCATCGCCCTCGCTGACTGTGTGTTCGACTTTCTCGCCGACTTTAACCTTGAGCGTCGCCTCCGTCACCGGCGTGCCGTCGGTCTGTTCGATGTTGACGCGGTAGGAAGTCCGCTCAAACCACGGCTTGTACAGCCCCGCGGCCTTCTTCACCAGGATGTCGAACGACCCCTCCGCCGCCTCGAATTCGTAACCTGCGTATTCGAGATCTTGCACGGCGACGAGGATCTTTGTCATGACCGCCTTGTCGGTCGCGATGGCGTATTTCGCGGTCTTCGAGAGGATCGTCGAATGCCCTGAAAGTTCGCTGACGAGAATGCGGCGTTCGTTCCCCACGAGTGCGGGGTTTACGTGTTCGTAGGTCGTCGGATCCTTCGCGACTGCATGTGTGTGCATTCCGCCCTTGTGGGCGAATGCACTGGCGCCCACGAACGGTTGGCCGTTGCGGAAGTTCATATTGGCCAGTTCGTACACGTACCGCGAAGCCTCGGTGAGGCGGATCAAACTCGCGGCATCGATCGCATCGTAGCCGTACTTGAGCCGGAGGTTGGCGATCACACTCACGAGGTCCACGTTCCCGCACCGCTCGCCGATGCCGTTGAACGTGCCCTGGACTTGCGTGGCCCCGGCCCGCACCGCGGCAAGCGAGTTGGCAACCGCGAGATCGCAGTCGTTGTGGCAGTGAATCCCCACATCGCAATTCACGACCTTGCGAACCTCGGCGATCACTTCGGCGATTCGCTCGGGCATCGTCCCGCCGTTCGTATCGCACGGGATCACGACCTCGGCCCCAGCCTTCTCCGCGGCTTGCAACGTCCGGAGTGCGTACTCGGGATTCGCCCGGTGGCCGTCGAAGAAGTGCTCCGCATCGTAGAAGACGATCCGCCCTTCGCTTCGGCAGAACGCGATCGAATCCGCGATCATCCGCAGGTTCTCGTCCAAAGTCGCGTTCAACACTTCCGTGACGTGAAAATCCCAGGTTTTGCCCACGATGGTGATGTGGCTGGTCTTCGCATCCACGAGTGCTTTCAAGCCAGTATCGTTCTCCGCCGGCGCGTTCTTGCGGCGGGTCATTCCGAAGGCGACGACCTTGGCGTGCCGGAGTTTCATGCTCTGCACACTGGCGAAGTACTCGGCATCCTTCGGGTTCGAGAGCGGGTAGCCGCCTTCGATGAAGTCCACGCCGATATCGTCCAACTTGCGGGTGAGTTGCAGCTTGTCTTGGACGGAGAAGTTGACGCCTTCGCCCTGACTTCCGTCGCGGAGCGTGGTGTCGTAGATGAATGTCCGCGGCATGGACGGAACTCCTGGCAACGAAAAACCCCGAAGCGTTCGGCTTCGGGGTTGGAGAGTTAGTCGGTCGCATCGCGACCTCGCTCGCCCCGAGATTACGGTGTGATCGGTCCGACGGCGACCACGTCGCCGCGGACCGGACGAATCACGACGATAATTCGGAAAGAGATCGCCATTGAGCTTAGTTCCAATTCGTTGAGGAGAGTGTACGGTTCGCCGCGGGGTCCGTCAATTCGCCGGGTCATGCGAAGACTTCGTCCACAGTTAGACGCCATCCGAGCAGAGCGGGTTCGGCGTGGGCGAGTTCGCCCTTGCGGAAAGTGGTCGGAGTCGCGGGGTCGTCGGGGGTAAATAGGTAAATCGTTTCGGCTTCCGGATCGACATCCCAAACTGCGAGCGTGCCGGCTTCAAAGTAGTCTTCTCGCTTGTCTGCCATGGCGAGTTCCGCTGCCGCACCGACATCGCGCTCACTGCGGACTTCCACGGCGAACGTGGGTGATCCGATGACGAACTTCATGGCGTTGCGCGGAAATGGTCCGAAGTGAAACGATCCATCGGGCGAGAATGACAGGCGGCCATTCTGGAGGGGGACGGGCAGGGCAAAACCAATCCCATCGGCATAGGCTTTCCCTCGTCCCGAAGCGCCGGCGTAATCTCGCAAGTGAACGGCAATTTCGAACGCCACGGTGCTCGGCAGATCTCCGCTGGCCATGAATATGACGATCCTCCCGTCGATCAGTTCCGCTTTGCCTTCGACCCGTTCAAGGTCGCCGAGGGTTGAAGAGGGAGCCATTGTGACCGACATGAAAAGCCTCGTGAGAAGAATCGCTCGGAGTGAGAATTATCGCTCGTCTTTACCCATCACGTCAACTCCTCCCGCCCCGGGCTCACCATGTGCCGCTGACCCCAAATCGCATCGTCTTTGATCGGATGATCGCTCCGGTAGTGCGTTCCGCGGGATTCCTCGCGGCGGGTCGCGGCGTCGATCATCAGGCGGGCGACTGTGAGCAGGTTTTGCAACTCCCAGCCGACGCGGTCGTCGAATTCGCGAGCGAGCACGTAGCGGCACCAGAAGCCGACATCGTGGGCGGCTTCTTCCAATCGTCCGCGATCGCGGACGATGCCCATCTTGCGGACCATGAGCGCCCGCAACGAGTTCGTCACGTCCGCCACGTCGATGAACCCGGCCGAGTCCTCCGCGGGGACTTTGTGCGCGATCCGCGGGACGCGAAGCGAATCGGGCATGCTCCGGGCCGCATCGGCAGCGCCGCGGCCGCAGAGCGCGCCGAAGACCAGGCCTTCGATCAAGCTGTTCGATGCGAGTCGGTTCGCTCCGTGCAATCCGCTCGACGAGACTTCGCCCGCGGCCCAGAGATTCGGCAACGTCGAACGGCCCGTTTCGTCGATGGTTACGCCGCCCATCATGTAGTGGGCCCCGGGGCGTACGGGGATGCGGTCCTTCGCGATGTCCAAACCGAATTGGCGGCAGACGCGGGCAATGCCTGGAAACCGCAGTTTCACGAGTGCGGGATCGAGGTGCGAGAGGTCGAGGTAGACGTTCGGGTGCTGCGTTCGCTCCATCGTCCGGAAGATCGCCCGGCTCACCACGTCCCGCGGAGCGAGTTCGGCCCGCGGGTCGTCCTTGGGCATGAACCGCTCGCCGTGAATGTCCCGCAGGTAGGCCCCTTCGCCGCGGACGGCCTCGCTGATGAGCGATCGCGACGACCCGGCGACGTAAAGCACCGTGGGGTGGAATTGCATGAATTCCATATCCCGCAGTTCCGCCCCGGCCCGGTGCGCGGCGGCCATGCCGTCGCCGGTCGCGACGGGCGGGTTCGTCGTTTCGCGGTAGACCATGCCGCACCCGCCGGACGCGAGTATGGTCTGCTTCGCCCAAACGAGCACCTTGCCCACGCCCGGCCGCCAGACGATGGCCCCGACGCACGCCCCGCCGTCGGTCAGGAGATCGACCGTGAAGGTGTCGTCCCAAATGAGCACGTTCGCGGCGGCCTTCGCCTTCGCGATCACGGCCCGCATCATCTCGTGGCCGGTCGCATCGCCGAGGGCGTGGACGATCCGTCGGTGGCTGTGGCCCCCTTCGCGTGTGAGCGCGAGGGCGCCGTTCTCCAGGTCGAATTGCGTGCCCCACGAAACGAGCTTTTCGATCTCGCGCGGAGCCTCATGCACCACCAAATCGACGATGCTGCGGTTGCAGAGCCCATCACCCGCGACGAGTGTATCTTCGACGTGATTCTCGAAGCGGTCTTCTGCCGAAAGCACGCTGGCGATGCCGCCCTGGGCGTAGCTGCTGTTGCTCTCGGTGACGCGGTCTTTGGTGACGACGAGGACGGAAAGGTCCTCCGATACTTCGAGCGCCGCCCGCAATCCGGCGATGCCCGCGCCGATCACGAGCACGTCCGTGAACTGGTGCAGCACGCGGCGGCTATCGAGCGAAACGAGGAATCGCGGAAAGGCCATGGGACGCCCGGAAGAAGAGGTTTCTCGTCCGAACTAGTTTACGCGAAATGAGGCGAAGCAGTCTGAACTCGAACGCAGTGAGGTCGAATCCTCACTGGCGTTCGGGCGTGCGCCGTGGAAAGGTGGTGTTGATCCTATGGGTGCGAGACCCATCCGGGAGGGCGGTTGGCCACCCGGAAGCGCTTGGAGCCGATCGGG
>Ga0209591_10008403_pt1 | contig 11245 bp, 8 predicted proteins | sample MAT01_FD_187207 | JGI IMG/M metagenome (GOLD analysis project Ga0209591, IMG submission 187207) | Freshwater microbial communities from Lake Fryxell liftoff mats and glacier meltwater in Antarctica - MAT-01 (SPAdes) (version 2) | ecosystem: Environmental > Aquatic > Freshwater > Ice > Liftoff...
GCGGTGGCGGTCACTCGTGGAAGACGGCGCGTCGTGGGACGACGCGCTCGCCACGGCCGCAGAGACCGCCGCATGACCGGCACCGCGTTCCTTCTCCTCACCATCGCCCTCGTCGCCGCCGCGGCCGATTGGATGGCCGTGCACCTCGAGCACAAGCCGCTCGAGTACATCGCCAAGCCCCTCACGATGGTGCTGCTCATCGGGGCCACCCTCGCCCTCGACGTCAACGACCCTGCGGTCCGCACCTGGTTCGTGGTGGCCCTCGTGTTCTGCCTCGCTGGCGACGTCTTCCTGATGATCCCGAAGGACCGGTTCGTTCTTGGGTTGGCGGCGTTCCTCATCGGCCACATCGCCTACATCGTCGGCATGCACGTCGAGGGCGTCGAGACGCCGCGGTTCTTCGTCGGCATCGTCGTCGTGATGGCGGTGCTGGCCGTGACCGGCACAATCGTGCTGCGGGGGGTGCGGGCCGGGCCCGATGCGAAGCTCGCCGGGCCGGTGGTGGCCTACATGTTCGTGATCTCCGCGATGGTGGCCAGTGCCATCGGAGTGGGCTCGCTGGCGGCCGTCGTCGGCGCGTCGCTGTTCTACCTGAGCGATGCGTTGATCGCCTGGAACCGGTTCGTCAAAGAGACTCGCCACGCTCACATCGCGATCATGGTCACCTACCACCTCGCCCAGTTCGGCCTCGTGCTCAGCCTCGTTCGAGGCTGAGGTCCTTAGACCGCGGGCTGGTTGCGGCTCCGATCCGACAGCCTGCTCGCACCCGTTCTGGCCGCCTGGCTCGTCCCGCGCTACTTGCCGGAGGTCCGCTGGCGGAGGCCGACGGATACCCGCATGCGCTCGAGGTGCTGCTTCACGGTCTGCTTGGCCTGCGGCACCGGGTGCTCGGACACGAAGGCCTCGATCTCGGCGGCGAGGCTGGGGTCGGTGACGGCGCGGATGCCCGAGAGCATGCGCACGATGCTGTTCGAGGGGAACCGCTCGTTCATCTCGTCCCAGCGCTCATGCACGACCTTCCACGCGAGCGGGCCGTTCTCGCGGTTGGCGATGCACGACCCGATGAGGAACGGGGCGTTCTGGGTGCGGACCTCGGGGGTCATGGCGAGCTCGAGCACCCGCTGCATCTGCGTGGGATCGCGTACGTCGGAGAGCGCGTACAGGAAGCGCTGCTCCTCTTGGGGGGTGGAGCCGTTGCGGAAGCGGTCGATGATCGTGTCGATCTCCGCCTCGCCGGCGAGGGCCGCCGTGATGCGCACCACCGAGGCGGCGACGTTGGCCTCCACGCTCTGCGAGTCGGCCACATACCGGTCGAAGAGCTCCCGCACCCGGGTGCGCGTCATCGGGTCGGCCCCGAGGTTGGCCATGGCCCCGATGAGCACGGCCCGCAGCTCGTGGTCGCGGTCGCCGTCGGACGCTCGCTCCTCCCAACCGCTGCGTGCGAGGGCCGGGCCCACGAGCGTGCGCACCCGGGCCTGGTGCTCGGCCCGTGGTTCACCTTCGAGGAGTCGGTCGATCTGATCGAGCCCGGCGAGAAGGCGGCGCCACACGGCGACGTCGTCCTCGCCCGAGAAGCCGTCGGCCAGGGCCAGGAACTCCTCCGCCGGCGTGGAGCCGGCCAGCACCGAGGCCCAGGTGTCGTCCACGAGGCCATAGCGCTCGACGTCGGACAGGACGACCTGCGCCTGCGCCACGAGGGTTTGGCGGAGATCGGTGGAGTAGCGCACGCGGAAGAAGCCGTGGCCCTCGGCGTTCACGACCACCCAGGTGGCGGGCGCCTCTAGCGGGATGTCGAGCGACTCGTCCTCGAGAAGAGCGCGGGCGCTGCGAGTGGTGCCGTCGGCGGTGCCGTAGCGGATGATGAGCGGCACGCACCACCGCGCGCCGTCGAGGTCGTCGGGCAGGTAGGTGAAGCGGTCCTGGGTGACGTGGAGCGTGCGGCCGTCGTCCTGGGTGGTGACACCGATGATCGGATGGCCCCCCTGGAAGATCCACGAGTCCATGATCCGGCGCACGGGTTCGCCCGAGGCCTCCTCGATGGCATCCCACAGGTCGGTGGTCTCGGTGTTGCCGTACTGGTGGTTGGCCATGTACTTGCGGATGCCGGCCCGGAACTCGTCCTCCCCGAGGTACTGCTCGAGCATCCGCACGACAGCGGCGCCCTTCTCGTAGGTGAGGACGTCGAACATGCCCTCCGCGTCGGTGGGCGAAACCACCGGGTACTCGATCGGACGGGTGGCGTGGAGGGCGTCGGTGTCGAACGCCGTGGACCGAGCCAGGCCGAAGCCCACCCAGCGCTCCCACTCGGGGCGGAACGCATCCGTGACCTTGAGCTCCATGAAGGTGGCGAAGGCTTCGTTGAGCCAGATGCCGTTCCACCACTTCATCGTCACCAGGTCGCCGAACCACATGTGGGCCAGCTCGTGGGCGATCACGTCGACGACGTTCTGGAGCTCCCCCTGGGTGGCGTGCTCGGGGTCGGCGAGCAGGAGCGTCTCACGGAAGGTGACGCAGCCGAGGTTCTCCATCGCGCCGAAGGCGAAGTCCGGGATGGCGATGAGATCCATCGAGTCGCCCGGGTAGGGGAGGTCGAAGTAGTCGGCGAGGTAGCGCAGCGAGAACTCCGCCACCTCGAGGCCGAAGGAGGTGAGGTGGAGCCGCCCGGGGGGACACAGCAAGCGCACCGGCGTGCCGGCGACGTCGACGGGCTCGGTGACCTCGAGCGGGCCGACGATGAAGGCCACCAGGTAGGTGGACATCGTCATGGTGTCGTTGAAGCGCACGCGACGACGGCCGTCGACCATCTCGTCGGCCACGATTGCGGCGTTCGAGACGGCGTGGAGCTCATCGTCGATGAACAGCGTGACGGCGAAGCGCGCCTTGATGTCCGGCTCGTCCCAGCAGGGGAAGGCGCGGCGCGCGTCCGTGGCTTCGAACTGCGTGGTGGCGATCACACGCTCGTTGCCGTCGTCGTCGGTGAAGGTGGAGCGGTAGAAGCCGCGGAGCTTGTCGTTCAACAGGCCACGGAACCGCAGGGAGACCGTGGCGGCGCCCGCGGGCAGCGCCTCGGTGAGGGTGAGGGTGCAGCGCTCGGTGTCTTCGTCGAGGGACACGCTGACCTCGTGGCGGGTGCCCCCCGCCGTCACCCAGGCTTCGTCCACCTCGAGCTCGATGGCGTTCATGACGACGGTGGTGGTGGGCTCACCCACCTCCACGGCGATGTCGACCGAGCCCGCGAAGGTGGCGGCGTCGAGATCGGGCGTCAGCGTGAGGTCATACCGCTGGGGCAAGACCGTGCGCGGCAATCGATACGGGTTGGACACGGCGAGAGGCTACTGGTGAGGAGATGGTGCTCAAGTGGACCTCCGGGGCTTCCGATCAACCTCCTGCTGTGCGGCGCAAGCCGGGCGGCACGGGAGGTTGTGATCCGTGTGGACCCCACCGACCTGGGCGAGGGTGCCTGGGCACGGAGACAAGCGGGCGCCTAGACCACACGGGGAGCCAGTGGCGCGACCGACCCGTTCGACGAGTAGCCCATGTGAGTGGGCTCCAAGCTGGACGGGAGCTACCCAATGCAAATCCGCCACGTTCTACGTGGTGGCCTTCTCGCCATCGGGATCGGGACCTTCGTCATGAGCCTCACCGCATCAGCCGGCACCGGGTCACCCGGCGCTTCCGCAGCACCTGCTGTCGGTCGCGCTGTGGTCACCGGCGCCGTCGCCGGTGCGGAGGTGCCCACGGCGTCCCTGCGTCCCGCATCCGCCGCGACCCCGATATCCATCGAGGTCCCGACGGTTGCCCCCGGTGAGCAGGCCGAAACGGACGGAGACGAACCTGATCGTCCCGTCATCCAGGCGGGTCCTGGGCCGGCAACGCCGGTCGAAGGGGCCACCACCCTCATCGATCCGCTCGTGATCGAACGGTGAACGTCTGACGAGACGGACAGGTCCGAACCCAACCCCGATGCGGTGGCCGCTTTCCCTCAGGTGGGCGGCCCCGCCCGGGGTCGGGGTCGCGTCCGCCCCCAGCGAGGAGATCCTCGAGGAGCTGCGCGGCGTTGGCGGACGGGGGCGCTAGCCGGAGGCCGTCTGCGGCGGCTACGGCGCGGGCAGCTTCAACCGCCGCTCGGTGCGCTCTGCGACTCCCGGGTCGAGGAAGCCGTTGCTGGCCTCGATGATCTCCCGTGCAACGTCGTAGGTGGACCAGTCCACGGCGGCGGTCCATCGTTGTGCGAGGGTGCCGACGACCAGATCCGGGTCGACGAACTGGTAGCCGCCGGCGAAGTTCGGGATGCTCTTGAACATCCCCGGGTGCTTGTCGCGACGAACTGCCATGAGGGACCTCACCTTCGAGAACGGAAGCCACTCCCACCGCTCGGCCGGGCCGGCTGCGGGCAGCGTGATCGGGGCGCGAGCGGCGAGCCCTTCGACGACCGTTCGCTGACGTCCAGCTGCCCGAGGGCGTTGCGGATCTGACCAGCGCCGCCGAGTCGCACCAGGTCGTCGATGCGATCTTCGGTGGCGACCGTTCCGGCTCGGTACCGTGGCCGGCGCCCTCGCCCGTCGATGTTCTCGACGAACCCGCGAGCTATCCCCGACAGGTGCAGCCCGGAGGGCATGGCCATGTCCCCGGGCAACGGCGGAGGGCCAGGGGAAGCCACGACGGTGACGTTCCCAGAGAGACTGAGGAGACCTGCACGGTCGAGCTCGTGGTGCGACACGTAGAGGACGCCGTCCACCGGCACCCCTCCCGCGAACGCCGACCGGCCCACCAGGACCGCCCCGGGCCACGTCCGCGCGACGACATCAAGCAGGTGGTGCCGCACGACCGCTGCGGGGGGCAGGGTTGCTCCGACGGCGTACACGCCTGTCGCCGGGGCGACTCGGGGGGGCAGTAGCCTCGGATGTCGTGACTGACGCTGCTGACCAGTTCGATGTTGTGGGGATCGGGAACGCTCTCGTGGACGTGCTCACCCACGAGGATGATGGGTTCATCGAGGCCAATGGTCTCGTGAAGGGGGCCATGACCCTCATCGACACGGAGCGCGCCGAATCGCTCTACGCCGCCATGGGCCGGGGCATCGAGGTGTCCGGCGGGTCGGCGGCCAACACGATCGCCGGGATCGCCAGCTTCGGCGGCAAGGCCGCGTACATCGGCCGGGTGTTCGATGATCAGCTCGGGGCCGTGTTCGCTCACGACCTGCGGTCCACCGGGGCGAGCTACACGTGTCCGCCGGCTATGGATGGGCCGCCCACGGGGCGCTGCCTCATCGTCGTCACGCCCGATGCCGAGCGCACGATGAACACCTACCTCGGGTCCTCCGAGTTCTTCGGGCCCGAGGACGTGGACGGCGATCTCATCGCCTCCGCGCAGATCGTGTACCTCGAGGGCTACCTGTTCGATCGGCCTGAGGCTCAGGAGGCCTACTGGAAGGCCAGCCGGGTCGCCCACGATGCCGGCCGGCGGGTGAGCCTCACCCTTTCCGACACCTTCTGCGTGGAGCGTCACAAGCAGGCGTGGCGGTCGCTCGTGACTGATCAGGTCGACATCCTCTTCGCCAACGCCGCAGAGGCGATGGCGCTCTACGACGTCGCCACCGTGGAGGAGGCCCTCGAACGCGTCATGGCCGACGTCGAGATCGCGGCCATCACCTGTGGGCCGAAGGGATCCCTCGTGGTCAACCAGGGCGAGGTGATCGAGGTGGCCGCCCACCCGGTGGAGAGGGTGGTGGACACGACCGCGGCCGGCGACCTGTACGCGGCCGGGTTCCTCTACGGGATCACGAACGGCCGGTCGTTGGAGGCCAGCGGGCGACTGGCCTCGGCGGCGGCCTCCGCAGTGTTGGGCCACACGGGCGCCCGCCCGGGCCTGTCCCTGGCCCAGCTCGCCGACGCGCTGGACCTCTGACCGTGGCCCAGGACCCCTGGGCGCTGGTGGACGATGCGGCGGCCGCCATCGTCGAGCGCACATCGGTGCAGCAGCACGACGTGCTGGTGGTGCTCGGCTCTGGCTGGATGCCCGCGGCGGATCGTTTCGGCGAGACCACCGTGGAGGTTCCCATCGGCGAGCTGCCCGGCTTTCCGTCGGTGGGCGTGGCCGGGCACGCAGGGGTGCTCCGCTCGGTCGAAGCCGCCGGCGGCAAGCGCATCCTCGCGCTGCTCGGTCGAGTGCACGCCTACGAGGGGCACGACCTGAGCGCGGTGGTGCACGCCGTGCGGACCGCGGTGCGGGCGGGGTGTCACACGGTGGTGGTCACCAACGCGGCGGGGGGCCTGCGGGCCGGCATGCGCGTCGGCCAGCCGGTGCTGATCGCTGACCATCTGAACCTCACCGGCCGGTCGCCGTTGAGCGGTCCGGCCGCACCGGAGGAGCTCGGCCTCGCGCGGTTCATCGACCTCACCGAGGCCTACTCCCCACGCCTGCGGGCCCTGGCCCGCGACGTGGATCCGTCGTTGGAGGAGGGCGTCTACGCGGGCCTGCCCGGTCCGCACTACGAGACGCCGGCGGAGATCCGCATGCTCCAGACGCTCGGCGCCGACCTCGTGGGCATGTCCACCGTGCACGAGGTGATCGCGGCGCGGCATGTTGGCGCGGAGGTGCTCGGCCTTTCGCTCGTCACGAACCTCGCCGCCGGCCTCGGTGACGGACACCTCGATCACGCCGACGTGCTCGAGGCGGGCCGGGCGGCCGCCGAAGCCATGGGCGACCTGTTGGCGCAGGTCGTCGAGCGCCTGTGACGACGGTGGACGACGAGCGGCGCGCCCGCGCGCGCTCGTGGCGGGATGACGATCCCGACCCGGTCACTCGGGCGGAGGTCGACGCGCTCCTCGAGGCCGACGATCTCGAGGGGCTGCGCGAGCGGTTCGACCAGCGGCTCCAGTTCGGCACGGCCGGTCTTCGGGGCGCGTTGGGAGCCGGGCCGAATCGCATGAACCGGGTGCTCGTTCGTCAGGCCACTGCCGGGGTGGCGGCCTGGCTCCATGCGCAGGGCCTCACGGGGTCGGTGGTGGTGGGCCGCGACGCTCGCCACGGCAGCGCCGAGTTCGAGCAGGACACCGCGGCCGTGTTCGCCGGCGCGGGCTTCCGGGTACTCGTGCTGCCCCGCCCGATGCCCACGCCCGTCATCGCGTTCGCCGTGCGGCACTTCGGCGCGATCGCCGGGGTCATGATCACGGCCAGCCACAACCCGCCGCAGGACAACGGCTACAAGCTCTACCTCGGTGACGGCGCCCAGATCGTGCCCCCCACCGACACCGAGATCTCCGCGCTGATCGACGGCATCCGGCGCACCCGCGAGCTGCCGATGACGACCGACGGTGTCGAGGTGGCGGGGGAGGACCTGCTCGATGCCTACGTCGCCGGCGCGGTCGCCCTCCTACCGCCCGGAGCGCGATCGGTCAGCACCGTCTACACAGCCATGCACGGAGTCGGCGCCGAGACGCTGCGTCGCTCGTTCGCGGCGGCCGGCTTTGCCGCACCGCACGAGGTCGTGCAGCAGGTCGAGCCCGACCCCGACTTCCCCACCGTGGCCTTCCCGAACCCGGAGGAGCCCGGCGCCCTCGACCTGTCGCTGGCGCTAGCCAAGGCGGTGGGTGCCGATCTCGTGCTCGCCAACGACCCTGACGCCGACCGGTTGGCCGTGGCGGTGCCCGATCCCGCGGCCGCCGGCGGCTGGCGGGCCCTCACGGGCGATGAGCTGGGCACTCTGCTCGCCGACCACCTGCTTCGCCGGGGCGGCCACTCGGCGGAAGACGTGCTGGCCACCACGGTGGTGTCGTCGCGGTTGCTCTCGACGCTGGCCGCAACGGCTGGGGTGGCCTACGGCGAGGCCCTCACCGGCTTCAAGTGGGTGGTGCGCACACCGGAGGAGGGCCAGCGGTTCCTGTTCGGCTACGAGGAGGCGCTCGGCTACTGCGTCGGCACGCTCGTGCGCGACAAGGACGGCGTGAGCGCGGCGATGGTCGCCAGCGAGCTGGCTGCCGAGCTGAAGGCATCGGGCAGCAGCGTGGTGGAGCGGCTGCACGAGATCTTCCGCACCCATGGCGCCCACGTCACGCGCCAGCGTTCGATCCGCGTCGGAGGCAGCGATTGGCTGACTCGGGTCACCGCCGCCATGGCCGCCGTGCGAGCCACGCCACCACCCGAGCTCGCGGGCCGGGCGGTGCTCGAGATCGAGGATCTCGCTGCCTCTCCCTCCCGGTTCCCGGTGCCGTCCGATGTCCTGGTGTGGACGCTCGACGGCGCTCGCGCGGTCGTGCGCCCCAGCGGCACGGAGCCGAAGCTCAAGTGCTACGCGGAGGCCGTCGAGCCCGTCGGCACCGACGGCGATGTCGAGGCAGCCCGGCTCCGCGCCAGCACGGTGGTGGACGCCGTGCTCGAAGCCGTCGCCGCCCTCCTGTCCTCGCACGGGCTATGACCACCCCACCCGGCCGCCCGACTGTTCGGAGCGCGTTCAGTGTGCTTCCATCGCGAGGTGGACGATTCGACAAGCGGCTGGTCGCGCCGCCGGCGGGGAGGGGTGGCGCTGGGCGCCGCGGTCCTCGTCGTCGCGTTGGTGGGCGCAGCCATCGTGGTCACGCGGGATGACGGCGCGGCGCCGATCGTGGCGGCCCCGACCACCACGACCAGCACGACGATCCCGCCTACGACGACCACCGAGCCGCCCACTGATGTCCCGCCGGTCACCCTCTTGGCGTCACCGAACGGTGAGATCCCCGCCTTCGACGGCCCGAACGGCGCGCAGATCGACACCGTGGGGCTCTGGTACGGCTATCCGATGACGATGCCGATCCTGGAGGAGCGGGGTGACTGGCTCCGGATCATGATGCCGGAGCGTCCCAACATGCTGACGGCTTGGGTGAAGGCCGACAGCGTGACCCGGAGCACCTCCCCGTGGCGGATGGTGCTCACCCTCAGCGAGACGCGCGTGCGCGTCTACAAGGACGGCTTCGAGGTGTGGACCGCACCGGTGGGCATCGGCAAGGACAGCACGCGCACACCGACGGGCAGCTACTACGTGGCGGTGGTCGAGCAGCCCGGGCCGGCCGGCTACGGGCCGGTGGTAGTGAACCTCAACGCCCACTCCGAGGACATCGAGAGCTGGCAGGGGAGCGGCGACGCCATCACGGCGTTCCACGGACCGTTCGGGTCCGAGGAGCTCATTCGCGCCGGCGGCGGCAAGGTGTCGAACGGGTGCCTCCGCATGCTCCCGGAGGACCAGCTCAAGATGGCCCCGATCACCGTCGGCACCCCGGTGGACATCGTCGCCTGACGCTGATCAGGCGGTGCCGAAGAGACGGTCGCCGGCATCGCCCAGCCCGGGGATGATGTACGCCTGATCGTTGAGGCGCTCGTCGATCGAGGCCGTGACCACGTGGGCGACGAGGCCCGATGCTTCGAGTCGCGCGATGCCCTCCGGTGCGGCCAGTACGCACACCGCGGTGAGCGGCCCGGCGCCGTGCTGGGCGAGGATGCGACAGCTGTGCTCCATCGATCCGCCGGTCGCCAGCATCGGGTCGAGCACGAGCACCGGCCGGCCGTGCAGCTCATCCGGCACGGAGTTCATGTAGGGCTCCGGCGCGAAGGTGGTCTCGTTGCGAGCCACGCCGATGAACCCGGTGTCGGTCTCCGGGAGATGGCGCAACACCCCGCCGAGCATGCCGAGCCCCGCCCGCAGCACCGGCACTACGAGCGGCGGATGGGCCAGGCGCACGCCGTCCGTCGGCCCCATGGGGGTGGCAATGGCGATCGTCTCGATGGCCATGTCGCGCGAGGCCTCGTACACGAGCATTCCCGAGAGGTCGTCCATGGCGCGACGGAACCCGGCTCGGTCGGTGGCTTCGTCTCGGAGCCGGGTGAGGAGCTGGGCGGCGAGAGGGTGCGCGACGACGGTGACCTGCATGACCGGCATGACCGGCATGATGTCACTCCGTGCGGAGGACCTCGGCAGGTCGAGGCCGAGTGACCCGGCGACCCGGCAGGACCGCCACCACCCGGGCGACCGCGAGGGCGGGCGGTACGAGCAGGGCGAGGGTGACGATCGCGAAAGGCGCAGTGTCCTGAAGGGGCACTCGCTCCGCCACGAGCCGCCACCCCACGCGCCCGGCGGCGGCGCCCAGCGGGATGCCGACCACGAGGCCGGCGATGAACAGTGCCGTGCCCTGGACGTTCACAACCGAGCGGGTGCTTCGCTTGGTGAACCCGAGGGCGCGCAGGATCGCAAACTCGTGGGCACGCGCTCGCGCGGTGGTGAGCAGCAAGTGCAGGAGCGCCGCGACGGCGAGGACGGCGAGAAAGGCGGCCAGCAGCCGGGGTAGGGAGCGGACGTCGCGGAGGTTGACCAGCTCGGGCGGGAGGTCGGCAGGTCTTGAGAAGCCGTCGAAGCGGCGCGCCACCGCCTCGAGCTCCGCCAGCCCGCGGTCGGTCGATCCCTGTGTGAAGGTCGCCACCAGGTAGCGCTCCGTGTCGTTGGGCGGGAACGAGTTGGCGGCGTCGTAGTCCGACGGCGCAAGCCAGATCCCCTGATCGAACGAGGAGTGCACCTCAGTGGGGAACAGGGCCGTGCCGACGATCGTGACCGTGAGGCCGTCCTCGCCGATCTCGACCTCGTCTCCGATCCCGACGTCGAGCTGGTGGGCTGTCCTCGGTCCCATGGCGACCTCACCACGCGCCTGCGGGCCCCGTCCTTCAAGGACGGTGAGCCCGATGGCCGGGGAGCCGAAGCCGGCCCGCAGGGCATAGCTGGGCACGCCGCTGGCGGACTCGACGGGGATCGCGGCCCGGTCGACCTGTGCCACGGAGTCGATGGCGCCGAGGTCCTCCACCGCCGAGACGAAGTCGTCCCGGAAGCCCCGCTCGGTGAAGGCGGCGTCGTCGCCCGGGACGATCTGCGCCTCCCAGGCAACCCCCGCCCGCTCGGGTTGATCGAAGGCAGAGGTCAGGCCGGCGTCGAGGGTGAGGGCGCTCGCCACGCCGAGCACCCCGACGACGGCGCCCAGGAGCGCCGTTCGCACGGGCAGGTCCCGTCGGGCCCCGCCCCGCCCGAACGCCATGGACGTCCCGATGCCCACCGCCGGCGGCGAGTGCTTCCGGATCCACTCGCTGATCCCCCGGCCGGTATCGGTCGGCTCCAGCGAGCGGCGACCCGCCGCCAGCCAGGCACTGAGGAAGGCGCCGCCGAGCACCAGCAGGACGAGGACCACCACGCCTGGAACGAGCACGGTCGCGTCGACGTGCATTCCCGGGT
>Ga0209591_10008408_pt1 | contig 11244 bp, 12 predicted proteins | sample MAT01_FD_187207 | JGI IMG/M metagenome (GOLD analysis project Ga0209591, IMG submission 187207) | Freshwater microbial communities from Lake Fryxell liftoff mats and glacier meltwater in Antarctica - MAT-01 (SPAdes) (version 2) | ecosystem: Environmental > Aquatic > Freshwater > Ice > Liftoff...
ACTGTACAAATTAATCATGATGTGGATTAACGAAAATAGGTTGTTTCAGGGTTTGATTAATTATCCTTTGATCGTAAATAGACCATGCTGTAGGGGTTTAGCAATGCTAAACCCTTACGAAAGATGTGGCTTTTCACGTTACACATATTTACTATTTCTTGTCAATGCGTAAGTCCTATGAATATAAAATTGAGATTTGTAAATAAATATTACATAGGGATTTTTTTAGTGATGAATTGCCTCTCTAGACACGCAATTCATCCGGTTTTATCAACCAGGAGGCCAGTTTAACTGCCGTCCTCCCAAAATATGTACGTGTAGGTGATGGACTGTTTGGCCACCGTCATCACCAATATTGATCACAATTCGATAGCCGTTTTTCAGTCCAGCAACTTCTGCAACACGTTTGGCCGTTAACAAAAGATGCCCCAACAGAGCATGATCCTGAGATTCAGCATCAGCTAGTGTGGCAATGGCTTTTTTGGGAATAACGAGAATGTGAACAGGCGCTTGGGGGTGGATGTCTTTGAATGCCAGTGCCAAATCATCTTCATAAACAATATCAGCGGGAATTTCCCGACTAATGATTTTGCTGAAAATCGTTTCTGTAGTTTTACTCATGCTAATCTACCTACTCATCTGCTAAAGATTTTAAAGGTTTCTTATATATATAATGGACTCATGCCTTCTTCACTCAAGCTGAAGATTAAATTTAACTTGCTGAATTTGCTTTTTCAACCACTCCGAAAATAAATATGCCACAATTTGCTGGCGAAGTTGTGCATCTAACTTCAAAAAATCTTTAGGTTTACTTTGAGATAATTGCCATTCTAAATCATTAAATTGGCGTTGTGCTATTTTCTCAATTAATGATTTATTGAGGATACCGCTTTTTGAGTAACTGAATAAAATCAAGTAGTAAGATTTGAGCTTCTTCTGGTAAAGTATCAATATCTCTATATATCTCTTCAAATTTTATCAGCATAATTAACTTCTAAATTGAGGAAAATTTTCGGTATGACCCTATTATAAACTACTTTTAAAACCGAATGAGGTGACGCGATCGCGCGTGATAAATTAATATAAATAGTCCGATGTATATGATGGACTGTTTCATTCTCATTTAGCCCGCCTCAGAATAAATTCTGAGTCTAATAGCGAAAGTCGTCTAAAGACGACTGAGAAAAGGTTATAGTCCGTTTTAACGGACTTTAGCTATTAGCCCCGAACTTTAGTTCTGGGCGGTTTTGTCTAGAACGAAATAGCCCTGCCATGTTTAGCTTGGACGTGAAGATATCCTGTAATGGCATCTTTAATATTTTCAACTGCCTCATCTAGTGTTTTGCCTTGACTCACACAGCCTGGAAGTTCAGGAACCTCAGCAACATAGCCTTCATATTCTGAATCAAAGGTAAAAATTACTTGAAATTTCATAATAAATTAATCTTGTATAGTTGAGGTCTAAAATAAATATAACGCTCAAAAAGGCGATAAATTAAGAGACAACTGGCGATAAACTAAAGATATAGCGGTTCCCGACCTAGTGAGGTACGTTTTCAAAGCTACTAACCTTGGTAAATAAGATTTGAGTGTACCTCAGTAGACTAGGAAACACTATAAGAATGTAGGAGAGGCGAATTGAAACTGCCAAATTATGAACTGGCAGTTGTGCCGCAGCGAAAAATCACTGAGTATCTGTTGTCGCCAACTCACCCCGATGGACGCAGCAAGGAAAAATTTTTCACTGCGTTTGGTTTTTCAGTAGAGGATTGGGAAACTCTTGCTAAGGCATTACTAAATCATATTGCTGATAACGATGTTACAAAGATTGAAGATTCACCATTCGGAACTCGATATGCTGTAGAAGGTACACTGGTTTCACCGGATGGCAGAAACCCTGTGATTCGTTCGGCTTGGTTTATGGAAACAGGGGAAACTATTCCTAAGTTTGTTACTTCATACCCACTAAAATGGAGAGAAGAATGATTCAAGAACTTGATAGGGTTATTCTGAATAGTGATCTCCCAGAATATAGTTTAGAACAGGGTGATATAGGTACAGTTGTTTTAGTACATCAGGGTGGCAAAGGATATGAGGTTGAATTTGTCACACTAGATGGGGAAACCGTGGCAATTGTTTCACTCCACAGTATAGAAGTACGTGCCATTGGTAAAAGAGAAATTGCGCGATCGCGCGTGATAAATTAATCTGAACAGTGCAATGTATACGATGGCCTACGACTAAAATCGTGTCGAGTAAAATAGTTCACAAGCTATAATTGCGTAGGCGTAGCCAGCCGTAGGCATCGCTTACACTCCCACTTGAATATATATCATCAATAATTTCTTCTGCTGTGCGTGTGTCCTCCCAACTTCCAAAGGTTTCTAAAAAAGCTTGTGGTGGATTCAAACAAATGGATTGAGGATTCTTATTTTGTTATCTATTAACTGATTGTGTTGCATATCTTCTGAGTAAATGATGGAACATTCACTTAGTAAAGCTGTAGCTATAATCAGGCTATCCCAATAAGAGTAGTTATATTTTACATTTATTTCCAATGCTTGTATCACTTCTGTTGTGTTAATTGCTTGTATAGGAAAAGTATTGACTATATCTGATATAATTCTCATCGCATCAGGTTTTGAGGTAAATTTTTTTCTGCTATTTCATTCTCATTTAGCCCGCCTCAGAATAAATTCTGAGTCTAATAGCGAAAGTCGTCTAAAGACGACTGAGAAAAGGTTATAGTCCGTTTTAACGGACTTTAGCTATTAGCCCCGAACTTTAGTTCTGGGCGGTTTTGTCTAGAACGAAATAGCCCTGCCATGTTTAGCTTGGACGTGAAGATATCCTGTAATGGCATCTTTAATATTTTCAACTGCCTCATCTAGTGTTTTGCCTTGACTCACACAGCCTGGAAGTTCAGGAACCTCAGCAACATAGCCTTCATATTCTGAATCAAAGGTAAAAATTACTTGAAATTTCATAATAAATTAATCTTGTATAGTCTATGTCTAGAATAAATATAACGCTCAAATCCTAAGTTTGTTATTTAATATCATTGGTAGAAGAGCGATCGCGCGTAATAAATTAATCTGAATAGTGCAATGTATATGATGGGCTATGTCTACGCACTTCCTAAATTTATCCTCTTGAGTACCTAACAATTGAAGTCACGGCAAAAGATATACAGCCAAATAATGCTTTAAAGTTTAAAATATATTTAGTTTATGCGAGATGCTAGAGAAAATGAGCATTGAAGAAATTATTATAGACAAGGTAAGAATATTACCTCCTGATAAGCAACAAGAGGCATTAGATTTTGTAGAATTTTTACTTGCGAAAATGCAAAAGCAAGAGTTATCTGTTCAAGAAATAAAATCAGGGGTTTCAGCTTTCACTCTCGCTCAAGAATACATTGGTTGTGTGGAAGCAGCAAGTGATTTATCTACTAATAAAAATTATATGGATGGTTACTGAAAGCCACAGATCCCCGACTTCTTTGAGAAGTCGGGGATCTTATTCAACATTTGTTTGTGCCGTATCTACTTAAAATTAAAGTTGTTTGGTGTTAGATTACTTTTCTAGATAAAAGTATCCCGCTTGTAGCTCAAAAATCAAGTTTTGCGACTCGTAAACTAAGTTTCTGACTCGTAAACTAACTTTTGCGACTCGTAAACTAGCTTTTGTGACTCGTAAACTAACTTTTGCGACTCGTAAACTAACTTTTGCGACTCGTAAACTAACTTTTGCGACTCGTAAAGCAGCTTTTGCGACTCGTAAAGCAGCTTTTGCGACTCGTAAAGCAGCTTTTGCGACTCGTAAAGCAGCTTTTGTCAACGGATTTCAGCAAATTTACCCCCATTTTTCTGTCTGCTAAGTTCTCTTCAATAAAAAAACGCATTTATACGCATGACAACGCTATTTTCAGCGTTTATATGCGTATAAATGCGATTAAAGTGTAAACAATTTTAGCTTTAATGGACTAAAGCGATCGCACGTTTTGTCAACGCTTCCGCAGTCAATCCATTAAACGCCATCAACTCACCAGCACTGGCTGTAGTTTCCCCACGCTTCCACGCAAAGGTGTCGCGCTTCGCCGTACTCCGCAACAAAATTGGTTCTAGCATCGCCGCAGCACCACCTGTAACAGCAATTAAGGCATCACCATCAAATAATTCGCCAAATTTCGCATCATCCAAGAAACCGCCTTCAGGTTCAGAACAAGTCTCCCATGCAGTATCATCAGAACGATATAATTGCCGAGGATTAATTACAGTAACTATCTTCACGCCAATACCTTCAGTTTCCAAAAAAGCCGCAGCTTCAAATACAGGTATTAATGTTAAATCGCCAATTACAGCAAATACAACTTGTTTATCACCAGCGACTTCATGCAATAGCACCGCACCATCGCGCAATCCTTGACGAGTTTGTTCTAAAGTGGTGCGAATTGGCAACGGTGACTTACTTGCAGTAATCACAATTCCCTTATTCTTAGTTTTCAACGCCCAATCATAACAGGCTTGAATACTATTAGCATCAGGCGGAAATAATGGAAAAACATTTCCATTTCGCATCAACGAAGCAAAGTAAGCTTCAATTTCTGGACGTTGGTGAGTCCAACCATTGCGTCCTTGCTCTAATGCGCCAGCTGTGAATAAAGTAATAGTCGAGGGAGTTTGACGGCGCAATTCTGCCATTGCTTGCGTCACAGTTTGCCAAATTGGTAATCCGTTGATGGCAAAAGATTCGTAGGAACACCACAAAGTTCTTGCACCCATTAACGCTAAACCCGCAGCTAAACCGGCACAAGCATCTTCACTCAATGGTTCATAAACTTGTCCATTTGGTGCTTGATTATATAAGTCGTCGGTTGTGGGGTGAATAATCTTTAATGCTTGGTTGATGTTGGCAATTCCTGATGCTTCGTTACCATCGGCGTTGGTGACAAGGAAATTTTGATCTTTATTTCCAACTATTCCTACTAATCGTCCCATCGCGGTTGTAGAAACTTTTGGTTCCCCACCGACTGCATATTCTTCTAAAGGTAATTCGCCTAACTCTGGTAATGGTAATTCAAATTCTGTCACCACAGTTTTTGCTGCGGGACCACCACCAGCACGTTCTGCATTTGTGCGTACTAATTGCCAAGCTTCCGCAGATAAAGCGCGGGTTTGCAATGCACTGATAATATGCGGCGCATCTAGCGTATCTTTAGGATAAAGGTTGTGAGATTTTGCCCCCCGTGCGTGGACTCCTGCACCTTTAAGTTGTTTAATAATAAAAACGGTAAGTTTGCCACCGAGTGCAAATTGCGCGGCTTTATCTACACCGGAAAGTACTGCTTGAGTAAATGCTAGGCGTTTCTCAAAGGAAAAGACAGTACTATCAATGTAATCCCCTGGCTGGTTTTGATCATCAAAGTCTTTGGCATCAACTAACACGACTTCATCAAAACCGTTACCTTGCCAATATGCTTGCATTTGTTCATTGGTTTTGAGGGAAACCATGCTGTGATGTTCTTGGCTGTAACCATTCCACACCAACACCGGTAAAAAGTTGGTGACAGCAGGATAAGCTGTATGGAAATGTGCGATCGCACTTACAATATAAGGCTCACCCAATCCACCATCACCAACTGTAAAAGGGAACAACTTATCTTTGTGCAACAGTGCAGCCGCCATTGCAAAGTGTTGTCCTTGTCCCAAAGGCCCCGCAGGTGCGAGAATACCGGGGATGAAACCAGAAAGGTGTCCTAATAATCCGTGCTTTTCTCGAAAGCGATCGCGCAATTGTTGAACTGTAAAGATTCCCATATCCTCTAGCGAACGATCCAAGAACATGGCACTATAAAATCCAGGGGCATGGTGTCCAACTTCGGTAATAATGTTCTTGTATCCCAGCATGACAAGAGATGCGTAAGCTTCGGCTTGGCTAGCGAATCCGCCGGGATGGCCAGAAGCCTTACTAGCGGTAACTTGTAAAGTCAGGTAACGGAGGGCATCGGCAGCCAGTAAAGTTTGATATACTGCTGTAGAATCTGTGGGAGATGCGATCGCTACTTTGCCCGACTCAATAGCAGGTGTTGCACCATAAGTTTCAAAATCTGGTAACGCTTCACCAAAATATTGAATTCCTTCAGAAAAATCGGGAAGCGCTGAAGATGCCTTTGGGGAGATTGCAGTCATGCTGAGTACCTTTTGACGATTAGGTGAAACTGTAGATGCTCGTTGAATTTAACAAAAATTTTACATCTTCCAGGTTGTAACAGTTTATTAGTTTTTCGCAACGTTAGGAATGTGGATTAAATAAAGTGCAAAAGTAGGGTGTGTTAGCGGAGCGTAACGCACCATTCCAAGTTAAATAAGAATTGCACGTTATTAAATTTGCGTTCCTTAGAATAAGCACTTTAAATCTTTACGACTAAACAAATCGAAGATATAGCAATTCTATTGGAGTTGTGAAAACTATCAAACCGCCATCTCGACAAGATGCTCCGCGATCGCATCTCTGTTCGCAATTATTTATAGCATTCGATATCAAAAACACCTTCAGAATAGGTTAGACTATTCTGGGCATAAAATTTAAAGCAACTACCAAAAATATTGATTTTCTAGGACTGTAGTTTGGCGGGTGGTAGAGTCGTATTTTAGGAGATATTCACGAGCGATCGCTTCGTTTTCTCGCAGTGTTTCTACTTCTTTCTTTCCAATCTCAGTATCAGTGGAAAGCAAAATTACTTGATGGCTAGCGGATGGGAAATAACGTTCAACTAAGTTGCTGCGGTGAGAGGAGTCTAGTCTACCTAGTGGCGTATCTATTGCTACTGGTAGGCGGTGTCCAGAGACTTTAGCTAAACCCCAGAGGAATGCGATCGCAAGTAGTTGTTTTTCGCCAGCCGAGAGGCGATGTTTAGGGACAGGTTTACCATTTAAATCGTAAAGCAAAAGGCTGAAAGTATTGGTATCAATAGTAATGCGATGCACTAAATCTGATTTGTGGAGGAGATAAAGGAAGCAATTTTTAACTTCTTCCTCTAATTTATTGAGTTTTCGCAGGGTTAATTTTTCACGGAATATCTTAAGTGTATTTTGAACTTTAGCAGCAGACGTAATAATATGTTCGTTATTTTTATGTTTAATATTTTCTACTGTATATTCACTTAATTCTTTCTTTGACTTAGTAATAATAGTTTCTAATTCAGCTAACCGGCGGCGGATTGTTTCATAATTTGCTTTAGCTTCAACAACTTTATTTTGTGCCGCTTCTAGTGCTTGACGCAGCTTTGTATAATCTTCCGGTGCTGCTGCTGTTTGCACTTGTCTTTCTAGAGTATGAATTTCTTCTTCTTTATTTTTGAGAATAGCTAATTTCTCTTTTGCGGAAAGTTGAGAATTTTGTAAATGATATATAAGATTACCTAGTTGATTTAAAGTTTCATCATCAGCTAATAACCAAGGTGCTTTTAACTGGATAGTCTTTGCATATAAACTATCTACATCTTGAACTAGAAATGATTGAATTTGCTCAACTTGTATCTGGGAAATTTCCGCTTGATTTAGCCAAGCAAGTAAGCGCTGATCTCGTTCAAATAACAAATCTTTAGAAATTTGCACCTGTTGATGGCGAAATTCTTTTTCTCCCTGCGTTTGCACTTGATTAAGCAAATTTGGAATTAATGCTAGGGGTAAAACATCAGTTGCTAATTCACACATCGACTGACGTACTTGTTCAATTTCCGCAGTTTTTGTATCCTGTTGTAGTTCTAGTTGATTGCGTTCTGCTGCAATCTTCCCACCTTCAGAAATAAATTTATCAAAGGCTTCTTGCTGCTTTTGTTCTAATTCTTCTACTGATTTTTGAGAAATTTCTACTTTCTCTTCTGTTGTTTGATAATCTTCTTGCTGTTGGGTTAATCTAGTTTCAATTTCCTCTATGTTTGCTAAATCTTTACTATTACCAACTTCTTTAAGTTTGCGGTTAACTAAGATATCTAAATCAACTGCTAACCTATCTGCTAACTCTAAACCTAAAAGTCCGCGAATTGCGTCTACTACAACTGGTGGTGGTGTTTCCTGTTCTGCGAGTTCTTTAACCTGTTCACCATCAAAGAGAAATAAGTTAGAAATACCTAATGGTAGGAGATTTTCAATATATTCATCCCAGATATTAACTAAAGCATCAGGCCATGTATCACTGTCGCCTAAAATACCTAATGTATCTTTACCATCTTTAGGATTTTTTGTCCAACTACGCACAACACGGTATTTTTTTGGTTTATCGTTTTCAATATGTTCAAAAAGTAATTCAATACGGGTGTCTGCAGCTGAATCTGTTTTGCTGTTAACACATTGGTTGAGAAAATCGCTATAACTTAAATTACCACGGGTGGAACATTGGGCGCGGGGGCCGTAAAGGGCAAGACGAATGGCATCCATAAGCGTAGTTTTTCCACCGCCATTCATGCCACCTAATAGGATAATTGGGCGCGAGTTTTCCTCATCAATTTTTGGGTTAAGGTTGATTACCTGTTTTCCACTGTAGGGGCCAAAGTTTTGTAGAACGAGTTCAAGAAATATCATTAGTTTTTAAGATTAACATGAGTTCGACAGCGATGGCTACGCCTCAGCGCTTCGCTATCGCATCTGTCTCGGTGTTGGTAAGTTTGGCTAGATTTGCACACCTCCAGCTTGAAAAATCTGTTCGGCGGTTAAATTCAATTCTGGGAAAGTAGGGGAGATAATATGGGTATCGCCTCTAAATTGAGTAACTTGGTACTCACCATCAATTAATTCATAAATGGATATAGTAGGCAGTTTAGGATTGCCAATAAACTTCCTAGCGCCATAAGCCGCGTAATCTATAATCCAATATTCGGGAATACCTATAGCTTCATAATCAGCTAATTTTTTGTAGTAATCATCCCGCCAATTAGTACTAACCCTTACGGGTTCGTCAGTTGCTTCAACGCGGGGAACCCGCGCAACGCACTGACTCACAACTTCAATAACCAATGGAATAGATGCAGATTGAGATACAGTTGATTCTTTTTTCCATAAAGGCTCATTCACTAAATTTGGTCGATTGATTATTAAGATGTCTGGTGAATAAGCTGATTCACCTTCAAGTGGTTTTACTAATACAGTTTTTGGAATGAAATAAGGAAGTTTTTGTCGCCCAATTTCGATAGATATATTTAGCGCCAAAAAACCAACAACATCCTCATGATCTCCCACTGGTTGAGCCATTTCAACAATCACGCCATCATGTAATTCGTATCTTCCACCTTCAGGTCGCCAAGCTGCAAAATCTTCAAAAGTTACTAATTTGTGTATGGCTTGAATCATAGAATCTCGCTTGTTTTAAGATAATCAAACTTTGTCAAGTGTTCTTTAAGTAGTTTGTTGACTGCCGTCTTCTATTCTTCTAAATTTTCCTTTTTAAATTTCATACTTGCCCAAGTTACCTGTTCATCACTTTCACCTTCATCTACTTCATTGATTGCTGGAACATCGCCCAAAGTCATCTGCTTGACTTTGGCAACGTCACCTTGACTAACTGCTTCGCTTAATTCGCGTTTCAAACGAGCATTCTTAATCGCATCTTCTGGGGAACGGGAACTCGTATTAAAGCATTTTTCTAGGGTTTCGTATATTCCCACGCGACGAGTCTTTTTGCGATACTGGCGTTCTGTGTCTAACAATTTCGCCATGAGTTCCAAGTGCATCGCGTCACCTTCACAGATTTCTTCTAATACTATCCATTCATCACGACCTAGTAAGCTATAGTCAGCACCAGGACGGGGATCTTGAAATTCTTCGCCAGTCACATCTTGATAAATTCTGGGTAAGCTATCATCAAATTCGTGTCTTTCTTCTAGCCAAATGCGGCGAATTTCGCTCATTTCTTCGAGAGTAATTAGGGTGATGTCGCGCATATTTTCTGGCGCTGTTTGACGAATTTCTTTTTGAACTGTAAGCAGCTTTCTTAACCAATCCTCTCGCGCTTCTTTAATAAATGGACCAGGAATAGGTTCAATAGATATCCCATCTTCTAAGTTACGTTCATAAAGTTGGACACCACCATTTCTACGTCGGAAATCTCTTTTATCACGGGTTTCTTCAGCATCCAATTCTTTACGGAAATCAAGTAGAGGTTGCATCCACTCTTTCTCTTCGTCATTTTGAATCATCGCCGTTAGTGATTTATCTTGACTAACCAGCGTACAAACCCAGCAACCAAAACGAGAGCTACCACAACTAGGAGTAGATGTATCAACAACTAAAGGACATTCATTATCAGCAGAAGCACCTCTATACATACTGAATAAATCTTTATTGCTATACCCCCAAGGGTTTTCCCACTGCATTAAATAAATCCAGACTTCATCATTTTGCCAGTCTTCAATAGGGCTATAAACCAAAGAATTTGGCAAGTTCATATTAGGACTGAGGCGATCGCGTACCCGTTGAGCTTCCAATTTTTTCATTCGGCTAGCACGTTTTGTGCTTTCAGCTTTGCGAGTCCCCAACACAACGATCGCTTCTCCACTCGCTCGAATCACATCACGAATAAAGCGGTTAGAGGGATTAATTTTCAGGCGTTCTGTACACCAACGAAATTTTCCTCGTGGTGCTGGATAACCTTTACCAATCAAACCTACCCAAAACGTCTCTTTAAAATCTGGCTGTAGCAAATGGGGTGCAAATGGTAATCCTTGGGCTTCAGCTTCAGATTTCATCTGTTTTAGAGAATTGCGTACCCAAGCAGCAACGATAGGGTTTTCTACCAGTGTGTCTGTGGTGATAACGTATATTGTTTTAGTTCGCTTTACGTCGGGGAGTGCTGCGATCGCATTCCACACAAGCTGCAAAATCGCGGTGCTGTCTTTTCCCCCTGAGTAACCCACAACCCAAGGTATTTCATCTAAGCAATACAATTCTTGAATTTCAGTAGTGATAGCTTGGATATCTGCCACTAAATCTGCTACAGTATTCCCTTGCTGAACTTGATTTTCTGGTTGTTGTGCTGTAGTCATTTCTCCTGATCTCTGGAAACACTGGCGTAATATCTGGGAAAATAAGGCGAATAGAATTCGCGGCTACACATCCAAAACCCACTGACCTGGGTTAAGGAAAAGTTTTTAAAAACTTTACTACTAATATCCAATTTTTTGGATAATTAAACTACATAATACTATTCTGTTTTTAAAATTTAACATGAAAGATAGTGCATCTGACC
>Ga0209591_10008412_pt1 | contig 11240 bp, 9 predicted proteins | sample MAT01_FD_187207 | JGI IMG/M metagenome (GOLD analysis project Ga0209591, IMG submission 187207) | Freshwater microbial communities from Lake Fryxell liftoff mats and glacier meltwater in Antarctica - MAT-01 (SPAdes) (version 2) | ecosystem: Environmental > Aquatic > Freshwater > Ice > Liftoff...
CGCCCAGCCTTGCCACCGTCAGCGCAGCGCGGCCCTTCTACCCGGCGCGCGGCGTGAAGGGCATGACCCGCGCCGCGCACGCCGCCGCGCTTGGGCTGGCCGATGCGCGCGCCCTGTCGCGGCATTGCGACCGCGCCACGGCGCTGCGCCCGGCCGGCGCGCCGGTGTTCTGGACGCTCGGCGCCAACCAATCCGGCAAGGCCGCCATCGCCGCCTGGCGCGACTGGATCGTGCCCGCGCTGGCCGTGCAAGCGCCCATCTCGCTCTGGCCCTTCTCGGGTGGGTTGCACGCGTTGATCGCGCCAGGCCACGCCGTGCTGGCCGAGGTCTATCCGGCGGAGGCGCTGCGCCAGCTTGGCCTGAAGCTCGCCGGCAGCAAGCGCGCGCAGGCGCCGCGCCGCGCGATGGCCGAGGCGCTACGCGCCGTGATGGGGCGGCTTGGCGTGCTGCCCGAGGCCGACCTCGCCGCGCTGATCGCCGATGGCTTCGGCGCCGATGCCGCGGGCGAGGACCGGCTGGATTGCGTGCTCGGCCTACTCGCCATGATCGCGGTGATCGACGGCGCGCAGCCCGATTTCGTGCCGGACGACCCGTGGATCACGTGCTGGGAGGGCTGGGTGCTGGGGCAGACAGAACTGCCGCGTGAGGATTAAATTTTGTAGAGCCCCGCCGCGAACGCCGCCTGTTTCACAAGCCCCACCAGCAGCGCCAGTTGCGGCGCCGGCGTGCCGGTCATCGCCGCGAGCTTCAGTGGCAGGCCGAACAGGCTGTCGATCTCCATCGGTCGGCCGAGCTCCAAGTCCTGCAGGATCGAAGGCTTGTGCTGCATCGTTGCATTCGCCACGCGCTCCACCACAGCATCCGGCACGGCGAGGCCGAGGGCTGCGGCGATGGCCTGGCCTTCCATCGCGCTGGCCCGCGCGGCGGCGCGCAGCACGGGGTCGGCCAGCGTGTCGCGCACGCCGCGGCGCGAGAGCGTGCAGAGCGGGCCGCTCGACAGATTGCCGAGCAGCTTGCACCACAATTCGAGCCTGATTTCGGGCGTGACCGGGCTCGGCATGCCGCCCGCCTCCAGCGCGGCCGAGATGGCGCGCACGCGATCGCTGATCCGTCCATCGGGTTCGCCGAGGATGACGCGGATGTTGCCGTGTTCGGATTTCACCACGCCGGGCGCGATCACCTCGGTGGCGGAATAGACCACGCCGCCGATGGTGCGCTCGATGCCGATGGCGGCTTCCAGCACGCCGGCGGGATCGACCTCGGGCAGGCGCGTGCCCTCATGCGGACCACCCGAGCGCAGGAAATACCACCAGGGGATGCCGTTCATCACGAAGGCGACGGGCGTGTCGGGGCCGAGCAGCGGCGCGATGCCCGCCGCCACATTCGGCAGAGCGGGCGCCTTGACAGTAACGATCACCGCATCCTGCTTGCCGAGATCGGCCGGGTTGGCACTCGCCTTGGGGCGGCTGACATGGGTGCCGTCATGCGCGTGCACGGTCAAGCCATTCGCCTGGATGGCGGCCAGATGCGCACCACGGGCAACAAGCGACACCTCGGCGCCGCCCTTGGCCAACCGCGCCGCGAGATGGCCGCCGATGGCGCCCGCGCCATAAACGCAGATTCTCATGAAAGGCGAACCCGATTCAGACCTGCGGGTGCTCGGCGCGAGGGCGCCTGCGCCCTCCGGCCATCGGGGGCGTTCACGCCAGTATCTCCAGTGCCGCGCGGCTCAGCGCCTCGACGCCAAGCGGGATGCACTTTTCGTCGGGCTGATAGCCCGCATTGTGCAGACGGTCGTCGCGGCCCGGCGTGCCGCTGCCGATGCGCAGATGGAATGACGGCGCACGGGCGGCAAACTCGGAAAAATCCTCGCTGCCCATGCTGGCCTCGCCCTCGTCGAGCAGGTTTTCGTCCCCTGGGCCGAACTGCGCGCGCACGGCGGCGAGGGTCAGTTCCTGCACACGCGCGTCATTCACCAGCGGCGGCACCATGCGCTGGTAGGTCATCTGGCAGGTCACGCGCAGCCCGACCTCAAGCCCCTGCGCCAGGCGACGGATCGCGGCTTCCGCGGTGTCGCGCGCCGCGGCATGAAGCGTGCGCACACTGCCCTTCAGATGCACGCGCTCGGGAATGATGTTGTAGGTCGTGCCGCCCTGGAACATGCCGATGGTGACCACCGCCGGATGCATCGGCTTCACCTCGCGGCTCACCACCGTCTGCACCTGCGCCACGAACTGCGACGCCGCGACGATGGGGTCGATGGCGGCATAGGGGTGCGCCGCATGGCCCGATCTGCCGCGAATGATGAGATCGAAACGATCCGCCGCGGCGAGGCAGGCGCCAGGCGCGAAGCCGAAGCGGCCCACGGGCAGGTCCGGTTGGTTGTGGAAGCCGAGCGCGAGGTCGATCCCCTCCGCAGCGCCATCCTTGATCATCGCCGCCGCCCCTTCGAGGATTTCCTCGGCCGGCTGGAAGATCAGGCGGATGCGCCCCGCCAGCCTCGGCGCGATGTCGTGAAGCACGGCGGCGGCGCCGAGCAGCGTGGCGGTATGGATATCGTGCCCGCAGGCATGCATCTTGCCATCGAGCGTGCTGGCATAAGGCAGGCCGGTTTCCTCATGGATGGGCAGCGCATCCATGTCGGCGCGGATGGCCAGCGTCGGCCCGGGGCGGCCGCCCTCGATCTCGCCGACCACGCCGGTGCCGCCCACGCCGATGCGATGCGCAATACCGAGCCGCGCGAGTTCGGCTGCGACGATGCCCGCCGTTCGGGTTTCCTCGAAGGCGAGCTCGGGATGGGCGTGCAGGTCGCGGCGGATCGCGACCAGGGCGGGCGCCATCGCCGCGGCGGCCTCCCGGATCAGGCGGCCAGGGTCATTAATGCCGTTCATTGATGTTCATGCGCCTTGCTCCACGACATAACCGACTGGCATGGTAGGTGAAGAAGTGGTCATGGCAAGGCGCTGGCTGACGTGCCAGCTTGCGGCTTCGGGAAGCGCCGTGTCATACGCGATGGGATGTCGCGGCTGATGGTTGCGGCAATGGCGGGGGATCGGGCAAGAAGTGATACTAGGTCGTCGCCACCTGCTGGGGGGAACCGCCGCGCTCATCGCGGCGCCGGCCCTTGCGCAGGGCTGGCCCTCCGGTTCCATCCGGCTCGTCGTGCCTTTCGCGCCCGGCGGCAGCACCGACCTCTCCGCGCGTCTGGTGGCCGAGGGGCTGACGCAACGCCTCGGCGTATCGGTGGTTGTGGAGAATCGCGCCGGCGCCGGCGCCACCACTGGCAGCCAGGTGGTGGCCGATGCTCCGCCCGATGGGCTCACCCTGGTGATGAGCAACATCGCCAGCCACGGCATCAGCCCCGCGCTGTATCGCAACCTGCGCTATGACCCGGTGCGCAGCTTCACCCATGTGGCGATGGTCATCACCAACCCCTCCGCCTGGGTGGTCAATCCGCGCAGCGATATCGCCAACCTCGCCGATCTCGTGCGAGCGGCGAAGGCGAAGTCGGGCGGGCTCGACATGGCCTCCTCCGGCGCTGGCTCCTCGAACCACCTGCTGCTGGTGCGCTTCAGCACGCTGGCCGGGATCGACCACACCCATGTGCCCTTCCGCGGCGCCGGCCCGGCGATGACGGCGGTGATCGCCGGCCAGGTGCCAATGATGTCCGACAGCCTGCCCTCCGCGGCCGGCCATATCCGCCAGGGCAGCGTGCGCGCCATCGCGATGAGCAGCGCCGAGCGTCACCCGGCCTTCCCGAACGTGCCGACCTTCCGCGAGCAGGGCTTTGACCTCGTCAGCACTTCCTGGTTCGGCGTCTCGGGTCCGGCCAACCTGCCGGCGCCGATCGTGGAACGCCTGCACCGGGAGATCATGGCGGTGATCTCGACCCCCGAGGCGCGGGCGCGCTTCGCTGAACTCGGCGGCTCCCCCGGCGATATGTCGCCCGCGCAGTTCACCGGCTTCGTCGCCAGTGAGGTTGCCGCCTGGGCACCGGTGGTGCGGGCCAGCGGGGCCACGGTGGATTGAGGGTGATCGTCAGCTTGGCCTGGCGCGACACCTCTCGATTGCGTGATGGGGCAGGCTACGCCTAGGGTAGGTTGGGATGACAGGCGAGGGCCGGCAGTACGCCGGAGCCTCGTGGGGCTTTCGGGAAGCGAAACTGACCCCGGCGCAGCCGGGCGGGGAACGAGGCGAGAATGAAGATCAACGCAAAGGACGTCCTGGCCGGCCTGCTGCTCGCCAGCTTCGCGATCGCCGGGCTGTGGCTCAACCAGGACCATACGCTCGGCACTGCGCGGCGCATGGGCCCTGGCTATATGCCGATGCTCACCTTCTGGCTGCTGCTGGGCATTGGCGGCATCGTGTTCCTGATCGGCCTGTTCAACGGGCCCGACAAGCTCGAACGCTGGGCGATGCGCGAGCTGATCCTGGTGCTTGCGGCGCTGGGCGTGTTCGGGTTGATCCTGGAACAGGCAGGGCTGTTCGTGACGCTCGCCGTCACCATCGGGATCTCGACGCTGGCCGACAACACGCACAAGCCGAAAGGCGTGATCGGCCTGATCCTGTTCCTGCTTGCCCTGTGCTGGTGGGTCTTCATCCGGGAGCTCGATATTCGGATCGAGCTCTGGCCCAGCTTCTGGCGCTGAGGGAAAAGCACTCATGGAATCCCTCATCTCAAATCTCGTGCTCGGGTTTGGTGTCGCGCTTTCGTTCGACAACCTGATCTTCGCACTGCTCGGTGCGTTCATCGGCACGGCCATCGGCGTGTTGCCGGGCATCGGGCCGGTGGCCACCATCTCGTTGCTGCTGCCGATCACCTTCGGCATGTCGCCCACCACGGCCATCATCATGCTCGCCGGCATCTATTACGGCGCGCAGTATGGCGGCTCGACCACGGCCATCCTGCTGAACCTGCCCGGTGAGGTCAGTTCGGTCGTCACCGTGCTCGAAGGCTACAAGATGGCACGGAAAGGACGCGCGGGCGCCGCGCTGGCCACCGCCGCTCTGGCCAGCTTCTTCGCCGGCACCGTCGCGACCATCGTCGTCGCCGGCTCGGGACCGCTGCTCACTTCTGTGGCGCTGTCCTTCGGGCCGGCGGATTACTTCTCACTCATGTTCCTCGGCCTGGTCATCTCGGCGGTGCTCGCGCAGGGCTCGGTGATCAAGGGCATCGGCATGGTGGTGCTGGGTGTGGGCCTTGGCCTGGTCGGCACCGACGTGCAGACCGGCCAGCAGCGCTTCACCTTCGGCGTGCCTGAACTGTCGGACGGTATCGGCTTCGTCGCCATCGCCATGGGCATGTTCGGCATTGCGGAGATCATCCTGAACCTGGAGCGGCCGGAATCCCGCAACGTGCTGACCCACAAGGTCGGCAGCCTGTTCCTGACGAGGGAGGAGTTCCGCCGGGCCATCCCCTCGACGCTTCGCGGAACGGCACTTGGCACGGTGCTCGGCATTCTGCCGGGCGGTGGCGCGGCGCTGTCTTCCTTCGGTTCCTACATGATGGAACGCAAGATTTCGAAGTACCGGCACGAGTTCGGCACTGGCGCGATCGAGGGCGTCGCCGGTCCCGAGGCGGCGAACAACGCCGCCGCGCAGTCCAGCTTCATCCCGCTGCTCACGCTCGGCATCCCGGCCAACGCGGTGATGGCGCTGATGGTCGGCGCGCTCATCATCCAGGGCATCCAGCCCGGTCCGCGCATGGTGGAAGCCCAGCCGGACCTGTTCTGGGGTCTGATCTGCTCCATGTGGGTCGGCAACGTCATGTTGCTGGTCATCAACCTGCCGATGATCGGCATGTGGGTGAAACTGCTGGAGGTGCCCTACCGCTACCTCTACCCCTCGATCCTCGTGTTCTGCGCCATCGGCGTCTATTCGTTGAACAACAACGTGTTCGACGTCTATCTGACGGTGGTGTTCGGGCTGTTCGGCTACTTGTGCTCGAAGCTGAAGCTCGAGGGCGCGCCGCTGCTGATCGGCTTCGTGCTCGGCCCGATGATGGAGGAGCATTTGCGCCGGGCGATGCTGCTTTCGCGCGGTGACGTGATGGTGTTCTTCGAGCGGCCGATCTCGGCCTCGATGCTCGCCATCTCCTTCATCGCTCTGGCGACGATGCTGCTGCCAGGGCTGCGCTCGAAGAAGAATGCGGCGCTGGCAGAAGGCTGATCCGCCCCCGCCACTGCGCCAACCGATACAGGGGCCGCTCCGTCAGGGGCGGCCCTTTTTCGTTCAGGGAGCCCGACACATGGACCTCAACCTCACCGGCAAGGTCGCGCTGGTCACCGGCGCCTCCGCCGGGCTTGGCCGCGCCACAGCCCGGCTGCTCGCCGCCGAGGGCTGCCGCATGGCGCTGCTCGCGCGGCGCCGCCCTCTGCTGGAGGAACTCGCGGCGGAATTGCCCGCCAGCGCCGAGCCCCTGATCGTGGAGGAGGATTTCCTCAGCCCAGGTGCTGCCGAGCGCACGCGCGATGCGGTGCTCGGCCGGTTCGGGCGCTGCGATATCTTGGTGAACAACGCCGGCGGCAGCCGCCCGCAGGTGGATCTCGGCCCCGACGAGGTTTGGCTGGAAAGCATGGAAATCAACTTCCATGCCGGCCGACGCATGACCCATGCTTTCATCCCCGCCATGCGCGCGCAAAAATTCGGCCGCATCGTCAACATCACCGGCTCGGACGAGCCGCACATCGTCAATGCCGCCAATGCGCCGAACGGGGCGGTGCATATCTGGGCCAAGGCGCTGTCGCGCGTGCTGGGGCCGGATGGCATCACGGTGAATTCCCTTCCACCCGGGCGGCTGCGCAGCGAGCAGATCGACGGGCGCATTCTCACCACCGAGGAAGCGCGCCGCGACTGGGCGGCGAAGGAAGTGCCGGTGGGCTTCATCGGCGAGCCCGAGGATCTCGGCGTGCTGGTCACCTTCCTTTGCTCGCCGCGCGCCCGCTACATCACGGGCCAGGTGATTCATGTCGATGGCGGCACCACGCGCTTCAGCCACTGAGGATTGGCAAGGCGAAGATCGCCGTTGCGGCGTAGACTGCAAGCTCTGCCGAGGGATCGCGCCGAATGACCAGCCACGCCGCGGAACCAACTGCCGCACGTACGCATCTGCGCCGCGTGCTGACCCTCGCCCGCAAGCGCCGCCGCGGCGGCGTCTCCACGCCACCCACACTCGGCGAACGGCTGTCTGACCGCGTTGCGGCCACGGTGGGCTCGTGGCGCTTCGTGCTGATCCAGTCGGCGCTGCTGAGCCTGTGGATCATCGGCAACATCTTCGCAGGTACCGAGGCCTGGGACCCCTATCCGTTCATCCTGTTGAACCTGCTGCTCTCCTTCCAGGCGGCCTATACCGCGCCGATCATCATGATGAGCCAGAACCGCCAATCGAACGTGGACCGCGGCCGGGCCATCGCGGATTATCAGGTGAATTTGCGCGCCGAGGCCGACATCACCTTGCTGCACGAGAAGATCGACCTGCTGCGCGAACAGCAACTCATGGAAATGACCGGTCTGCTGAAGCGCGCGCTGGAACGCATCGAGGCGCTGGAGCTGCAAGGCCGCGCGGCGACCGATCCCGGGAAGGAGCCCTGATCCATGGCCTGGCTGCTACGCATCCTTCTGGTCGGCGCCGGCGCCATCACCGCCTTGTTCGTGGCGCGCGATGCACCGAACTTCGTGGTGATCGAGGGCATGGTCGCCACAGTCATCATCGCCGCCATCGTGCTGACGCTGGCGCTGAGCCGAAAGAAGTAGTCCGGTTCCAAGGCTGCCTCGTTCCCCCTATCCTTGCCGCCATGGAAATTGTCGAGGCCGTTCTGGCCCTCATCGCGGCCTGCATCGGCTTCGCGCTGATCGCGCGGCGGCTGAACATCCCCTATGCGGTGATCCTGGTGCTCGGTGGCATGGCCCTGGCCTTCGTGCCCGGCCTGCCGAGCGTGACGCTGGACCCGCACATCGCGCTCGCCTTCTTCCTGCCGCCGCTGCTGATGGCCAGCGCCTGGCGCACCGATTGGCGCGCCTTCCGCGCCAATCTCCGCCCCATCCTGCTGCTGGCGGTGGGCGCGGTGCTGTTCACCGCGGTGTGCATCGCGGTGGCGGCGAAGCTGCTGATCCCGGACCTGCCCTGGGCGGCGGCCGTGGCACTCGGCGCGATCGTCGCGCCGCCCGATGCGGTGGCGGCGGCGGCGGTGCTGTCGCGGCTGCGCATCCCGCGCCGCATCGTCACCGTGCTGGAGGGCGAGAGCCTGGTGAACGACGCCACGGCGTTGGTACTGTATCGCTTCGCCATCGCCGCCGTCGCTGCCGGCGGCATCGCCTTCGAGGAGGCGGTCGGCTCCTTTGCGCTGGTGGCGGCAGGCGGCATCGCGGTGGGCTGGGCCGTCGGCTGGGCGGCGAACTGGACCTTCCCGCGCCTGCGCGATCCTTTGCTCATCACCGCAGGCAGTTTCATCGCCTGCTTCGCGAGCTTCTTTGCGGCCGAGCTGTTGCACCTCTCGGGCGTCATGGCGGTGGTGACCACGGGGCTGCTGCTCGGCCAGTTGCAGCACCGCACGCTGACGCCCGAGACGCGCATGTTCTCGATGGCCGTGTGGCAATTCGCGAATTTCGTGCTGACCAGCCTCGTCTTCCTCCTCGTCGGGCTGCAGCTGCGGGAGATCCTCTCACGCATCGCCGATCGTGGCGTTCTGGACCTCGCCACGCTCGCCATCGCGCTCTCGGCCGTGCTGATCGTGAGCCGATTCCTGTGGGTCTTCCCGGCCACCTGGTTGCCGCGGCTGATCCCGGCGGTGCGCCGGGCGGACCCGCTGCCGCCCTTCGGACATACCGTGGTGATCTCCTGGGCCGGGATGCGCGGCGTGGTCTCGCTGGCCGCGGCGCTGGCCTTGCCGCTGAACTTCCCGGAGCGCGACCTGCTGGTCTTCCTGGCCTTCTGTGCCATCCTGGCCACCCTGGTGGTGCAGGGCACGACGCTGGAATGGGTGATCCGCTGGATGCGGGTGGAGGAGCCCCGGGCGCGCGGCATGTCGGGCGAGGAAGCCACCGTGCGCCGCCATGTCGCCGCCGCCGCCCATGCCGAGATTACCCGGCGCGCCGAGGACATGCTGGAGGGCGCGGTCGCGCGCGACCTGATCGGCGAATATGCCGACAGGTCGCGTGTGTACCATACAGTCGCCGGCGGCACCGGCCATGCCGAGCTGGAGGCGAGGATGCGAATCCGCCTCGCCGCGCTGCGCGCCGGCCGGGCGGCGCTGCTGTCGCACCACCAGGACGGGCATCTCGACAATGAATTGCTGCACGGGCTGGAGAGCGAGCATGACCTCGAGGAAATCCGTATTCTGCGCATCCTCGGCATCGCGCCCGGGGGCTGAGCGCGCATGAGCAACGCTCTCGCAACCCGGCTGGAGGAGGCAAGGCGGGGTCTGCTCGACCTGTCCACGCGCAACCGGCTGCTGGCGCTGCCGAAGCCCGGGCGGTCGCGCGGCGTGGTGATCCTGGACGATGAGGATGCGGATTTTGTCCTCGCCGAGCTGGCCGCCGGCCACGCCTTCAGCTTCGAGGCTGCCGGCGAGGCTGCGCCGGCCGAGGAAGCCCCGCCCGGCAAGGCCCGCCGTGGCGGGCGCCGCACAGCGAAGACCGAGGGCATCGCCACCGCCGACTCCGCACAGAGCCGCGACGCCGCCCGGCGCGATACGCGGCTGCGCGTGCAGCTTCCCGCGTCCGACCTCGCCCGCCGCCTGCGCGACCTGATGCAGGATGCCCGCACGGCGCGGGAGGAGACCGGCATCGCCACACTTTCGCTGGTCATCGGCACCCTTGCCTGGCGCGATCCGGCAACGCCCGAGACCGAGCGCCTCGCGCCCCTCGCGCTGCTGCCGGTCACGCTGGAGCGGGAGGGGGTTTCGCAATCCTTCCGGCTGCGCGCCGTGGGGCTGGAGGTGCAGGAGAACCTCTCGCTGCGCGAAAAACTCGCCACCGAATTCCGCATCGCGCTGCCGCCCTTCGAGGCCGAGACCTACGATCCGACCGTCTGGGCCGATGCCGTGCAGGCGGCGCTGGGCGGGAGGGGGGGCTGGCGCGCGGATGCGGATGGCCTCGCCGTCGGCCTGTTCAGCTTCCAGAAATTCCTGATGTGGCGGGACCTCGACCCCGCCGCCAATCCCGGCCTGCTGACGCACCCGATCGTGCAGGCACTCGTCGGCGGCACGAAGCTCGAAAGCCCGGCTCCCTTCGCTCCCGATGCGGATATCGACGCCGAGATCCCGGTCGAGCGGCTCGACCACGTGATGGACAGCGATGGCAGCCAGGCGCTGGCGGCGGAGTCGGTACGGCGCGGCGGGCATGTGGTGATCCAGGGCCCGCCAGGCACGGGCAAAAGCCAGGTCATTGCCAACATCATCGCCCAGGCCGTGCTGGATGGCCGCACCGTGCTGTTCGTGGCGGAGAAGCTGGCGGCGCTGGAAGTGGTGCAGCGGCGCCTGGGCAGTATCGGTCTCGGCGCCGCCTGCCTCGAACTGCACAGCGAGAAGCAGTCGAAGCGCGCCGTGCTGGATGAGTTGCGCGCCACCCTCGCCTTGCCGATGCCCCCGAAGCCCGAGCGCGACGCGCTGGTGAAGCGGCTCGGCGCGCTGCGTGGGCGGCTGAACGGCCATGCCCGAGCCATGGCGGCGCCGGTGGGCGAGAGTGGGCGGCCGCTGCACCAGGTGGTCGGCGCGCTGGTCGGGCTGCGCGCCAGCGGCGCCGCCGTGCCCGACTTTTTTCTGCTGGCCGGTGCCTGGGATGCCCCGCGCATCGAGGCCGCGCGCGCGGCGGTGCGCGACCTTGCGGCCCGCGCCGCGGAGGGCGGGCCGGCCAGCGCCTGGCGCGGTGTCGACGCGGAACTGCCGCCCCTGGCGCAGGAACGGCTGCTCGCCCGGCTGCCGGGGCTGATCCGCACCTTGGCGGCCGGAGCCCGCGCCCTTTCCCCTGCCGCAACCGCTCTCGGCCAACCCGCGCCGGGTGCCGAAGGCGCCGCCGCGCTGCTCGCCCTGTCGCGCACGGTCGCCACAGCCCCCGCGCATGACCGCGCCGCCATGGCGCACCCCGCCTGGGCCGGCGATTCCGCGACGCTGCGCGCCCTGGCCGAGGCCGCAACAGCCCTGGCCCAGGCCGCGCGCGACCCGCGCCTGCTGCCCAACGCCTGGGAAGTGCCGGGCCTCGCCGAGGCGCGGGCCGCGCTGGCGGAGGGCGGCGGGATTTTCGGC
>Ga0209591_10008414_pt1 | contig 11238 bp, 13 predicted proteins | sample MAT01_FD_187207 | JGI IMG/M metagenome (GOLD analysis project Ga0209591, IMG submission 187207) | Freshwater microbial communities from Lake Fryxell liftoff mats and glacier meltwater in Antarctica - MAT-01 (SPAdes) (version 2) | ecosystem: Environmental > Aquatic > Freshwater > Ice > Liftoff...
TGAGTACACAGGCATGAAATTTGCTTTGTACTACATCGCTTCCTACGTTAACCTCGTCCTTTCTTGTCTGCTAGTAGCCGTTTTGTACCTCGGCGGCTGGGAATGCCCGATTCCCGTCGGAGTCATCACCAATGCCCTCGGATTGAGCGAGACAACTCCTTGGTTGCAGGTAATTACTGGCACGCTCGGCATTACCATGACCCTGCTCAAAGCCTACTTTTTCCTATTTCTGGCAGTGCTGCTCCGCTGGACTCTGCCACGAGTTCGGATTGACCAATTGCTAGATTTGGGATGGAAGTTTTTGCTGCCCGTTGCTTTAGTTAATTTGCTATTAACCGCAGCTTTGAAACTTGCCTTTCCCTTTGCTTTTGGCGGTTAATTGATCATAGGTAAAGGGCAACAGCTAAAATAATAAAATAATTAGCTGTTAACCAATTACCTATTATTAATTAGTAATTACCAAAAACTCAAGTACAGAGAGAGAACACCATGCTAAAATTCCTCAATCAAGTAGGCGCATACGCCAAAGAGACTGTTCAAGCTGCTAAGTATATCGGCCAAGGGCTAGCCGTGACCTTCGATCACATGAGACGCCGGCCGGTTACAGTGCAGTATCCTTACGAGAAACTAATTCCTTCCGAACGTTTCCGGGGCAGAATTCACTTTGAATTTGACAAGTGTATTTCCTGCGAAGTCTGCGTTCGAGTTTGTCCGATCAATTTGCCTGTGGTGGATTGGGAATTTAACAAAGAAACTAAGAAGAAACAGCTCAAGCACTACAGTATAGATTTCGGTGTGTGCATCTTCTGCGGCAACTGCGTAGAATATTGTCCGACTAATTGTTTGTCGATGACAGAAGAATACGAATTAGCTGCTTACGAACGTCACGAATTGAATTATGATAACGTCGCCCTTGGACGTTTGCCCTACAAGGTTACAGATGACCCGATGGTAACACCGTTGCGGGAATTCGCTTATTTACCTAAAGGTGTGATCGACCCTCATGAAGTTTCCTACACCGATCGCCGTGCTGGTCTCCGCCCAGAGGAAATTCAGGAAAGTAAGTAATTAGTCATTAGTCAGCAGTCATCAGTCAGCAGTCATTAGTGAAACAACCAATTATTAATGACTGCTAAAGTAACCGATGAAAGTCGATTAGGACAAATGGTAGGGGCGGCTTCACCAACAGATATAGGCACCCAGCCTAGATATATCTAAACCCGCCCTCCACGACTAATGAGTAAAAACGAACAATAGAAAACTAATGATTGAGGATTTAAAATTGTGAATCTAGCCGAAGGGGTTCAACTTGTTTCATTTGGCATCCTGTCCGTAATGATGATTGGAGGAGCATTAGGAGTAGTCCTATTCTCCAACATCGTTTACTCAGCATTTTTGCTGTGCGGCGTATTTACCAGCATTGCGGGTTTGTACCTGTTGCTGAATGCTGATTTTGTCGCAGCAGCGCAAGTCCTAATTTATGTTGGCGCTGTCAACGTCTTAATTTTGTTTGCCATCATGTTGGTAAACAAACGAGAAGAGTTCCGCACAATTCCCAACGCTTGGGTGCGTCAACTAGCAACCGCAGTGGTTTGTGCTGGTTTGTTTGCGCTGTTGGGTACGATGGTAGTGTCTACTCCTTGGGCGATTGTGACAACTACGGGAGCACCTGCTGAAAGTTCAATTGTAACGATCGCCAAACACTTCTTCACAGACTACTTGCTACCTTTCGAGTTAGCATCAGTCTTCTTGTTGATGGCAATGGTAGGAGCAATTGTCTTGGCGCGCCGCGATTTCTTCCCGGATGAATTGTCCATGAAGCAATCGGAAACACCAGCTTTTAGTTTGCCAGAACGCCCGCGCGAATTAGTTTCTGCCGGCGATGTTTCTTCAGCCGAAACAAAGTAATTGCATGGTGTGTACTTTGCACCTAAGTAGGTGGGTACAAATAAACCTTAAATGAGTCGGGCGGGTTTTGCCTTCATCTTCTGGCTTGTATCATAGATTTTTAGCTAAACCCGCCCCTACCAGATACTATGGTTTTTTGCGCTTACCTACTTACTTCTTCGTAGGGTGCGCACTGCGCACCGTCAGGCGATCAACCCGGTTTCTGTTCGCAATTCCCCTATCTGCCTATTTCGTAGTAATTTTGATTGAGAGAAACTCGAAAAACTTATGCAACTGCAACTCCAATATTTCCTGTTATTAGCTGCTGCACTTTTCTGCATTGGCGTTTACGGTTTAATTACCAGCCGAAATGCAGTGCGGGTGTTGATGTCGATCGAATTGATGTTAAATGCAGTCAATCTCAACCTGATGGGTTTTTCTAACTATCTTGACCCGGTACAGATTAAAGGTCAAGTATTTACCGTGTTTGTAGTCACGGTAGCCGCTGCTGAAGCCGCCGTCGGTTTGGCGATTGTGTTGGCGATTTACCGCAACCGCAATACCGTAGACATGGAAGAGTTTAATTTGCTGAAGTGGTAATTAGTCATTAGGAAACCGGGCGGTTGAAACCGCGTCGATACAAACTCTCACCCGCCTCCGCGGGTTGAAGACAACTGGGCGGTTGAAACCGCGTCGATACAAACTCTCACCCGCCTCCGCGGGTTGAAGAACTTAATTGGTAACGAGTAAATTACGTTATTTTCTTTACACCGCGGAGGCGGACATCGTTGGTGTAGACGCGGTTTCAACCGCCGTCTCATCTTCAGTCCGCGGAGGCGGACATCGTTGGTGTAGACGCGGTTTCAACCGCCGTCTCATCTTTGGTTCTAGTAATTTCCAGAGTAATTCTGCCGCCAAAGTCAGGGATAGGAGCGGCCGGTTTTGATAGTTGTACCTGAACTTTCTCGACTAAAGGTAGTTGTAAAAGGCTTTGGGCGATTGCATCTGCTAGCCTTTCTATCAATAAAAACTTCGAGTCTTTGACTAGCTGTTGAATCAGAGTAATGGCACTGCGGTAATCGAGAGTATGTTGGATATCATCACTTTTTCCAGCTTGCGACAAATCTACCCAGAGAGTGACATCCACTTCAAACCACTGCCCCAACACTTGCTCTTCCGGCAGATAGCCCGTGTAGCCGTAGCAGCGAATTCCTGTAAGTTGAATAGAATCCATTGTGAAATAAACTAAAAGTGCACTACATATACTAATTTACATTGAACCATATAAATTTCTCTGTCCTCTATTTCTCTGTCCTCTATTTCTCTTTCCTCTGTGTTCTCTGCGTTCTCTGCGGTTCAATCACTCTTATTTTATCTTAAATATCAAAAATTCTCTCCCTTCTCCGACCTATCCAGAAAATCCTCAGCAACTTGATACCATTTCTTTCTAATTTCTGCATCTTCGGGCTTGTCTGTCAAGGTACGACCTTGTAATTCTGGATATTTATTGTAAAACAATTCATCCACTTTCTGATAAAATATGTCCTGATCGAGATTAAGATTTTTGCGACGCTTGCCAATCTTTTCTTGCCTAACTATTTCTGCATCTAAAGACGTATCTGGAAAATGCGGAAGTTCTGGAATTTTAGGCAAATCAGGCAGTTTTGGCAGCGTAAAACCAGATTTTATCGCACTAAAAGCTAGAATTCCCGGCAATAAAACCACACTAAAAGTCGCTAGGGTTTTCCAAGGAATTAACTTAAATTTGCTGGTGTTGCTGTTGATAACTTGATTGTTTTGCACAACAGGAGTATTGTGGTTGTTGTTAGCTGTTTGAGTGCTGTGTTTGAACGGGCGGCCGACAAAGTTCATTGTCACCATTTGGGAGATTATGCTGCCAATTTGGGATAATTTTGGGTCTTTAAGGGCTTCGCGGACTTCTTTTGCGGACTGGTAGCGATCGCCCGGTTGTTCTGCTAGCATCTTATCTAACACGGTTCCCAGGTTTGGACTGACGGTGACGTGCGTTAGCCAATCCCAAGTTTTGCTATTAACATCGTACAGCTTTTGGGGCTTTTTGCCGCTTAGCAACACCAAAGCCGTCACGGCTAAAGCGTACAAATCGCTAGCGGGAGTAACTTTTCCCAGCCGCATTTGTTCTGCTGGGGAATAACCTTGTTTGCCGATCGCGGTTGCAGGTTGTCCGTTAAACTGAAATACGGCCGTTGCTGCGATTTGCTTGACTGAACCGAAATCAATTAAAAATGGCAGTTTGTCAGCAGTGTGCTGAATGATATTGTCGGGCGAAACATCGCGGTGAATTAAATTGCGGGAATGAATGTATTCTAAAACTGGTAAAATCTGAAATAGCAGTTGAGTAACTTCAGCTTCGGTAAAATTTTTACCTTGCTGCTGGCGGGATATAAGTATTTGTTCGTAGGTTTGACCAGGGATGTAGTCTTGGACTAAAAATAAAGATGGATTACCGCCCAAATCGGTGCGAAGTAGTTCTCGAAAGCGGGGGATTTGCGGGTGTTGGAGGGTGTAAAGCATACTCGCTTCGCGATCGAACAATTCGGCAGCTTTGGGGCTTTGAACCACCGGAGAAAACTCTTTGAGCACGCATTGTTCGCCGTAGCGGTTGGTATCTTCTGCGAGGTAAGTGCGCCCGAAGCCACCGCGGCCTAATTCGCGAAGGATCCGGTAGCGTTTTTCGAGGGTGGAACCTGGGGTGAGGAGGGAGGAGTTAGACATAAACCACGGCGGATTGTTCGAGTTGGGGAGTCGCGGAGCACAGTATAGCTTATTTTAGCTAAGTTTGGTTGGATGGGAGGGCGATCGATCCTGCAATATCAATGCTCTACTCAATAGTTTTATCGATCGTTTGATGTTGTAGACTCTCCCTGATCATCATTTGACTCTGACAAATTTTCCTCCTCTTGCTGTGACTCCATAAGCTCTGCAAGCAATTGCTTTAAATTCTTGTCAGGAGGACGCTTGGGAAACTCACTGTGTGTATATATCCATGCAAGCTCAATGACACTTTGAGTACGATCGACCAAGTACATAAGTCTTCCCTGACGCGCCGCACCCCGTAAGTTTGGCATATCAAAGTAATACTTTCGGAATTCCCATTTCTCTGGTTTGCTCAAACTTCCGGGCAATTTTTCAGCGAAAGAATCAGGAAGAAAAGGATTGCTACTTAAATTTCTGAGGATTTGTGCAATAAAATCCTGAAAAAGTTTCTGAGCTTTCTCACCTTGATAATGACGCTTCAGAAGCTCTTTGTAAGAACGCTTAAATTTATCAGATGGATTAATCCGAAACACTGCTTAGCCACTCACAAAACTCATCGGGTGTCATTGCAGGACGATCGCCCGATTTAGCCAAAGCTTCCTGCACAACTTCAGCCATTGTTTGTTCGTAATCTGGGTGCTCTCTTTCGATTGCTCCAAGTACAGCATTTTTTAGACGAATTAAGGCCTTGAAGTAGTCAGTCAGAACATCAGTTTCACCACAGATTAGCATCCAAGCTAGTGACAGCCTTGTTCGCAGAGAAGCAAAAAACCCTTGATTACCGTCTTGATTGATAATTGAGGCATAAATCAGAGCTTTAAGCAACTCACGCTCCTGATCAGAAAAGTCTTCCCACTTATTCTCTACTGCTGTTGCTAGAGCCTCAGTGTTTTGGGCGATCGATCGCAACTTTGACTGACTTACTGTATGCGGTTGAGATATTTGCCGAATTTCATAGGGGTTAATGGTAATTGCAGCAGACATTTTTTTGCCTCCGGGCGCGATTGCGAACGGTATAGATTCAGTATAGCAGTGCGATCGCTCATCGCGAGCGGGAAGCTCGCACTATGATATTCTACAACTCCCGATGCGTAAATTCCTTAGCATCTTTCCCCACATAACTCGCAGCAATATGGCCATCTCCAACCACTCGATACTTATAGGTAATCAAACCCTCTAAACCAACCGGCCCGCGAGGCGGCATTTGCTGCGTGCTAATCCCCACTTCTGCACCGAAACCGTAGCGGAAACCGTCAGCAAATCGAGTCGAACAATTGTGATAAACTCCGGCTGCATCGACTTGATTTAAAAAAGTTTCGGCGGCTTCTTTGTCTTCGGTGACAATCACATCTGTATGTCGGGAACCGTAGGTATTGATATGGTTAATTGCCTCTTCTACAGAATCTACTATTTTGATTGATAAAATCAAATCGCTGTATTCTGTAGACCAATCGGTTTCATTTGCTTCTGCAATATCCAAGATGGCGCGAGTTGGTTTGTCTCCCCGCAATTCGACTTTTTTCTGCTGCAAAGCTTCGGCGACAGCGGGCAGGAAAATGGGGGCAATATCCTTGTGAACTAACAAGGTTTCAATGGCATTGCAAGCGGCGGGATACTGAGTTTTGGCATCGACAGTAATGGCTACTGCTTTCTGAATATCCGCCGCTTTGTCTGCATACAAATGACAAATTCCGTCGGCGTGTCCCAAGACAGTAATCCGCGTATTTTCCTGCACGAACCGCACGAAGGAGTTAGAACCTCTGGGAATAATCAAGTCTACATATTCATCCATTTTTAGCAGTTCGATTGTTTCTTCCCGCGTGGTGAGCAACTGCACTGCTTCGGGATTTACCGCCGTTTCTGCTAATGCTTGATGTATCACTTTTGTCAAGGTTTCGCAGGAACGGACGGCTTCTTTGCCACCTTTGAGAATCACGCCGTTGCCGGATTTGATTGCCAAGGATACTATCTGAATTAAGGCTTCTGGGCGCGCTTCAAAAATAATCCCTAAAACGCCTAAAGGACAGGTGACGCGCTTCAGGATTAATCCTGCATCTAATTCGCGGTGGATTTGCACGGCACCGATGGGATCGGGGAGTTTGGCAACATCTCGCACGCCCGCGATCGCACTTTGCAACTTGCTCTCATCCAACTTTAGGCGATCGTACAACGGTTTTGCAATGCCATCCGCCTCAGCAGCTTTGCAGTCAGCAGCATTCGCCGCCAAAACATCCGCAGCCGCAGCTTCTAAACCTTTAGCAATAGCTTCAATAGCTTGATTTTTGGCATCAGCGGACAAAACTGCCAATTTTCTAGCAGAGGCGCGCGTTTTTTGGGCAATTTCAATAATCGACATAGCATTCATTCAGTTGACAGTTGACAGTTGACAGTTGACAGTTGACAGCTACCTCTACCTGGAATGAAGAGGATTGGAGTAATGAATTGTCTGATTTTAATTTCTCCCTACAAGGGTTCCGGCTTTAAACCAATTCTTTCTGGTAACTTTTAAATAGTTTTGATTTTTGAGTTTTGAGGTAGGAATTGGATTCTCGCAAATAAATTGGGCGGGCAGTTTTCAATCTTAACAATTCTCAAGGAAATTCTATATTTTTGTTGAGACTCCTTATCGCACTCCGCAATTATAGGTTACAACAGTGAAGTATAGATAAAATCCCACGGTTATTTCGATTTGTCAATCAGCTTAGGAGATTATTATGTCATCTCAAGCCCCTTTACACAAGACAGGGCGATCGCCCAAAGCCGGCATTAAACTCATACAGCAAACTGGCGGAAATCTCGTTTTAGCTTCCGGCGTTACCATCATCATGCTATGTGGTATGGTGTTAGCGCTATCCTTAGCCTCAGTTTTCATTCTCAACGGCCCCGATCCAGTCGTCGGATTGGCGATCGCACTTCCGATAACTCTAATTTTTAACATTGCAGCTTTTTTCCTGTCGCCTTACTTGATGGACTTAACCCAAAATTGGCTTTACAATACCCGCTGGGTTTCCCTAGCAGAAATTGAAAGCCACAGTCCAGAAACAGCGAAAGTTATTCAGAAGGTTTGCAAACAGAAAAACCTCCAGCAGCCGCGGTTAGGAATTATCGACGATCAAAACCCCACAGCTTTTACCTACGGTTCCTTTCCTAACAGTGCTCGCTTAGTCGTCAGTCAAGGCATTTTCACCTATTTAGACGACGATGAAATTGCCACTGTTTACGCTCACGAACTTGGTCACATCGTCCACTGGGACTTTGCAGTCATGACTTTAGCTTCGACTTTGGTGCAGATTACTTACTTAATTTACACCTTTGCTAGAAGCATGGGTCGAAGTGGGGGAGAAAAAGCTAAAGATTTGGCGGGTAATGTAGCTGCTGTTGCTTATTTATTTTACATTGCAGGCACTTATTTGTTGCTGTATTTGTCACGGACGCGAGAATATTTTGCCGACCATTTTGCCGCCGAAACTACCGGGAACCCCAATGCTTTATCCCGTGCTTTGGTAAAAATTGCTTACGGTATTTTGGAAGAAGGACAAAGAGCAACTGAACCCAGTCGCTTGTTAGAAGGAACTCGCGCTTTGGGCATTTATGATGCAAAAGCGGCCACTGCTACCGGCACTGCTTACAGGATTGCGTCGGAACCCGAAAAAATTGGGCGAGTGTTTCTGTGGGATATGTTTAATCCTTGGGCTTGGTGGATGGAGTTGAACTCGACTCACCCCCTGACTGGTAAGCGAGTTCGCGCTTTGAGCACCTACGCCGAACAATTAGGCTTGGATATTGAGTTTGACATGGGCCGAATTATCGGTGAAGGGCACAATTTGAGCAAGCGGAAACTGTACGGTAATTTTGTGTTCGATTTGCTGCTGTACAGTGCGGAAACTATGGGCTTGGTGGTGGGTTTTGCGGTGGGAATTTCCTTGTATCGTGTAAATCCGATCATGATGGTTGCTTGTCCTTTAATCGGTTTGGGTGCAGGAATTTTGCTCAAAACTTTGGTGATGTTCCCGAATTACGCACAAGCAGAACAATTGGATGTTTTAACCTTAATGTCTGACCCTTATGCAAGTCCTTTGCGCGGTCAACCTGCGAAACTGCAAGGCGAATTAATTGGTCGTGGTGATGCGGGTTATACCTTCGGTTCTGATTTGAAATTGCAAGACAGAACGGGAATGATTTATCTGCGCTATGCTTCTAGATTTGGGCCAATTGGTAATTTCCTGTTTGGCATGAAACGGGTTAAAAGTTTGATTGGAATGGATGTTAGTGCTTTGGGTTGGTTCCGCCGGGGTGTCGCGCCTTGGATGGATTTGATTCAGCTTGAAAGCGCTAGCGGTACGACGGTTAACAGTTATCACCGTTTCTGGTCTTTTGTGATGGGTATCGGTGCGATCGCGATCGGCATTGCATCTCTATTCGTGTCATTTGCAGCTTAACATTTGAAAGGACTAAAGTCATTACTACAAACCAGGTTCGTAGTGAGGACTTCGGTCATCTTAAGTCAGGGTTGTGGACTAGAGCATCAGTGTCAACTTAAGCAATATATGTAAGAAAGTGCGATCGCCCTACGGGATGGCTACGCTTCACGCCCTCCGCGCAATCAGCGCCCTTTGAAATGGTGGAAATGGAGCGGATTGTCAGTGGAAACAGAGGTTGGGGTGACACGAGGGTTAATGGAATATGCTTGGTGGGGCGATCGCGATTCCAAGATGTTCGCCTTGATTATGACCACACGCGCTGAATGGGATAAGCATCAAAAGCCGAATCGCAACTAATTAAAACAAGAGAATGATTCATCGCCTGTGCTACCAGAATGCGATTGCGCTAAGCGCACGCTACGCGAACGAACGGATCTCGATGATGTAGAGGAAGACTTACATAAAACTCAGTGTCTTCAAATGTAATTGGTAGAATCTGAACGTTAAGGTATTGCAATTCCTTCGGCAAATCTTCAAATGGTCGATTCAGTTGAAGCTTACCGATATTGATTTTAATGGACAGTTCCCAAAGGCTGGCAATACTAAAATACAAATCTGTTTTAGTATCAATCGCTTCTTTCGCTTTACTACCTAGATTGGGATTGCCAAGTAAATACCAAAGAAAGGCATGAGTATCTAAAAGGAATTTCATGTTACATATATTCCTTTAAATCTTCGAGTGGTTGGTCGAAATCATCAGACATAAATATCTGACCGACCCAACTACCATAACCATGAAGTTCTTCAAGCTTTTCTTGAGATGATTCACTTTTTGCGTGTTTTTCAAGTAGATATTTTGCATAATGCAATATCTCTGTTTTTAGAGATTCTGGCATCTTGACGATAGTTTGAAAAATCTCTATGTCAATAGGCATAATTTCTGTGCAATATTGGCGAGGTTATTTTCGCATATTATACCATAATTATAGTCTGACAAAGGGGCGAGATCCCTTTGTTTGCTGGGGCGATCGCATTTAAAAGACTGTGCAGCCTCTCTTCATTTCTCTATTGGGTAAACCTCAAAAGCTAACTCGTGACGAAAAAAACAGACATTAAACTCCGCAAAAAAGTTGAGGTGTCCAAGGATTACGGGCGCGTCTGTCGATCGCAGGACAGGCAAATGCAAGTAAGATGGGCGAAAACTGAGCAACTTTACCCGAAAGCACCAATCCCCTGGCCTCGCTGCTAGCCAAATTCCCGCTCAAGTGAATAGGAACGGTTTGCTGTTCCCATATTGCCCCTAGTTGTAGACCAATTTCATAGGGCAGGACGTTGACACTCGCGCCCGTATCCAACAATGCCATCACTTCTACAGAGTTGCTGCCGTTGGAGAGTGTGATGGGCAAATATGGCAGAATGCTCGATCGGGCGAGGCTATCAATTCGTTCTGTAAATGCAAATCTTTGACCATCAAGCATTGGCTGATTCCTGGGCGGCAACTAGAAGTTCTGATAATGCTTTAACTCCTTCACTATCCGCCTGTGGAGACCATACAACTGCGCTGGTTGATGCTAGTTGATTAAGAAGTATATTTTTTGAATTACTATCTTCATTAGGTTCTAGGCTGCATCCTTCTTCCTTGGCAACTGCAAGCAGGAGAAAGTGAATAAGTCGAAGTTTATCTTGATGAGATAGCTGGTTAACGGTGGGTAAAAGTTCGCTGAGAGGCATATCGTTTGTTTAAGATTATATACATCTAGTTTAGCCTCCTTTTCTCGCGTTATGATGATAATCGCCCTCTTTTTGCTGGGGCGATCGCCCTATGGGATGGCTACGCTTCACGCCCTCTGTGCAATCCTCGCCCTTTGAAATGGTGGAAATGGAGCGGATTGTCAGTGGAAACAGAGGTTGGGGTGACACGAGGGTTAATGGAATATGCTTGGTGGGGCGATCGCGATAAATGTCAGTCACCAGATTCATCAGCAGAATTTTAAAACAGCTAATTAGACCGTGACAGACTTAGCAATTTTGGCAAGCAATCGCAACGCTTCATTTACAGAAGCAGAGTCTCGAAATATCTCTGCTACATCTGGATCGAGAATCACCACATTACTTGATTGCGTATAAGCTTCAT
>Ga0209591_10008417_pt1 | contig 11237 bp, 8 predicted proteins | sample MAT01_FD_187207 | JGI IMG/M metagenome (GOLD analysis project Ga0209591, IMG submission 187207) | Freshwater microbial communities from Lake Fryxell liftoff mats and glacier meltwater in Antarctica - MAT-01 (SPAdes) (version 2) | ecosystem: Environmental > Aquatic > Freshwater > Ice > Liftoff...
TGAGCGTAGCTTTCAACCCCTGCCGACCCGTGCCACGCCCAGCGCGCTTGTGTCCCTTGTACGCCCAGTCGGGGATGATGATCGGCTTGCTCATGCGTCGCCCTTCGGCGGGCGCAGCGCCGCGATCTGTTTGAGCAGCGCCTCGCCATCGCGCGTTGCGGTCGCCATTGCCTCGTCGATGGCTTCGCCGCTCTCATCCCCCAGCACGGTTGCCAGCAGGAACGTGAGCATGAGCATCTGGAAGGTGAGTGTGCTTTCCAGACGGTCGAGACGGGCTTGCAGCGATCGCTGGAAGTGGCGACGACTGCCGACCACATCCGCCTGATTGTCGAGGTAGTGGCGGATAGCGTCACGGATGAGGTCGTTCTCTTTGACATCGCGCCCGTGCCTGGCGGCAATCTGCGCTAGCAGGTCGCGCATTTCTGGGGTCATGCTGATACTGCGGCGGACGGTCTTGGTCGCCATCGAAGCTGCTCCACACTTTGCACTCTCCTGATTGTGGCAAAGTGCGCCTGGCAAAACGCTGTACGATTCCGGTTTAGGGTTGGGAATCGTACAGAATCAGGATGGAGGATTCCGGGTCGGGCGCTGCAATGCAGACGAACGGGGTGGTATTCGCTTTTCGGACGCAGCCCGACGGAGTGCGTCCGGTGGGTGGGCACATGCCCGCCCACATTCCACGCTGCACCGCATGGTGCGGCGCGGGTGCGCCACGTAGAGGCGCACATCAGCCCCCACCGGCGCATGAGGTGGCGAGTTTTTAACTCGCGCCCGACCCCGCCGATGATTCAGCCCCGCTGAACACACCGTCGCAAGCCCACAATGCCCCCGTCTACGACGGCTGCATTGCGGCGGGGTGGGTCGGCATCGCGCTAGCGCGATGCGGCGCTGCTGCAAGGCAGCGCCAACGAGCGTAAAAAAGGACAAGGGATCCAATTAGCACAATCGACAATGCCCCATATATAATTAATCTTAAAGGCGTGAACACATCGAGAAAGTGCTTAGGAATGGCAGATATTGAACGGCTTGTCGATAATATTGCAACGATGGTGCGGGGAGGAAAAACACCTCTTCAAGCTGTCAAAGAAATAGCACTTATGATGGGCAGCAATCCAGAAACTGAAACACTGTTAAAAGAAGCTCAAAGACAATATGAAGTGCGCACCAAGCGCATTCGCACGTTGAAAGACCCGCCCATCATCACCGGTGAAGGACTAGAAAGCTGGTATCTGGGACCTTCGCCAGAAGATCGCTATTGGCCCCCGCTGCGTGCCTATCTGGAACAAAAGTGGCGTTCAGAAGATGTCGAGGCACTCGATCAGGCTTCGACCCGAATCGTCTCGCTCCTCAAACCGCCGGGACTGGCTTCCATCCGCACGCGCGGACTTGTTGTCGGTTATGTACAAAGCGGGAAAACCGCAAATTTCACAGCGGTCATCGCCAAAGCTGCCGATGTCAATTACAAGCTGTTCATCGTGCTGTCCGGCATAACCAACGCACTGCGCAGTCAGACACAGCGTCGGCTCGAAAGCGAGCTGACCGCACCCAATGGGGAACGATGGGTCACACTGACTACTGTGCAGGATGATTTTCATCCCGGTAATGCGCGCAACGTCAATGCTTTCTTGACTGAATATCAAGATATGAAGGTGCTGTGCGTCGTCAAGAAGAACAGTGCTGTGTTGGGACGGCTCCTCAAGTGGTTGGGCGGCGCAACCGATGCGGTGCTGAGTGCGTGTCCAACGCTGATCATCGATGACGAAGCCGACCAAGCCAGCATCAACACCTCGAAGGACGCCGCGAAAAAGCGGAGCGCAATCAACGACCGGCTGATCAAACTGCTGCATAAACTGCCGAAAGCCGCGTATGTTGGATACACAGCGACTCCCTTCGCCAACGTTCTCATCGATCCGGGGCTTCCAGAAGACTTGTATCCGCGCGATTTCATTGTTGCTCTTCCACGTCCCACCCACTACTTTGGCGCTGAACGGCTTTTTGGGCGTGAACGCTTGTGGACAGAAAACTATGGGGGCGGCGAACTCAAACTCGACATGGTGCGCATCGTCCCAGAAGCGGATGTACCGTTCCTCCAACCGGGATTGAAATCGAAAGACTATTTTCAGCCGGAAATGCGTGAGAGTCTGCAAGCTGCGCTCGACTACTTTCTAATGGCGGCGGCGGCACGGCTGTCGCGTGGTCAGCAAGACGCACACAGCACCATGCTCCTTCATACATCGAGCTACACGGTGGTACACAACGCCTGCGAACCGATGATTCAGGCTTATTTGCATCAACTCGCGCATTTCATTCGCAGTCGAGACGAACGCACACTGAGCCATTTGCGGTCGGTGTGGGAAAAAGAGCAGGCGCGGGTCAATGCAATCGATTTTGACGAACAGCCGGTTTCCTTTGAAGCAGTCGAAGCACACTTGAACAGCGTACTAGACCGAGTGGTCGTGGTGGTAGACAATTACACCAAACAAAAACGTCTCTCCTACGAGGAACCGCCCAGCATCCAGATCGTCATCGGCGGTGACACGCTTTCACGCGGTTTGACGCTGGAAGGGCTGACCGTCAGCTATTTCATTCGTTCAGCCGCCGCCTATGACACCCTGCTGCAGATGGGGCGCTGGTTTGGGTATCGTCCACACTACGCTGATCTAACGCGCATGTGGATGACGATGGAGCTGGCGCATTATTTTTACGATCTCGCCACTGTCGAGGAAGAAATCCGTATCGACATCCGGCGCTATGCTGATCCAAATGAGCGCGTTACTCCTCTGTCCTTTGCAGTTCGGGTACGCACCCATCCCGATCTGAACATCACGTCGGCGATGAAAATGGATGCAGCCGTGCCAGCGCAGGTCAGCTATGACAATCGGCGCGTGCAAACGGTCTTGTTCAAACGCAAAAATGCCGCATGGCTGCGGCACAATATGAATGCCGGACAAACTTTGGTGCGCCAGATGATCGATGCCGGTCACACGCACGATTCGCCGACCGCATCGGACAGGCGCTTTCAAGCTATCCCAGCCGCGCTTGTACTCGATTTCCTGCGAAATTACCGCTTTCACGAAGAGAATACCGGGCTGTCCAGCGATCTGCTGGTGCGCTACATCCAAGAGTCTAATGAGAGCAGCGATTTGCTGACGTGGAACATCGTCATCAGCGGGGGAAGCGAATCGCACCAGAGCGACATGGGTGGTGTCCCCGTAAACGCGGTCAAACGTTCCCGCCGCAGCGAACCGCGAGACGATGCCAATATCGGTACGCTGCTCTCGCAGGGAGATATCAATCTCGATCAAGCGATTGATCCCGCCTTAACTCGAGGAAAGACAGATACCGAGGCTCTGAAGTTTCGTCCGCCGGGTATCGGACTGCTCATTCTGTACCCCATTTATCAATACTCTGGACAGGGCGAAACCCTGCACGAGACTCGCGCCCCGCTGGATGCTGCTGGCAACGTGCTGGGTATCGGTATCGTGTTTCCACCTTCCAGGCAGCCCTTATCGCCGCAGATGTATATGTCCGTCGATTTGTCTCATGTACCGCGTGAACAGAGCGAGTGGGACATGGATGAAGATGAGGAAGCCTAGCCGTGCCACATGCAGAAGATTTGGACTACATCTGGGGGCTGATCGACGAGGAAGGTGCGGCACCAGACGAATTGCGTGTCCGCGAATCAGAGGAATACGAAATCGCGGGACACAGCGTGATCTTCGCCGTCGATAACGGTCAAAACCGTCTGCTGCTGATCCCGGTCGCGCCAGGCACGCGCATCCAAGAAGATAAACGCAGTTCCGGCGTACAGATTGCATCGCGCCAAATGATCGATGGTAGCACACTGCGTGCGTTTCTGACGGTCGTCTGTTTGAAACCACATTTGAATCCGCTCTTTTCGATTATTGCCGCTGAGATTATCGAGCGGCTTCAATTTGATGTTTCTGCTCCCGACATGACCGCGCAGCAGGTCCTAAATCGATGGCGCGACCTGCTTGAGCGTGCGCCTTCCGAAATGCCATCTCGTGAAGTGCTGATCGGAGCATTCGGTGAGTTATACACCTTGAAACAGATCGTGCAGCACGAACCGGATGCTCTACGTTTTTGGGTTGGGGCAGATAGAGCACGTCACGACTTTTTGGCAAAGTCAGCCGCGCTAGAAGTGAAAACCACGACGGATCGCAGTCGCCTGTACGTTACGATACGCGGACACGATCAGCTTGAGCCGCCGACCAACGGCAAATTGTATCTGGCGCTTCTGCGGTTGGAGCGCGTCGGCACAGGGGGCAACAGCTTGTTCGATCTGGTCGAAGCGATCATCAGCATGGGTGCTGATCGCGTGCTGCTGATGATCCAGCTTGCTAAACTCGACATCACTCAAGATGTGCTGAACAAGATGAAAGATGACCGTTATGTCGTTCGTGACGAACTGGTGTATCTGGTCGATGAGCAGTTTCCGCGGCTCACATCGGTCAGCTTTGTAGGAGGCAGACTACCGGAACGCATAAGCACAATAACGTATCAGATCGACCTCAGCGCCCAGCCTCCCCATCCCCTATCGTCGGAACAAATTCAAGTGATTTTCAAGCAACTTGCATCAGAGGCATCATCATGAGCAAAAGCGATATATTTCTTTATTCCGAACCTTACAGTCCAACCGGAAACGTCACTTCCCAGGGCGTTCTCAATCAGCTGGGGCGTCCTAAACTTGACATCTTCACCGTGCTGATGCGGGAAGCGGTGCAAAACAGTTGGGATGCACGTGCATCTAATGACGCCTCCATTCGGTTCGGGATTTCAGTATGGACAATCGACAAGAAACAGCGTGAAGGACTTCGTTTGTTCTTTCAGGACATGCCGCCAGAATTGATTCTCTATGACCTGCTAGAAAGCAGGGAAGACATCGCGCTGATGTCGATCTATGACCGAGGCACTGTCGGATTGGGCGGTCCGACCCGCGCCGATCGGCGTCTGGGAAACGATAATTCCTACGATTTCGTCGATTTTCTACGCAATGTCGGTCAGCCGCCAGATAAACAACTCTCAGGGGGCACATATGGATACGGTAAGGCGGCGTTCTATCGTGCCAGTCGGGCGCATACCATCTTGGTACACACACGCTGTCTGTGGCAGGGCGCGCTGCAAAGCCGCTTTATCGGTGCAGCCTTGGGTCAGCCGTATGTTTTGGATGACAGGCGATTCACTGGACGCCACTGGTGGGGTCGCAAAGACGATGACATCGCCGAGCCGCTACTGGACACACGCGCGGATCGAGCAGCAGAATTTTTGAATTTGCCACCGTATCGAGATGGTGAACGCGGCACGACCATCACCGTTGTGCAGCCCGTATTCGGCGAGTCAGTAGAACAAACCATCCTTGCGATGCGGGACGCGCTACTGTGGTATTTCTGGCCCAAGATGATCCCGAACGATAGTGGAATGCCTGATATCACTTTCGAGATGACATGGAAGCATCAGCCTATCGACATCCCTTCTCCGGACAAGTTTCCGCCGCTTGATCTGTTCATCAAAGCAATGGGTAATCTGAAATCCGAGGGATCGGGGGTGTCCATTTTTGGGCATGTGATCGACATCGACTCGCAGCGTCCAAAACAGCATCTTGGAAAGCTGGCGATGGAAAAAGGGTTGGCGAAAGAACGCACCTATGCCGACTTGGAAGGCGCACCCATCCCTAGCGATGAACGCTGCCATCATATCGCGCTGATGCGCCAACCAGAACTGGTAGTACGTTATTTGCCATGCCAAGGGCTTCCAACCGATAGCGCAGAGTATGCAGGTGTTTTTATCACGGCTAAGGACGTCGACCGCGTATTTGCCGATGCAGAGCCACCTACTCATGATGATTGGGTGTCAGCCAACCTAGAAGAAAAGCACTCGCGCACTTTTGTCAATGTCGCTTTCAGCCGCATTGCGGAAAGTGCATCGACGTTCGTGCGCCCGACCATCAGCAGGGGACAGTCTGGAGAAGCCGCACTACCCCTCGGTGCATTTGCCAACATGATGGGGCAACTTCTCGTCGGGCGTGATGCGCTTGAGGTAGAACGACCGAAGTCGATCCAGCGGCAAAGACAACCGGAAGCAATCGACATCCCCGCATCGTTTCCACCACCTATCACGCCATCAATGCCAATTCCGCCGTCAGAGGCGAGTTCAGCAACCTTATCTTCATCTCCGCTTCCAGAGGTTCCCTCGTTCGATACAACGGCTTCACCGTCTTCCGACGCCGAACTGCTTTGGCAGAATACGCCGGGCGACTTCGAGTACATTACCACACCGCGCACCGATGCTGCGCCACCTCTCGCACTGCCGCCGCGTCCGCGCGGCAGTATGCAGGTGAAGCTGCATCCCAATTCGGAATTTATACTGCTGGATGATGGAACGCCGGGTATCGGCTTTCGCCTAGAAGTGGTTCATGTGGGCGGTAGCGCCAAGGTGCGGATACATGCCGGCACGCGCGTCGTGCTGGACGACGGTTCATTCGAGGATGATCCGCCGCAGGGGGCAACGGTTCCACAGGTACTCTTCTGGCGGTCTCCCACTGGAGAAGCGCATGAAGCTTCCCCGTTCATCGATATTGACGAAAGCGGCGCTGGAAGCTGGTGGGTAGTGATCAACATAGTCGAGGATGCGCAACTTGGCTTAGAAATTCAATGGGAGCAGCTCTCATGAAACATCGCCAGCCTCCCTATCGTCAACCTGATCAGTCCCGAATTAGTGTCACGGGGTGGTTTATTGCGCTCAACGAGGGCGATGCTGAGCCGCTTATGTGGGAGAACAAATATGTGCCGCCGCTCGACACATGGGACGCGGCGGCATCTCTGACCGTCGGCGTTGAACTTGCGCTTGATGTCGCGGGTATTCTCGCTGACTGTCAGCTTCCGCCCACGGCTGCACTGTGTGCCGCCTTATTATGGGAGAGCGAAGGGACGACATTGCGAGGGTGCGGTACAATCATACCGATTGAAACTCATCTGGCGCAGCAGAATGTCGCGCTACACATGCGACTCGATGGCAGCAGGTTGAGTCAATCGTTGGAGATCACACCGACAATTGCGGTGAGCACAGCTTTGGAAACAACTGATCACTTTGCTCCCCGACTTCCGGGCACGATTTTGTGGAACAGTAGCCGCATGATCACGCTCGGCACGTCCGGGATGCGCTTCCCCATTGAAATGCAAGACTTCTCGCAGGCGGTGAACATTTTCCCATCAGGAGCATCATGGTTTCTCGATTGGGATCGTGAGAGCTTCGATCGCCCGGTACATGGTGGACTGCGCTTGTATATCAACCGATCGAACCCGGTGATGAAACGTGCGGTGATGACGAATGGCAAACCCAACGATGCGGACAGTCGAGTCCAAGAAGTCGTATTGTTCGATGCTGCGCGCAGCTTGATCACATCAGCGCTGGAAAGTGACGACTTCTCCGATCAGCTCAACACCTATCAAGCAGGTTCGATTGGCAATCACATCCAAAACTTAATCGCGGCACTATTCCCTCATGAAAGCTTTCAATCGCTGAGAACACAATGGAAGTTCAACCGCTGGTTGTTCGATAGCCGACTGCAAGAAACTATGCGCCTGTTTCAAAAGGATTGACTTGTGTATCTATATCCACGTATCACACTTTCAGCCGCGCGTCAGCTCGCCGAAGAGCTTGGTGGTAAACCCACAGCCGCGCTTCGACAGGAATACACCGACGATCAGAGCTTGATCCATCCGCAACGCTCGATTTTCGCTGCCACAGGTGGGACACGCACTGACATCAATACGCTACGCAAGTGCCGCTTTACATTGCGCGAACTAGCCGATCGGCTTGGGTTTCCTGATGCACCATCAATAACCGCCGCGCAGACATTCGATATCGAAGCCGCGATTGCGCTTTACGAGGTCATGCGGATCGCGCCAGCGGAAGCGGCTTCGCTGGAGGTATGGGCACATATGACCTGCGTCATGATGCCAGACATCGTGCGATGGCGCTATCACGGTGAACGGACACCGCCCGAGCGCTTCATTGGCAGTGGACGGGGCGTGCGCCGCAACACCTTTGGGCGGCTGTGGTGGCGCGCTTTCCTATTCCGTAATGAGCGAGACGAAAACGATCCTTACAGCCTGCTTCGGCTGTTAGGCGAAGATGACCATGTGCAGATCACAGAGCGTCCCAGCGTCGCCGGAAGCGATGTGCTGGCGCGGCAAATCGTGTTGTCTTTGCACGAAACTTGGCAAGGGCTGCAGCAGAGCGGCGCATCTGCTTTTTCCGAGCGTGAACTGCTGCGCGATTCGATCAAGCGCATTCGACGCCGACTCTCGATCACGGCTTTCGACCTGCTTGAACCGGAAGTGTTACAGGAAGTCGTAAGCGGCATCTTTGCGTCATCCGCATCAGCTCTGCAAAAAGTAAAGTCAGAAAAATGATAACTACTCAGGTACCCCTCACCCCCCGACCCCCTCAGCCCACAAACAGGAGAGGGGGAGAAAAGCGGCAGAAAGTCCCTCTCCCCTTGTGGGAGAGGGATTTAGGGTGAGGGCTGAGCAGTTACGAAAAATGATAGCTGTGCGTTCCGTTAAGCCTCTGTAATATTCAATGGGATGGAGGATGATAAACATGGAACTATCAGCACCACACGTCAAGATTCCCCAATTTCAGCGGTGGCTTCTGACCGCTGGCAAAATGTATGGACGACATCATCTACCCTGGCGTCGCGCGCGAAGATGGCGCGCTTTGGGCATTTGCTGATACACTTGTTCCAATTGGCAGCACACGCGCAGTCAATTGGGCGGTCTTGAACTTTGGGGCTGCCATTTGTACAACACATCAACCAAAATGTGGTGACTGCCCAATCAAGGATATATGTTGCCACACTATAAATAACGGTTTCGTGCCGCCGATTCAGGATTATGATGACGCAGACTCAAAGTAAATTCACGGTTGTATCGCTGTTTTCCGGCGCTGGCGGCTTCGACTGGGGCTTTCACCGTACCGGTCGCTTTGAGACGCGCATTGCGTGTGAACTGCTGCCCAATCCCGCAGCAACGCTGGCGCAAAACTTGGGACTGAAGCTGATTAAGCCCGCTGAATTGGCTGAAGCCATTGCCCGCTGTGAGAAGGTTGCCATTCAAGGCGATGTCGCAGAGGTCAATTTTTCTCAATTCAACATTCAGCCAGATGTTTTGATCGGGGGCCCCCCCTGCCAAGATTTCTCGATCACGATCGCGAAGAAAGCTGAGCCTCGACCCGGATTGAACGGCGGTCGCGGAAAACTTTACGTCGAATTCGTGCGTGCTGTGATGTTCTTGCAGCCGAAGATGTTCGTCTTCGAGAATGTACCAGGGCTGTTGAGTGCGAATGAAGGGCAGGCAATCATAACGATTTCCAACGACCTTCAAAATCTGGAGGCAAATCGGCAGGAAGCCATCGCAGCAAATCAGCCGCTCACGGTGCCAGATCAACCAATTTGTAATTATAAAATCATCTTTCAGAGCGTGATCAATGGGCCGGACATTGGTGTCCCTCAAACCCGTCGTCGATTGATTATTATGGGTTTACGTTGCGATCTATACGATTCTTTGACGGATGATGAACAGCGTTCGATGCTGGATGCTGTTCAAACGGATGTGAGCGGCAAAGCATCGCTCTTCTCGCGGTTCCCGCTGACCTGTTTGGAGATATTCGAGGGGCTACCGCTGACGTACCTGCAAACAAAATACAGTGCAGTGATGCAGGAATATACAGAATTAGCACACCATTCTGATCTCCCGCTCGCGAAACAATGGCGTGAAAACGTGTGGGATCGGCTCAAAATCGAGGACATACGCCACGACTATTTTCTTGCCAACGGTATCGAGGACAGCCCGACAAACCGTGAGGATTACGAGGTTGCGATGCAAGAACATTGGCGCATCCTTAATGATCTTGGCTGGCTAGGCATTGCCGTCGATACACTGCAAACAGTGGACGGTACAAATATGCCATCACGTTTGACGAACGCAGTCATCGAACGAATGAACATGATTCCGCCGGATGAAAATTATGCATTCGTCGATAACACGCAGTGGTCAGTTTCGGGTCATGATATCAGTTTCATTTACCGCCGTGCGGCGCCCTTGAAGCCCGCCTGGACGGTCATGGCGTATGGCGGCGGGGGAACGTATGGCTATCACTACGAGCGCGAGCGTTCACAGCTCACACTGCGCGAGCGGGCGCGCATCCAGACCTTTTCCGACGAGTTTCAGTTTCAAGAAAAAGGCGTGCGCGCGCAGATCGGCGAAGCCGTGCCACCGCTGCTGGCACAAAGAATCGCCGAATCCATCATCAACATCTTCAACCTCGTTGACGCCGGCGCATCACAGGAAACTGTCGATGATGCTGAGCCATCATTTCGGGCACACAATAACGGCGGAAGTCAGCCTTACGTAGTATGATTGCCGGACTTAGCCAAGCCATAGCCTTTACGGATTTGCCGAATGCCAACATTGTTTATCTCCTACAAACGTGGCACGACCGCGGTCGCGCCGCTGATGGAACGCCTGCATAACGCGCATTACCGCCTGTGGTTTGACCGTGATGAGATTCATCTGGGGGACCCGGACTGGCAGGCGCGCATCGATCAGGGCTTGCAGCGCTGCGATGGGGTCATTCTCAATATCACCCCCGCTGCCTGCGAATCCGAGCCTGTGCGCTACGAAGTCAAAAAGGCGCGTGAACTGGGCAAGCCGATTTTCCCGATCATTCTGGAACGCATCCCCAACTATGATGCTGCCATCCGTGACCTAGGACTGGCTGACAAGCAGCATATCGAAGACTTCACCGAGGTCACGAAGTGGGACGAGCAAATCCAGCGCCTGCTGCGTGACCTAGAATTGCAGGGCTTGCGCGTGACGCGCCATGACCGCCGCCAGCAGCGCGACCGCAATAACCCGAATTACGTCCTGCACCAGACCTATCTGAAGCGGCTGGCGGAGCGCATCGGCACGCTGAATCTCGCGCAGATTAACCCGGACAACGCGCAGGGCATTGCGCTTGAGCAGGTCTATGTGGATTCACCCACGGGCTTGAGCCTCAGTGTTGAGGTGCAGGACTGGCAAGTGGCGGACTGGTGGATCAGTGAGGGTAAGCAGCAGGAACGCGGCTCATTTGGACTCGGTGCCGATGATGAGAAGCAGCGGGACGAACCCCGCCGTAAGCCACAGGAACTAGGCTATGAAACCGCGCCGTTT
>Ga0209591_10008420_pt1 | contig 11236 bp, 8 predicted proteins | sample MAT01_FD_187207 | JGI IMG/M metagenome (GOLD analysis project Ga0209591, IMG submission 187207) | Freshwater microbial communities from Lake Fryxell liftoff mats and glacier meltwater in Antarctica - MAT-01 (SPAdes) (version 2) | ecosystem: Environmental > Aquatic > Freshwater > Ice > Liftoff...
TCTGAAACCGAACGAGGCGTCATTTTTTTGCCGCTTATGCACAGCGAATCGGCGTTGATCCATGTCTGGGCAGAGAGCCTCTATCGCGAGTTTGCGCCAGAGACCAACTACAAATTCGAGCTGAAACACAAGGCGATCATCGATCGCTTTGGTCGCTATCCGCATAGAAACGCAATTCTTGGCCGTCCTTCAAGCCTTGAAGAGGCCGGGTTTCTAAAACAATCCGGATCGAGCTTCTAAAATGGCGGGTCTTGACAGCTAAGCTATCTTTTCAAAGGATTCCCAGGCCTTCGTTCCCGCTGCTCGGCTGATGGTTTTCGATTGGCTGTTCGGCACTTATTTCACGCCCGATCGCCGTCCACCGCGCGACATCGGCATTGATGCCTACACGCCGCGCGGTTTTTTGGCCCAACTTAAGCAGCCGTTTATGTAATGCGGGGGCGCGCCGCGCTGATGCGAGCGTCATGCGTTTGCTTGCATCTGCGCAATTACAATCGGCGACTGTCACCTACCGCGCACGTTCATGCCCGCCGACACCCCTCGCCTCGAAATTAGCGCCTCGCGCCTGTTCACCAGCTGGCTGGCAGAGCAGCGTGCCAGCCTTGCCTTCACCACTTATCAAGCCGGCAAGCTGTTTTTTATCGGCCTAGACGAGCAGGGCAAGTTGGCCGTGTTCAATCGAACCTTGGCCCGCGTGATGGGCTTAGCCGCGCATGGCGACACGCTGTGGGTGGCCACGCTATGGCAACTGTGGCGATTCGAAAACGCGCTGGCAGCAGGCGAACGGCGCGGCGCCTTTGATTGCTGGTACGTGCCGCAGTTGGCCTACACCACCGGCGATATCGACGTGCACGATGTGGCGGTCGACGGCGACGGCGAACCGGTATTCGTGTCCACGCTGTTCTCCTGCATCGCACGGCCCGATCCGCGCTACAGCTTTGTGCCCCTGTGGAAGCCGCCGTTTGTTAGCCGCTACGCAGCCGAAGACCGCTGCCATCTCAACGGCCTGGCCATGCGCGACGGTCGCCCCGCATACGCTACCTGCGTCGGGCGAAGCGACGCCAACGAAGGCTGGCGCGAGCACCGCGCGCACGGTGGGCTGTTGCTAGATATCCGCGCGGATGAGGTGGTTTGCGCTGGCCTTTCGATGCCGCATTCGCCGCGCTGGTATCGCGATCGTCTGTGGTTGCTCAATGCCGGAACGGGCGAGTTCGGCTGGGTTGATCTGACCGCAGGGCGCTTCGAGCCGATCGCTTTTTGTCCAGGGTTTTTGCGCGGACTGGCTTTTGTTGGCGACTATGCCGTGGTGGGCCTATCCGTGCAGCGCGAGAACCGCACCTTCCGCGATGTAGCGCTCGATCAACGTCTGCTCGACAAAGGCGTTAGCGCGCGCTGCGCCCTGCAAGTGATTGACCTCAAGCGCGGCGATGTCGCACATGAGCTGCGCATTGAGGGCGTGGTCAGCGAGCTGTTTGATGTAGCCGTATTGCCCGGAACACGCAACCCCGGCGCGGTGGGCCTACAAAGCGACGAAATCCGCCGAATGATCGCGCTGCCACCGGGGCTTGCCTGAGGCTGGGTTAGGGGACGGATTCAAAGTTATTGGCAAAGATAGGTCGGGACTGAAATCTCTTTAGCTTTCGTTGCGGTCAATCTCCAGTCTGCCGCAGTTTCACGGTGAAAGCTGAAAGCCGTCGGCAAAGATCAGATTGGGCGCTTGGCCCAGATAGAAGAATCCAGCCTGGGAGATGTGGGCTGAGATAGTGTTGTTCTGCGGGTTGACTACGCTGGGCAGTGCGGTGAACGGTGCCGTCCCGGTGGGAGAGAACAGAATTTGCAGGGCGTTCTCGTTGGCGATAGTCAGTTCGCTGTCGAGATAGCGAAAGCGCACTTCGGCGCTGGTCCAGTTCTGTCGAGTGGTTTGGATCTGCCAGTGCACGTTGGCGGCTGCCGGGCTGAAGCTGCCTGAAGAGCGCGTTAGGGCACCCACGATAAGATCCGCCAGCCCATCTCCGTTGACATCCCCCGCACCGCAGACGCTGGCAGCTGAGAGGTCAGTTTCGTGAATGCCGTCGATTCCGAAGCCGCCTGCACCGAGGGCCGCCAGATCGACCGGCGTCGGACTGGACTTGCCAAACACCACATAGCTCTCGCCCGCCTCAGAGTCGCCGCCAGGGTCGGCCCCGTACGCGCCCACGATAAGATCCGCCAACCCATCGCCGTTGACATCGCCCGCTCCGGAGACGCTGCCACCCGAGACGTCGCCCACGGTTTTTCAAACGCCCCCTGGCACTCTGCGCTGCAACCGGAGGCGCTGCTGGCCTTAGCGGTAGACAGCAATTTGAGTGGAAACGCGCAAGACCCAGCAACTCAGCGCGCACTCAAACTGGACATCTCGGACCTGCTTTTGGTGCGCGCTAATTTCGCGGCGGTGCTGAGCCCCAGCGGAGTACGCAAGAATAATCGCTTGCTCACTCCTTTCGATTCGCCAGCTTTTTACCGGCGCACTCATTCAAACCCATCCTTGAAGATCACGCCGGCACGGTAGTACACGTTGCCGACCAACTCGCGTGAAACAAAGAATAAGCCTCCGCTGATGAACGGGTTTGATTTCACTTCACCCGTGGTCAGCTGCAAATTGGGGTCGCTGTAGGTGCTGACTGCGCTGGTACCGTTCCCTACATAGCCTGGGTTTATATCCGGGAACACCAGTGCAATACCCAGCGTTTGTCCGGCGCCAATTCGCAGATCCGGGATACTGATCGGCAGTGAAACCTGACCGGTTGCACCCTGGCGCCCGCTCACGGCCGCGTGCAAGGTCCAGCCGGCATTGCTGCTGGTGGGTCCAGTGCTTAATGTGCCGCCTAGGGTGCTGCCACTTCGCGTGTACACCTGCACCTGGAAGTTAGCGTTGAACGCTGCCTGTGTAGCCATGTTCAGACCAGTGACCACCACATCGGTCTGCGCTTGCAGATCCATGAACATTCCCCAGCCGGGATTGCCGGCGTTGTTGGTAGGCCCAGGTGCTGCGGGCAATTGTTGACCTGACGGCCGCCAGCTAAGTGATCCGACGAGCGCACGCGAGGTGAACACTCCACCGATCGTCGTAAACGGTAGGGTCATGGCTTGTCCAGTGACCAGAGTGAGGCCCGGACTGCTATAGGTTTCCACTGGCGGTGCACCGGTACCAACGTAGCGCGGCCCGAATCCGAGGAAGCGCAGGCCCACGCCTAGAGTCTGCCCCGCTGCAACGTTGAGCGGAGGCAGCGCGATCGGCAGCGAAATCTCGCCGGGGCCTCTGCGTGCATTGACGACACCTTGCAGGGTCCAGCCGACGCTGGAAGTTGCCGGGCCCGAACCCGTTACATTGCCTAAGGCCGTGCCGTTGCGCGTATAAACCTCGACCTGGAAATTGCCGCCTGCCGGGGCGCTACTGCCGATCGTCATGCCGGTGACCACGGCACCGGTTGCCGACTGCAAATTGAAGAACATGCCTGAATTTGCCCCGCCGCCGTTGTCGCTGGGGCCAGGATTGGCTCGCAAGACGGGATCGGCGAGCCGATACCGAATCGATCCAACCAGCGCGCGCGAGCTGAAGAAATCTCCCGTTGTGGTGAATGGCACCGTGCGGTTGTCGCCCGTGCGCAGCGTCAAGTTGGCGTTACCGTAGGTTTCCAACGGTAGCGCGCCAGTGCCAAAGTAAGCGGGACCAGCGCCGAGAAATTCGACCGCAACGCCTAGCACTTGGCCAGCTGCAATCGACAATTCCGGAAGGGTGATCGGCAAGGAAATCCCAGCGCTGCCCTGCGTGGCTGGCACAGTTGCAAGAACCGTCCAACCCGCAGTGGAACTGCCTGGGCCAACGCCCACTGGCCCGCCCAGCGCGGTCCCGGCGCGGGTGCTGATCCGCACGCTGAAAGCGGCCCCAGATAGGGCGTTGGCGGCTGTGGTCAGCCCGGTAACAACCACCCCGGTGCTGGCCTCCAGGTCAAAAAAAATCGCAGCACCCGCGTTGCTAGAGTTGTTGGCGGGGCCGGGATTGGCGATCAGCACAGCCTGGGTGTAGCCAGGTGATGAAGCACACAGCAAAAACAACAAAACGATTATCAAATGGCGCAATGACGCACTCCTTCAGCGAGTTGGTGTCGTTGAAGCTAGCAAAAAAGGCGTCGACGTTTCATCGGTAACTTTGCAATCAAAAAGGTCCTACGCTTTAATCCGAAGAGGCTGTCACTCAGATAGTGGACGCCCTCAGGACGTTCGCATCTCGCCTGCGCTGCGCAGAGTCAATGATCAATACTCGTTCTCGAACGCGCGGAATCAGGGATTTCCTGCAGAAGCTGGCGAAAACCTCCTCTTCGCGACCCGCGATTTTGCGCCACTTGATCGGTTCTTTCGATGATTGGCTCGCCGCCTAGTCGCGGGAACAACAGCCGTTGCGCAAATCCGGCAGGTTTGTCTGTGCAGCACTGCAAACACCGATCAGGCGGCTGCGCTTTAGTAGACCGCGCCGATGCGCTATCGCTCGGGTGATCTGGAGTTCGATTCCACTACCGCCACGCTGCGCCGGCCAGCCGGTGAGGTGCGTTTGCGCAAACAATTGGCGCTGACGCTCAAGGTGCTGATGGAACGGGCGCCGGCGCTGGTCTCGACCGACGAGCTACTTGATGCGGTTTGGGGCCGCCATTCAATCTCACCGAGCGCGGTGCCGCAGGCTTTTCGCGACCTGCGACGTTTGATCGGCGATTCCGCGCAGTTGCCGCAGTTCATCGAAACCCGTCACCGACTCGGCTATCGCTGGCTCAAGCCGGTGGAGATCTTCGCCGACGAGACACGCGAGGAAGCGGTCGTTGTGGTGCCGGTTGTGGCTGACGATCGGGAAATTGCCGCGCTGAGCGAGCCGTTAAAGCGACGCAAGCCCGTGGCCGCTGTATTGATCACTTTGCTGGTACTGGCCGGCGCGCTTTTGCTCGTGCAGCGCGCAGCTTGGTTGGGCGTTGCGACCGCACCGCCTGCGCGGCTAACTAACGGTCAATGAAGACCCTTTAATTTGGGGCAATCAGGGCAATAGGGCTGCGCAAAACTGCGCGATTTCGGGCAACGGAATGGTCACTGCGTTTCAAAGTGCAGCCAGCCAGCTGGTGCCGGGGGATCGCAACGGCTATGCGGACGTTTTCGCGCGCAGTGCAGGCAACCTGGCTCGCGCGAGTCGGCGCCTGAGCGGGGCGGAGGCACGTGTCGAATCCGTTGATGCGGCGCTAAGCGAGACCGGTCGTTACCTCGTGTTTATCAGTCGAGACGACCTACTTGAAAACGATTCTGGTGGCAACCCGACGGCGTTTTGGATTGACGCGCTCACTGGAACCTTGCTCGGCGTGGCGCTCAACAGCAGTGGACAGCCCGTTCAGGCCAGCAATGTCGCGATTTCAGGCAGCGGTCGTTTTGTGGTTTTCGAAAGCGCCAACGCATCGATCGTGGCGGGCGATACGAACGCGGTTTCCGACGTTTTTCGCTTTGATACGGTGACCGCCACCACGGTGCGGATTTCCACTGGCGCCGCCGGCGTTCAGGGCAATGGCGGCAGCTTCGAGGCCAGCGTCGACGACAGCGGCAATCTGATTGCGTTCGCCAGCAGCGCCAGCAATTTCGTCGCCGGCGACACCTCGGGGAGCGATATCTTTGTCAAAAACGTCAGCAGCGGGGCGATTGGCCGCGCATCGCAAACGACTGCGGGTGTTGGCGCCATCGCGGCCGCCTTCGACGCCGACTTGGCCCGAACCGGTGCGTTCGTGGTGTTCCACAGCGTCGCCAGCAATCTTGATCCCAGTGATGGCAACGGCACCAATGACGTGTTTCGCCACACGCTGCTCACCGGCGTCACCGAGCGGGTGAGCTTGGGGTTTGCCGGCGCTGACACCAATGGGCCAAGTTCGGGTGCCAGCGTCTCTGCAGGCGGGCGCTACGTGTGGTTTCAAAGCAGCGCCACGAACCTCACCGCAATGGCGCCGGCGACGATAGGACAGATTTACCGCCGTGACCTGCTCGCCGGCATCACCGAACAAGCAAGCAATGGCAATCGATCAGCGCAACTGGCAAGCGCCAGCGATGACGGCCAGCGCGCCTGTTTTCAGAGCAAAGCAGCCCTTGAAGCCGTCGACAGCAATGGCCTTGAGGACATCTATGTGAAGGATTTGAACACCGCCGCGCTTACTCGCGAGAGCGTGGCCAATGCACCGGTGCCGAGCGTGTTTGGGGCGGGCGACAGTGGGCTGAGCGACCTTGCGCCGAATGCAGCGCGGGTGCTCGCGCTTAGCCAAGCGCCCGATCTCGATACCGCGAGCTTTGGCCAGGCGCTCGATTCCGTTCATCTTGCCGAGATCATCCTAGAGACGGGTGCTATTCGCCTGCTCGCACGCAACCCAAGCAACGAGCTGCCGAATTTCCCGGTTGAAGCGGTGAGCCTGTCCGCAGACGGCAACTGGGTGGCTTTAGAAACCTTTGCGAGCAATCTCGCCGCCAATGATGCCAACGGCAGTTCAGACAGCTATCGGCTCAACCTGCAAAGCGGTGCGTTGAACCTGGTCAGCGTCAACACCAGCGGTACCGCTGCGGGCGGCACCACGCCTAACCTGGATGGCTCCAGCAAGATCAATATCAATGGCAGCCGCATTGTGTTTGTCAGCAGCGCGAGCAACATCGTCGCTGGCGACAGCAACGCGGTCGCGGACGCGTTTTTGTGGGTGTCCACGGCGGCCGTTCCGATTCGACGGGTTAGCGTGGCGAGCAGCGGCGCGCAGGCCAATGGTGCCGTCACCGAGATCAGTCTGGATCGCGCTGGCAACGTACTCGCGTTCACCACGAGCGCCACCAATCTGGCGTTAAGCGACACCAATGCCCGCGCGGATGTCTATATGGATAACCTTGGATCAGGCCTCACCAGCCGGGTCAGCTTAGATGCGCTGGGTGTCCAATTTTCAGGCGCTTCGGGCACGCCGTCGGTGAGCCCAGACGGCCGCTTCGTTGCCTTTTCGGTGGACGGCGCGGCGCCGGCTGGCGGCATGTACATCTACGACAGTATTCTGCAAACCCGCGAGCGCGTGCAGCCGCTCGCCGGCGTTGCCCCGTTGATCAACTCCATTCGCTTTGGCGCTGACAGCCGCTATTTGAGCTATATCGGGCGAAGCGCGGGCCAAGATGTGGCTTGGCGCTACGACCGCTTCGCCGCACTGCCGAATTTGGAATTGGTGCGCACCAGCGACAACCCCTACCTGCGGACATTCTTAAGCGGGCTGCGCCTGGCTTCCGCAACCCAAGCGGTGATCGAGACCAACCAACCCTTAAGCGACGCCGACCGCAATGGCGCGACCGATCTTTTGCTGGTCACGCTGCAAGCCGGCAATGTGTCCTTTCCTGCCGCAACGTTGAGCGTGCCCGAGTCAGCCGGTGAGGTAAATCTGCCGCTCCTGCGCTTGGGCGGCACGGAAGGCACGATCAGCGTCAGCAGCACTACCGTCGCTGGCAGCGCCGGCAGCAGCGATTTCGGATTGACCGTGGCTACCGTGTCTTGGCCGAACGCGGTCGCCGCGATTCAAAACCTGCGCATTGAGATCAACAACGACCGTTTGCGCGAAGGCGACGAGACCTTCACCGTGCAATTGACCGAAGCCGACGGCGGCGCAACCTTAGGCTTGCCAAGCAGCCTCGTCATCACAATCGTGGATGACGAAGCGGTCGATTTGCTGTTCGCCGATGGCTTTGGTGGGTGAGCTTAGCGATGGCGGGCAAGCTCAGGTGAATTGTTAGAGATCACCAAATCTGATAGCACGCGCTGCCACCATGGAACCACGTTTCAACATTCCGGGCAGCGGTCGACCACTTGGTCGTGTTATTAATTTTGTATACAGTCACAATGGTCTTGTCAGCAGTCTCTGCGGGTGAAAATTCGATTAATTGGAGAAGTCCGCCGGTCAACGGGTCAGAATATTTGACTTGAATCGAAGCCTCATTTGCAATTCTCTCGCCCTCAACCGTCACCTTGCCTATCGGCAGAATGAAATTTGATTGGCCTCCAATAAACAGAGTGCTAAAAGTTGCCTGGTGGCATTTTGCAGTTTGAGCAGCGACTAATTCATAAGCTTCCTGTAGCGCAACGTTCGCTGTGAACATATGCACTCCAGCTGAATATTCTTTGAAATCGCCGGGTGTTTTTGGAAAAGTGGCGCATGCCGCAATGGCAGTAACGGCAAGAAGCAGTGTCAATATGCGATAAATTTTCATAAGACCTCTAACGAAAAGCTAAGCCGACGCCGGCCGAAATGTTTAAGTAAAGACCGCAAACTTTCCCGGCAGCCGGCTTTAGCGCACGGATAAAACGTGAAGCCCTGTAAATTTGCCCTTGAGCCGAGGACTTTTTGACTGCTGCAAACTAAAACGAAACCGGTCTAAAAGCTGGATTTTCGCGACGAATCAAAACTCTGCAAAGTCAAGCCTAACGCCATATTAAGCCGCCGCTGCGCTTGATGCGGCGGCGAAGCCAGCTGGTGGGACGGCTGTCGGCTTTAATATTTAGTTAGACGTTGCACCTTGCGTCTTTTAGGTGCCACGTTTGCATCTGCCCTACGCAAGATCAGGCCACCCCGCCTTGTTTGTGCACGACTCCCGCGAGATGCCCGATTCCGGCATGTCTCCGAATTTTTCTTCATACAGGTGTAAGGACACGTAGCACATTTCCTCGCAATCAAGGTCCATCAAAGCAACCGAGGGCTTTGCGCTGACCGCATCGTAGTACTCTTTGCCGGCAGCAACGATGAAACCGCGAGCGTATAGAAACCCGTCGTCGGAGCCGTCAGTTTGTACCTGGATTTCCGCTCGATCAATATCGTAGAGCTTCCGCTCAAGGATTCGGTCAAACGCCAAAAGGTCGGCGGCGGATAGAAGCCCCAGTTGACCGAGCAAAGCCGGGATGACTTCTTCGAGCGATTCGAGCAGCTCTTCGGCCTTGTCTCCGGAGAGCTTTCTCGCAGCGAGCTTCTGGCGGACTTTCAACTTGCCGCCTACGGCTTGCCACGCGGTTTCAATCATTGCCCAGAAACGATTTTCATCCATAGAGATCCCTCCTGCCACGCTGAATTAAGGCACCGCCAGACGACGACATTTCGGTTTGGTTCGGTTGAACGGAGCATATTGCCAAGGCGGTGAGCTTGGAAGCCGAGTTTAGCCGTGGATCGACACGCTTTGGCTGACGAGAGATCGAAGTTAGGAAAAAGAGCTTGTGTGTGGCGCAAATTATGCGAACGAAATCGGCTTGGCCGCCGTCGCTGCGGAATTGCGGGCTCGACCATGCGTTAACGCCAACATGCTCAATACCAAGGTCTAACGCTGCATTAACGCACGCCGGCCATATGGCCTGACTGAGCGACGAGTCTGTTCCGGCGTCGCGTGGAATGCAAAGTTAGACTAGAGGAACTTGCTTCCCTAAATTCGAGTGCCGAACCACGGCTGTGGCCCGCTGTTGTGTTGCTGACTCTGCCACGCGCCATAGAGCGTGTTCCCGTCGGTTGAGAGGAAGAATACTGCAGTTCCTTGGTCTCCCGTGCTACCTACTTCATCAAATTGAGCCGTCCATACTATTCCCGACGCGTCAAGCGCGCCAAATAGCCTCCCGTCCGGACCAGGCCGGGGATAGTTTCCGTCAAGAGCGTTGGGGTCCGAGTCTTCGGCAATCTGAACCCTGATAACTTCCGAATTGGTCGGATCGTTTGTCTTGTATCTCGTTGTGGTCCAATTTCCAACAAAGCTAGGCATCTTATTTTCTCGAATGAGGTAAATGATTGCCGGTACCACGCTTACCGTCAGTTGCTTCGGACCTCCAACGTTCAAGCTAAGCGGCGCGCTTGCCGGAGTGATCGGATCATAGCCGGAATCTCAGCGCGCCCGCTTAACGGCCGGGTTGGGCTGGCATGCGATGCTTTTTGCGGAAAACGCGCGGGTAGCCCGCAACGGTTGCGGCGACTAGCGGGGCAGGGCGATGCATTAAATTCTCCACGCTATTTGTGCCGCGATTGCATAAGAACCGCCAGTTTCCTCCGCAACGGCGTAAGCGGCGCCAATGCGCTCGATGCTTTTAATAGAGTGCCTAAAAGCAGGATTTTCGCGATGAATTAAAAAGCTGCAGAGGCAAGCCCAATGCGGCATTATGCCGCGCCGGCCGTTTAGCCGGGTTGAGCGAAGCCCGATGTGCCAGTTCCGGCGTCGGAGTGAATGAATAGTTAGGCATTGGCACCACTCTGTACGATTTGACTCTCTGGAAAATCGAAAACAAGAAAGGCACCCGCCGCGGTCAGGCCCTTAGGGGAGTTTGAAAAACCTTAAGCGAGCGAATCGAGGGACGTGCGCACCGCGCGCAGGAACCGCAGCGGACATGGAGTCTCTTTAAGGATTCCGAGCACGGAGCAACGCAGCCATCGGCTCGCGCAGTAGGTTTTTCAAACTGCCCCTTACCAACCGGGAATTCACTTGCACTCAGAGTGCCCCGCCGTTTGTGTTCGTCAAAAACAAGCTTGATGAGCTTTCCCATTACAAGACGCGGCACATGCGGCTTTTTCAGACCCTTTGACGCGTACCATTCAACAGGATTCAACGCGCCTTTCTCTAAATTGCATCGAGGACAGGATAGGACCGAATTGTCTATTGTGTCGGAACCACCCCGAGAACGGAAAGAATTCTTGGACAGCCACTGATTGCCGAAAAAATTGGGTGGGGGCGTCGATTTACTGGGTGTCCAGAAGTTAGCCTCGATCGCTTAATCGGGCGGGTTCAAATACAAGCCAACCACATCTGTCAGTTTCTCCAGAAACCGCAGATCGCGTGACAGCTTGAATTGCTTGACCCGGTGTGGCTTGAGGTGGAGGCTTCGCCAGATGTTGCTGACGGTGGACTTGCTCACCCCTTGCGCCTTGGCCATCCGACGGCAGCTCCACTGCGTCATACCCTTGGGCTTGGTCTGCAGCGTAGCTTGGAAAATCAACTTGATCTTGTCGGCGGAGTAAGTGGCCTTGCGTCCACGTCCCGGCGCAATCGCCCACAAACTCTCGGCGCGACCGTGCAGAAATCTCCGGCGCCAAAGCGCCACGGTCTTCACATCAACGGCGATCTGTGCCGCGATCTCCAGGTTCGTTTTCCCAGCCCCCGCTGCCAGCACGATCCGGCAGCGCAGGGCTACTTGCTGAGGCGTGCT
>Ga0209591_10008421_pt1 | contig 11236 bp, 7 predicted proteins | sample MAT01_FD_187207 | JGI IMG/M metagenome (GOLD analysis project Ga0209591, IMG submission 187207) | Freshwater microbial communities from Lake Fryxell liftoff mats and glacier meltwater in Antarctica - MAT-01 (SPAdes) (version 2) | ecosystem: Environmental > Aquatic > Freshwater > Ice > Liftoff...
AATTGAACCAGCCGTGGCCTTGGAGGTGAATTCATGAAGGTAAGGCGTGGCGTCTTGATTGGCGCAGGATACTTTAGCGATTTCCATCTTGATGCGTGGCAACGCATGCCGGGCGTCGAGATTGTATGTGTCTGCGATCTCGATGCAGGCAAAGCGCGGGCGGCGGCAGACAAGTATGGCATTGCGAAGATCTCTACCGATTCACAAGCGGCAATCGCAGAAGAGGGAATCGATTTCGTAGACATCGCGACGCCGCCGCCGGGACGGATTGCACTCGTTGAAGCGGCCGTGGGCAGGGGCTTGCCGGTGATCTGTCAGAAGCCGCTGGCTGCGGACTTTGCCATGGCAAAGCGGATTCTCGACATCGGGGCTGCATCGCCTGCACCCTTCATGGTGCATGAGAACTTCCGCTTCCAGCCCTGGTATCGCGAGATCAAACGGTTACTCGATGGCGGCATCATCGGCAACAAGTTGCATTCCATCACGATGAACTCGCGCATGGGCGACGGATGGGGAGAAGACGCTTATCTTGGACGCCAACCCTACTTCCGCACGATGCCTCGCCTGCTGGTGCACGAAACAGGTATCCACTTTGTCGATACCTTTCGTTATCTGGCCGGAGAGATTGTAGAGTGCTCGGCAAAGCTACGGCGGCTCAATCCAGTCATTGCCGGCGAAGACGCAGGACGATTGAGCTTCCGCTTCCGCAGTGGGGCAGAGGCTGTTTGGGATGCGAACCGTTACAACGAATCGCTGAGCCCGAATTTCCGGTACACCTTTGGAGAGCTTCTGGTCGAGGCCGAAGGCGGCAGCATCTGGCTTGGCTTCGACGGATCGATCCGCATCAAGCAACTCGGGCAGCCAGCCTATCTACACGAATATGCCCACAATCGCCTTAGCTTCGGCGGCGATTGCGTTCATGCCTGCCAGCAACACTTTCTCGATGTGCTCGACGGTAAGGCAGTGTGCGAAACCGCTCCGCGCGAATATGAGAAGTCACTGCGCGTGGTGGAGGCTCTTTATGAATCCGCCCACAAGAATCGGCCCGTTTCATTCACCCGGTCCAGACGCGTAATCGATTTGAGCCTGCCCGTTTCCAACTCGCTGCGAGGCGTGAACATCAGCAGTTCCAAGACCATCGAAGTAGAAGGCTGGAACGCCTCGACGCTGACGCTCTACTCTCATGCGGGCACACACATGGATGCACCACGGCACTTCCTGCGCGAGGGTGCGAGCCTTGACCAGCAGGATCTCGCCGCTTGCTGCGGCCCCGCCCGCGTTGTCAATCTATCGGCTGCGCAGCCGCGCCAATTGTTGACGGTGGAGGATGTCGAATCCCGCCTCGGCGTAGTCTATCCAGGCGAGAGGCTGCTCTTCAGGACGGATTGGTCCAAGCGGATTGGCACTGCCGAGTATCGTGACGAGCTGCCGCGGATCTCAATTGAACTCGCGCACTGGCTGGTTGAAAAGCAGGTCTCGCTCATCGGAGTGGAGCCGCCATCGGTGGCCGACGTGAACAACATGGCCGAACTCACCGAGGTGCATCAAACTTTGTTTCGAGGCGGCGTTGTCATCGTGGAGGGGCTTGCGAACCTGGACCAGATCACGCAGGCAGAGGTTGAGTTTATTGCCTTACCACTGAAGATTCTCGAAGGCGATGGATGCCCGGTTCGGGCCATTGCGATCGAAGAGGTGGGCTGATGCTGGGCTGCATTGCCGATGACTACACGGGAGCGACAGACCTCTCTTCGATGCTGGTGCGGGCAGGCTTGCGCGTGGTGCAGGTCTTTGGCCCGGAGACCAACGTGCCAGTCTCCGACGTTGACGCGGTAGTGCTTTCGCTGAAATCGCGATCCATAGCCGCAGCCGATGCAGTGGCGATGTCGCTGCACGCACTTCGCTTTTTGCAATCGATAGGGGCGCAACGCTTCTTCTTCAAATACTGCTCCACTTTCGATTCCACTCCGGCTGGCAACATTGGCCCGGTGGCCGAAGCTCTGGGTGATGCGCTTGGTATCAAGCAGCTTTGGTACGTGCCTTCATTTCCGGAAAATGGACGCACTGTTTACTGTGGGAATCTGTTTGTCAATCGCGTTCCGCTCAATGAAAGCGGGATGAAAGATCATCCGCTGAACCCGATGAGGGACAGCAACCTGGTGCGAGTGTTGCAGGCGCAATGCAAGGCCGGGGTCGATTTTCTGCCGCTCGATGAGCTGCGATCTGGAAACACAAGCCGCCTTGGAGACGGCCACTGGATCGTCGATGCCATCCACGATCAGGACTTGCAACAGATAGCCTTGCTTGCGCGCGATCAAATTTTGCTGACTGGCGGATCGGCGATCGCACGCTTCTGGATGGAGGGCAAGGCAAGGGCGAATCCAGCAGCAAGTCTGTCTGCCCCGCTGGCAACAGTGATCCTGGCAGGAAGCTGCTCTATCGCAACACGCCAACAGATCGAAGCCTTCAAGCGAGTGTTGCGACTGGATGTGATCGCTGCATCAGAAAGCGAGGCCGCCTTTGAGGCAGTGGTGGAAGAAGCAGTATCGTGGTGCCTTGAGAATTCCCCGGCGCTGGTCGCCTCTGGAGTCGATTCCGCTGCGGTTGCTGCAACTGTCGCAAGGCTCGGCGAAAAGCGTGCTGCAGAGTTGACCGAATCGCTCTTTGCTCGAATCGCCAAAGACTTGGCCGCCAGGGGCGTCAATCGCATCATCGTCGCTGGCGGTGAAACCTCGGGTGCGGTTGTGAATGCTTTAGGTATCGATGCCATTCGGATTGGGGAGGAGATCGCTCCTGGGGTGCCTTGCGTGCACACATTGCGAGAGCCTTATCTGTCGCTGGCCCTCAAGTCTGGTAATTTTGGTGGCACGGATTTCTTCATGGATGCCGTCCGCAAATTGAATTGAACTGGAGAGCAGATGCAAACGGAACGTGAAATACGAGAGCAGATGGCGCTGCATGGCAAGTCCCTTTACGATCGCGGGCTCACGCCGGGTAGTTCTGGCAATATCAGCGTGAGATTACCAGACGGGATGTTGATCACTCCCACCAACTCATGCCTCGGCCGGCTCGACCCAGACTCGATCTCGCGCCTGGATTCAAACGGCAATCTGCTGTCGGGCAAGGCGCCGTCGAAGGAACTCTTTCTGCACCGCGCCTATTACGATTCCAGGTCGAAGGAGACGGCGGTAGTGCACCTGCACTCGACCTGGTCGGTCGCAGTCAGTTGTCTGGCCGACATCGACCCGGAGAATGTTTTACCTGCAATCACCGCTTACTATGTGATGCGCGTGGGACGGCTACCCCTGATCCCGTACTTTGCACCCGGCAACAAAGACCTTGCAGCTGCTGTAGCCGAAGCCTCGCGTGCGGCGAGGGGTGTGCTGCTGGCGAATCACGGGCCGGTTGTGGGTGGAAGCGACCTCGATTCCGCAGTCTACGCAGCGGAAGAACTGGAAGAGACCGCGAAGTTGCACATGATCTTGAGATCGTTGCCAACACGCTTTCTCACAACCGATCAACAATCGGAATTACACCGGCTCTTTCCGTCTTAGCAACTCTCAATTTGTTGCCAGATATACTGGAAAGAATGCTTACTGACGGTCCTACCGAGACTCCTGCCTCGTCCGAAAAGACCCCTTCCAACTTCATCCGCGACATCATTATTCAGGATATTCAGAATGGAAAGAATGACGGGCGTGTCCACACCCGCTTTCCTCCAGAGCCCAACGGCTACCTCCACATTGGTCACGCCAAGTCCATTTGTCTGAATTTCGGCCTGGCTAAAGATTTTGGCGGCAAGTGCAATCTGCGTTTCGACGACACCAATCCTTCGAAAGAAGAAACTGAATACGTCGATAGCATCATCAACGACGTTCGATGGCTTGGATTCGATTGGGAAGACCGGATCTTCTACGCCTCCGATTACTTCGAGCAGCTCTTTCAGTGGGCCGTGCAACTGATCCAGCAAGGCCAAGCCTACGTCTGCGACCTCACCGCCGATCAGGTTCGCGAGACCCGCGGCACGACTACCGAGCATGGCACTGAGAGCCCCTACCGCAACCGTTCTATCGAAGAGAATCTCGACCTATTTCATCGCATGCGCGCCGGTGAGTTCCCCGATGGCTCCCGCACGCTGCGATCCAAGATCGACATGGCGTCGCCCAACTTCAACATGCGCGACCCGGTGATGTACCGCATCCTTCGTGCCGAGCACCACCGCACCGGCAATGACTGGTTGATCTATCCGATGTACGACTACGCTCACGGCGAGTGTGACTCGATTGAAGGCATCACGCATTCCATCTGCACGCTTGAGTTTGAAGACCATCGGCCGCTTTACGACTGGTACGTTGCGAGCCTCGGGATTCACCAGCCGCAGCAGATCGAATTCGACCGCCTGAACATCTCCAACACGATGCTCAGCAAACGCAAGCTTCTGTTGCTGGTGCAGAAAGGCTTTGTCTCGGGCTGGGATGACCCGCGTATGCCTACGCTGTCGGGAATTCGGCGGCGAGGATACACACCCGAGGCGATCCGGAATTTTTGCGGCTCGATCGGAGTATCCAAGAGCAACGGCGTTATCGAATTGGCACTGCTCGAGCATTACATTCGTGAAGATCTGAACAAGAGTGCCCGTCGTGTCATGGCGGTGATTGATCCGATCAAGGTTGTCATCGACAATTACCCAGACGGCCAGACCGAAGATCATATGGCACCGAACCATCCGGATGCACCCGAGATGGGAACTCGCGCCGTTCCGTTCTCAAAGGTGCTGTACATTGAGCGAGACGATTTCCGTGAAGTGCCGCCACCCAAGTATCACCGGCTCTTTCCGGGGCAGGAAGTTCGCCTTCGCTACGCGTACTTCATCAAGTGCACCAGCGTGGAAAAAGATGAGAACGGTGAAGTCACCGTCGTCCATTGCACCTACGATCCTGCCAGCCGAGGAGGGGATTCCCCGGATGGACGCAAAGTGAAATCGACCATCCACTGGGTATCGGCCGAGCATGCGCTCGATTTTGAAGCCCGTCTCTACGAGAGCCTACTGCTTGAAGATGCACCGCAATCAGAAGACCTCGCAACCCAGCTCAATCCGAATTCGTTGGTCGTGAAGGCCAACGCCAAGATCGAGCCATGCGTTAAGGGTGTGGAGGCGAACACGCATTTCCAATTCGAAAGAGTCGGCTACTTCAACGTGGATTTAAATTCGACAGACGAAAAGCTGGTCTGCAATCGAACGGTTCAACTTCGTGACGCTTGGGCAAAGATCGAAAAGAAGTCCAAGTAACGGGCTACGCGAAGCGTAACGGGAGTGAGCGATGTCGCTTGCCTGTGGCAGCGAAGATAGCGTTGGCGATGGCCGGAGCGATCGTGGGAGTGCTCGCCTCGCCGATGCCTGTGGGTGGTGCTTTGCTCTCGATCAGATGGACTTCTACCGTTGGCATCTCGTCAATACGCAACATGTCGTAGTCGTTGAAGTTGCGTTGCTTAACGCGACCGCGGTCGATTGTGATTGGGTCCTTGAGCGCGGCTGTGAGGCCGTAGACGATACCGCTGAGCATTTGTTGCTCGACGCCACGGGGATTTACGACGATGCCGCAATCGACGGCAGAGACGACACGATCAATGCGGAGCTTTCCCCGATTCAGAGTGACTTCCGCCACTTGCGCAGTAAAGCTGCCGATGTTGTTGGAGATGGCGATACCGCGTCCGCGACCTGGGGCGAGCGGGGTAGACCAGGACGATTTGGCGGCAGCGAGTTCAAGCACCGCGAGGAGGCGTGGAGATTTGGCGAGGAGCCGGCGGCGAACTTCGAGCGGATCCTTTTTGCCAGCGGCAGCCAGTTCGTCGATCATGCATTCGAGGAAAAAGGTATTTTGCGAGTAGCCAACGCTGCGCCAGTAGCTGACCGGGATGCCATGGTCCATGGCGTGGTATTCAACACGAAGATTGGGGATGGTGTAGGGAGTATCGTGGATGCCTTCGACGCCAGTGCGCGATACACCGTCACGGAGCCCGCCGAAGGGAGCCGAGGCGATACGGGCACGCAGTGTGGCAGGCCAACCATCGCTGTCGAGTGAGCCGGCGAAATGGACCATCGCAGCGGGACGGTAGAAATCCTGCTGCATGTCGTCTTCACGGGACCAGGTGACCTTCACCGGGGCAGCAGCGGCCTTGGAGAGTTCGACTGCTTCCGAGATGTAGTCCGCATTGGAACGGCGGCCAAAACCACCGCCCATAAATTCGGTGTGGATCGTGACTTGTTCGGCTTTGAGGCCGGTGAGGCGCATGGCGGCTTGTTCGGCGGCGCTTTGGCCCTGGGTGGAAGCCCAGACTTCGCATGAATCCTTGCGGACGTCGGCGACGGCGTTGAGCGGCTCCATCGGAGCATGGGCGAGGAAGGGGGCGGCGTAAGTTGCTTCGAGGGTAAATGGAGTGTGACTGGCGTCGCCGGTGTTGCGAGCGATGGCGCCAGGTTGCGCGATCTTGGCGGCATAGTCTTGCGCCATTGATGCAGTGGAATGGGCGGCTGTAGGGCCTTCGTTCCATTCGACCGTCAGGAGACGCTTACCTTGCATAGCGGCCCAAGTGGAGTCGGCGAGAACGGCAACGCCATTCGAGATAGCGATCACGTCCTTAACGCCAGGAAAAGCTTTGGCTTTTACGGAATCAAAAGATTTGAGTTTGCCGCCAAAAACGGGAGAGCGGGTGAGGGCGGCGTGGAGCATGCCTGGCCGGTAGATGTCGATGCCAAACTTGGCCGTGCCGTTGGTTTTGGCAGGGGTGTCCAAGCGCTTGGTGCTCTTGCCGATCAGTTTGAATTGCTGTTGAGATTTGAGCGTAACGCCTGCGGGTGCGGGGAGTTTGGATGCGGCCAGGGCCAGTTCGCCATAGCTAAGAGTGCGATTGCCGTTGCTCACCTTGCTGTTACTGGTGGTGCATGTATCGGTTGGAACGCCCCATTGTTGCGCTGCGGCCTGAATGAGCATCGCGCGGGCAGTGGCACCGGCGCGGCGGACGGGCTCCCACGAGGTGCGCATACTTTGGCTTCCGAAGACGCCCTGGAAAGGCCCGTATTCTTTGCTGAGGCCGGGGAATTCGGTTTTGATCTTCGTCCAGTCGCACTCGAGCTCTTCGGCAAGAAGCATGGCTATAGAGGTGACGGTGCCCTGGCCCATCTCTGCCTTGTGGATGAAGACAGTGACCTGGTCGTCGGGGGCGATGTGAACGAAGCCGTTGAGCTTGACCGGCATGTTGGGGGCAGCGCTCAGGCGGAAATGGATGGTAAGGCCGGCAGCGGCGGTGGCGAGGAAATTACGGCGCTTCACTTTGCGGCTCCTGTGGTCTGGATGTCGGCGGCACGGTGGATCGCCTTGCGGATTTCGCAGTACGCGCCGCAGCGGCAGATATTCCCGCGCATCGCTTCGTTGATGTCGGCGTCGGTGGGATGGGCCGTTTTGGCCAGGAGGGCAGCGGCAGTCATGATTTGACCAGACTGGCAGTAGCCGCACTGAGGGACGTCTTCTTCGATCCAGGCTTGCTGCACTGGGTGGTTGTTAAGCCCTTCGATCGTAGTGACCGATTTTCCAGCCAGAGAGGAGACCGGTGTGACACAGGAGCGCACGGGTTGCCCGTTGACATGGACCGTACAAGCACCACAGAGAGACATGCCGCAACCGAATTTGGTGCCGGTCATCTCAAAGTGGTCGCGAAGCACCCACAAGAGGGGCATAGAGGATGGAAGGTCGATGGATTGCCGTTTGTTATTGAGCGTAAAGCGGATCGCGGGCATGGTTGGGTCCTGTGGTGATGTTAGCAAGGTTGGCGAACTCGCTTAGAAGCCGGCTAATCGCGTTTCGGCGTCACCGAAGTCCTTGAGTGTGACGCCCATCCGGTCCATGATTCCCAGGTAGAGGCTGCACAACTTTCGGTTGTCGTCGCCTGACTCAAAATAGTCGAGGGCTCTGCCGGTCTTCAGCTTGCCGCCCAAACCACCGAGCGTTAGCACCGGCACTTTTTTGTTGTCGTGCTTGGTGCCGGACCACATGTTGGACAGAAAGAGCAGACAGCAGTTGTCGAGCACAGTGCCCTCGCCTTCCTGCATCGAGTCGAGTCGCTGCGCGAGATAAGCCAACTGGCTCACCTGGAAGTGAACGATCTTCTGGTAATCCGCCTCGGTGTCGTAGTGGGAGGCACCGTGGTGCTGCCTGCTGACGCCAAGAAACGGATAGTAGAGTGCAGACAGGTCTCGGGCCAGCAGGAGCGAAGCCACACGAGTCTTGTCAGTCTGAAAGCCAAGGGCGACAATGTCGCACATCAGGCGAATGTGATCGCGGATGTCTTCGGGCAGGCCATCCTGGGGACGCTTCATCGTGAAGAGTGGCCGTCCTGCGTCGCGAGCGCGATCTTCGGCCTTTTGCTTATCGGTGCGCATTCGCTCAATGCTGCGTTCGACATCGCGGACGCTGGCGAGATACTCGTCGAGCTTCAGTTTGTCGGTAGCGCTTACCTTGCTGCTCAGGGAAAGGGCATGGTCTTTCACGCGGTCGAGCACGCTGGTGTTGCGTAACCTGCCACCATTCTCAAAGAGGCTGTCGAAGGCTAGCGAAGGGTACATCTCGTTGGGCACCGGCGAATCGCTGTTCTGCCAGGATATGTGCGAGCTATAGGCGTTAGAAAAGTTCGTTTCATGGAAGCCGGTCATCGCCCGTTCACAGGCCAAGACCATGCTGGCTTGCGGTGTCTCCTGCCCGATCAGGTTGGCCAGCACCTGGTCGATTGTAATGCCGCCCTGGATGATCGAGCCTTTACGGATCGGTACGCCCGACAAGAGGTTGCCGGTCATTGCAGGGTGAATGCCCTGCCCTGTGGCCGCCTTGTTGAAGAGGCCGTCGATGACGTTCAGCTTCGCCTTGAGCGGTTCTAGCGGTGCCAGCGATTCGCTCAGTTCCATGCCGGGCCCAGCGCCTTTGGCCCACCAGCGTCCGGGGCTGATGCCCGTGCCCATGAAGAGCACGGCAAAGCGCTGGGGCAGAGCGGCGGCTGGGGCTGCGGATAAGGAGTCCAGCAAGGGCAAGGCCATGGTGACGCCAGTGCCACGGAGAAAGACTCTTCGAGATAACGGATTCATCACGCTCACCTTTCTTTCTCGCTGCCGCGCCTGTTGAGAAACTGGCGGCTGGTAACGATGCCTTCGATCACGGTTTCAAAACAGCAGCCGTCCTTGCCCAGCTTAGTATTGATTTCCTGAATCAGGGGAGTGTCTGAAAGCGCCAGACTGCGTCCCAGTGCATAGGCCAAAAGTCTGCCAGTAAAGCCGCTCATAAAATCGTCTTTGCGATGTTCGCGAATGTAATTCCGGATTCCCTGCAGCCCCTCTCCTTCAAAGCCCTTCGGGAAGGTGGCGCGAGCATCCACCGTGCGGCCACCAAGGTCATGAGTTCGACTTTGGCCGACGGGATCAAAGCCTTCAAAAGCCAAGCCGAAAGAGTCGAATCGCGCGTGGCAGGCAGCGCAACCCGGGTTGGCCCGGTGCTTCTCCAGCATCTGTCTCAAGGGCAGTTCCATCTTGGCCTCGTCCGCCGGCAATTCGGGCACCTGGGGTGGCGGGGGCGGGATTTGGTCGCCTAATATGTTCTTCGCGACCCAGAAGCCGCGCTTCACCGGGCTGGTGCGCAGACCCGGCGCATTCCTGGTCAAAAACGCGGCCATCGGTAAGAGGCCGCCCCGGCCATGGCGGCCGGCATCCTCGATGCGGGCCCAGACGCTATCGTCACTACCTATGGCCGGCATACCGTAGTGACGGGCGAGCACAGGATTCACAAAGGTGTCGCGAGCGAAGAGCAGATCGAGGATCGAACGGTTGCGTCGGAAGACGTCGAGGAGAAAGCGAATCGGCTCCTCGAACATCGCTTCTCTCAAGGTGTCGTTGAAAGCAGGAAAGCGTGCGCGGTCTACTGTGCCGATCTGTTCGAAGTCGCGAATCTCCAGCCAGTTGGTTCCGAATTCGACGGCCAGCGCCCGGGTGCGCGGGTCTTGTAGCATGCGTCGGGCCTGGGCTTTGATGACTTCGGGCTCGTGCAGTTTGCCCGCAGAGGCGAGGCGCAACAGTTCTGCGTCGGGCATGCTGGACCACAGAAAGTAACTGAGCCGGCTGGCCAGATCGAGATCCGACAGTTGCTGAACTCCGCCGCTACCTTTGACCAGGTCCGCGCGGTAGGAGAAGTTTGGAGACATCAGCACCAAGACAATTGCCTCACGAATTGCGCCTTCATGGTCGAGAGAATAACGCTCTCTGGCCTCGCGATAGAAGGACAGCAAATCGGCGCGATCCGCCTCTGACAGCGGCCTTCGATAGGCGCGGGAGGCGAAATCGAGGAGTGCCTGCAAGTGGCTTGGCTCAGCCTCGCGACAGGCTTGCTGCACCCAGCGAATGCTTGCGTTCGCTTTGTCGAAGAAGTCTTTGATCGCCTGAATCGCAACGTTGCTGCCGTCTTTCGCGAATTTCAAATAGTCGGCTTCGAGCTTCCTGAGTTTTTCTTGCGAGATGATCTGATCCACTTCGATGTCGCCGACCTCGGGCTCGCCGTCTTTGAAATCGTCTCGAGTCCCCCGGGTACCCAGCTTGGCGAATTCGACGTAGGTGCGGATGTTGATGGAAGCGACGAAATCCATCTCGCGCCACATCTGGTCGAGATGCACCTGCTGCTTCTGATCGAGCAGCAACTCGTAGAGCGGCTGGTCGTCGCGGAAGTAGCCCATCACGTTGTGGTAGCCCGCGCTCAGATAGCGGCCTTCATCTTTACCAGTATTGAAGTAGTTTCGGCCGCGTGATTCCTTGTAGAACATGTCGGGGAAGACACTGCTAAATCGACCCCACGCGGCTTCATAGCGTGCGCGTTGACCGGCAGGAACCACGAGATCGGGATCGCCCGGCTCATTCTGCACCAGGACCGTCTTGCCGGGCCCGAACGGATTATCCCATTCGGGCTCGACCACGTTCGCCTGGTTGAACGGAGGCTCGCCTTCAACCTGCAATTGCCTGGGATCAAAGCTGCGGCGATGAGTCGCGTATTGCGTATTCTTCCAGATCAAGAGCGGCTGCCAGGCCGTACCGATGGAACCTGCTGTGATGTTAATGAAGCGCGGCTCGACCTTCTTGCGAAGCCTGGTGATGTAGGATCGCATCTCCTCACAACCGGCTTGGGCAATAGCCGGTTGGCCAGTCTTCGGTGCC
>Ga0209591_10008422_pt1 | contig 11235 bp, 9 predicted proteins | sample MAT01_FD_187207 | JGI IMG/M metagenome (GOLD analysis project Ga0209591, IMG submission 187207) | Freshwater microbial communities from Lake Fryxell liftoff mats and glacier meltwater in Antarctica - MAT-01 (SPAdes) (version 2) | ecosystem: Environmental > Aquatic > Freshwater > Ice > Liftoff...
TTTTGTAGTCCGTACGGGAATCGAACCCGTGTTACCAGAATGAAAATCTGGTGTCCTAACCCCTAGACGAACGGACCGTCTTTCTGTAAGAGGGCGCAAAGATAGATTCCTCCCTTAGATTTGCAAACCGTGGCGGTAAAAAAGTTGAATAAAGTGAGCTCTTTGCATTGCTTTTGGCTTCCAACTAGTATAATTTTAAGCCTTAAACTATTTAAAACAACTCGCATCATGACAAAAATTGGAATCAACGGTTTTGGGCGTATCGGTCGCCTAGCTTTCCGCGCTGCCATTCAACGCAAAGACATAGAAGTTGTGGGAATCAATGACTTGGTAGATACTGCCTACATGGCCTACATGTTAAAGTATGATTCTACTCACGGCAAATTTGATGGAACTGTTGAAGTAAGAGACAATCAGTTGATTGTAAACGGAAAGACAATTCGTGTTACCGCAGAAAAAGATCCAGCCAACTTAAAGTGGAATGAAGTAGGTGCCGAAATCATTATTGAATCCACAGGCTTATTCTTAACCATTGCCGATTGCCAAAAGCACATCACTGCCGGAGCAAAAAAGGTGGTAATGTCCGCGCCCGCCAAAGACGATACGCCCACCTTTGTAATGGGCGTAAACCATAAGAAATTAAAAGCCACAGATACTATTGTATCCAACGCTTCATGTACTACCAATTGCTTGGCTCCTATTGCAAAAGTGTTGAACGATAAGTTTGGAATTGTAGAAGGTTTGATGAGTACCATTCATGCCGTAACCGCTACCCAAAAAACAGTTGATGGCCCCTCCGCAAAAGATTGGAGAGGTGGCCGTGCAGGTTTCTCCAACATCATTCCTTCTTCTACCGGTGCCGCCAAAGCTGTTGGCTTAGTATTGCCTGAGTTGAAAGGAAAATTGACGGGCATGTCATTCCGCGTGCCAGTGGCCAATGTATCGGTAGTTGATTTGGTAGTGCGCTTAGAAAAACCCGCTACCTATGAGCAAGTGAAAGCTGCCATGAAGGAAGCCTCTGAAGGTGACTTGAAAGGAATTTTAGGTTACACCGAAGACGATGTGGTATCACAGGATTTCTTAGGTGACTCTCGCACTTCTATTTTCGATGCTAAGGCAGGTATTGCTCTCAATGATAATTTTGTGAAAGTGGTAAGCTGGTACGATAATGAGTGGGGATATTCCTGCAAAATTATTGACCTCGTTACAGAATTAGCGAAAGTATAGATTCTAATTTCAACGAAAAGTAAAAACCCGACTAGCAATAGTTGGGTTTTTTATTGATGTTTTTTCAAAGCAAACATTATTTTCCTGAAGTCAAGATCAGAGACTGAGTTACCCCTTTCTGTCAGGAGAGGTGGGGGTGAGTTCTTGGCGGGCCCCAAGCTTCTTCGATCGCGCATTCACACACACAAGCAAGGGGTCAGGCTGTTCGTTACAAGCCTGCCTGTCCGGTAGGCAGGTCAGCGCGCGTCCATCTCTTGGCGTGCTTTCCACTTCCATCCTTCACGCAAAAACAGAGCTCAACAAATTCTAAAAAGAAATTTTTTCATTAATTTAAAAAGGATGTGCATCAATCAATTTTAGCGAATACAACATTAAACCCCTACAGGGTTTGACAGAATGGAATTTATTTCTGCAAATATTCAACCCCTACGGGGTTAACACTATCACCATTGACCGACAACTATCAGCCAACAACTATCAACCCAAATCATCCACTCAAAGCTTCAAATAAACCCCCACCCCAAAATTAGGCGAAGCCAAAATATTTCTCGCTGCAAGCGCAGTGGCCATGGAAGCTGATACTCCTACCTTCTCGGTAATCTGATAATTCAATTCCAAGGCTGGAGAAATAAATTCCGTGTTGTTAGAAAAAATTCCATTTTGATTAGCCGCAGCATCGCCATTGAAAAGAGAATGAACCGTGCTGACTTTAAGAATTGGAATGAATTTTTTTAAAGTTAAACCTATCTCCGCCCCAAAGCGTACCTCATCAGAAAATCCTTTCGTTCGGTTATTGAATCCCGCATAGGCGGAAACGTAAAATTTCTTCGGGTAAAAAGAACGGCTAGCATCAATGCGCAGCATCTGATTGAACTCTCCATCTCCTGTTTGCAATACATTTGCGTTGCTGGCACCATTATCGCCCAACGGCAAACCAAAGAGAACCGTAGCGCTTACCACAATCGGTTTGTTTACAATCAATCCATATTTAATGGCAATATCGGTATCGCCAAATGAATTGAGCGAGGCGCCCGCATCATTTATGCCTGATTGATTAAAGCGCAATTCGTTTTTAACTGCCCGTGCAAAAAAGGGCATGTAAATTATTCCCGTAAGGCGATCTGTAAATCCATATTCCCCATAAAAGCTTGTTGCAAAATACCCAAAGGAAGGCGTGAGGTCAATAATGTTTCCGTTTCCATCAAAGTACTTGGGTGAAAGAAGATACGATTGGGAGAGTTTAAAATAGCCCCTCCCTTTTGGCTGCGGCCAGCCACCACCGGCCAGCGAACCCAAAGCAATCGATAAAAAGAAAAGGACAAAAATTAATTTCTTGGTCATTGTAAAAAAGGTAAAATGTATATCATGGTTTGAGTTCTGCAAAGCCAAAGGTAAGGCCAAAAGGCCTGCACAATACTACTACGTACTTGTATTGATTCAATGGTACCGCTGCTGCCGAAAAAGTTTTTGTTCCGCTGGGAGTCCACAGTCCTAAATCCAATCCGGCAGATTTAACATTGCCGCCAGCAGTAGAGTTAGCTAAATAGATGTACGTGCCTGCTGCTACGCTCGCTTGAAAATTGCTACTAAGCTGTACAACTAAATTGTTGCCCGATTCTGTTACCGTTACAGATCCGACTGTCGAATAACCCCCTGCACTTTGAAAAGTACCATTGCGCACGCCCGCTGCCGCTCCGATATTAAACTTTATGGAATTACTTTTTACTCCGTCTACTTTAGCATGTACTTCGGCTGTGCCGTTAGCTACGGCTGTTACAAGTCCACTAGCAGATACAGTAACAATACCGGAGTTTTCGCTAAGCCATTCAAAGGTTTTGTTACTCAACGTCACATTATCGACATTTTTGGCGGCAGCCGTAAGCTGAACAGTTTGGTTCAAATCCAACGTGGTAGAGGGGGGTGCTGATATTGAGACTGCCGCTACCGCAGCTGCATCAGCAACTACGGTAACAGTTATGCTCACTTTAGCACCAACAGCATCCCCACCAGATATGTTAACTAAAGTGGTGCCTGGCACTAATGCCGTAATTTCATTATTAGCCACAGAAACGACCGATGTGTTAACCACCACCCAACTTAAAGTAGGCTCATTCTTTACACCGTACTTATCAGAATACTCAAATGAAATCAATTGTTTTGCTCCTGCTAGCAATCCTAATGACCCCGATTTTCCTTTTGTTAGTGTAACTCCACTGCCATCTATTATTTTGAGCTTCCCCGTCTCAGATGATAACAAATTTAATTCAGGATCACGAATTGTGTCATCTCGAAAATCTACGCCTACGCATGAAGCGCAAACGAGATATATAAATACAATTATTTTTCTGTTCATATTCTATTGGTTTTTCAAATGTCGTTAAACCCTGTAAGAATTGAAGTCACCACCGCGACATTTTTGCCTTGATTGAGCCCTTGTGTAGTTGAGACATTTTAAGCTAACTTGCTGGTGTTTAATTTTTTTTAGGTTTTACATGGAAGATAATAAACATATCAAGGAAAGTTATTTCAATTTGCTTGCGGTTTTCTTTGAGCAAGAACACATAAAAGGAACCCACATGAAATGCATTTTGAAATGGGGGATTCAGCTCGGCATTAGTCCGCATGATGTGGACATCATTGGTAGCGGCCTCCATTCCAAATTTGTTGCGCCACCTACCGAAGTTGACCGGTTAGAGTCGGTCTATCATTTGGTGCACATGATTTATCTTGATGAGGTTGTGGAAGACGCAGAACTTGAAGTCGCGTCTATTTATGCTACCCGGTTAGGCTTTAAAAATAGCTTAGTGGGCGACCTGTTCAAGTCCATAGCTACAATCGAATTTGACCGCACCTCACCTGCAGATGTAAGGAAAGAGGTGATCGACTTCTTGCGGTTGCAGAAAATCTAACAATCCGTTCGTTTCTAAAGAAATTCTGGCATTGCTTTGGCAGATTTTCTGTTATGCAGCCAGCTTAGCCCGTTATGATCCCGTATTCTACGGATGTAGGTTTTCAAACCATTCTAGTCGATTTTTCTGAGCTGTGTACCTGACATTTGCACCAGTTAAACGCGGGAAGAATGGAAAATGTGAACGGGCCAGCAAACATCAATCTAAAATCGAGAATCAAGCAAATCCTGATTTTGGGAGCCATCATTTTGTTGGGTATCATTATTTCTCAGTCGGTTCAAGCGCAGGATTACCAGAAATCAAAAGCAAAACATTTCAAAACAAAGTACAAGGCGCAGATCAAGCTGAATTATATGGCCTGCACCATTTTGGCAAAGAAAAGATTGCAAGAGCCAAAGAGGCCATTGTTTGCATTTTTGAATGCCAAGCCAAAACCAAAGAAATATAAGCCGCAGGCAGAGGTAGACGCGCCTTCGTACGTGAGAATTTATAATGGGCCTATTTTGGCTTCCAAATAGAGATTACCATACATTAAAGATAGGTTGTTTAGTGCATAGCCTTGATGAGAAATCATCTTGGCTTTTTTTATGTTCGAAGTGTTGGTGGTAGCTTTACCCGATGGATTTTAGCCAAGAAAATTTCTTAAACAAGCTTGCGCCTACTTCACCACATCCTTTTTTAATATCTATAGAAAGGGCCGAGGGCGTTTATCTTTATACTCCCGAAGGCAACCGGTACATTGACATGATTTCAGGTATTGCCGTGAGTAATGTAGGCCACCGGCATCCCAAAGTTGTACAGGCAATCAAAGATCAAGTTGATAAACACTTGCACGTAATGGTATATGGCGAGTATATCCAATCGCCTTCAAATTTATTAGCCCAAAAACTCAGTTGCCTTCTCCCGTCTTCACTCAATTGCAGCTACTTTGTCAATTCTGGCACCGAAGCGAACGAGGCGGCTTTGAAATTGGCCAAACGGGTGACGGGAAGGACAGAATTGATTTCTTGTCGAAAATCATATCACGGCAGTACGCACGGTTCGTTGAGTGTTTCGGGAAACGAAACCAAGAAAAGAACTTTTCGGCCGTTGTTACCTGATGTAAAATTCATTGACTTCAACAGCGAAGTTGATCTGCAACAAATAACTAATCGAACGGCATGTGTAATTATTGAAACCATTCAAGGCGATGCGGGAGTGCGCGTCCCTACCAAACAATATTTGCAGGCGTTACGACAAAAATGTACTGAGACAGGTGCGCTCTTAATTTTTGATGAGATTCAATGCGGAATGGGCCGCACCGGAAAGCTTTTTGCCTTTGAGCATTTTGGGGTAGTGCCCGATATTTTGACACTGGCGAAAGCATTTGGTGGCGGCTTACCCATTGGCGCGTTTATTTCAAGTTATGAAAATATGCAAATGCTGGCTACCAATCCGATGCTCGGTCACATTACCACATTTGGTGGCAACCCCGTTTGTTGTGCTTCTGCGTTGGCAGTGTTAACGATTATCGAAGAAGAGAATTTGTTAGCTACTGTGGAGGCGAAAGGAAAATTGATTGAGAGTTTGTTGCAACACCCAAAAATAAAGGAGGTGCGCAGATTTGGATTAATGTTCGCCTTTGATTTTGATTCGGAAGAGAGAGTAAACAGAATCGTACATTCTGCGAAAGAACATGGCGTGATCTGCTATTGGTTTTTGTCGCATCCGCATAGCTTTAGAATTGCGCCACCGCTCACCATAACGGAAGAAGAAATAAAAGAAGCGTGCGCGGTTATTTTAAATGCAATAGAAAATTCATAGCAGGAATGTGTAACGATTTACGAAGTATAAATCGAAAACCAAAAAATCGTATTTCATACTTAGCAATTCGTACTTTTGAAATATGAACCTCGATAGAATCTACAAGTCGCTGATGGTATTGGCTTTGTTCATTACCGCTCTCATACTTACAAAAGATATCATTCTGCCCATGGCTTTCGCGGCTTTATTTTCGGTGGTACTTTTACCATTGGAAAAGAGATTCGAACGCAAAATGGGTCGCGTCTTTTCGATCACCATAGTGCTGCTCATTGCCTTTGGTGCCATGGCGTTAGTTTCTTGGTTTGTCGTGGCGCAGTTGTCGAGCTTGGCGGAAAGCCTACCTGATCTGGAAAGTAAATACATGGCATTTATCAATTCTGCCAGCGACCAGGCAAATCAATTGTTGAGAATCGACACCTATGAGCAAACACAGCTGCTAAAAGATGGGCTCAAGAATATGTCATCCTATTTTGGTACGCTGCTTCTGTCAACTTCCTACTTTGCGTACTTCTTTATTCAGGTGCCGATTTACATTTTTCTTTTTTTGCTTTATCGCGAGCGCTTCAAAGATTTTTTGTTGGCGGTATGGCCTGATTCAGAATTGAAATGGAAAGACGAAATTCAAGGCGTGGTTCGCAGTTATATCTCTGGGTTGACGATTGTTACTATTATTGCTGGAGTGTTAAATAGTATCGGCCTTTTAATCTTGGGTATAGAGCACGCGATTTTTTTTGGATTTCTTTCCGGATTGCTCACAATGATTCCGTATGTGGGGATTACCATCGGGGCAGCTTTACCTGCCTTATTGGCATTGGTTACAAAGGACAGTGCATGGTATGCCGTTGGGGTAGTTGGTGTGCATGCCTTTGTACAATTCTTAGAGGGCAATTTGATCACACCGAAAATCACTGGCTCAAAAATCAGTGTCAATGCGTTGGCAGCAATTGTGGCTTTGCTAGTAGGAGGGAAGATTTGGGGAATCGCGGGAATGATATTGGCAGTGCCTGCGGTTGGTATATTGAAAATAGTGCTAAACTATTCTCCTACGCTTAGACCTTTTGTGATTTTACTGGAAGACAAGCACAATGAACTGCCTAAAGAAGAAATTGCATAAAGTTTCAAAATGAACTTAGTCTAAAGAAAACGTTGACTGACTACCCAGTTCTATCATTTTCTCGTATTCTTTATTGCTCAAATCACGCTGGAAGAAATTGATTGGGTTGATGGCAATGTTTTTATAATGAACCTCATAATGCAAGTGTGGCCCAGCAGACAAGCCTGTATTGCCAACATAGCCAATAATTTGTCCTCGCTTAATGGTTTGGCCAGGTTCAACAATGTACTTAGTGAGATGAGCATACCGAGTTTCAAAGCCAAAGCCATGATCGAGGTAAATTACATTTCCATAGCTAGAAAAGCCCGTATAAAGTACCACTGCGTCTCCCGTTGCGTAAACAGGCGCACCGTGTGGTGCGGTGAAGTCAAGCCCATTGTGTGGGCGCGAATAACCTAAAATCGGATGCATTCGCATTCCAAAAATAGTATGAAGTTGCTTTAAGTCTTTGTTATTGATCGGTTGAATAGCGGGGCGTGAGGCCCACATTCTTTCTTTCTTTTGCAACTGATCCTTAAGTTGTTGCATGGACTGAGTTTGAATATCCAGCCGGTTCTTAATTTTCTCTATCTTTTCGTAGGCAGCTTTTATCATCGCGTAAGTGATGAACGAGCTTTCCCTAGGCCTACCACCTACACCCGCTTCGCGCTGCGAAGGAGACAAGGGATCCAAATCCAAGATGATGCGGTAATTCTGGTCATCATTTTTCTCTAAGGCGGCTAGTTGTTGTGAGCTTCTGCCCAATTGCTTCGAAAGGATTTGCCACTCAGCCTTCAAGTACGCATTTCGATCTTGTTCAATGGTTTCGTCCAAAAAAGGATACTTGAAATGGAAATAAATACTTCCCGCCAACGCGATAACAAAAGCAACACCTAAAAAGCGCGATGCCATCTGGCCAAATATCTTTGGGGTAACGATGATGGGCTCGTACTTGCACGTTTCTGGATTATATGTGTAGCTGATTTTTGCCATCAATCCAACGATTGGTTTTGTTTTGTGCTGGCTTCTACCAACGCATTGTATTGTGTGCTTGTGAGACCGGCCACCATGTAATGTACGGGATTCACATTTACCCCGTTGCGAATTACTTCGTAATGAAGGTGCGGGGCGATTGAGCCGCCACTCGATCCAATCGATCCGATTACTTGGCCTTTATTTACCTTTTGCCCCCACCGGACTTTTAATTCTGCGAGGTGTGCATATCGAGTGATAATGCCATTTCCGTGATCGATCTCTATATAATTGCCAAAGCCCGCAATTTGGTTGCTGGTGTTGGCTAGTAAGACGATGCCTGGTGCAGTGGCCACTACCGCGGTACCACTTGGTAAAGAAATATCCACCCCATCATGTTGGTAAATGCCTTTGTGAAAAGGATTGATCCGTTTTCCAAATCCGGAAACAAGTTTGTCTACCTCCATCTTCTCTACGGGAGAGAGGGTAGGTAAGCTTCTTAGCCGATTTAAATCCCTTTTTTCTATATGAATGTTTTTGCCCCAGGCAGCATCTCTAGCAATTGCCTTTTTGATGATTTCCGATGAAGCGCTGCGAGTGGATGCTTCCCATTGACCAAAAATCTCTGGTTCGGCAGTTAATATTTCTTCTTTTTTCTCTACGTTCCCAACCTCCTTTTCTATCACTTTGGTTTCAAAAAGGCGTTCGTACAGTTTTTGGTCTTCGCTATTCAGCTGGCTAATCCGCTCGTTTGATTCAAATAAACTAGCGGTAAGAATGACCTTATGACTTTCAAGAGCCTCATTTTCAGCTCGAAGGGATTTTTCTAAGGGAGTGTCAATCACAAAGTTTTGAAGCGTAACCAAGCCTACGAAAAACAGGGTAGCAAAAATCAAATAGCCAAATCCTCGAAAGGCTAAGCCAACGATAGAAACGCCCGTGCGCTCATACCGAAGTGTCCTCTGGTTGTACTTGAATTTAGTGCCTGTCATGTGCCAACTTTAGCCCAATTACTTTTATAATGCCCTCAATGGGTTAATTTTGTGCCTTTGTAACCCCGTGAACTCATAAAAATAGGGAAATACTTTTCCCCACCAAAAGCTTAATTCGACCAAATGCATATGACATCGGCCATTGTCCGCCAAAAGTTCCTCGATTTCTTTGAAAGTAAAGGCCATAAAATCGTTCCTTCCGCCCCTTTAGTGCTCAAAAACGACCCTTCCTTGCTGTTTACCAACTCGGGGATGGTGCAGTTCAAAGATAATTTCTTAGGCAACTCCGTTCCGACCCATAAACGGGTAGCCGACACCCAAAAATGCCTTCGCGTAAGCGGTAAACACAACGACTTGGAGGATGTAGGGCTGGACACCTACCACCACACCATGTTTGAGATGCTCGGCAACTGGAGTTTTGGAGATTACTTTAAGAAAGAGGCGATCAGTTGGGCGTGGGAGCTTTTGACAGAAGTCTATCAACTGCCGAAAGAGAGATTATATGTTACGGTTTTTGGTGGCGATGCAAAAGACAATCTTCCGGTAGATGAAGAGGCAAAAACTTTGTGGAAGACTTTTGTACCTGAAGAGCGAATCATTCACGGAAGTAAGAAAGACAATTTCTGGGAGATGGGCGAGAGCGGCCCCTGCGGTCCGTGTTCTGAAATTCATATAGATCTAAGATCGGTAGAAGAGATTGGCAAGAAGGCAGGAAAAGACTTGGTCAATAGCGATCATCCGCAAGTAGTCGAGATATGGAACCTAGTGTTTATTCAATTCAATCGTCTTGCTTCAGGCGCCTTAGAACCGTTGCCAGACAAACATGTGGATACGGGCATGGGCTTCGAGCGGTTGTGCATGGCTATACAAGGCAAGACTTCGAATTATGATACCGATGTGTTCATGCCGCTGATTAACTCAATTGAATTTTCATGTAGAAAGAAATATGGGGAAAATACAAAATGGGATATTGCCATAAGAGTAATTGCTGATCATATTAGAGCTGTGAGCTTTGCAATAGCGGATGGGCAATTACCATCTAATACTGGAGCAGGATATGTGATCAGGAGAATTTTGCGTAGATCAATTAGATATGGATATTCTTATCTTGATCTTAAGCTCCCTCACCATTATGAGTTAGTTGATGTTTTAGCTTATCAATTAAAAGATGCTTTTCCTGAACTCTATACTCAAAAGGATTTTACAAAGAATGTGATACTTGAGGAAGAAAAATCTTTTCTTCTAACTCTAGAAAAGGGGCTTAACAGAATTGGTCAATTTTTGGCAGATATTGAAGAATTAGCTGTATCAAAAAGCTTAGAGGATATGGGCGAAATTCAAGATACAAGGAAAACTAGAAAAATCCCTGGTCATATCGCGTTCGAATTGTATGACACTTTCGGATTCCCATTTGATTTAACATCATTGCTTGCACGCGAGCGAGGCTTTATCGTTGATGAAAAAGGCTTCATTGAAGAAATGGCCAAGCAAAAAACCCGCTCCAAAGCAGACGCTGCAAAAGAGACGGGTGATTGGGTTGCCGTTGCCGATGGCGATAAACCAGAATTTATTGGTTATGATGAATTGACTTCTACTTCAAAAATTTTGCGTTACCGAAAAGTAAAACAGAAAAATAAAGAGTTGTTTCAATTGGTGTTAGATAAAACTCCTTTTTATGCAGAAAGTGGCGGACAAGTAGGCGATACGGGAATATTGGAAGTAGCCGGAGAAAAAATTTCGGTCATCGATACCAAAAAAGAGAATGACTTGATTGTTCATTGGGTAGAAAAACTTCCCGCTAATTTAGAAGGAGTTGTGTTGGCTAAGATTGATGTGCGCAAGAGAAAACTTTCGATGAGCAATCACTCGGCCACGCACTTGCTTCATGCAGCGTTGCGCCAAGTACTGGGTAAACATGTTGAGCAGAAAGGCTCGTTGGTGAACGAAAAAATATTGCGCTTTGATTTCTCCCATTTTGCAGCGATGACCTCCGAGGAAATTGCAAAAGTCGAAATGATCGTCAATGAAAAAATTCGTGAAAATATTCAATTGAATGAACAGCGCAATGTGCCGATTGAAAAAGCGAAGTCATTTGGTGCGATGGCTTTATTTGGAGAAAAATACGGGGAGTTTGTTCGCGTGATTACGTTTGATCCAAAATTCTCAGTGGAGTTGTGTGGAGGCACCCACGTGAAAGCTACTGGCAATATTGGATTGTTGAAAATTGTTTCTGAGAGTT
>Ga0209591_10008429_pt1 | contig 11230 bp, 9 predicted proteins | sample MAT01_FD_187207 | JGI IMG/M metagenome (GOLD analysis project Ga0209591, IMG submission 187207) | Freshwater microbial communities from Lake Fryxell liftoff mats and glacier meltwater in Antarctica - MAT-01 (SPAdes) (version 2) | ecosystem: Environmental > Aquatic > Freshwater > Ice > Liftoff...
GGCCGTTTTCTGACGGGTCTAAGCGGCTGCCTCCCGCAGATACATGGGCAGCCAGCCCGTTTTCAAGCGTAACTGCACGGTCGTGTACGCTGTCTTGCGCTGCAAATAGCCGCCCGCAAAAAGCAGGGGTGTAAAGAAAGTATAGTCATTTTGATAAGCTGGCCCCGCCTCCGTAAAACGTCCCTCGGGGGTGCGCAGTCGCACGGCGGAGCTCAGTCGGCACTGCGTGTAATCCGTGCCACTTTCAAGGTGCCATTCCCAGCCCTTGGTACGGCCCGTCCACATAGCGGCGGTATAGACAGCGGCCTGCCGCTGGCGGGTGATTTGCAGCAGGCGTTCCACGCTGTCGGTTGTCTGGAAATAGGTGCTGTAAAAGCCGTAACCCGCTTCTAACCAGCTGTCATCAGCCTGCCAGCCTGCCTTCCCTATCCATTGAAAAGCCACATTTTTGCGTATTTTTTGCGTAAACTCTAAGGCAAAATGCCCATCTCTACCCTGTCTTCGGCCTGCTCCATTGATGTTTTCGGTACCGTTTTGGGCCGGACTGCGACGAATGTCAAGGTCGTAGTCGGCGGGATTTCCGGTGATTTGGGCATAGAACCGGAGACCATAACGTGCATTTTTGGGAAATAATTCCGATTCCAACTGCCAATGAGCGGTTTGTCTGCGCACGGCGGTTGCTTTAGTTTCCGTTATCGTCAGTTCGTTGCCGGGCAGCAAATAGCGCGTATCCGACCTTGCTTCCTGTTGATTGGCAACACTGCTGATCCACGCCGATGTTTTGGTGCGCCATCCCCATTTTTGGGGCAATACAGCCCCCGTAAACAGCAGGCCCGTGCGATTGGGCTGAGTATAAAGCGCAGGCAATCCGGCGTTTTCAAGCATCGGCAGGGGCAGGGCGGCTTGTGCCGGAAAGGCTGTTTGCAAATCCTGTTGTTTTTTTCGGAGTGCCATCATTCTGCTTAGGCTCATTTCCTCTGGCGGCACAGCATTGTAGCCGATATTATTAGCATTGGCTAAGGCATAGACTTTTTCTTTCTGACTGATGGAAAACAGATTAAGGTGTGCTCTGCCCATAGCACCCCGACCGCCCCAGCCAGCATCCATCTCTGTATTGCCGGAGAGCCTTCGTTTCTTATCGGGTTTAAGTTTCAGGTTCATCACCATTTTTTCTGATGAACGCACATCGCGCAGCAGGGGATTATCCTGAAAATGGTCAATGACCTGCACCCCCTCAATACTTCCAGCGCGAAGATTGCGCGTGCCAATGGTGAATTGCTCGCCAAAAAAGTCGTCGCCTTCAATCATGACCCGTTCTACTGGCTTATTATTGTAGGTAATCTGCCCATCGTCACTCACCCGCACACCGGGCAGTTTTTTCAGCAGGTCTTCCACTGAAAACTCCGTGCTGTCGGAATATTTGGCTACCTGAAATTCGGTGGTATCGCCGCGCACCGTCACGGGATTTAATTTGCCGCGCACCTCCACCAATTGCAAAATTGCCCCACCGCCCAGCGTAAAATCTGCTTGGATGGAGATGCCCGAGCGCGCCACACGCAGGGTTTGTGGCTGATAACCAATCAGCCGCGCTACCAGCACCAGCGTATCGGCCTGCGAAGAAAAGGAGAATTGATAACGCCCGTTTACGTCGGTATAGGAGTAGGCCAATACCTTTCCCAATCTCTCGGAAGCCATCACACTGACCTGCTCCAAAAAAGCACCGGAAGAATCATGCACTACGCCGCTTAGGGTTTGCGCAGGGAGCCTGATGGCTCCTGAGACAAGAAACAGCAAGAGAAATATGATTTTGGCGGGCATGGTGTTTATTCAAATGTAATAATGTAATTATTTGGAAATCAATATTTTAATTTTGCCGCGTTTACTAAACTTCAAAAATTTACTAAAAATAATAAAACGTAATCGATTGAAAATCAATATTTTAATTCTTTAATCGCGAATATTGCTATTTTTTTTCTTAGTGTAGCAAAGTTATTGCTATTTAAAACATTAGATAAATTTAAATTCATTAGCCAAATAATATTCTAAAAATAATGTTAAAATAAACAGGTGATTCTACAAGTCATTGTGCGCTCGCGATGGCGCTTATAGATGGGAAAACCCTCCGGATCGCCTGCAATATGGAAACTGATATAATTTTCTTTACTCAAAGAAGAATCCCGCATTGGTGCGCTTTCATGAATATACAAATAATGGTCAGCGTTGAACAGCAAACTGGCCGGGCCGTTTAGTTCCTGCCCTGCCTGCGTACTCGTTTCGTGCAGGCAGCCCAATGGTGCTTTATTTACTGTCTGAATATTACTGGTAGATGGATGCACAGGACACGAAGAGGTGGCTTTTATCTCTGTTTTAGCGCAAGTATCATCCGCTTTTACTGGCAGCCGCAAAAAGATTAGAGGAAGTAACAGGAAGGCTGAAAACAGACTTCTCATTTTTCCTCGTCTGGCATTACCTCAATGGACTCCATGATCTGTACCAATATTTCAAATCCCTTAGCCTTGTACTTTTTTTCTTCGTTTTTGTTAAAAATGAGCTCCTGATGAATGTATTCCGCATAACTCATTGCCAGGTCTTTACCGCCAGCAGGCGGTCGCATCACTATATCCCGAACCTGATTGGAAATTTCCAGTCTGTCAAATAAGAACTTCACCTTGCTATCTGTGGAAACGGCCTCTACAATCAGACCAGGCAGTCCCCCTAATTTAAAGGGTCCACTGGGAACCGGAATATCAGGACAGTACCAGACCTCGTAGCTGCGCCCCCGGTAATCGCCTGTGGCGCGGTACGCCTCATATTGGCCAAAACGCCTGCGTTCAGGATGCAGTGTCCAGTCAATATCTCCAAAAGTATCGCTGACAATACAATTCCGTATAGATTGGCGGCAGACTATTCTGGAAAGGATTTTGCGCTCGCGGTGCCATTTATAGATAGGGAATCCCTCCTGATCTCCCTTACTGTTAGCACTGACATATTCTGCACTGGAAAAAGAAGAATCGCGGGTGGCCCGGCTGCGGTAGAGGGAACAAAACCGGTTGAACAGCAGGACGGCAGGGCCGTTATTGGCCTCGTCAGCAGGCAGTGTCACCTCCTGACGATAAAATACCCGCCCAATAGGAATGCTGTCAGATTGGGCAAAGAGATCACAATCAGATAAGAAGAAGACAAAAATAAGTAACTTTTTCATCGTAAAAATAAAGGTGAAAAGGATAGCCGGGAAGTGCTTGTCCTCCCAGCTATCCATAGTAGAGTGTATGAGATTACGCTACAGGGCAATCAACCATTGCAGCAGCCTGCATTGCACATACCACTCATGGCTGCATCTAAGCCGTCACCACAAGCGGAGCTGCCACATGCGCAGACAACTATCCAAATTGTGTTGCCACACCTCATGACGTAACGACAAGTAGTAACTTCTTCACTTATCGCTGTGTTATTTTGGGGCGTAAAGGAAAGCGAACGCAAAGACTGATCATTGTTTGTACAGGCAAGAACAGCCTTAGCGCAATTATCATCGGCTTTTACCGGATTTCCCGGAACGTTGCTGGCTGAAACATGGGCAAGTAAAAAGGTGCATACGAAAAAAAGAGAGAGAAAAATCTTTTTTTTCCACAAAAAACTGAAGTTTTCATAACTTTGTGCGTTTTTTATTTTGAAAACGGCGCGGGTTCATTGATTGCAGTCTGTGGCCCGCGTCTTTTCCGTTGTTGCCTACTCATACGCTTTTGGGCATCCGCGCTGTTACTATTTTATTCGGGTGTTCACAGTGTTGCCCGTTTTGGGTTTGGTATGGCCATACCTCCGACTTCCCTACCCCTATTGTGCACCATAGTATCGAAAAGCACCACAAAGATCGGGCGCATCACTGACAAAAAAAGTCAGTAGCGAAAAAAAAATTTAATTTTTTTTCATCGCCTTTGATGGAGAGCAGTTTTTCGCCGCCGACCACCATATCAAAACGCAATTCAACCGACGCTGTGTAATAGTAACTGCCGCTTATTTTACAATATTCAATGGAAAATCCACCATCGCGCAATTGCCCGATCAGGCGGTACAGGTGTCGTTCACAAATGTCTAATCGGTTCGCCAATTGAGCCGGGCTTCCGGTGGCTTTGGTGCGAATCAGGTGGTCTAAACGTTCAAGCAAAAATAAATCATTAAATAAATCCATGTTGAAAGTATTAGTACTACGCGACTACTGTATGGAAGAATTGCATTGCTCTTCAACAAATTGCATTTTGGGAAGCCATTTTCAGTGCGTATTTTTTATCAATACTAAACGATCAAAGTATGGTGTCTTTACGGCCCTATGGGAAAAACAGAATTTTAGACATTTGGGTTGTATCAATATTGCGACAATAAGGAAGCCAAAGAACGCTTAACTCGAAGACCTGCATTAATTGACATACCCTTAATCGGTCAATGCCAGATTTTTTATATGGATTAATAATAAAAATTTATCACACATTTTTATGTGTAAATGAATTAGTTGACAGTATTTGTATAATTTTTTTGCAAAAAAAATCATAAAAATACTGTCAACTAATTCATTCCCGTGCCACTAACACAATAGACGGGTTCATCGGATACCGCCCAAATTTCTCCCCGTACACCGCCAAACCGCTCGCCATACTGGCGGGCACTTCGAGCCGAATGCGCAATTGGCCAGTGCGCTTTGCTGCATCCAATGCCGTTTTTGGGATATTAGCGGCAATGCGGTAACCATACGACCCCGCCTCATGTAGTTTTTTTTCTTTGGGTTGGCTGTGCCAGGAGAGGATGCCACGGTGGTCGGCGGGGTCATCCCGGAGGTCAAAACGACCGGAAAAATCGCCGTTGGCAAAGACAGCCACTTCGCCGGGATAAAGGGTTTCGTCGGTCATCGGGTAGGAATTGGGGTTTTGGCTGGGGGCTACGGTACCCTTGCCGAGCATATAATCAATACCTTTTTCCATACCCTTATCCATGTCTTTCACAAACAGGATTTTTGAGGAAAGTTCCGCCACGAAAAAAGCGTTTTCAAGGTTATCCAAAGTTTTATCGGCGGGCAACAGATAAGTATATTCAAAAAAACCACTGCCTGCACCGTTTACTTTGAGACCGCCTAACACGTTCCACTGTTTGAGCGACCACCGGGCTTGCGAAAATTGCTTTGGGTCAAGGCTCAACACCCGCGCTTTTTTGCCGTTTTCCAGCGTCATTTGCGTCGGGGCAGGTGCTTCCACGACAAAATGCGTGCAATTGTGGTGCAAGGCCGTGCCGGAGGGGTCTTTTAAAACCAAAGAAAGCGTGAGCACGGCTTTTTCTTTGGGCATGGTGAGCGTCAGCGGGGGCAAGTCTTTTTGCATCCAGGCGGAATAGGGGATTTGGAACGTAGAATCGGCATAAATTTTGTGCTGACCGAGCGCATCGTGGCCCGACAATTGCATTTCTAAGGCGAGCGTATTGCCCAAATCCGTGCGGGCCGAATAAAAGGAAGCGTGGAGGGGTACTTGTATTTTTTCGCCGGGTTGTACCGTACGGCTGATGTCATTTCCGGTTGAAATATAAAAATCCGAATGAAAATCGCGTAAGGACATACCCGGTGTCAATTCATGGAGGCCCGTTTCTTTGTTGGTGCGGTCGTATCGCCAATAGCCATTCCACTCGTTGATGACATCGTGGTGTTCGGTGTAGAGCCAGCCGGCCATCAAAGGATGTTCCCGAAAAGTGTTCATCATGCGGTGGTAGTCCCAACTAAAATCCACGTCGCCCGTGCTGCCGTCGTAACCCCACACATTGCCGCATTCAGAATTGATATTGGGCTGATTTTCTGGTTGTTGGTAGCCGTTTTCAAAATGAAAAGTGCTGCCGGGTTTTGTTTCGCGGTCGAGTTTTTCCATGATTTCGGGCCACATCCAACCCGGCTGATAATCGTGCCAGGAATTGATGTCCGTTTCCGTGTGTCCGCGCCCGCAGCAGATAGAATTGTCTTCAATGAGGCGCGTGGGGTCGGCTTTTTTGGCATTTCGATACATGGAGGTGACCCACGACTGGGTTTCGGGCAAATAATTCCATTGTTCTTTGCCGTCTTTCATTGATTTAGTCGTCAGGCCCCAGGTTTCATTGAACAATATCCAGGAAAAAATAGCCGGGTGGTTAAAATCGCGTTGGAGCATTTCCCGGAAGGTTGTTTCCGATTCTTTCCGGGCCAGGGCATCCGGTTCGCCCCAAAAATTGGGCAAATCAGCCATCACCAATACCCCTAAGCGATCGGCCCAATATAATTTGCGGGGAATATCCGCTTTGATGTGGGTGCGGATGCCGTTCAGGCCGATTTGTCGGGTGCGGAGTATTTCTGCTTTCATAAAGTCGTCACTTGGAAAGGTGTAATACCCTTCGGGGTGGTACGATTGATCCAGCGTTAATTCCAAATAAACCGGCTGATTGTTGAGGGCAATGTAGGGATGCTGAGTACCGGGCAGGTTCATGACCGATATTTTGCGCATTCCAACGTAAGAATGCAGGGTATCGTTGCTCAAAATGGCGGTTACGTCGTATAAAAAAGGATCGTCGAGCGACCAAAGTCTGGCGTTTTTGAGTTCTACATCAAAAGAAAACTCCGCCTGCCCTTTCGGGATGGTTTGCCGACGCTGCAAGGCGGTGCCATGACCCGAAATTTGAAGGTCAAGGTTCAAATTTTCTTTTGCGGGTTCCGGCAAAAAAGCCGTGATTTTCACTTTTTCAGCGTCAATATCCGGCGAAAAATGCAGGGCCTCTAAATAGGAGTTTCCCCGGCTTTCGAGATAGACCGTTTGCCAAATACCGCGCGCATTGCCGTATCCCTGTTTACCATACAAAGTAAATGGCCGCCGCACATCATCGGCCCGAATGACCAAAGTTTGGGGTTTGCCATACCGCAAATACGGCGTGAGTTCCATCGAAAAAGGCATATAGCCACCTTCGTGGGTGCCAAGTGCTTTTCCATCCAACCAAACCGTAGTGCGCCAATCGCTGGCACCGATAGTGATAAAAGTGCGTTTGCCTTTCCATGCAGCGGGCACGGTAATGGGGCGTTTATACCACGCAATATCCGCCGAATCAGGCACACCGGATAAGGGTGCTCCCCACGGGAAAGGCACGTGGATGCGGCGGGTAAATTTTTTTTTGCCGCTGGCCCATTGTTGTTGTAGCCCCTGATCTTTGGGGTCAAATTCGAACGCCCAATCGCCGTTTAGGTTTTGCCATTGGCTGCGCTCAAAATCCGGGCGCGGGTGTTCGGGCAGCGGAATGCTTTTTTGAGAAAAAACCCGGAAAGAAGCGCAGCAAACGCATAAAATGCATAAAATTGATCTATTCATAGAGAGAGGACTTCAAATTTCGTTTTTTCTCAAGGGGTTGTGTAAAGAGTGTAGTCCATAATTTTCAAAAATGTAAACCAAATAAAATATGGTTTTATACTTATTTACCAGCGTTAAAAAAATTTGTACCGACAATAATGACGGTTAATCAAATTAATATTCGGCAAAAGTATAAATAATTTTTTTAATAATTACTCTTTACACAACCCCGAAAACAAAAACAATTAGGGGTTTTTAACCCGGAAAAAAACACCAAGCGTGTACCGTTAACTTGATAATCAATATTTTAAACTTGATCATTTTTTGTTGTGTAGTAGTGTATACCCCAATATCATAAGTAGGTAAATAGAAATAATCGTGGTTTTTAATTTCATTAATTACCTTATTATCAAGGGCTTGTGAGACTGTGGACTGTAGACTGTTGACTGTAGACTACTTAGTATCAACTAATATCGGTTTGGTATTTATTTCAATTTTGAAAAATCCGTCGGGTGCATAAAAACAGATTCTATCTTAGTCGTGAGCGAACCGCCGCCTTTCACTTCGGAGGCTTTGCGGGTACTGATCCATTCCGGGTCGCTGCGGAATTTGGCAAAAGCAGCTTGGGCGGCTTGCGGTGAAGGATGCGTCAGGAAGTAATACAGGGTGTTTTCGGCGCCCTGATCGGCATCCGTGGGAGTCCAGTATATTTTATTGGTCATACCGTATTGCTCGAAACGTTTCACCGTAAAGCCCCTGAAACGATCCAGCAAATTGCCCAGATTGTTGGGTGTTGTGCGGTAAATGCGCAATTCCCAAACATTGCTGTGGAGACTGGCGGCAAAATTATTGGGCGAAAAATCGGTCGTTTTCAAAAAAATGCTTTCCACTTTCGATACAATGGAGCCACTGACTTCGCTTTCTTTCCACACGCGCTGCCACACAGTATCCGCCATAAAAGCATTCCAGGAAGCATCGCGGGCGGCGCGATTGGGGTATGACAGGACATAATACAGTTTTTCTTCGGGGTTATCCAACGGTGTCCAGTAGCCCACGTTGGTCATGCCGTGTTTTTCAAAAAGCGCGGTCGTATGGTTGCGGAATCGCCTTTGGAGGTCGTTTAGTTTTCCTTTGGAGCAGGTGTAAATGCGCATTTCGTAGCAAAGCGTGTCGTTTTGGCGGAGCGGAGCGGCGGGGAGTACCATCTGCGTCGGTTTTTTGCCGGTTGATGTCCAGGCGCGCAGGGCATCAAAGGCTGTTGCCGTTTGCTCGTCCGTGAAATTGCAGTGTCCCTGCCCGTCGGTATAAAACACTTTCAGGTGTTGTTCCCGCTGTTTTTCGTGCACTAAGTCGTCATAGTGGTCAACGCCAAAAGTCGGGCTGATCAATTGGTCGTAGTGCGTGTGCATCAGCAGCAGCGGTTTTTCGAGCAGTCCTGTGCGGTCGTAGGTAGTCAGGCGCTGTGCGGAAGCGGTTGCAGTCAATCGCTCCGCTTTTTGGTTCACCTGCCAGTCATCGGAGAAACCTTCATAGAGGGTATTGGTATTGTCGAAGGGGTTGCCGCCCGTTTGCGCTGCGATGTCGCGCAGGATACCGTCAGAAAAGATTAAAATGAACGGCAAATCTTCCATTTTAACGCTTTGGTGCCGGGCAAATGCGGCTAAGGCATCCGGGTGGCTGCTTTGAATGGCAGCCACGATATCCATTGATTTTTTTACCTTTTCGGAGAAACTGCCCACAAACGGCGTGGGGGTTTTCCCGCTCATGACCTCCGAAACGGGTGGCATATAACCCGGAAAAAGGGCGTTGAATGCCACATATCCGTCAAAACCGTTTTTTATCTGCTCATAAGGTCGGCTGGAAAGCGGGCAAAGCGCCAAAGCGCCGGAGTATATTTTGGGGTATTGTTCCAGCGTGGCCACGGTAATACCGCCGCCCATGGAGTGGCCGGTGATAAAGGTCGAGTCGGGTTTGCCGTACTTTTTAACGAAAAACTTTCGCAGGCGCTCCGTGTCCTCCACGCCTTCGGGCAAAGCCCAACCCGTGCGGCGGTAGGAAGAACGCGCCACGGCAAAACCCCGGTCCACAAACACGTGCAACATGGCATTGGGCCATGTAGCCGGCTTTGGAGCATCGTCCGGCGACTCGTAGCCATGGGCGTACACCACGAGTTTTTTATTCCAGTTGGCGGGCATTTGAATTTCGTAAGGTGCACCGTCGAGGATGCCCGTTTCGAGGCGGGTGTTTTGGCTAAACAGCGAATGTTGACACAAGAGGAGGAGCAAAAAACTGAAAAAGTAATTTTTCATGCGAGCGAGCGTACGGAGATTTTAGTAATGAAAAAAGCGTCGAAGATTTACCTGAGTATGGGCAACTATGTCAAGCAGTGTTACCTGCTTCCACGCGATGGCAGCGGATACAAAAACAGGTCAAATATTCGAAATCATTCGTTCCTCAGTGGAAGGAGAATGGAGATATAGTACCCTTTGTCCGCCTGCGCTACCTAAGGAACGGGTAAACTTTCCACAGTTGGTTGTTGGTGCGAAGGTAATTATCTTTTTATATTTGCGGTTTCAAAATGAAAAATTAAAATAAAAAAACGATGACTAAATACCCATACCATGCAGGTAAAATCGGCGATCATACGCCCCGCAGTTGGCATTTTATATTCTGCGTTATATTCTGCATACATCAACCGGCACGATTTGGGGGGCATTATGTTTTGGGAACTTGCGTTGAACACCTATCAGGATGGTTTGCTGGATGTTATACATAAGACCTTATGGCGCGCTCGGAAAGATGGGCAATAAAAGCGGAATGCACCTGACCTATTCAAAGATTTGCAACGGATTTGATGGAGTGTGGGGCGGGTATTAAATTTATTAAATAATTGATGGGACACGCTGATATTAAGACGACTATGCGTTACTTACCCGTCAGTAATCAGCTTATTAAAAAAATTATTATCCCATTGGATAAAATGTAAAAAAGAGTGTTTACTTTTGTGAAGTTATGAGCGACAATAACAAATGGCCAGAATTTACTTTTCAATTATAATTTTTGCATTTCTGACAAGTTGTTTGACAGCCAAAAAGACTGTTGACAATAAACAGACCTTTGGAGTTAGTTTAGACACTTTAAAACTTTATGACCAAGCAAGGCAAAGAGAAATTCCAATTGCAACTTATAGACCTAAAAATATTAATCAAACTGACAAATGGAAAATTGTAATTTTTAGCCACGGTTACGGACAAAATAAAGGTGGCGATTATTTGGCATATTCTTACCTGACAGATTATTTAGCATCAAAAGGATATTTTGTAGTAAGTATTCAACACGAACTTCCTACTGACAATTTAATTCCATCAATAGGAATTCCATAAATTGTTAGACGACCGTTTTGGGAACGTGGTGCTGACAATATTCTATTTACAATAAATGAATTAAAAAAATCAAATCCTGAATTAGATTTTAAGCATATTACTTTAATTGGACACTCAAATGGTGCAGATATGACGTCATTATTTCCACAAAAATATCCAAACATAGTTGAGAAAATTATCACTTTGGACAATAGAAGAATGACCTTTCCAAAAACAAATCAATTAAAAGTTTATTCGCTTCGTTCAAGCGACCAATCAGCAGACGAAGGAGTTTTGCCGACTGAGGAAGAACAGAAAAAGTTTGGAATAAGATTATAAAACTTCCAAACACAATTCATAACGACATGGACGACCGCGCTAACAACGAACAACGACAGGAAATTCAAAATTACATAATGACATTTTTGAACCAATGACAAGCGAACGAAAAAACAACGAACCGCTAACAGGCGTTTGGCAAAAAAGCGGGTTCAGTGCTTAACTGAAACTTTATACTTTGTATCAAGTTCAGTG
>Ga0209591_10008430_pt1 | contig 11230 bp, 9 predicted proteins | sample MAT01_FD_187207 | JGI IMG/M metagenome (GOLD analysis project Ga0209591, IMG submission 187207) | Freshwater microbial communities from Lake Fryxell liftoff mats and glacier meltwater in Antarctica - MAT-01 (SPAdes) (version 2) | ecosystem: Environmental > Aquatic > Freshwater > Ice > Liftoff...
ACTGTCTTACAAACTCAGCACGCTGGTCGGCAGCTCCCCCAGCACGAATGACGCGCAGGAGCACGTGTTCACTCATTCCGATCGCCTTCGCAAAGCTCTCGCTCACGACGGCCTCACCCACGGGGTCTGCAGAATTGGTCTGAGGCGGGCGTCCGGCCTTTAGCGGAATTCGCAAGACATCAAAGTAGTTTGACGTAACTTTTCTGATGTTGGCAGAGACCGATTCAGGAGCCCCTTCGTTGCCGCCATTGACGCTGACCCGCCAATTCGATCCTCCCGCGAACGGCGGTGTGTCACTGAAAGCAACGCCAAGCGAACTGTCCGATTGGTGCAGCCGATCGACCAAGGCCTGTTGGATCAATGCTGTCCGGCCCGTAAGCGCGGCCTCAGCAGGCAAATACACGACGGAAGTTACTACTCCGCTGGCGTCAAGACCCGGGTCGACGGACGCTACACTCACGTACGAAAGGCCTACAACTCCAGTAGCTATAGCCAACAGCGCTGAGAGCGCTACCTGAACCGCCACGAGAGCGTCTTGAAGACGCCTAACAGACATACTCGCGGTTCCGACGTCAGAACGACTAGCCGCCTTGCGAACTCGGCTCATAGCTACGACTGCCGCGCACCCGGCGAAGAAAAGGGATATCGCGACACCGGCAAGCACGCATACCAGAGTGTCGCCCCATCTGACGTCATATGTAGTACCACGAGAGACGATGGGAGCGACAAGGCTTCGCATTGGAGTTTCAATCATTAGCGACAGAGCAACTCCCAGAGTGCCGGCGACGGTCGCGATCAGCGCAGACTCGACGAGCAACTGGCGCCAAAGCCGCCAAGACGAGGCTCCCAGAAAGGCTCGAGTCAGGAACTCGGCATCACGCCGGCAGGCGTCCAACAGAAGGAGGCTGCCCAGATTGGCGCACGCAATCAAAAGCAGGAACACTGCAAGGCACTGCAACAACAGGAGACCGGGGCGAGCCCTCCGTTCCTCTTCCAGTCGAAGTCTTTCCAGGAACATACCAGCGTACGGAGCTCTCATTGTCTCGGCAGCCCGTCGAAGGCCATACTCGTCCACACCAGACTGCACGTGTTCGACAGAGGGTTCAGAACTGATCCGGACGATGATTGAAAGCCCGGAAGCCAGCACCCTTGAGTCACCGGTCGACTCGATCGGTATCCAGGCCTGCCGTCGAACGCTGCCTTTCTCGAAGCACGGCGGTGCAAACGCGGGTGGCATAACTCCTACGATCGTGAATGACCGCCGGTTCAGTTGGATCTGATCGCCAAGAACATCGGACACCCTACCGTGGAGCGCCTCCCACAAGTCGTAGGAGATGACCGCAGTGTTGGCGCCTTCGCTAAAATCAGAGGCTCCAAGTGTTCGCCCCATATGAGGTCTTGCGCCGAGCAGCGAAAAGAAGTCCCCGCTTACTTCTGTCACCGACACAAGTGGACTCGGGTAGGTGCGATTGCTGACAAGACTGGGGGAAGCACATCCGGCCACGGCCGCAACACCTGGCAGTTCCGCAAGCCCTTGAAGGTCGCTTAGCTCGAACGGCCACCGCGCCATATGATCTGACGGCAGCAACTTGAAGAGCTCGTGAGGTGCACGATACGGCTCTGGTGCCAGCAGTATCGATCGAACCAACGACAGAATCGTGGTGTTCACCGCCACACCAATTGCCAGAGTGATTACAGCGACCGCACACAGACCTCGCTGCCGAAGCATCAGACGAACAGCAGATCGGAGATCATCTTGCATCACATTTTCCTTGGGCAGCGTGATTCACACACCTCGAATTCTCCTAAGGGCTGTCCCAGCGCTCTGCTTGAGGCATTCTAACTGACGGCGTCCGTCGATAGCCCGTATGAAGTGGCTGTTGCGGTGACATAACCTCTCCTTATCAGACACGGGGCCGATCACCTTGCGTCTGGCGAAACTCAACCGACGTCGGCTGCATAGTCCAACCCAAGTGGCTGCCGATAGTCCGTATTACGTGGGTGTTTTCCCGAACATAATTGGCCTTATCGGACGCTGGGGCAGAGCACGTGGTCGACGATCGCCCGCGTCTCCTGGGTGTCCGATTCGGAGCCAGCAGCACGTGACTCTGGCGACCCTGCTGAACTCAGGCTTTGAAAGGTGACGGTGCCGCTCCGCTAGCGTACAGTGTCGCGTCGGAGCGCCGTGACGGCATTGACTCGCCACGTGAGCGAGAGGGGGGCCAGCATTGCCAACACGGCGCCGCAGTACGCCGCGACCGCCGTTAGCAGCAAGGCTTTCGCTGCATTCCCTGACACGTCGAAGTCTGGTGGGAATGGTACGAATGCGCCGAGGGCTCCTACTCCGAGCGCGGCGGCCGCTCCGCCGATCACGATGCCCAACGTCAGCGCCGTGAGGACAGGGCGAAGGGATGCGATCGCGTTCTTGGCTGGCGTTGCGCCGAGCGCGCACCGAACCGCCAGCTCGACGGTCCGCTGACGCATCACAGTATTCATGACGCCGAACAGTCCGATCGCCATCAGACCCAGCGCCGCACCAGCGATGAGGCTTGCACTGGCGGCCAGCATCGGCCGCGGACCGGCAGCCGTCAGCGCAAACCTATCAAAGGATTGTGATGCCCCGGCGGCGAAGCCCGGCAGTGCGTCAGCGAGATCGCGGAAAAGCGTCGCTGGCCCAGGGCGGTTGCTGCGCGAGTCGTAGAGAAGAAATGCACTGGCGAGTTGATGAGTTCGGATCGGTTCGACGAAGGTGTCCGCGGCCGGGTACAGGACGAAAACCTCCGGACGCGCGGCGTCGAAGATACCGCGATGCCGAAACGGAGCGACCACCGCGACGATCTCCCATTCAGGATCGAGTCGGCCTCCGAGTACGAGCGAACGGCCGACGACCGACTGCCCCGGCCCGAACACGGTGTCCGCCATGACGGTATTGATGATCACCGTTCGCTTCGCAGTGGCAAGGGACAAATCGCCGGCTACGATTCGCACACCTACCAGAGAGAAGAATTGCGACGAAACCAGTCGCATGCCCGCGGAAATGTACGCGGACTGGTCGGTGCCAGGTACGCGAATGCTCATAGACCGGTCGTGGCCCGACAGCGGAAGGTGACTGACGATGGCTGCCTGGCCGCCCCGCGAGAATTGCTCGGCGGCGTCCATGAATCCCTGAGCGGCGTTCGGAGGCAGGGTTTCACTCGACGACAGACGCAGCGGCACCACTTCGAGGTCCTTGGTCTCGAAGCCGAGGAAACTGGGGCTGGCCGCGAATGTGAGGGCGCGCGCTTGAAGCACTGCGGTGGTTCCCAGCAACGTCACGACAAGGCTCTGTGCTACGAGGAGCACAGTCAGCTTTTGCCGGCTCCATCCAAGTCCGCTTGAGGAACCTGATGCAACGATCGCGGCGCGCCTCGCGACGACGAGGCCAACGATGAGTACCAGTGTGCACGACACGAGGACGGCCGCGAGCAGCGCCCGTGGACCGATCGACGCCGATATGCCGAACAGCCCCATGTGCGCGGTCCGCGCTCTCAGTAGTGCTTCCGTTGCACCAACGCCCACGAGGACAGCGGGCAGCGCGAGTACGCCTGTGAGCCCGACGTCACGCAACACCAGTCTCGTGATGTGACGCGGTTCGGCGCCCAGAACGATCATCAGATGCAGGTCTTGCTCGCGCTCAACCACGCGAGTGAACGCCACAGACGTCGCAACGAGGGCGCCGACGACGAAGAGCGCAACGGCTGCTGCCGCCAGAGCGTTCACGGCGGGCATGGCCGCCCGCCGCTGGTCTTGACCGAACGTCTCAAGGCCTATCGCGCCAGGCACTTTACCCAAGTGCCGCTCGACCAGCGACCGAGCGGTGTCCGGCCGGACTCCAGGACGAAGCCGCCCCACAACCTGCAGGAACGTCTGCTGGCTGCCGCTGCCTGCGGCGCCCCCGTGGCCAGATGAGAGATGCCAGAACCGTTCGGCTGACGTCGGAAAGCCCACCTTTGACGGCACCACCTTGGCGATGAGGCCGTCGGCACCGTCGATGCGGATGCGGTGGCCGATTCGTGCCTGCAACTCCTCCAGCAGGCCCTGCGTGACCGTCAGCGAGACAGGACGTGGCGACGCATCGGGGAACGTCACTTCGCTGTCGGCAGCGAGCAACCCATGGCCCGATATGTCTGCCAGGCCTGGACCGGCGGTGACGCCTCGCACGCTAAGATGAATGCCATTGTCGCCGACGAGCGCGCGCTCGACGACCCCGAAGGGCACGACCGATTCGAATACTTCGGTCAAGGTCGACAAGGCCTTGATGTGGCGTCGCTCGAGGACCCGGTCCCTGTCCGACGCCTGGACGTCCCAGATGGAGACCAGTCGGCTGGACGCGGGCGGCAACCCTTCCTCTACGGTCCAATAGATGTCCAAGGCTGCCGACCCCGCGGTCGCGGAGACGACGATAGTCAGGAGCAACGCCCAGAAACTACCGGAGCGGAAGGTGAGTCGGTTCATTGAGGTTGGCTTGGCCCCAGAACGATTCGGGCCACGGCCTCCTGTTGTCCTTCTGCGAGCAACCCCGTCCAAATTCTTCGGACGACCTTCGTACTGTCAAGGAGGAGCAGCGTCGGTGTCGCGGTCGTGCGAAAGGTCGTCGTCTCGCCGAGTGCAATCTGGTCCTCGGAATCAAGGCCGTGGGCCTTCAAGTATTCCTTCATGATCGCCGGAGTCTCTCGCGAAACAAACACCAGACGAGTCGAAGCCGAAGAGTTCTTCAGATCGGTTGCCAGCTTCGAATAGAAGGGCATGCTGTCCGTACAGTATCGACAAAGGCTGTTCACGAACACGATCAGCCGTCGGTTCGCCTCTATTTCCGCCAACTCCGCAACTCCGCTCAGGTTGTCACCTTCAACGTGTTGTTGCGTGGGAGCGGGCCGGCGCGGAATGTTAAATCCGAAATGCCAGACCCACATCCCTACGCAAAAGACGGCGGCACATATTACTGCGAGATTTGCGGCGCGTTCCAGCGAGGGGTTCTGTATCGCCATGGAGACTCCCAGTCTGAGTTGAACGGAAGGTTCGTGGCGGACGCTACCGGTTATGGTATCGTCCGCCACGCGGGCGTTACTTGTGACGGCGGGGGGATGCAGCTACTGCAGCCGCATGTGCAGGGGGCCGGACTGCACGGACAGTCACAGGTTCCTCCGCACGTCCAGCCGGGTCCAATGAGCTCGCAGCCGCACTGGCTGTCGAACGCATTCAGCTCTGCGACGTTTGGTACGAATGCCAAACCTAGCAAAACGACGACGAGTAGCAAACGGCGTATCAGTCTCACGGCGCCTCCTTCTCGATAGACCGACAAGGGAGTTGAGCAACAGTCAGGTCGGTCACGCTGACTATTGGTTGCGCAACGCTAGCACCATCGCTCCCCTGGATCAAGCTGAGTCCGTGGTCACCGAGAGACACTGTGCATTCAATGACGTTCGTGTACCACTGATGGCCTTGTAGACAGCAACCCAGAAGTAGTTTGCGGTGCTCGGTGCGGAGCTTGCCCTAGCCCGAGATGGTGGCGTTGCCGCGTGGCACTTGAGCAATTAGTTTCCGGCCCAGACAGAATCAAGCTCTTGAAACTCGTCGCGGCAGTCGCCGTGGTGGCCCACTGGTCTTGGCTACAACAATCGCGATAGTGGAAGACAGGTTTCCCTCAAGCGGATCGACATCGCTACGCCATAGGCATTCGCAATCAGCCCTGCGGCAATCCCCCCGCGCGAAGCGCGCACTACCCCATCTTCTGCATCGCGGCGAGGAACTCCGCATTCGACTTGGTCTTGTTGAGTTTGTCGATGAGCAGTTCCATCGCTTCGACCGGCGACAGCGGGTTGAGCACCTTGCGGAGCACCCAGATGCGGTTGAGGTCTTCCTTCGTGTGCAGCAGCTCTTCCTTGCGCGTGCCGCTTTTGATGATGTCGATCGCCGGGAACACCCGCTTGTCCACCAGCTTCCGATCAAGGTGGATTTCCATGTTGCCCGTGCCCTTGAACTCTTCAAAGATCACATCGTCCATGCGCGAGCCGGTGTCGACGAGCGCGGTGGCCATGATGGTGATGGACCCGCCCTCTTCGATGTTGCGGGCCGCACCGAAGAAACGCTTCGGCTTCTGCAGCGCGTTGGAGTCGAGACCACCTGACAGCACCTTGCCTGACGGCGGCGCAACGGTGTTGTAGGCGCGCGCGAGACGCGTGATCGAGTCGAGCAGAATGACGACGTCCTTCTTGTGCTCGACGAGACGCTTCGCCTTCTCGATGACCATCTCGGCCACCTGCACGTGACGCTGCGCGGGCTCGTCAAACGTCGAGGAAATGACTTCCCCACGCACCGAGCGCTGCATGTCGGTGACTTCTTCCGGCCGCTCGTCAATGAGCAGGACGATGAGATACACCTCAGGGTGATTGGTCGTGATCGACTGCGCAATGTTCTGCAGCAGCATCGTCTTACCCGTGCGCGGTGGGGCGACGATGAGACCGCGCTGGCCTTTGCCGATGGGCGTCATCAGGTCCATGACACGGGCGGAGACGTTGTCGCCACCGGTCTCCAGCTTGAGGCGCTCCTGCGGATAGAGGGGCGTGAGGTTTTCGAAGAAGAGTTTGTTGCGCGCCTGGTCGGGCGCCTCGAAGTTGACGGCCTCCACCTTGATGAGCGCGAAGTAGCGCTCGCCGTCCTTGGGTGGACGCACCTGTCCGGAGACGGTGTCGCCGGTCTGCAGGTCGAACTTGCGAATCTGTGAGGGCGAGACGTAGATGTCGTCCGGGCCCGGCAGGTAGTTGTAGTCGGGGGCGCGGAGGAAGCCGAACCCGTCGGGCAGCACCTCGAGCACACCTTCCGAGAACAGGAACCCGCTCTGTTCGGTCTGGGCCTTAAGAATCTGTAAAATCAGGTCCTGCTTGCGCATCCCCGTCGCGCCGGCGACGTTGAGATCCTTCGCGACCTGGGTGAGCTTCGGGATGCTCATGTGCTCCACACCCGATCGGCGGGCTGCAACGGCACGCCGGTCTTCACTTCGCGAAAGGTGCCGTCGGGCACGGGCGGGATGGGCGTCAGCGGCGTGGCCGCGCGAGCCACCCACTGGGCCGACCCGGCTCGACCTCCAACTGGTCCAGCAACACGCGACGCTCGGTGCCACACGTACGGCGGCAGCGGTACCGATCGACGGTGGCGTGCACGCGGCCGACCCAGGTGTGCCACGCGACCACCGCGCATCGTGTCGCCGCAGCGGTTGGCCGCAGCAGATCGGGCGCGCTGCCGTCTCCTCGGCCAGAGCCGCGGTCACCGCCGCGCAGACGCGCGGACGCGCGGACGCCAGTGGGCCCAGACGCGCTCAATCTGCTCAATCTGCTCAAAGCGCGAGGGTGCGGTCCCGTCGGACCAACGACCACAACGACGCGAGCGCCCTTATCACCACTGACCATACGCCCGCCCCAGCGCCGTACATGTGGACTCTCACTCGGGGCGGTCTCCCTCTTGTGCGACGTACCCGAAATTCGTTAAGCACCCCGATGCGCGATGCGTGTTGACACCAAATCCACGGATGTGCAAGCTTCCCCGACACAATGTGGCGAGGCCCCTCCCGACTTGTCGTCCCGGTCGCGGCCGTTGCACTCGGCATCGTCGTGGCTGCCGTACTCGGTCACCTGTCGGCGCCAGCCTCGAAAGCCGACGCATTTCTCCTACTTCAATCCGGTATGAGCTACGGCGAAGTGACACAAGTTGTCGGTTCCGCACAGAGGGGCGTCCGAATGCACTATGGTGACGTGTATGAATGGGGACTCGGCGAAGAACGGCTCAAGCGATTGGTGTTCGTTGATGGGCGCCTGAAATTCATCCTGCCCCCAACCGCCGAACTGTCGGACACCCCAGCTCTGATTTCACGACAATGAGGCCATCATGAGCAAGGTAAACAAGCTCGTAACTGTTTCAGCCAATATCGCAACTGTGCTCTTGTGCTTGGTGTTTGGGGCGCAGTTCCTCTTGGCGCGGATGGGTGGCCAACCCAATCCGCCCAGGGCCACATATCAGCCGGGTGAAACGATCTCTGTGCCGGGAATCGATTTTCAAGTGTCCCAAATGAGCATCGTTCTGGTGGTAAGAAAGGACTGCAGATTCTGCCACGCGAGTATGCCATTCTACCAGCGGCTCAGCCGCGCGGCTGGGCCCAAAGGTATCAGGACAATTGTACTGACTTCAGATGACCTCGACGTCAGCCGGAGATATTTCGAGGCGTCAAACATCCCTGTCGATGAATTTGTTCAGAAGAAGGGGGCAGACGCCAAGTTGGGCGAGACACCGATTGTGTTGATAGTTGACTCAACTGGGACCGTAAAGGGAACGTTCGTAGGGCTTCAAGACGTGCCAGCTGAGGATACCATCGTGCGTCAAATAACAGAAGGCGCTTTCGGCGGTTAAGCTACGCGGTTGATGGTCAGCCGTGCGATAGAAGGAGGTAACATGCGATCCATTGCGAGAACAACAGTGTTAGCACTCGTACGGCTTGCGTTCGTCTGTCTGATAGGGACGTGGGCTGTGATGGCAAGTCCAGAGGCGGCGCCGCTCAACTGTAATCCCACGCCTTGTGTCGATTGTGGCTCTAGAGTGTGCGATCCAGATACTTTGACTTGTGTGGATTGCGGTTTCGGTGTGGATTGTACGTGTCCAAACACGGCTCGATGATCCGCCTCCTCAGCGTCGTCGTCTCGCTCGGCCTGACCGTCGCCCTCTCCGCCCAGCAGGCGCCGGTCTTCCGCACTGGAGTCCAATTCGTCACCATCGACGTCGTCGTCACCGACGGCAACGACCAGCCAGCTCGGGACCTGACGAAGAACGACTTCGAGATCATCGACCGCGGCCGGGCGCAGACGGTCACTGACTTCCGATTCGTGGACATTCCGGCCGTCCGATCGGAACTCTCTGACCTTCGCGCCCAGTCACCCGCCTCAGACATCGCGTCGAACCTGAGCCCGTCACCGGACTCTCGCCTCTTCGTTGTGATCGTGGACACGCTGCATACCCCGGCGTCCGAAATCATTCCGACCAGGCAAGTGGTCACCGAGTTCATCCGATCGATCTCGCCGGCGGACGAGGTCGCCATCATCTACCCCAACCGCTCGGACCTTGGCACAAACTTCACGAGAGACCGGCAGCGGATGCTAAGAGCCGTGGACGACCTGCGAGAGGCGTCCGGTCTTGCGGTCGACGCGCTTGGACGAACGTCCAATGGCGTGCGCGGAAGCCGGGACGCACATCTGTATGGACGCGCGCTTGCGTTCGCGTTCACTCAAGTCGCGCAATCCCTGGCCGGATCCTCCCACCCACGGCGCGCCATCGTCTACGTCGGCGCGGGGTCGCCAGTGAATACCACCGACGGCATTGGGGCTGATCAGGTCGTGAGGGACGACATGTTCGCTGCTTACCGGACTGCGCGCGCGGCCAACGTGCCGATCTACGCGCTCGACCCAAGGGGCATGGTGCAACCGGCCGACGCCGTGCACGGCGGCATCGGCGCCATCGGTGGCCTCGGGAACGTCAGTAGCGGAAGCGTCAAGGGCGGATTGCACAATCAGAAAGAGCACCTGCACGCTGCCGCCATCAACACTGGCGGGCGCGCGTTCGTTGAGCAGTCGAACCTCGCCGGCGCGATGGAGGCCATCGTGACCGAGAACGGCAGCTTCTATCTGCTGGGGTTCTATCCGAATACAACACCGCAGACCGATCGCTTCAACGAGGTCGAGGTCAAGGTCAAACGCCCCGGCCTGAGGGTGCGCGCGCGTGCGGGGTACCACGCGGCCAGCGCGCGGATTGACGCCGCGACCCCGGCCGCTGCCCGCTTGGCCTCGGCGATGACGTCGGCGCTTGACGTCCGCGGTCTGGCTCTGCGCGCCTCAGTGTCGCCGGTACTGCCCATGCAGGACACCATGCGGACGGCGGTCACCGTTCACGTCACATATCCGTCAGACGTCGGACCCGACCTGCCGGTGGATACGCTGCGGGTGCAACTCCTGGCGCTTGATGGCGACGCGAAGGTGAAGGCTTCCGTGGAGCGTGCCTACACCATTCGCCCGTCACGACCGGGCCAGACCGAGTCCACGCTCGTCATCAACGACGTCATCAACCTGCCGTCACAGCCGCTGACGCTGCGCATCGGCGTGGCCAGCGAAGCGCTCGGCCGTGCAGGCACGTTGCAGGTGCCCGTCCATGTGCCGAAGCCCTTCGAGTCCAGGATTCAGATGGGCGGCGTCGTCATCGGAGCATCGGGTGATGCCGGTCCCGCCACGCTCGGCGCAGACTTCATCAAGGCCGTCCTGCCGTTCCAACCGACCACCGGGCGAATCTTCACGAACGACCAGACACTACGAGTCTTCGCGCCAGTCTTCTGGCGCGGGCGTGAAACCGTGGCGACGGTGACTCTGACGCTCAAAGGCGCAGGCGTCACTTTGCGCCGCGAGGAAAAGCTGACCGTCGCCCAACCCGTCGACGGTCGACGACTGACAACACTCGATACGCTGATTCCGCTCGAACAGCTCTCCGGTGCGTTCGCGCTGACGTTGGAAGCGTCGGTCAAGGACGGACAGACGGCGACGCGGACGCTGACGTTCGACGTCTCGACGGGACGGAGCGCGGGGTAGCGGGAGTTCGAAGCGCGGCTGGAATATCAGCAGGCTGGGCGTGCCTGGCAACAGGTCTGGGGGATGCGACGACGCCACGGTCTCTCCAGTCGTTAGGCGACGGGAGAGTGTGGACGCACGCCGACCGCAGGGCAATGCCGGCCCTCCGGATCCCTACCCCATCTTCTGCATCGCGGCGAAGAACTCGGCGTTCGACTTGGTCTTGTTGAGTTTGTCGATGAGCAGTTCCATCGCTTCGACCGGCGACAGCGGGTTGAGCACCTTGCGCAGCACCCAGATACGGTTGAGGTCTTCCTTCGTGTGCAGCAGCTCTTCCTTGCGCGTGCCGCTCTTGATGATGTCGATCGCGGGGAACACACGCTTGTCCACCAGCTTCCGATCGAGGTGGATTTCCATGTTGCCCGTGCCCTTGAACTCTTCAAAGATCACATCGTCCATGCGCGAGCCGGTGTCCACCAAGGCCGTGGCCATGATCGTGATCGACCCACCCTCTTCGATGTTGCGGGCCGCACCGAAGAAACGCTTCGGCTTCGCCGATAGTCCGTATTACGTGGGTCTTTCCCAGACATAACCGA
>Ga0209591_10008433_pt1 | contig 11229 bp, 9 predicted proteins | sample MAT01_FD_187207 | JGI IMG/M metagenome (GOLD analysis project Ga0209591, IMG submission 187207) | Freshwater microbial communities from Lake Fryxell liftoff mats and glacier meltwater in Antarctica - MAT-01 (SPAdes) (version 2) | ecosystem: Environmental > Aquatic > Freshwater > Ice > Liftoff...
GGACCGGCGATCACCGGAACACCGCACGCATCGGCGGTGAACTGATTCAGCAAAGCATTCCGGGCACCGCCACCGACGACGTGAACGACTTTCACCGTGACGCCGGTGAGTTCTTCCAGCCATTTGAGCACCATCCGATACTTCAGCGCCAGGCTTTCAAGAGCGCAACGGACGAACTGTCCTTCGTCTTCCGGAACGGGTTGCCCGACTCGACGGCATTCGGCGGCAATGGCTTCCGTCATGTCCGATGGACGCAGAAATGCCGGATGGTCCGGGTCAACAAGCGACCGAAACGGCGTCGCGCCAGCCGCTTTGCGAGTCAGTTCTGCATAATCCGCTTTCAGTCCTCGTTCTTCAAACGCGACCTTACAGCGCTGCACCAGCCACAGGCCCATGATGTTTTTGAGCAGCCTGTACGTGCCATCGACCCCGCCTTCGTTCGTGACATTACGCTCGAGCGCCCTATCAGACAGAATGGCGTCCCGAACTTCGACGCCCATCAGCGACCATGTGCCACTGCTGATGTAGGCCCAGTCGGGATTGCCGGTATGCGACGTCGGCACCGCCGCCACTGCTGAGCCGGTATCATGTGTGGCTGGAGCGATCACTTTCACATCTTTCAGCCCGGTGAATTCAGCGACTTCGCGGCGTAAGCTTCCAAGCTGCGTGCCCGGCATCACAATTTCGGGAAACATCTCAGTGGGGATCTCCAGCTTTCGTAGCAAATCCACCGCCCATCCCCGCGTTTTTGCATTCAACATCTGCGTCGTCGTGGCATTGGTGAATTCGACAATGCGGCTGCCGCTGAGGCACCAGTTGAAAAAGTCCGGGACCATCAGGAATTTCGCCGCCTGTTCGACAAGTTCGGGATCACGTTCGCACATAGCCAGCAACTGATACAGAGAATTGATCTGCATGAACTGCAGTCCGGTACGCGCAAAAATCTCCGCACGAGGGACACGCTGCAGAGCTTTCGCCAACATACCGTCGGTGCGGGAGTCGCGATAATTCCACGGCTGGCCAAGGATCTCGTCGTTACGATTCATCAGGACGAAATCGACGCCCCATGTGTCAACTCCGATGGATGACACAGACGCTCCGTACTGCGTACCTGCTTCGCGCAGTCCATTCTGGATTTCGCTCCACAGGCCAATCAGGTTCCAGCGAAGAGTTCCACCGAGTCTCACGGGACCGTTGCTGAAGCGGTGAATTTCATGCAGTGAAATATGCTTCCCGTCAAACCGTCCTGCCATCACCCGGCCACTCTCTGCGCCCAAATCGACAGCCAGGTACGTTTTCTCTTTCATATTCGAGTTCTCATTTTCCAGGATGTAGCGCACCGGCTTTGAAAAGGGGTCAGGAACCAATCGTGCGCAGCACCCTTCGGGCCATTTGGCTATTGGTTCCTGACCCCTTTTCCAAGCCTCAGGATTTGTTCCGACCATGGCCACCGGACTGGACCTGCAGAACCGGTTGAGCGCGTTCGCCGCTGCAGATAACGACCAGCAGGTTGCTGATGAGTTGTTCGCGTTGGGAGTCGCTCATGTGCAGTTCGGCAGTTCCCAGTCGGATCACCGCGTCTTTCACAATCTCAACCGCGCCTTCGACGATGGTTTTTCGAGCGTCAATTAAAGCCATGGCCTGTTGCCGCATGAGCATTGCCTGAGCAATTTCCGGAGCGTACGTCAGATCGTTCAGACGCACGTTAAGGACTCGGATTCCCGCTGCATGCACGGCCGTCTGAAGTTCGTCGATGAACGACTTCGTAACGACTTCGCTTTCATGTTTCAGGCAGGGTTCGGATACATCGGCGGATTCGTAAGGAAACTGTGAACTGCAGCGTTTGATGACAGCACTGGCCTGATCTTCGATGAATTTGCGATAGTTCTCGACTTCCAACGCGGCTTTGTACGAATCTTCCACTCGATAAACCACAATCGCGCTGATCTGAATCGGATTGCCGTTTCGCTCCAACACGGTCGTGACCGCTATATCGTGCGTCATGTCGCGAGTCGGAATACGATGCAGGTTTCGTCCGACCGGATGAATCCAGCAAATCCCTTGTTTCCGCAGCGTGGTCACGAACTTACCGAATCGCAGTACCACAATTTCCTCGCGCGGATTGACAATCACAAATCCAAACAGCAGTACCACGCCGAATGTTATGACCGTCACCAGAATCACCAGAAACGTCTCCAGAAATCCCTGGTTCTGTCTCACTTCATTTTCTTCAATCGTCTTCATGGCCCTCACCTTTCGTCGTTGAGAATCGTCCCGTTCTGGGTAACAGAGAACACGAACGCAGTTTCCGTGAGAGCAGATCATTAATTTTGGTGCGATTTGTCGTCTTGTCAGGCTCGATCCGGATTTATGCCGCGCGGGCGAAATTGATAGTAACCCGAACCGTCATGATTACTCGCATTCGCATTCACATTCACATTCATCGTGACCGAGACAGCAACCGTTGCAGCGAGGGTCGGGCATCCGCGCAAAGTAGGAGGGACCGTACTTCGAAGGTGAGTCTGCCAGAGTGTATGGTTCATATTCCATACGGTATCCGTCGTACGGACGGTTGAACTGGTTTGCGTAGCCGCGTGGTCGAAACGGAGCCGGCGCGCAGCGCTGGTACTTGGTGAGGGTTGCTGCGCGAGGCCGATACCATGACGTGTACTTGTCAAAAGGCATCGAAAAATGATGGAACCCGTTTCCTGCAGAACCTGGTGATCCAAGATCCGGATTCGATCGGATCTGAGCGAACCCGTTGAAGGAATCTTCCGGCATCATCGCGTCCCCGGTTCGAATCGGAGAAAATTTTTGCAGCGAATACTTGCTCGGAACCAGTGACGAATTAGAACCCGCAGGCGGCACAGTGACACCGCGATAATAGCCTGGCAAAGGAGGCTGAGCAGTACGCGGTGGCTGAGCGATACAACTTAGTTGTCCGATCAGCAGTGCCAGGACGAAAACAGGCACTGGAATGTTGCGCTTCATGATTGTCATCCTGACAAAGTGAATCCTGATGCGAAGGCAGAACGTGCAGGCAACCTCTCGCACAACTGTTTTCGGTTGGTCCCGGCTGTCTTTCCGCAGGGATTTGGGTGGAGAACATGCCAATGTTGCATCGCCGTCCGGATCGTCTCAAATTTTGGATTGTGACAGCGCCCGGCGGGTCTTTACGACTGAAGATTCTGCGTCTACCTGCAATTCCTGCCACCCCCGATAGCTAACCTGTCATCAGGGCTTTCGCGATCAGATTTGTCCTGTGACGGCATTCAGTGCAATTTTTTTGGGGGTGCAAATGGGTCCACAGTTTCAATTCGCCGAGCAAATGAGTAGACTCCCGGTGGAACGAAAACTGGGTAAACAAGGCGATTTTCAGCCCGTGGGTTCAGGTTTGAAGGTCGACCTGGACGAAGCTACGTACCTTTCCCGTTCCGTCGCCGAATATTGTCCGGCGTTTGAAAAGTTATCCGATGAATTCGCCCGCGAGTGAAATGGCTTCTGTCACTGTCAATGACGAAGTCTCAATTGATGCACGGAAGGTTCGAGACGAATTGCAGCCAACCTTTCCTGAGTGTTCTGCGCCTCCTGATCAGGGCTTGTCGTTCCGTCGGTCAAAGCGCGTGCAGAGACTCACAGGTTTCGGAATCCGTTCCATCGGATCTTACGTGCCGTCGCGCGTCGTGACGAACGAAGAACTTGAAGCACGATATGGTTTTGAGCCTGGCTGGATCGAACGCAGAACGGGAATTCTGCAGCGGCGGTTTGCCGATGAATCAGAATCCACGAGCGACCTTGCTGTTGAAGCGGCTCGGCGTGCGATGGCGGCGGCCCATGTTTCGGCGTCCGACATAGATCTGTTGATTGTCGGCACCTTTACGCCCGACTTCACATGTCCCTCAACTGCCTGTCTGGTCCAGCACAAGCTTAAGCTCGACGCCCCTGCGATGGACCTGCAGGCGGCGTGTTCCGGATTCATGTATGCACTTGCCACAGGAGCGCAGTTCATTGCCACAGGAAATGCGCGACTGGCGCTCATCATCGGTGCAGATGTCAACAGCCGAATCGTGAGGCCTGACGATCAGCGAGTCGCACCGTTGTTTGGTGACGGTGCCGGAGCGGTAATCCTTGAACCCGGCGATGCCGACCAGGGACTGGTTTGCTATCAACTGGGAGCGGACGGAGCCGGCGGCCGTCTGCTCGACCGACCCGCGGGTGGTGCGACATTGCCACTGACTCCGGAACTTGTGGCAGCGGGCGAACATTTCCTGAAAATGGACGGTCGCAATGTGTTCAAGTGGGCGATCGAAGCTGTGACGCAATCGATAGAAGTCGTGCTGGAAAACGCGGGAGTGAAAACTGAAGAGGTGAGCCTCTTTGTGCTGCATCAGGCCAACATCCGCATCATTGATCATGCGATGAAGGTGCTGAAGATTCCGCGATGCAAGGTCTACAATAATCTGGACCGTGTCGGCAACACGTCGGCCGCGTCCATCCCGCTCGTGTTGGACGAAGCGCGGCGAGAGGGTCGGATCAACCGCGGCGACCTGGTGGTGATGTACGGCTTTGGTGCTGGCCTGACGTGGGGCACGAGCTTATTTCGCTGGTAGTCCCTGCACGACCGGCGTGGCTTCTTCGTCGTAGAAGAAATTGGCCATGAGATGTTCGGAACAGAACAACAGAATCACCAGTCCCATCAGGACCGGAAAGACTTCAATCCCCAGGCGACCCATGCGCACAGCGCGTTGCAATTCCTGAGCGTCATGCACGATGGCAACGTTGCTGCCAGCCAGCATCGCATGCAGTTGATCGTCGCGAATTTTTTCCAGATTGCTTTCTTCATCACGTATATTCACAGCGAACGCGGCTTCAAACGGACTGCGTGCTTCGAATGGTTTCAGACGATAATGACCAGCGTCCGTGGCGTCTGGAAGGATTACGGATGATTCGTCGGCCAACATTGATCCGCGCGTCTGCCGCAGGCCAGGGCGACGCAGCAGGTACTGATCAAATCGCTGACTGGCAGGCACCGGTATGACAATGGATTCGCCGGCAATGTAGTTGCGTTTCGCGTTGCTGGCCCCTGTCAGATGTTGCAGGATCTTGTCGATCAGCACGAGAAATGACCAGTTATCGACGACGAAGTTATTCCACTGCATGCCGCCGTCCGTCAAATTGTCCATCGCCGAAGTGAACATCAGACAACGCCCCTGCCCGACGGTCCGTTCCATGAGTGCTGGTCGATCTCCTGGCCCCGTGAATCCCAGCAAAGTTGTCGATGACGGATCGGCATCCACAGCCCAGCAACGCTCGAATGCCGCGCGCGACAATTCGACTCGAATCGATTCATCCTGAGAAAACTCACGCGTCAGCGGGTGCTGATCCGTGATCAGTTTCAACTGCCCCGGTTCTGTATTGAAATTGACAACCAGCAGCGGCGTTCCGGGAAGCAACTCTTTTGCCGAATTTTTTATCCACGCGCCCTGCTGAATCCTGTTGGAGCCGGCTACGACAAATACGCCGCCGCCGCCGTTCGCAAAATTCCGCAGGCCTTCCCACAGTCGCTCTTCCGGACGCTGACAATTCACCAGCATCACCACATCAAAATTTGACAAAGTCTCCTGTCCGGCCTGCGCTGTCGTCACACTGGTACATTCGCAGTACTTGATTCCCTGCTGCTCCAGTTGAATGGGTTGCAAAGCGTTTCGCAGGTAAAGACTTTCCTCCAGCCGATCGGCGATCAGCAGAACTCTGGGTTTTGTGCGAACTCCGCAGGTAAACGCACGGACGTTATCTTCCGGCAGAGGATCTTCGGACGTCAGACGTACGATGCCTTCCACAAACGGCTGTGTGCCTGTCACCCGCAGCGTCATCTGAACCTGTGACGCTCCATTTTCAATCTTTACGATCTGTGGCGCGCCTGCGCGGGTTTCTACGCCGTTCTCCAGAAGTAACGTCTCCACGGTGGTCATTGTCGGACCTCCCGGCGTCGAGGACACGGTCATGGTCATCAACAGGTCTCGCCCTGCAACGCTGGTTTCTTCCGACAAAGTCAGGTGCGAGATTGCCGCATTGACAGGCTGTGGGACCGCCACGTCCACAAGATACACCTGCAGCCAGTTGGCCGCCTTGAGCGCATCTGAGAGTCCGCTCTCATCCGGCTCACGCCAGGCGGTCTTTGAAAAATCGGTCAGTACATAGATTTCGCGCGCGTGAGTATCGGAATCGCCGCCTGTCCCCAGCCGTTCCTGATCCTGCGCGCGGTCATCGATCTGAAACTGAATCGCAGCTTTCAGACGGCGATTGATGGGTTCCGGAACAGTCGTCGTTTCTAATGTGTCCAGTCGCGCTGCGGCTCCGGCAAGATCGGCCTGGAAGACAATATCATCATCGGCATTCAGGCCGGAAATCGCCGCTCGACTTCCAGCCGGAAAACGGCCGAGATGTTCGCGAATCGCTGTGCGGGCCTGTTCGAGCCGAGTCTTGTTCTCAAGGCGATAGTTCATGCTCACACTGGTATCGACCAGAAACACAGCCGCGACAGGAACGTCTTCTGTAGCGTCATTCCGCGGCGCAGAAAGTTCTGCGCGCACCCGCAGTCCCCAGGGAATTCCTACGGCGATCATCGCGGCCAGCGTCCCCAGCACAACACACCATGTTCGCAGCCTGCCACGACGTTCTTTCTGATCAAACGACGCCACGCGTTGCGTCGCAGAACGGTAGGTGAACCAGAAATACGCAGCGATACTGGCCGCTGCAGTCAGAGCCAGGATCATCCATTCCCACCACCGCAGACCGTAGCGTGCGGCTGGCAGTGACGGACGAGCAATCGCCAGGACCACGACGGCAATCAGCAACGATCGCAGGATGAGCAACAACAAGTGCCGCAACTGCATCCGCCGCGAATTCGAGACTTTGCGAGTCTTCAACAATCGCAACGCCGGAAATTCGATGCGCTTTGGCTTCGCCCGCATGATCATGTGGAGGATCACCGGCAACGCCGCCAGACCGAGGCCAAAGAGCAGGCTGGCATTGATTAACGACATGCGGCAGTTTCCCTGACAATCGGCGCCGGGTCACGTTCCATCGAGAATCGACCGTGCTCCAGAAAACATTTTACCGCCGCGATCGCCGTTTCGTCGCTCATCAGAAACGAATGGAGTTTGGGAATTCGCAGAAAGTCGGATGCCCCAGCCAGCCTGGTGCTGGCGATCGTCACCGTCCCATCATCGTCACCGGGAAGCAGCGGATTGAAACCCCGCTCGTCACCCTTGCCACCGGCGATGACGCCGAATTCGAAAGTCGGTGTCGGAAGGGACCCGATTGTGCCATTCGGATCCGTGACCAATTCCTGACCAGCCGGACCATAGACGGTTTTGAAAATCATGTTTCGCTTCAGCATATCCGCCAATTCCGCACCGCTGTTCGGCGTGCCAAGCATGACCATGCGGTGAATGCGAGGATCACCGTGATCTTTCAGATAACGACGCACGACCAGTCCGCCCATGCTGTGAACCACAAAACTGATTCTTGAAACATCGGTCAGCGATTCAATCAGAGAGTGCAGAAAGCTGGCCGCCTGCTCGATCGGCACTCGTGTACTTGGGTATTCAAACGGCACATGGACAACCCCGTACGTTGGCATTGCCTCCAGAATGGGCCGCATGGATCTCGATGTCCGACCGATGCCGTGCAGATAAATCACGGCGTGTCCTGTATCCGGCTTCAAATCGTTTGCTGTCCGAAGCCGGTCGAGTGTTTTCCGGCAGTCTTCGATCGTGCCCGATTGATAGCGCCGGTTGTTTTTGTCGAGTAACCTGAAATGTCCCGTGTAGACGTGCCGCTGAATCCTGTAACCCTGAAAGTAGCAGACGTCGCCCCAGAATTGCATTCCTCCCAGCGTCGGGGCTCCCGGTTGAGGTGCCTCAGTGTCTGTCATTTCCGCATCCTCAACTTCCTCGACGATTGAACCGGGTTCCGATTCATCGGCCTGACTTCGGCGCCGTCCGCAGATGATTCCGACGCTGAATGCAAACGCAAGTCGCGCTATGATATCACGTCTGCTCGTCATTCCGCACTCCGATCAATGAGATGCACTGCATTGGCCTCATAAAGTATATGCCGAGGTTCACAATCCTTGAAGGGAGACATTCCGCATCAATTCTGCTCAATACGCCGTGGCGTATACCTCACGGGGGCGAAAGTGACCGTGCTCGCAAGAGTGTCATTGTAGGTCACGCGGAGTATAAGGCAGCAGGGAGCTGATCGTAAGCACCCATTCATAAGTTTCTTCGTTTAACGGCGTGGGCATCGCCCCGCGCTTTCGCGATTAAACCGCGGCCCGCTGGGCACGCGGTTAAACAAGTTGTGTGCGAAAACGTGTGCATGGGTGCTTACTGATCACCAGGTCGAGTCCGATTGCCGCAATACACGTTAACGAAGTTTGGATGGACCCGGATACGTATTACATGTGCTGATTCGTAGGGGCCTAGACACCATTGTTGCAAACTTGTGATTTCAGTTGCCTTGGTCAGGATGCCACATCGTCCAAAACGAATCCACAAGTTGCGTCGAGATATATCGCCGTCGCTACCCAAGCGACAAGACAAGAGCGGCATACCCAATGACGAAAACAGAAGTCAAAATCGACAGAACCGCAGGCGCAATGATTCGACTTGTAGTCTTCGTGCAATGGATGACTGTACATATGAACGAGGCAAGCAGAGCAGCGGGAATACCGACTATCGGACCAATACCAATAAGCCATCCGCTCGTCACGATAGAGGACACGCCGCCCAATACAAGCACAATCACTACCGCACCAACGAAGCTGGCACTCGCCGCTATGCAGACAGTTTGTAGAGCCCCAAAAATTCGTGGCAGCCATACATGTCGCAACAACGTCGCATCACTTGTTCCATGGGACAACTTCATTTTGCTATGTTCTGGGACGCCCATTGGTGTTCTTCTGATAAAGCCGAACATTCCAGTCATCCCAACTCAGTTTGGGTAAACGCGGCCTCAGTAAATCGGGATATTCAAAAGTCGAGTAAGCATCGTGCGGCTTTTTAGAGTCGCCTTTCGCTCCGCGAAAGCAGCGTATTCGCAACTTTCGCGGAGCGAAAGGCGACACTTATTTTCCGCTCGATGCTAAGAATTCAGCAAGACTCCATTTGCATGGCTCCTGGTGACTACCGCGACTCACCGGGATTTCGACAAGTCGTCGGTCTCATTTGGCCACCGGTTGCAGAAGCTGACTTAAAGCGTCGTGTAAAACAGGTTCGACGGCTGCCGACACATTCGTCGCGCCTTCGCTCGTTTCATAGCCGCCTTGTTCGTACGCGATCGCGGTGCCGATGTAGCAGGGGCCGTAATCGCCGTACCCGGCCATGGCGACCTTCAGATCGGGACGCATCGCTTTTGCCGCCAGTTGGTATTCGACAAATAACTCGCCCGGCATGTGAACCAGTCGAATATCTCCCAATGACAGCATCGGGATGTCGATCTGATGATGGCTTTGTTGACGCATCAGCCATGCCAGCTTCTGTGCGGCTTGAGTCGATGCCGGACGATTCGTGGCGGACGCATGCAGGTCAGCGCGGAAGCGAGTTTCATCGAAGCGTTCTGTCATGGGCAGCGATACTTTGACTGCAGTCCATGCCACCTTCGCGGGAGTCAATTCGGTCTTTTCCGCGGCATCGAAGGCGCGCTTCATGCCGTCGGCCAGACGTGTCGCAAGCACCACGCGGTTTTCATAACTTCCGTCGTTGTACTTGCCTGCTCCAAGATTTCCACCTGCACCGTTGAAGTGCACGTGCACGGCGGACGGAACGGCTTGCTGACGTATAAAACGGGCGATGCCGGGAAAGTCGGGGCTCGGAATCCCCATCCGATAGTAGCTCTGCGGATGGACGGCATAGTAACTGAGCACCGCGATCGGAACGTCGGCATTCCAGAACGACACAATATTCACGATCGGATCAATTGTGCCGACCGGTTCGGCTCGCACCGCCGCATCGCGCGTCGCGGTGAAACGGGTCACACGCACTTTTCCATCAGCGCCCAGAATACGGCGGTTCGACGCTACATCAATGACCTCGGCCGATCCAAAGCCAACGTGAGTCACAGGCTGCAGTTTCTGCATCTCCTCTTTGACCGCCGTCGCCGTATTGTGCATCGCCTGCCGCGCGAAAGCGCCGTCGAACGGACCAAGTTGAGGGGCATTGACGTCCCGCAGTAACTGCTCTGCCGTGTAGTCAACATGTGGAGCATCGTGCTGATGCAGCGTATGCACAGCCACTCGATCAGAAGTCGTGCCGACAGCAGCAGCAATCGCTTCGCGCCATTCATCATGTGCTTCGTTCGCAATGCCAAGGAAATCGACCGCACACAACACAATCGGCGAGCCGCTGCCTGTGAGAATGATTCCGCGGCTTCGCAGAGTCAGCTCATCGACACGTTTGACGGGATCGTAGGCCATGTGAATTCCGAGCGGCGGCGTCACATCCACGTCAAAGGTCGCCAACATCACTGCGGCTGGATCCTGAGCGTGCCCGACAGCGAAACAGCCCACACCGAGATCGTTAAAAACAGCAGCAGTAACCCCGCAGGAATGCGCTGGACCGAATTGAGCCCTGCATCGGCGCAGCTGTAGAGATTCTGGTGGCAGATGATGCGGGGCAACAACAGCATGGGAGGAACTCCGGACAATGTATTAATGGACTATTTCTTCTGAAACTCCGGAAGCGGATAATGCGGCAGCGGCACTGTTTGAGCCAGTTCGGCCAGTTCCTGCAAGCGGAGCCAACCGCGGGTCAGCAGGGTTTCACGATCAGCAATATCGGCTGGATCGAACAATCGCCGATCAAAATCGCCTTCGACGGTGACCGGTTCAAAATCGGGGTGCGTGATGAACTGCGCTACCACAGGATTGCATCGCAGATGGCGTTCGGGCGCGCCGAGCAATTCGTTGGACGAAAGCTCTCCGGTGACAAAGCGGAGATACAGATCGCTCTCGCGAATCGATTCCACTTCTTCACCGCAGACGTCACAAAGATACCCCTGATCACAGCGTGCCATCGGTACTCCGAGTCCTAATCTTAATCCTAATCTTAATCCTAATCTTAATCCTAATCTCCCCTGACACAACAACGCCTGCGAGGGGCAACCTGACTCAGGCGGCAAGTCGATTATGATTAAGAGTAAGATTATGATTAAGTATGAAGAGAA
>Ga0209591_10008434_pt1 | contig 11229 bp, 10 predicted proteins | sample MAT01_FD_187207 | JGI IMG/M metagenome (GOLD analysis project Ga0209591, IMG submission 187207) | Freshwater microbial communities from Lake Fryxell liftoff mats and glacier meltwater in Antarctica - MAT-01 (SPAdes) (version 2) | ecosystem: Environmental > Aquatic > Freshwater > Ice > Liftoff...
CAAAAATATGGCGGGCAGCTTCAGGATTGCTATTAATCAACTCATTAGGAATCTCGGTATTCTCCAAATCCACATAGCTCTGAGGATGGAGTTGGGGAATGGCACTACTAAAACCCTTTGGTAAAAGTTGATAAACCTTTAGCAAATATCGCTCGCCTACATAACTTATTGGCTGCTCAAGGACATTTCTCACTTGATCATAAATAGCTTCAGAGATATGAATAGTACCCCAATTTGCCCCCAATTGTAGTCTATTAGCAATTACTACACCCGATCCACTAATTTCAGTACCACTAACCACTAACTCACCATAATGAATACCAATGGCATGATTTAAGATGTCCTTGGGCTGCATACTAGCTGCCGCTCTTGTCAGGGTTTTTTGAGAATCAAGAGCACACTGCACAGCGTCTGTTGCTGTTTTAAATGTCGCAATCACTCCGCCATCAGTTGCCTTAATTACCCGCCCTCCAAAGTAGCTACATTGTTCTGCAATAAAATTATAGTCCCGTTCTACTAGCCCCAAAGTCCAATCTCGATCACTAGCTAACCTTGATTGCAAACCTACTACCCCTGTAATCATGATTACAGATACAGTACTGACTGATTCTCGAAGCAGAATTTGATTCATAGAGTTCGCAAACATTTATCAAGGAATCAGAATGCTATACATGCAAAAGGTTATATCTATCTGGGCTAAATAATGCAAATCCTATTTAGTAATCACTAATTACGCCCAAGGCTATAACTAAACAGCATCTGCTAGACAAATCTAACATTTTTCAGACTTGCTCACTACAATAATCTTGATGTTTTCTATCGAACCCACCCAATATGCCAGGCTTTGATCTCACTGTCGGCAAAAAAGTTAGCAAAAAATCCTAGGCACTGTTCTAAATCCTCGGCGGCAACTACCACTGCCATGCCAATGCCCATATTAAAGGTATTGAACATATCGACTTCACTAACCTCACCCTGCTCTGCTAACCACTGAAAAATTGCAGGAATTTCCCAGCTTTTTGGTAAAAGTTCCATGATTTGTCCCTGTCCAAGGCACCGAGGTAAATTTTCAGGAATGCCACCGCCTGTAATATGAGCTAGTCCATGAATTTTGAGAGAGGATTTTAGAGCAGCAAGGATGGGCTTAACATATATTTCTGTGGGAGTTAAGAGGATTTCTCCCAAGGTTCCAGATACTCCATCTGCAAAATAAAGCTCATCGCTCCAATTAAACCCTTTATCAGCGACAATTTTGCGAACGAGACTAAAGCCATTACTATGCAACCCACTACTTGCTAAGCCCACGATCGCATCGCCACCTTTGACTTGACTGCCATTAAGTAAAAGCTCTTTCTCGACAATGCCCACGGCAAATCCTGCTAAATCGTACTCACCAGCACCATAAAAGCCTGGCATCTCCGCAGTTTCTCCACCTAGTAAGCCACAACCTGCCTTTTGACAGCCAAGGGAAATTCCTCTAATGACCTCAGTCAGTTGTTCGGGTTTAAGTTTACCTGTAGCAATATAATCTAGGAAAAATAATGGCTCTGCCCCAGAAGTTAAAATATCATTCACACACATTGCTACTAAGTCTATACCCACCGTTTCATGGCGATCGCAGGCTTGGGCAATTTTGAGCTTAGTCCCGACCCCATCGGTACCCGAAACTAAAACTGGCTGCCGATAACCACTGGGTAATTCAAATAATCCCCCAAATCCCCCTAGTTCTCCTAGCATCCCTGGACGACGAGTTTGAGACACAAGATCTCGAATACCCTCGACAAAGTTGCGACCAACTTGAATATCTACACCTGATTCTCGGTAATCCACTAGCTTCCTAACTCTTGAGCACGCTGTGCTGCTGCAACGACAGCTTCAATTATGCCCGATCGCACGCCCGATTTTTCTAATTGCTTGATTCCAGCGATCGTAGTTCCACCTGGACTAGTAACTTGATCTTTGAGTTGAGCAGGATGTAACCCAGTTTGTTTCAGCATTTGACTCGTTCCCAAGACAGTTTGAATCGCCAATTGCATAGCGATCGCCCGTGGTAAACCAGCAGCTACGCCCCCATCCGCTAATGCTTCTATTATTACAGCTACATAACCAGGACCAGAACCAGACAACCCAGTTACAGCATCAAGTAAAGATTCTGGCACTTCAATAACTTCACCAATGGCAGCAAAAATCTTTTCGGCAATTAGTTTATGGGCAGGTTCTACAGATTTATTTAAGGCGATCGCCGTGATCCCCGCCCCAATTTGAGCAGGAGTGTTGGGCATTGCCCTAATTACAGGTTGAGATTGGCGAATTAAAGCTAATTCTAATTGCTCAATACTAATACCCGCCATAATTGAGATCACCACTGGGGCATTGCTTGGCACTAGGCTTGATGCGAGCTTAGAAAAAATTTGAGGTTTAATCGCTAAAATATAAGCCTCAGCATTCAGGCATTCACCCAAAGAAACCCCATACTTTGCATGAAGGTACTCCCTGCGTTGAAGATGAGGTTCTGTAATCCAGATATTCGGGGAGTGATAAATATTATTGCTGATTAAGCAAGCAGCGATCGCCTCCCCCATCACGCCGCCACCAATGATTCCAATTTGAGTTGACAACTAATTCACTTAATAATTAACCAAAGCGGCTGACTGACTCAGTTGCCCAAGCAGGTGTAGAAACACGAGTTGATTTAGGCGCAGGCTGCACAGGAATTACTTCTTCATCAGTAACACTATTATGGGTGGTCAAATTGACACAGGAAGGAGCAAAGAAAAAGATACTATCGGCAACCCGTTCTTGCTTACCATCAATGGCATAGGTAGCGCCAGCCACGAAATCCACACAACGTTGAGCTTGATCTGGTTCCATCGTAGTGAGGTTAACAACTATAGACTTACGTTCACGCAAAGCTTGAATTGCTGTAGGCATTTCTTCAAATTTGCGAGGATACATAACAACTACTTCTGAACTACCACCAGTACCAGGCATATCAATGACATTATTACTATTTTCCATACTTCCTCTAAAAAATGAAGGGCGATTACGACGAGATGTGGCAGGAATTTCTTCGGTTGATGAGTTAACTTCTTCTGTGTCAAGGTCTTTTTGCTCAGTTTCCACCTTGTCATAGTCGTAAGTATATGCCTCTTCAAAGCCGATCATAGTTTTAAGTCTGTCAAATATCCCCATTGTGATGCTCCTCTATTTAGATGATTTAGTATTTAGGTAGTTCGGTAGTTATTTACTGATGTAAATTCTTAAATTAATAGTATGGCAAAGACTTTAGCTAATATCATCTAAAAATCTAGTTAATAGTAATCAAGTTTTTATTGATTACTAAAAATTTACTGATGTATTTCTATTTCATTGCCAAGAACTAATGGGGTGATAATATACACCTTACTTTAATAAAATAGTTGTATAACAAAATACAATGTGTATCATTTATTGTTAGCCAACTATAGCGTTGATTTCCGATAGGATACATCAAATTACATTATTTTAGGATTAAGAAAAAGTTAACTAATTTTTAGACTTATCCTTGATCAAATGCTAGGTCTAGAATTTAGCCGAAAACCTTACTTCCTATACGGATCATGGTTGCTCCTGCTTTAACTGCTAGGTCATAATCCTGTGACATTCCCATTGATAACTCTTTAATGTTTTGCCATCCCTGTGAGTTTAACCTGTTTTTAAGTGCAGCAACTTTCTGAAAAATGTTTAAACTTTGTTGTGGGGTAAGCCCTAGGGGTAAAATCGTCATTAAGCCCTTAATTTGGATTGCCTGACACTGAGCTAGGCTTGCTAAATTATCAATTAGTTCCTGCTCAGACCAGCCAGATTTACTGGGATCATCTGCCAGCTTAACTTGTAAGCATATTGAGATTTGGGTATTAGTCTCGATCGCTAATCGATTTAGTTGCTGTGCCAAACTTAGGCGATCTACAGAGTGTATCCAATCAAAGTTTAATAGTGCCTGACGTGCCTTATTACTTTGCAAGGTGCCGATCATGTGCCATGTAATATCGGGTAAATCTTGGAGTTCTTGTTTTTTAGCGATCGCCTCAAGTACCCTAGATTCGCCAAAATCTCTGATCCCCGCCTGATATGCCTCCCGCATTGCCTCAACCGACGCATATTTACTGACAGCAATTAGCTTAACTGTCTTTGGTAATTCTTGTTTGATCTGCAAAATGCGATCGGCTATGGTGCTATTCACGGGTTACGCTTGCCAAGATTATTTAGTCGCCAAGATTATTAAGCTCATCTTAACATTTGAGTTCTAAATATTAGGCATAATGAATCTTTCCCAAAACCCTAGAGCCTTCTGCCCCAGTAACTTTGGGTAAATTTCCAGATTCTCCATGCCAAGTTAAATAACCTAGAACGGCAAAGGCGATCGCCTCTTTAAAGTCTGCATTGATCCCAAACTGCTCAGTACTCGTAACCATAGCAGGAGCCAAAAGTGATTTCAGCCTTTTCACTAAGAACGCATTTCGACAGCCGCCTCCACACAGCAAAACCCGATCAGGAAAATCAGGTAAAAATAGTTGATAGCTCTGGGCGATCGCTCTCGCTGTAAATTCAGTTAAAGTCGCTAAAATATCGTGATTTGAAAGATGTTGGCACTGACTGAGAAGCTGATCTAAGTAACTAGGACAAAATAGCTCTCGACCCGTGGATTTAGGCGGTGGTATTAAAAAGAATTCCTGCTCTAACCAAGATTTTATTAATCTTAAATCAGGGATACCTTGGGCAGCTAGTTCACCATTGCGATCATAATCCACCCCAAATAATTTATAGCTTGTCATATCCATTAGTACATTGCCAGGGGCATTATCGAAGCCAAATACTTGATCCCCATTTTTAGAATTAAAAGTAGCGGGAAGATAGGTAAGGTTGCTGATCCCGCCAATATTCTGAACTACGGTGTGATTGCCCTGTTCTGCTAAAAATAACAGATCTAGCATGGATACCATCGGCGCGCCCTGTCCTCCTGCTTCAATGTCCGCAGTCCGAAAGTCACTGATAGTAGCGATCCCTGTCGTTTTGGAAATTACAGCACCTCTTCCTAGCTGCACACTGTAGCCCAATTGGGAGTTGAGAGGCGGGCGATGAAATACGGTTTGTCCGTGGGAGGCAATTAGATCGGGTTTAACCTTGGCTGTTTGCATAAGTTGATTAGCAACATCGGCAAAGGCAAAGGCGATCGCATCGTCAAGTTCACAGATTTGGGCGATCGCTCTTGGTTCTCCTGCACAAACTGCTAAAATTTCTGCCCTAAGTTCGGGAGCATAGGGGAAAGTTTTACCAGCAATTAACTCTAGCTTAATATTTTGGTCAAGTTTTGTGATTTCCACCAAAGCCGCATCAATCCCATCGACAGAAGTACCGCTAATTAAGCCAATTATGAGCATATTAAAGCTATTTATTCTCTATCTTCTAAGGCTGTCAAACGATGGTTAGTAGATTGGGCAAATTCACCAACAATACGAATTAACTCTACTAATTGACTCTGGGAATGGGCATAACTCTCTGCTTGCTGATTGGCAACCGCCTCAATTGCTCTAGCGTTACTATTGGCGATCGCCTCGGTCTTAGCTTGGGATATAGCTATTGCCGCTACAGTAGCATCGGTTTTAGTTTGAGATTCAGCTATTGCCGCTAGAGTAACCTCAGTTTTAGCTTGAGATTCAACTATTACCGCTAGAGTAACCTCAGTTTTAGCTTGAGATTCGACTATGAACTGAACGGTAGCCTCAGTTTTGGTTTGAGATTCAGTAATTGCCGCTACAGTAACCTCAGTTTTGGCTTGAGATTCAGCTAGTGCCGCAACAGTAACCTCGGTTTTAGCTTGAGATTCAGTTATAGACTGGATATTAGCCTCGGTTTTAGCTTGAGATTCAGCTATGAACTGGACAGTAGCCTCAAGTCGGGTTAAATTACCTTCTAGGCGGGTAAAATTCCCCTCAAACCTAGTAAGATTACCTTCTAGCTTATTAAGATTTTCTCCAAGTTTAATCTGCGACTGGACGACGCTTGCCATAATTGACTGCATTTCTTCAAAAGTCATAGTTCTGTCCAAGGTATTATGTGGCTATTATAAGGCTTCAAAATAACCCTACTTCTTTCATAAAAGATAAACTAAAAGATTGCAGGCGAGAAGTTAATCAACCCTAGAAAATGGACTCACCAGTTTACCTAACTGCTGTACCAATAGGCTTAAAAACAAGCCCACATCCGTAACTACACCTACAGACTCCACTGAGCCGCGATCGCTGAGTTTAGTCACAACCGCAGGATTAATATCCACACATACCATTTTTACCCCCGATGGAGTCATATTGCCGACCCCAATGGAGTGGAGCATGGAAGACAGCATCAAAATCATATCTGCTCCTCTGACTTGCTCACTGTAGGCTCTTTGGGCTTTGATTAAGTCCATTTCGGTGTCAGGCAAAGGTCCATCATCGCGAATCGATCCTGCCAAGGCAAAAGGAATATCTTTCTGAATACACTCGTACATGATTCCCGACTTGATAATTCCTGCTTCCACTGCCTTAGCGATACTTCCGTAACGGCGAATAATATTGATGACCTTGAGATGATGCTTATGTCCACCCCGCACACTTACGCCCCTTTGCATATCTACGCCCAAAGATGTTCCCATAATTGATTGCTCGATATCATGAACAGCGATCGCATTTCCGCCCAAAAGTGACTGCACATAACCTTCCCGAATTAAATAAGAAAGATGAGTTGCTCCGCCTGTATGCACAACTACTGGACCTGCTGTAACTACAACTTTGCCGCCGCGATCGCGCACTTGTCTGAGTTCCCAAGCTACCTGCTCAACTACTAACTCTACCCTACGTTCACTGGATACCCCTGCGCCCATGAACGAAAATTCTTTGGTAGCTTTTTCTCTAATATCGGTTTTATGGGCAGTGCGAATGCCTTCAACGCCAACTACTACCTCTTCTCCAAGTTCTAGATCTCTTAATAATTTGCATTGAACTTTAGGAATTACAGCAGAGCGATCGACAACCAAAGCTCCATCCATACGCTGTGCCTGACATTTAACCCAATGCTCGTCAACTCTAACTTCCGTTGGATAAATTGTTGTAGCGTAGAATTCTTCGGGCGCAACACCTGCTTGCACTACTTTTTCTAACTCAGCATTAGAAGCCTCTTGCTCTGGCAATACTGCCCCCATATCAATCAATTGCGTCATGATCGAAGTCATCACCATGTGGGAAGGTGCAGATACCCGAATTTTTGCTTCAGAGGTGCTTTGTTTTTGAATACCTAACTTGAAGTCGAGAATTTGAAAGCTGCCGCCACCTTCTAAAACTAAATCAAGGGCATGATTCACGATCCCTGAATCTAGTAGATGTCCTGATAACTCAATAATTCTTGATTCTAGGGAAATATGCTCATTGGCGATCGGCATTACAGGTTCTGTCACCCTTAAGGTTAGGCACTTCGCAGCCCCACCTGCCTTGAGAAATTCAGTTAAAGGGGTCTCTAAAACCGTGAAGCCCTTTTGATTTAGAATTTGCTTAAGCTCGGCACTAGCTTTATTCATGATTACCGTCGTGCCAATATTCACAGTATTACAGGCAAAATTTAGAGCATCGGGTTCACTAATAGCAATCCGTTTCTCAGCAGGTACCCGCATCTCAATAATTTGATTGGAGTAATAATCAAAAGCGGGCGGATAGTAGAGTAAGTAGCCCCCAGTTAAAGGGCAGAAGCAGGTATCTAGATGATAAAAGCGATTATCCATCAACCTTAAAGACAGCACTTCAATATCCAGCCACTTTGCCAAATAAGGATGGGAATCTAACTCAGAACGAAAGCCATAACCCGCCCATAGCCAACGTCCTTCTCGATCTAAAAGTGCATCCCCTGCCCCTTCAAAGGGTAATTCTGGAGGTAGTTCAAATACTTTAAACCCGTTTTCCTCAAACCATGCCTTAAAGTATGGTTCTTCACCTTGGCGTTCCTTGTGATAAAAGCGGCTGACGATCGCAATATCTCCCAAAATCATACCCGCATTAGCGGTGAACACTAGATCGGGGACACCCTCATGAGGTTCAATTAAATGTACTTCCGCCAAACCTTGAATAGTTTTATATAGTCCTTGCCATTGCTCCACAGCGCGATCGCGACTAGAACGATGAATATTTCCTTCCATCCAAGGGTTAATTACATAGTCAACATCGTAGTGATCGGGTGGACACATCAAGAAACTAATTGCGGCGGTCATAGAAATAAGTGAATGTGGGTTATTTGAATTTGGTTAGTGTGATGGCAAAACTATCTGCCAGTGATCTTTTAGCACTTTATCATAATGGCAGGTCACGCAAGTTTGTTGGTATCACTAAGCACAACTCAACTTATCGCCAAACTAACTTCAAGGAACTTGGAACTAATTAACCATTTCCCAAAATTGGCAATCTTTGCAGGTACCCATCGGGTTCACAGCACAACGAATTAACTCAGAATGAGCATTGTATTTACATCTAGCATCACCAATTACCCAACAGCCATTGACCAAGCTAGTTTCCGCAGGCATATTTGTAACTTGGACTTGGATCACCATGCTGCATAGACGATACTGCCCAGACTTAAGTTGGTAACGGTGCTTTCTTTCTAGGACTTTATAGGCTTTACCCTCAATTTCCAAGTAATTACCTGGTTGGGGAATCCAATCTAGAAATAATTTGCCCAAAAATTTAGTAGAAGATGAAATCAGAACTTCAGTAGGTAGAGATAACTGTTCCATTGAAAATATTTGCAATTCATTAAGAACTATTGACATTGGAGTTGAACTGACTGTTCAGGATACCCTTAACAAAATCAAGAGAAAAACAAGATAGTCAGGCAAAGTTGTATGATTTAAATAGTAACAATACTTTAATAAAACTTAAAGTGAGCTTGGTACTTAACCTTTCACACCACATACATATTTACTCAGGATATTCAATTAGGAGAATATAATGGCATTTGAACTTCCCTCTTTACCCTACGCAAAAGAAGCTCTGGAACCTTACATATCTGCTCAAACCCTAGAATTTCACTATGGCAAGCATCACGCAGGTTATGTAACCAATCTTAATAACCTGACTAAAGATACAGAGCTTTCTGAAAAGTCTTTGGAAGAAGTCGTAAAAAGCACCTATTCTGATCCTGCAAAAGTTGGCATCTTTAACAATGCTGCTCAGGTTTGGAATCACACTTTTTATTGGAACTCAATGAAGGAAAAAGGCGGCGGCGCACCTACTGGAGCACTAGCAGCTAAAATTGATGCGGATTTTGGCAGTTTTGAAAAATTCAAAGAAACCTTTAAGGCGACTGGAGTTGGTCAATTTGGTAGCGGCTGGGCTTGGCTAGTTTTAGATCATGGCACATTAAAAATTACCAAAACTCTAAATGCCGAAAACCCTGTAGTTCATGGGCAAACACCTCTACTGACGATGGATGTATGGGAACACGCCTATTACCTAGATTATCAAAATCGTCGTCCAGACTATGCTCAAACCTATTTGGATAGTTTGGTTAACTGGGATTTTGCTGCTCAAAACTTTGCGGCTGCAGTCTAAAACATCGTCCTAAAATCTAGCTCTCATTTTTAAACTCTAAGTTTAGAGAATTTTTAGGTGAGAGCTTTTTAAACAGTTTTCTGTTATTATTACAATCTACCTAAATCCCATCGTTAAAGACTAGGTAACGAGAGGCAAGTAATTTTTTTTAAGCTACAAAAGCCTCTCTTTAAGTTTTTATTTAGATGGAAGGGTATTAACTGGGCGGATGGCGGAATTGGTAGACGCACTAGACTCAAAATCTAGCGAAGAGATTCGTGAGAGTTCGACCCTCTCTCTGCCCATAATCAATATTAATTACTAACAATCTGTGCCTAGACTGCGTTTAGCTGTAATCTGTGACTATCCTGAAGAAGGCTGGCATAGCATGGATTTGTGTGCGGATATGCTGATTACATATTTGAAATTAGAGCATAGTCAGAATTTTGAGGTTATTAAAGTTTGCCCAAAATTTAAACCCAGATTACAATTGCTGCCGTGGCTGGGAAAAAAGAAAGCTGCCTTTAATTTCGATCGCCTGATTAATCGGTTTTGGGACTATCCTAACTATTTAAAAACTAGGGTTAAGGATTTTGATCTATTTCATATTGCTGATCACACCTATTCCCAAATGGCTCTGGTTTTGCCAAGCGATCGCACAGGAATTTTTTGTCACGATATAGATGCGTTTCGCTCAGTTTTAGAACCAGATCAAGAGCCTCGTCCTTGGTGGTATAGATTCATGTCTCAACGGATTCTAAAGGGATTCAAAAAAGCTAGTATTGTTTTTCACACGACATTAGAAATTAGAAAGCAGATAGAGTATTATCAAATTATTGGTTCTAATCGCTTGGTACAGGCAAGTTTAGGGATTTCCGAAGACTTTGTACCTAAGTTAGATTCATCAGATTTATTGAATTCAAACACAGGATTTCTACCTTTTTTCCTTCATGTCGGTAGCTGTATTCCTCGCAAACGTATTGATATTTTATTAGAGGTATTTGCTCAAGTTAGAAATTTATATCCTGATTTTAAGTTGGTAAAAGTTGGTGGTGAATGGACGGATTCGCAGCGATCGCAAATTCAAAACCTAAACTTAGAGAACTCCATTATCCATTTACATAATTTGGAACCTAAAGAAATAGCTGACCTCTATCGCCAAGCCACAGCCGTATTAGTAACCAGTGAAGCTGAAGGGTTCGGGCTGCCAGTAATTGAAGCTCTTGCCTGTGGAGCAGTTGTAGTTGCTAGTGATATTCCCGTCTTACAAGAAGTGGGAGGAGAGGCAGGTATTTATTGTTCTATTGCTAATTTATCTGACTGGATAGAGGCGATCGCTCTTGTAATTAAAAAGTCTGAACAGGTTCCGAATTTAAACCAGAGATTAGCGCAGGCACAAAAATATTCTTGGTCTAATCACGCTGCGATCGTGGCACAGGCTTATTTAAAAATTAAGGTAGAAAATTAACGACGATAGTCAAGGGCGGTGTCTTGGAGATTGGAACTGCGATCGCTGATGAACTCAGAATTCAAAACTTTAAAAAGAAGAGGATGGGAGTCTATACCCAACCTCAGAAAATAATCAATTAATTGACTCTATTTACTAACCAGTTAACTAGGCAGTAAGAAATGTTTTCTT
>Ga0209591_10008435_pt1 | contig 11228 bp, 8 predicted proteins | sample MAT01_FD_187207 | JGI IMG/M metagenome (GOLD analysis project Ga0209591, IMG submission 187207) | Freshwater microbial communities from Lake Fryxell liftoff mats and glacier meltwater in Antarctica - MAT-01 (SPAdes) (version 2) | ecosystem: Environmental > Aquatic > Freshwater > Ice > Liftoff...
CGACCTGTCCCGCTCGCGCGCCCCGCCCCGCTGCTCCTCGGTTGACACAGACATCAGGATCTCCGATCACGCCCTCACATGGGAACCGCTGCACTGAAGCTGTCTCAGGTGATCTTGGCAGAGAGGGGTGAGCATCGACGCCTCGTCGATGACGACGAGACCGTAGCTCTGCCTCGGCTGGTGAGGGCCCCACACCTGGTAGTTCCCCGACTCGCCGTCGTAGCGGCGCGTCTTCGAGAGATAGCTCGCCAGCGTTGTTGCTGGGCGCTCCACCTTCATCTCCAGCTGGACCCTTGCCTTCCCGGTCGGTGCGAGGAACAGCACCCCACCGTCGGCGACGCCGGGCAGTTCGACCAGCGCCCTGAGCAGGGTCGTCTTGCCGGTCCCAGCCGGCCCGATGAGGACGGACAGCGCGGAGACGTGCAGCGCGGAGAGCCCGGCGGCCTTCTCGTGCCGAGCACGCTCCTCAAGATCATCCGCGGCTTGCGTCAGGGGGTCGGGTACCTGCTGGTTGCGGGCGAGCGCCGCATCCAGCACCGAGCGCGCGTCGGTGATGACGCCCAGGCGCGGCCGTGATCGCTGCTCGGTGACCCAGTGGCGGATTGTGTCGGCGACATCCCGCATGCGGCTCAGCTTGTACGCGTGGCCCCCCGCCGCGGTCTCGACGCTCGTGATGGGCGCCCATTCGTCGGAGGCCGTCAGCGACTCGTGGTCCAGGCCGGCGAGGATCATGTCGTTGAGCATCACCTGGCGTGCCGTTTCGATCTGGTGGGCGCGGTCGAGGGCTTCCGTGATCGGGAGGACGGTGTCGCCTACGCGGGCCCGCTGCTCCAGGACCTCGGTCAGGAGCGCCTCGACGCGCCGCCGGTCGTGCACGCCCTCCAGCGTGAGGGCGTCCGGCAGCGGGGTTGTCCACCCGACGTGCTGCGGCGGGTAGAGCGCCCGGTCGACGGTGCTGAACGGGATGTGCTCGGGCCAACCGTAGGTGCACGTCACCGCGAGGTAGGGGTTCCGGAGCAGTTCCTCGATCCCGATCTCGGCCTCGCCTCCGAACAGGAGCGACCTGGGAGGCGGAGATGTCGAGCCCGGAGAGCAGCTTCAGCAGCGCGCGCCCGCTGGGATCTAGCTTTCGCCAGGTGCCGCGGACGGGCTGCGGAAAGAACTCACGCAGCGTCGGTGGCAGCGGGGTGCGCTCGTCGAAGACGCCTTCCAAGAACTCCCACACGTCGCCGCTGCCGATGTGCGTCGCGACTGCCCGGGCGGCACGGTACGGATCCGTGACGCTGATCTGCGAGAGAACGGCGGCCAGACCCGGGACAGGGCCCCGTGCCTCCCACAACCGCTCGATCTCGGCTGCGACCCAGGACCGCCCGGCTTCAGGCACGTCGACGCCAAGTTCGTGCATGCCGTCCGCCGCCGCCCGCAGCGCTCCGAGCGCCTCGATGGCGGCGTCGTCGGAAAGGTGCTCGGTGACGTAGGAGAACTCGACGTCCCGGCCCTCGGGTGCCCAAGCGAGCGCGGCGTCGACGTCCACACCCGAGTCCAGCAGGGGGATCAGTCGCTGGTACGGCAGCAGGATGCCGTCGGCCATGTCGGGACGGAGGCTGTGCTCCACGACCGTCTCCCACATCGACGACGTGAACGGCGGATCGCCGGTCTGGTTCCACATCGGGGGCAGCGTTACCCGCGTGACCCGTGCGGCGCCGACGAGAAGCCGGTCCGTCCGCTGCTCCTGCAACGGGGAGTGCTTGAGGTAAACGAACAAGAGCGAGTCCTGCGGCGCCACGGGTTCGAAGAACGCCCGCATCACGGCCTGCTGGTTGTTGCCGTCCATGATCCAGGTGGCGCCATCGAACCCGATCGCGTCGTCGACGCGGTCTTCGGCGTCAGCCCGGTACGCCGGGACACGGGACGCCGTGACCTCCTTGCCGAGGAGCCCACGGTTGAGCCAGCGGAACGGCACAGCTTCGAACGCGAACCCCGGTAGGGCGACGTCAGTGGGATGGATCTTGCCCTTCAACGCGCGGTTCCACGCGTAGGGGTGGGTCTTGCGCACCGAGTAGCCGACCGGCGACATGAAGGTCGCTCGTTCGCTCAGGCAGGGCAGGCGGTCTGCATCGAGCGTGTCGATCGCGGCCGAGGCCATACCGACCTCGTACTCGTCGTCCCGCTTGGGGCCGATGTTCTGGAGCAGGGTGCAGGACGAGTTGTTCAGGGGATCGTCGCAGAGGAACTGATCCTACGGACGATCACGCCACGGCACCCGCATGGAGAGGTGGACAACAGGGCTCATGCCGGAGACTTTCCAGGAGGGGGTTCACCGTTCAGCGGTGCGCCCAGACGGTTCATGAGATAGATCTGTGCGGGTGTCATCGGTGGTGGTCGTCTGACGCATGCATGGTCAGCCGTTGCGGTCGACGTAGCGGGGAGCGAGCTGTTCCATCTGCTCGATCACGAGCTTGATCGCAGCGGGTTGCTGGTCCGGTGGGTAGCCGTGGCGGACGAGCAGCCGCTTGATCGACGAACGGAGTTTAGCGCGGACGTCATCGCGGACGGTCCAGTCGGTGCGCACGTCGCGGCGCATGACGGCGACGAGGTCGCGGGCGATCTGGGCGAGCACGTCCTCGCCCTGAAGCAGAACGGCCGACTCGTTCTGCGAGACGGCGTCGTAGAAGGCGAGCTGGTCGTCGTCCAGCGGGGGCGTGAAGCGGGCGCCGCGGGCGGCCTCGGCCCGGATGTCGTTGGCCATCTCGATGAGTTCGGCGATCACCTGGGCGGCGGTGAGCTGCTCGTTGGCGTAGCGGTTCATGAGTTCGGCAACGCGTTCGGAGAACAGGCGTTCCCGCGCGATGTTGTTGCCGGTGGCGTGGCGGGACTCGCCGAGCACGTGCTTGCGCAGCGCCTCGATCGCCAGGTGCGGGTTCGACGCCTCCTGGGCCATGGCGAGGTAGGCCGGGTTCAGCTCGCTCAGCTCCGGATTGTCGAGCCCGGCGGCGGCATAGATGTCGAGCACCTCACCGGTGGCGGTGCTGTCGCTGATGAGGGCGGCGAGCAGCCGGCTGATGTCCTCGGGGACCGGCCTGCCCTCGGCGCGGCGCGCCTCCGCGTCGTACTTGGCCATGTAGATGCGGACCAGCTCGTAGAACTGCACCTCGGGCCGGTACGGGGTGAGCACCTCGGACGCCGAGCACAGTGCCCACGCCGTGGTCAGCTGCCGGGTGAGCCGCCGGAACCGGTCGGCCAGCGTTTCGGCCCCGTCGTCGCTGCCGTCGTCGACCTTGTTGCCCGGGGTCGTCGGGTTCCGCAAGTGGTTGGTCGTCGCCAGCGCGACCTTGTCGAACGATCCGAGCTGACCGGGCTTGAGCTGGGCCTGCCAGTTGAACCCGGCGAGCGCGGTGCGGATCTCGCCGACGAGGTGGAGGAACAGTTCCTCGGCCTCGGCGACGCTGCGGCCCATCGGCCGGGTCTCCTGGTCGCGCGGGCTGTACTCGGCCAGCGCCTTCTGCAGGTTGTCGGCGAGCGGGGCGTATCCGACGAGCAGGCCGCCGTTCTTACCGCGGAAGGTGCGGTTGACGCGTGCGAGGGTCTGCATCAGCAGGGCGCCCTTGAGAGGCCGGTCGAGGTAGAGGGTGTGCAGCGGCGGCGAGTCGTAGCCGGTCAGCATCATGTCCTTGACGATGACCAGTTCCAACTCGTCGTCAGGGTCGCGCAGCCGCTCCTTGATCGTGGCGTTCTCCGACTCCTTGCGAACGTGCTCGCGGATCAGTCCGGTGTCGGAGGCGTCGCCGGAGTAGACGACCTTGACCTTCCCGGCGGCCAGCTCGTCGGAATGCCAGTCCGGGCGCAGCGCCACGATCGCCGCGTACAGGCGGGCACAGATCTCCCGGGTGCCACACACGATCAGCGCCTTGCCGGGGCCCCCGATGAGCGGCCGCATCGTGGCGCTGCGGGTCGCCCAGTGCGCCACGAGATCCTCGGCGAGCCGGGCGAGGCGCTTCGGGTCGCCGTAGACGGCGTTGACGACGGTGGTGCTCTTCTCGATCTGCGCGCGCTCGACGTCGTCGAGGCCGGTGGTGATCTCGTCGGCGGTCCGGTCGAGGTCCTCCTGGGTCACGCCATCGGCGAGACCCACCTTGACCAGCCGCGGTTCGAACCAGACGGGCACCGTGGCGCCGTCGTCCACGGCCCGGGACAGGTCGTAGATGTCGACGTAGTCGCCGAACACCTCGCGGGTGTTGCGTTCGGCGTGCGAGATCGGGGTGCCGGTGAACGCGATCAGCGTGGCGTGCGGGAGCGCGTCCTTCAGGTGGCGGGCGTAGCCGTCGAGGTCGTCGTAGTGGCTGCGGTGGGCCTCATCGACGATCACGACGATGTTGCGCCGGTTGGACAGCAGCGGGTGGGCGAGGCCGGACTCGCGCTCGTCGCGGCTGCGGCCGAACTTCTGCAGGGTGGTGAAGTAGATGCCGCCGGTCGTGCGGTTGGCGAGCTCGTCGCGCAGCTCCGCGCGGCGGCGGATCTGCCGCGGCTGCTCCGGCAGCAGCAGGCTGGCCGCGAACCCGCTGAACAGCTGCCCGTCGAGCTCGGTGCGGTCGGTGATCACCACGACCGTGGGGTTGGCGAGCTCGGGCGCCCGCATGATCCGGTTGGTGTAGAGTTCCATCTCCATCGACTTGCCGGAGCCCTGCGTGTGCCAGACGACGCCGGCCTTGCCGTCGCTGCGGACAGCCGTGACGGTGGAGCCGACGGCCTTGGACACCGCGAAGTACTGGTGGGGTTTCGCGATCCGTTTGGCCAGCCCGCCCGCACCCTGGTCGAACGCGGCGTACCAGCGCAGGAGCTGCAGGAACCGGGTCTGGTCGAGCACTCCTTCCAGGAGCAGCTCCAGCCCGGTGACGGGCTCGTTCTCCACCCCGAGGCTGCCGGGCTCGACGACGGCGCCGCTCTCGTCGACGTTCCAGGGTGCGAAGTGGTGCAGGTCGGTGAACGGGGTGCCGTACCGCGCGGTGGCGCCGTCGCTGATCACGGTGAGCACCGCGAACCGGAACGCGGCCGGGAACTCCTGCACATAGGTCTGCAACTGCGCGTGCGCTGCAGCAATGTCGGACGACATGCTGGCGGCCTTCTTCAGCTCGATGATGCTGACCGGCATCCCGTTGCAGAAGGCGACCAGGTCGAACCGCCGGTGGGCGTCCAGGCGGCGCACCGTGACCTGGTTGGCTACCACCCAGTCGTTGTCGGCCGGGTCGGTGGCGAGCAGCCGGATCGTCGGGGTGACCTCCTGACCGGAGTCGTCGACGTAGGTGATGGCGCGGTATCCGCCGACCAGCCAGTCGTGGATGCGGTGGTTCTCCGAGATCGGGTCGTTCGACCGCGGCGCGACGATGTCGGCGTACGCCTGCTGCAGGTACACCCCGGGGACGTCGGGGTTGAGCCGGCGCAGCGCGTCGAGCAGCCGCGGTGCCAGCAGGAGGTCGTCCCAGCTCTGCCGCTCGCCGCTACCCGGTGCGATCGACGCCCCGGGCACCGGCGTCCACCCCAGCTCGCCGAGGACCTCCAGCGCGGAGGCTTCCCAGTCGGCCTCGGACATGCCGGCGTTCTTCATCGCGAACCTCCTGGTCGGTGTGGGACCGACGGTAGGCACCCGACTACGGTCGTCGCACCCTCAGGGTTGATATGCCCGCCTATCGTTCCCCCGCTCGAATCCCGGTCGGTCAGGTGCTCGCCCGGTAGTGATCGGCGAGCTGCGACAGGACGTCGTGCGCCTCGTTCCCCCAGACCGCCATCCTCTCGATCGACGCGTGGAGCTCCAGGTACCGGGCCACGTCGCGCGGTTCGGTCAGGATCGCGGTGGCGTCGGCGGTGCCGTAGCAGACGGCGCGTTCGTCGTAGATGTCCCAGCCGTGCAGAACGAGCCGGTCGGCCGCCGCGCCCCAGGGAATGACGCCGACGTGCACCGTCGGGTACCTGTCGACGACGCCGGCGATGTGGGCCGCCTGGTCGGCCATGTCGGCCCGGGAGCCGAGGCGCCATCCGAGGGCGGCGGCGCTGGTGATGATCGTGTACTCCCGGCTGCCGTCGCCGAGTCCGGTCTGCCGTTGGAGTCTCGCCCGGACGAAGGCGTCGACGCGCTCGGCGGACAGGCCACGCTCCGCGATCAGGCGCCGCATGTAGGTCTCGGTCTGCAACAGCCCGGTGATCGCGGTCGGCGCGAACGACCGGACGTGCGCCGACGCCGCCTCGATCCGGGCGAGCCGGGCCTGGAAGGTGTCCGGGCGACCCTTGCTCCGGGCCATGACGACCGGACGGTGCTCGGCGCGGATGTCACGAGCCAACTCGACGAGCCGACGGCGGGCCGCTGGATCCGAACGTTCGCCTGCGAGGTAGATGTCGGCGAGGGCAACGACGTCGTCCTCGGTCGGGACGTTGCGGCCCTGCTCGATGCGGGAGACCTTGGACTGGGAGAAACCGGCCTGAGCGCCGGCCTGCCGGGTCGACAGGCCGGCGGCGTGACGCAGGTCGAGCAGCGTCCGGGAAAGCTCGTCCTTCCCGTCACGGGGCCGGTCGCTCATCGTCTCCCTGTTCAGGCCACGCGCGGCGCGCGGTGGTACTGCGTGTGCTCGGCCCACCAGGACCTGAAGTCGACGGCCTGCTCCCAGGCCAGCTCGGCTAGCGCAGCATAAGCCTCTCCGGCGTCTGCGCCGGCCTTGACGGTGCCGAGAAGGCTTCCCCCGGCCTCGTAGCGCAGGCGCGCCACGTGCACGCCCTCGGCGACGACGAAGTCACCGACCTTGGCGAGGTGCGCGGCCGCGGTGGTGTCGTCGACTGCCAGGACACGAATCTCCATCCCGGCAGCCTGGTTGTAGGTGTAGCCCCACTCGAAGGCGTAGCGGAGGTACGGGGTGAGCGGCTCGCGCACGACGTGCAGGTTGCGCCGGATCCGACCGGCAGTGACCTCGTCCCGCAGCTTCGCGAACCACTCGTCGCGTGCCGGCGACGAGGGTGCGGGCTCGCCGGCGAGGTAGCGCCGGACATCGTCGCCGTCGGCGCCCGACCCGTAGCTGTCCAGGGTCTGTATCCGCAGCAGGTCGGTGCGATGGTGTTCGGCGATCCAGCCGGCGAGGTCGGGCACGTCGAGGTCGGCGAGCTCGGGCAACAGGGTGTCGGGAACCTCGACCGTGACGTCGACGAGCTGGTCGCCACCCGGGCGGTAGCCCGTCACCTCGATCCAGCCCTGCCTGCCGCGCTCGATCTTGGGGCACTCATCGTTGATCGGGCACAGGCCGCGGTAGCGCAACTGCTGGGTCATCGGGCTTCCTCTCGGGGTGACGGCGGTGGGATGAGTGTCCCTGGTCGGCCCGGGTGAGGCAATCCTCAAGTGCATCTTGTTGATGCAGTCGGTAAATGCGACGATGTGACACTCACGCCCATGGAGGAGGTTGAGGTGCTACAGGTGTCCTGCATGCCCATCACCGACGCGATCAGCTCCACCACGGTGTCCGGGCTGCGTCCCCCGGCGTCCAGCAGGACAGCGAGTTCGCGGAGTCACCAGCTGCGGGAGCCGGCGTGAACGACCTGGCGCAGGAGCTGGCCTGGCAGCCGGAGATCACCCAGCGGCTGCTCGACGTGCACGTGGCAGACGCGCGTGGTCGGTGCCGAGGGTGCACGACCCCGGGCACCGGGGTTCCGGGCGCGGCCTGGCCGTGCGCACTGCACTTCTACGCCGACGCGGCGGCACGGATCGCGCGCTGGCACGGCATCGGACCGCAGGGCAACCGGTGAGCGCGACGTCGATGACCACGGGTTGAGTTGTGGGCATCAGCGCCCCGCGCCGTTCCTGTGCAGAACCCCGAGATCGGCCAGCGGCGCACCGTCGATCGTGATGGTGACCCTGACGAGTTACGGCACGTCGTCGCGCGGAGCGAACTCGGCCTCGATGTCGGTGATGCTGGGCAGGCTTGACGCGAGCGACGACCAGATCGACGACGCCTTCATGCTCCACGCTGACACCCGGTCATGGACGGGGGTCCGGCTGCTGCGACACCTGACGGGCCGACTCGATCCGGAATCGAGACACCTGCCGCTGAACCTGCATACGCTGCACGCACTCGTCGCGTCCCGGCCGTCGTTGCTGCGCGGGCGACCTTCCGTGCAGCAGACACTGGGTGTCGTCCTCGATCGGCTGGGCTCGGTCGACGATCTACCCCGGGCGGTGCGCGATCAGGTCGCCGGGCTGCACTACGCGCTGCGCCTTGCTGACCGCTAGAAGGGACCCTCCGTGCCTGACGATGCCGCGGCTCTCGCCGCCTTCGGCTACGAGCTCGGCCTGCTCAAACGTATTCGCCGCACCGGCTGGTGGCACGCCGGGGTGCGGGATCCCGAGTCGGTCGCCGAGCACACCATGCGGGTCGCACAGCTGGCCGCGTTGATCGCCGCCGAGGAAGGCGCCGATCCGGCCCGAGCGTCGTTCCTCGCGCTGTGGCACGACACCCAGGAGACCCGCACCAGCGACCTCCCCCACACATTGCACGTCTACGCCGCCAAGCCGGACCCGCGCCGCGTCACCGCCGACCAGACCGAGCAGCTCCCCACTCGGTCACGGGAGGTCGTCCGCGCCGCCGTCGACGAGTACGAGGCTCGTGAGAGCGCCGAGGCGCGGTGCGCCAAGGACGCCGACAAGCTCGAAATGCTCCTGCAGGCGGTGGAGTATCGCGACATCGGCGTTCAGCGGGTCGACGGCTGGATCGACTCGGCGCGCAAGGGCCTGATGACCGAGACCGCCCGACGGATCGCGGAAGTGGCCCAGCACCTGTCCCCACTCACCTGGCGCGAGCGCTGATCCGAATCCACGACGGTCCGGTACGGCAGGACCGGGCGGCGTCGATGGCCGCCCTGACCGGCTACAACACGTCGTCGCGCGGGCTGAGTTCGGCTTCGATGTCGGCGATGCTGGGCAGGCTCGACGCGAGCTCCTCGGGCAGGTCGGTGATGATCTCGGTGGCCCACTGGGCGACCCCGATCGGCGCCGAGAAGTTGCGCAGCGCGTACTCGGCGATGACGTTGTTCTTCGTCTTGCAGAGCAGCAGTCCGATGGTCGGCTTGTCACCGGGGTGGGCGAGGAAGTCGTCGACGGCGGCCATGTAGAGGCCGAGCTGGCCCAGGTGGGACGGGTCGAACGCCACGGCCTTGAGCTCGATCACGACGTAGCAGCGCAGCTCGGTGTGGAAGAAGAGAAGGTCGCAGTAGAACTCCTTGTCTCCCAGCTCCAGACGGACCTGGTTCCCCACGAACGCGAAGCCCCGCCCGAGCTCCAGGAGGAAGTCGCGGACGTGCTCGACGAGACCCTGCTCCAGGTCCCGTTCGAGCCGAGTCCGGGTGCTGGAGAGGAAGTCGAACAGGTACGGGTCGCGGGTAGCCTGCTGGGCGAGGTCGGAGTCGGGTTCCGGCAGGGTCTGTCGGAAGTTGCTGATGGCCTTCCCGGCTCGCTCGTGGAAGCGTCGCTCGATGTGCAGCGCGAGGACATCACGGCTCCAGCCCTGGTCGAGCGCGGCTGCCGCGTACCAAAGCCGCAGGTCAGGGCTGTTGAGCTTGTCCAGGAGCTGCTGGTTGTGACGCCAGGGCAGTTGTGCAGCGCTGCGCTGCACAACCTCCCAGTCGGGCCACGCCGCCGCGAACGCCCGCATGTACTTGAGGTTGCGCGGCGAGTAGCCGTGGGCGTCGGGGAAGCGCTCCCGCAGATCGGCCGAGAGCCGGTCGATCACCTTCGTGCCGTAGCCCTCCTCGTGCTGGCGCGCGAGGATCGCCCGGCCGATCGCCCAGTACGCGGCCAGCAGTTCGGTGTTCGCGGCCGCGACGGCACGCCGGTGGCCGAGCGACACGTGCTCGGTGACCGACGCCAGCAGCTCCGGGTACCAGCCGGGGAGGCCCGTCGCCGGTGGCGTTCCGCGGAACGCCACCGCGGGATCCGGGCGCTCCACCACACCGCCACCTCCACCTGTTCCCCGTCTACCTCAGCGCAGTCGCCCGGACACGGATAGGGACAGAGATTATCGCGGGAGGCTCGCCAGGCCCGCGTCCCCACGCGGCCGCCGCTCGACCGACCGCACGATGATCACGCCGCCCCCGCCGGGCTACGACTCCGGTGGGGGCGGTGCTGTCCGTGGTGGTCGCTGCGCCTGTTCGGCGTGCCAGTGCAGGGCGCACGGCCATGTCCCGGACGGCGTTCCGTAGCCGGGTGCGGTGCGACCCCTGCACCGCCCGTGGTGGTCGGGGACGTGCAGCTCCAGCAGCCGCGCCAGGGTGTCGGGCCGACGGCGGAGGAAGGTGACCAACTCGTTCACCGTCCCGTCGGAGTCGGAGGTCCAGCTCGGAGCGCCGGGTCAGCGTGGCGCGGTGCCGATCTCGATGACGTGTGCGGCAGTGGGCGGTGGCATGGCGGACGCGGGTGAACACGCCGTAGATCACATCGGTTGTGCAGTGCTGCGCCCACGGCATCCGGACCGCAGATCGGCCGCAGACGGGCCGCACGTCCCACTGCGGTCGCCGTAGGGTCGGACCCGTGCCCAGTCGACGCGATGCGCTCGTCCGCGCCCGATGTGCGGCCGGCCTGTCCCAGGAGGAGCTGGCGTGCACGGCCGGGGTCGACCGGGCGACGGTCCAGCGGTGGGAGCGCGGCGTCACGGCGCCACAGCCGCAGCACCGGCGCGAGTTGGCCGATGCGCTCCGCATCACGATCGGCGAGGTCGACGAGCTGCTCGGCGTCACCACCGGGACCATCACGCCGTCGCCGCCGATCCCCGCAGGCACGGACGAGATCGACGCCCTGGAACTCGTCCGCCGCGCCACGGCCAGCGACGTCACGACCCCGACACTCGACCTGCTCGACGGTGCGGTCGATGACCTCGCGTCGAGCTACGCCACCACGGCACCGGCCGTCCTGCTCGACCGCGTCCGGGCCCATCTGGCCTACGTCGGCGCCCTGCTCGACGGGCGGGCCACGCTGTCGCGGCGCCGCCGTGTCGTGGTGTCGGGAGCGTGGCTGTCGCTGCTGGCCGGGACGCTGCACGTCGATCTGGAGCAGCAGGCCCCGGCCGTCGCGCGGTTGCGGGCCGCTGACCACCTCGCCCGGGAGGCCGGACACGACGCGATCCGCGCGTGGGTGCTGGAGACCCGGGCATGGCAGGTGCTCACCCTCGGCGAGTTCGGGGAAGCGGTGCAGCTGTCACAGGCCG
>Ga0209591_10008444_pt1 | contig 11220 bp, 8 predicted proteins | sample MAT01_FD_187207 | JGI IMG/M metagenome (GOLD analysis project Ga0209591, IMG submission 187207) | Freshwater microbial communities from Lake Fryxell liftoff mats and glacier meltwater in Antarctica - MAT-01 (SPAdes) (version 2) | ecosystem: Environmental > Aquatic > Freshwater > Ice > Liftoff...
TACTGTCGTTGCAACTTTGTGTTGATTTGTTTCGAGCTTTTAAGCTTAAGAACGAGTGACAGTAGGCGATCGCACATCTTATGGTGTCTCCAAATCTGGTAGGCTTACCAGTATTGGGTTTCTTAAATTGGGTTTCTTAATAAAAAGCTGAAAGAATTGAAACGTATAGGAGGAGCGTAGTCAATGGGACTACCCTGGTATCGCGTACACACAGTGGTCTTGAATGACCCAGGTCGGCTGATTTCCGTTCACCTGATGCACACTGCATTGGTGGCGGGTTGGGCTGGCTCGATGGCATTGTATGAGTTGGCAATTTTTGACCCCAGCGATGCAGTTCTCAATCCCATGTGGCGGCAAGGCATGTTCGTCTTGCCCTTCATGTCACGTTTGGGCGTATCGAGTTCATGGGCAGGCTGGAGCGTGACTGGGGAAACGGGCATTGATCCGGGTTTCTGGTCATTTGAAGGCGTTGCAGCGGCTCACATCGTTTTATCTGGTCTACTTTTCCTGGCTGCCGTTTGGCACTGGGTTTACTGGGATTTAGAGCTATTTAGAGATCCTCGCACAGGCGAACCCGCTCTAGATTTGCCCAAAATGTTTGGAATTCACTTGTTTCTATCGGGTCTGCTCTGCTTCGGCTTTGGAGCATTCCACCTCACGGGGCTGTTTGGTCCTGGTATGTGGGTTTCTGACGCCTATGGTCTAACGGGCAGTGTTCAGCCTGTTTCGCCCGCTTGGGGTCCGGAGGGCTTTGATCCCTATAATCCTGGAGGCATTGTGGCTCACCACATTGCTGCCGGGATTGTCGGCATTATCGCTGGATTATTCCACCTCACGGTTCGTCCTCCTGAGCGGCTCTATCGCGCGCTCCGGATGGGCAACATCGAAACGGTTCTGTCTAGCAGTATTGCAGCAGTGTTCTTTGCAGCTTTTGTGGTTGCAGGAACCATGTGGTACGGCAGCGCAGCCACTCCCATTGAGCTATTTGGTCCAACTCGTTATCAGTGGGACAGCAGCTACTTCCAGCAAGAAATCCAGCGGCGGGTTCAGGCTAACGTGGCTGAAGGCGCTAGCTTGGAAGATGCTTGGTCTGAGATTCCTGAAAAGCTGGCTTTCTTTGACTATATTGGCAACAACCCGGCAAAAGGCGGTTTGTTCCGTACCGGTCAAATGGACAAGGGCGACGGAATTGCTAAGGGCTGGATCGGTCATCCTGTATTCAAAGATTCTGAAGGACGTGAGCTATTCGTTCGTCGGATGCCTAACTTCTTTGAGAACTTCCCCATTATCTTGACCGACAAAGATGGGATTGTCCGAGCTGACATTCCTTTCCGTCGGGCTGAGTCGAAGTATAGCTTTGAGCAAGTGGGTGTAACAGCCTCTTTCTATGGCGGTGCTTTGAATGGTCAGGTCATCACAGACCCCACAGCGGTTAAGCGTTATGCGCGTAAGCTGCAACTGGGTGAGCCGTTTGAGTTTGACCAAGAAACCCTTAATTCCGATGGGGTGCTTCGCACTAGCCCACGCGGCTGGTTTACGTATGGGCACGCTGTCTTTGCGTTGCTGTTCTTCTTTGGACATATCTGGCACGGTTCACGCACCTTGTTTAGAGATGTGTTTGCCGGGATTGACCCTGACCTTTCTGAAGAGCAGGTGGAGTGGGGTTTCTATCAGAAGTTGGGGGATAAATCTTCTCGAAGAAAAGAACCTGTTTAGAGTTGTGGAAGGGCGATCGCGGGAGTTTATCTCTCAAAAATCGCCCTTCTTATAGCGAGTGATTAATGACTGTAGATTGGCTCGACTGTGTAGGGAGATTTGCTCATGGAAAGCGTTGCTTACATTTTGGTTTTGGCTCTTGCACTTGGGGTTCTGTTTTTTGCGATCGCTTTTCGTGAACCCCCTCGGATTAAAAAGGATTAGAACTCTTGTTCTCTTAATTCTTTTGAATTATCTTGAATTTAAGTATTTTTAGAAACCTGAGTCATTCCTGCTATTTATTAGATAGGAGTACTCAGGTTTTTTCTATTTACGAGGCGTGATGCGTAAAGTCCCTGCGTTTCAACCGGGGGATATAAGCGAATAGCTGAATTTATTCAGCCGTGAACCTCCGAATCAATTCCCTGAGAACGTCATTTAAGCTGCGTTCCTTCTTTTCGCAATACCTCAAGAGCAGTTCATACTCTTCGTCAGAGCATCTCAGAGTTAGCTTTTTCATGTCGTCATACAGCCGTCAATGTGCTATCATATTAACGTGAAAACCTTGAAGTTCAAGCTCTACAGTCACAAGCGGAATAGATATCTGATATCTCAAGCGGTCAATTAACGCCGCTGGAGTGATTTATAACCACTGTATTGCCTTGCACAAACGATATTATCGGATGTGGGGCAAGCACTGAACTGCACCAAACTTCAAGCCCATATTGCCAAGCTGCGGAAACGTTGCTCATTCTGGCAGTTGGTTGGTTCTCAAGCTGTGCAGGATATCTGTCAGCGGATTGAAAAGGCGTATCAACTGTTTTTCAAACATCACAAAAAAGGAGTCAGACCCCCTAACTTTAAGAAGGTCAAAAAGTATAAGTCCTTTACGCTAAAACAAGCGGGCTACAAGCTTTTAGGCGGCAATAGAATCAAGATTGGCAGCAGGGTCTATCAATATTGGAACTCTAGAGAGATTGCAGGAACCATCAAAACTCTGACCATTAAACGGACTCCACTAGGCGAGCTATTCATGCTAGTTGTGGTGAATGAGGTGAATGAGCAAGCAAGTTCGAGACGGGTAAAATCGCTGGGTTTGACTTTGGTTTGAAAACGTTCCTCACTGGCTCCGATGGTTCCAAAATTGAATCACCCCAATTCTTCAAGCAGTCACTCAACGCCATTAAGAGAGCCAGTCGGCAACACTCGAAAAAGGTGAAGGGGTCAGCCCATCGGGAACGAGCGAGAAGGAATTTAGTTCGCAGGCATGAGGACATTGCTAATCGTCGTTCTGACTGGTTCTGGAAACTTGCTCATGACCTGACAGACAAGTTTGATGTTCTCTGTTTTGAGACGTTGAACCTGAAAGGGATGAAGCGTCTTTGGGGGCGCAAGGTTTCTGATTTGGCATTGGGAGAGTTTCTAGAAATTCTCGGCTGGGTTGCCAAAAAGAAGGGCAAGCAGGTTGTTTATATCGATCGCTGGTATCCATCTAGCAAGACCTGCTTTCATTGCGGTCATGTTCTTAAAGAGTTGGATTTGTCGGTGAGGGAATGGCGTTGCTCGTCTTGTCATGCCGTCAATGGACGAGATGAGAATGCCGCCCAAAATATTAAAGCAGTTGGGGCGTCAACTGCTGGGTTAGGTGATGTCAGACAGGCTGTGCCTGCAATTGCTGTTTGACCCCAGAATCCTTCGGGCTTCAGCCGGGGGAGTACGTCAAAATTGCAGTATGATTGCAAAGTAAATTGAGATATTGATTCTCAAACGGTTTTTTAGCCTGATTCTTCCCGGAGGGCGCTACTGATGCGATGTCCATTCTGCCAATATCCAGACAACCGAGTTTTGGAATCTCGCTCAGCAGAATCCGGGCATAGCGTTCGTCGTCGTCGAGAATGCCTGAAATGCGATCGCCGATTTACTACCTATGAGCGGATTGAATTTGTTCCTGTAGTGGTGATCAAGCGCAGTGGCGATCGCGATTCCTTCGATCGATCCAAGCTTTTACGAGGAATGGTTCGTGCCTGCGAAAAAACGGGTGTACAGCACGCCCAGCTCGAAAATTTAGTAGACGAAATTGAAGCAGAACTTCAACAGCAATCGATCCGAGAAGTCCCCAGCAGCAAAATCGGAGAACTGGTCTTAAAGCACTTGCAAACTCTCAATGAAGTGGCATACATTCGTTTCGCTTCTGTTTATCAACAGTTCACAGGCTTTAGCGATTTTGTTGATATTCTCAGCCGATTGCGATCGTCTGACTCACCTCAGACCGAAGAGCCTGTTGAGCCATCTGCCCCTCACGCCGACTCTTCTATCGAAGCAGAAAATTGGCAACCTGATGCCGCTCCTTCTATGACCCATTAACATTTAAGATCCTTCAAAATCTTCTGCTCAACATCGTTCCTACGAAAAAACGATTCTCAGCGAAAGTGAGATATCATTGATCACTTGGGGTCTAACAGTATTACAATTTAGCTCCCAGCGAAGTAAATTCGTTGAGCGGCTGAACAACATTTGTCTTTTTTAGGCGAATGAGCATGTCCACAGCATACGTATTGTAAACAGACCACTACTAAAACGGAGAAAACCACCAGGAAATTTATCGCATGCCCACAGATATCGGCTTTACACTCGAAGATTTTGCCGCTCTTCTCGACAAATATGACTACCATTTCAGCCCTGGCGACGTTGTCGCTGGTACTGTCTTTAGTCTCGAACCCAGAGGTGCACTGATTGATATTGGTGCCAAGACGGCAGCGTACATCCCCATTCAGGAGATGTCGATTAACCGGATTGACAACCCAGAGGAAGTATTACAGTCTAACGAAACCCGCGAGTTCTTCATCTTGACCGATGAGAACGAAGATGGGCAGTTAACCCTCTCTATCCGCCGCATTGAATATATGCGGGCTTGGGAACGGGTGCGTCAGCTTCAGAATGAAGATGCCACAGTTCGCTCTAGTGTATTCGCTACAAACAGGGGCGGTGCGTTGGTTCGGATTGAAGGACTCCGGGGTTTCATCCCTGGCTCTCACATCAGCAGCCGTAGACCTAAAGAAGATTTGGTGGGTGAAGAATTGCCCCTGAAGTTTTTGGAAGTAGACGAAGATCGTAACCGTCTGGTTCTAAGCCATCGTCGGGCACTGGTTGAGCGGAAGATGAACCGTTTGGAAGTGGGCGAAGTGGTGATTGGAACTGTCCGGGGTCTGAAGCCCTACGGTGCCTTCATCGATATTGGCGGTGTCAGTGGTTTGCTGCACATCTCCGAGATTTCCCACGACCACATCGATACGCCTCATAGCGTCTTCAATGTGAACGATGAAGTTAAGGTAATGATCATTGACCTAGATGCAGAACGGGGTCGGATCTCTCTCTCTACGAAGCAGCTAGAGCCAGAACCGGGTGATATGGTCAAAAATCCGCAGATTGTTTACGACATGGCGGAAGAGATGGCTGCAAAATATCGTGAAAAGATGTTGCAACAGTCTCAGCCTCAGGCTGCGGTTGAAGAAGCCGAAGCGGATGCAGAAGTCGAAGCAGAGGCAGAGGTTGAAGCAATTGCAGAGGTTGAAGCAATTGCAGAGGTTGAAGCAATTGCAGAGGTTGAAGCAATTGAAGAGATTGAAGCGATCGCAGAGATTGAAGCGATCGCAGAGATTGAAGCGATCGCAGAGATTGAAGAAGCTGAAGCTTTTGAAGAAGATTTACCTTCGGCAGTCGAAGAGTAAACTTGTTGTTGATTTAGAGATGAATGTTAGGAGGGAATCATCCCTCCTTTTTATTAGAGTTTTATTTATTTATTAGAGTTTTAGGAAGGTCGCAATGGTTTCGATTCGTTGTCAGGGTGTGACGTTCCAAAATATTCAAGCTGTGCTGTTTGATAAAGACGGGACGTTGGCAAATTCGGAGGCATTTTTGCGGAGCTTGGCACAAAAGCGATCGCGCCTGATTGACGCCCAATTTCCTGGCGTTCAGGAGCCGTTGTTGATGGCGTTTGGAGTAGAGGGCGATCGCCTTAATCCAGCCGGGCTAATGGCGATCGGCACTCGTCAAGAAAACGAAATTGCTGCCGCTGCCTATGTCACCGAAACCGGACGAGATTGGATAGAATCTCTCGAAACAGTGCGATCGGCTTTTATAGAAGCCGACCAATACATGAAGCGTAAGGCAGACCATACCCCTTTACTTCCCGGAGTCCTGCCTCTCTTACAAGCCCTGACCACAGCCGGACTTCGCCTGGGCATCCTCTCTTCTGACAGCACCAACAACGTTAAAGACTTTGTTGAGAAATACCAACTTGAAGCCTATTTTCAGCTTCAAATAGGTGCTGGAAATCTTAGTAAACCCGATCCTCTCTTGCTTCAGCAAGCCTGTAATGCCTTAAAAGTTTCTCCTAGTCAAACCCTCGTCATTGGAGACTCTCAAGCCGATATCCAACTGGCTCGGGCGGGTGCAGCAGGCTGTATTGGCGTGACGGGCGGTTGGAGCAGTGCCTTTCATCTGCCAGCCGATACCCTGATCCATCAGCTTGAGGAAATTGAAATCCTTTCAGAATAAATCTATATCAAGGCTTTATATTATTACAGCAATGAATTCTCGTAGAAATTACTGAGAAAATCTTTAAATAAGTGGACTATAAAAACGTCAAGATTTTGATCGATTAGTAGCTTCCACAAGACTGGCAGAAGCACTAATCTTGTGAGAGAGGAGTATTAGGATGAAAAAACTGCTAATATAATTTCCACCCTGCTGCCAATGATTTGAGTTCTAAACGAACACCTATTCGTTTAAAATTTCGTCTTTTGTCTGTTCTAAAGCAGTAAATTCTAAGTAAAGCTACTTGCTTTCAAAAAGATTTACGTTTAAGTTTTACAACAGGAGTTTGATTAGCGAGTGGTTTAGTCGCTTTTCTCATTCGCTCCTTTAGCAGGGCTGGTTCGTCATCTTCCATTTTTTACAAACAGAATTACACGCTCGGTTTGCCTATCCGGCAATCAGCAAAGTGGTAGATGCAATTTAGGCTCACTTTGCTGAATCCGAAATGTGCTAGTCTCCTGTTCTACTTCTGAACAATTGCTTAACTTCGATAAAGGGAGGTCTTTCCTTGTCCCGTCGCTATTTTTTTACTTCTGAATCTGTAACTGAAGGTCATCCAGATAAAATCTGTGACCAAATCTCCGATACGATTCTTGATGCACTTTTGGCTCAAGATCCTTCTAGCCGAGTAGCGGCTGAAGTTGTGGTCAATACGGGTATGGTGCTCGTCACTGGCGAGATTACCTCAAAGGCACAAGTCAATTATGTTGATTTAGTTCGCGGAAAAATTGCTGAAATTGGTTACACCGATGCAGTCAATGGATTTAGCGCTAATAGTTGTGCCGTGTTACTTGCCCTAGATGCACAGTCTCCTGATATTGCTCAAGGGGTAGACCAAGCCCAAGAGCATCGGGAACTTTCTAGTGATGAACAGCTTGATGCAGTGGGTGCTGGCGATCAAGGTTTGATGTTTGGGTTTGCTTGCAATGAAACCCCTGAGCTAATGCCCTTGCCCATCTGCTTGGCACACCGGATTGCTCGTAAGCTGGCAGCCGTTCGTAAAACAGGGCAGTTGCCCTACTTGCGTCCTGACGGTAAAACGCAGGTGACAGTGGCTTACGAAGACGGCAGACCTGTGGGTATCGATACGATTTTGGTTTCGACTCAGCACACTCCTACTATTGACAATATTTCGGAGTGTTCGGCAGTTCAAGCCAGAATTAAAGAGGATCTCTGGGCGCTGGTCGTTCTGCCGGTTTTTGAGGGTATTGCCATCAAGCCAGACGTCACCACACGTTTTCTGGTGAACCCCACAGGTAAGTTTGTCGTGGGTGGACCTCAGGGCGATTCGGGTTTGACGGGTCGCAAAATTATTGTCGATACCTATGGTGGCTATTCTCGACATGGCGGCGGTGCATTTTCGGGGAAAGATCCGACGAAGGTCGATCGCAGTGCAGCTTATGCGGCGCGGTATGTGGCAAAAAATATTGTAGCGGCGGGCTTGGCTGAAAAGTGCGAAGTTCAATTAAGCTATGCCATTGGCGTGGCTCGTCCGGTCAGTATTTTAGTGGAAACCTTCGGTACAGGCAAGGTGGATGACGATCGCCTCTTCGACCTAGTTAAAGACCATTTTGAATTGCGTCCTGCGGGCATTATTGAAACCTTTGGGTTAACCACAATTCCTGCTGAGCGGGGCGGTCGCTTCTATCAAGATGTGGCTTCTTACGGTCACATGGGACGGGATGATTTGGACTTACCTTGGGAGAAAACTGATAAGGCGGTTTTGCTGAAAGAGGCTGTTAGCCTCTTAGGTGCCGCAGTGTAGTGAAATTAGTCTGATACCCTTGCGAAGGCAACCCAATGGGTTGCCTTCGCTTTTTTGAGGTGTTGAAACCTCTTTACCCAGTGTTAGAAGCAGGGACTAGAAGGCAAGGCGGAAGTTGCGGCTGCCAGTAGTTCCTTCTTGAATAACGAGGGCTAGATTTTGAGAACCGGATGAGTTCCATTGCCGATTAAACATGTGAACTTGCCCATGTAAGACTTCTCCAGGTTCGGCGACTCCGTCTTCTGTATTGATAAATTGAACGCGGGAGCGGATGATGTTGCCATTGGCATCTTCAACTTCGGCAAAGAGAGGAACAAAGCCGAAGGTGCGATCACTATGATTCTCGACGATCAAGTTTGCGGCTACTGTTCCATCCGGCGAAACTCTGGCACCATCAAGCTGAATGGAGACGTCGTTTAAGGTTTGTTGCGACAAGGTTTGTAAGGCAACGGCAGGGGGAGATGAAGGCACTGAAGCCACGAGACGGGCGGGCACAGGAGAGGCGATCGCGGCAGTTTGTCTAACCCCAGTCGTCGGACGAGTGGGGCTAGCAGCCGTGATCTGGGCTGGAGCGCTGCGAGCCGAAGCTACGATGCGCTGGCTTCGCTCTGAAAGCGCTACTGTGCGGAGTGCGGCTGGTCTAGATGCGGCTGGTCTGGAAGCGATCGCGCTAGAGGCGACTGTTCTGGAGGCAGCAGCCCTGGAGGCAGCAACACTTCTCTCAGGCGGTGCAGCTTGAGGAAGTTGAGGAATGGGACGCGCTGCCGCAGATGGCTCGGTTAGCGATTCACCGACCAGCGGTTGAAATGGATTTGCTGGGGTTTTTATGGAAGGAGCAACGGGAGGACTCAGGGCAGCTATGCGCAAATCTAGAGTTTCAAGGCGAGCGGTGTATTCTTGCGATCGCGCCGTGACTTGACTTTGGGCAAAGGTCGAGGGTCGAATGGCTTGCAGGGTTGCTAGTGTCTTAGCCCATTGCAGCCTTGCTGCTTCATAGTCTTGAGTTAGCCTGGCGATCGTCGTTAGCTCATTCGCCTTCTGAGCCTCTGCCTTAGCGCGGCTGAGTAGTTCGGTGGCTTTAGCTTCTTTTTCTAGTCGGGATTCTAAATCATCTAGGTAACTGCGATCGACAGTCAACCTTTGTTGAACCACTGATGCAAGTTTATTGTCGTTAGCCAAACCACTCAGTTGAGCAACGGCTTCGGAAAGGTGATTGCGGGCAAGTTTTAGGTCAGGCACATTCTTCGCCATTTCTGACAAAGTTTGTGCCATCGTCGCTTGTCTAACTGACTGTTGATAGATCTGCTCCGCCTGTTGATCCTCTGCGCAGTTATCAAAAGCTTGGCAAACTGCTGAAATGTAAGAAGACTGAACTCCAACTAAAATTCCACCCAACGGCAAGAGTGCCAGACATCCGCCCAGCAGTAGCTTATTCCAGGTTAGGGAAAACTTCGTAGATGTGCCAACTGTGCCAACAAGGACTTTAGGTTGAGCAAGGACTTTAGGTTGAGCAAGGACTTTAGGTTGAGCAAGGACTTTAGGTTGAGCAAGGACAAGCTTCTGTTTATGAGAGGTAATGGACACCTTTTCTTCAGAAAGCTCTTGTAAACGAGTGGTTTGTGCCTGACCCTGAAGAACCTGACCCTGAAGAAACGGTGAGCCAAGGCGCTTAAACTGCAAGCTAGTAGATTCCGCTGGTACCCACCCTATAGAGAGGCTCTCAGTCTGCGCTACTGGGCTGGGCTGGACTTGCTGTAAGTCATTCAAAACAGTTTCTGCCGAGGCATAGCGATCCTTAGGCTTTTCCGCCATCATCTTTCCTAAAATTTTGACCAGAATTGGGTCAAGCTTAACCAGTGTGTGCCACTTCCACTCTAAAGAATTTGGGTCAATTAACTGGCTAGGAGGCTTTGCCGTGAGCAATACGACCGCAGTGACCGCCAATGCATAGAGATCGCTGCGAGGCGAACATTGCCCCATCCGCAGTTGCTCATAGGGTGCATAGCCCGACTTGCCGACAGATACCGAAGCTTGAATCAAGCCATCGGCAGGGGTATGGGATTGATTCAGGTGGGTTGCGGCTTGCTTAACTGCCCCAAAATCAATCAGAATCGGCAGTTTTTTCCCTCTTGCTAACATCACGTTGTCAGGAGAAATGTCGCGGTGCACAATGTTTTGCTTGTGCAGGTATGCTAGTACGTGCAACAGATCCTTCAACCATTGTAAAATCTCGGTTTCGGTGAAGGCGGTGTTGTTTTGATGCTTCTCTCGCAGAAGATTCCAGTAGGTTTTGCCATTGACATATTCTTGAACAATAAATAATCGACTGTTTTCTTCAAAGACCGCCAAAAACTTAGGAATTTGAGGATGATTGAGCTTATGGAGAATCGTGGCTTCTCTTTGAAATAATTCTCGAAGCTTTTGGGTGACGACGGCATCGCCCCGATTACTGGGGGCAAATTCTTTGAGGACGCAGAGTTCGCCAAAACGCCACTTATCTACAACTAAATAGGTTCGTCCAAAACCGCCCCGCCCTAAGACGCGCTGAATCCGATAGCGGCGATCGACTAAAGTTCCAGGAAGTAGCTCTGCTGCAATCGTCACCACTTAGCTCCTTACTTACTCAATTTGCAACTCTTTATTAGTAGATGCACCATAGCCTTTACAACGAATGGTAGCTCAGCAGTAAAAGGGGGGCAATCTTTTCCAACTGGTATTTCTGCCAGACTGATTAAAAATTACTCTGAAATCTTACAATCTAAGCGGCAATAGCTCAAACAGTAGCAGAAAAGCGTCTGGCTTCTTTGTAGCGAGAGTTGCCTCAGTGAATTGCCATCGAGAAAGGCGATCGCCCACCATAAGAGCAGGAAGCCAAGAGATGAGTCTTTTTCGTTTTATCACGATTCATTATCCGGATCATTGATTTTGCGCTGCTTTTCTCCAGAGGCAGGAGACATAACTTCAACTTTCGTGAGGTATTAACGGTTAGAGGATGTCTGAAAAGTCGTTGATGTGACATCTGAGGGTAAGGCGCGGCATTCGGACGACCATTTTTCGCTGAGTCCAAGAACTTTTTAGCCGAATGCCACGCCCCTACAAAGTGTTGGCGATACTTTTCAAACATCCTCTTAGGTTCATTCTCAAGATTTGGAAGAGCATTAGAA
>Ga0209591_10008447_pt1 | contig 11215 bp, 12 predicted proteins | sample MAT01_FD_187207 | JGI IMG/M metagenome (GOLD analysis project Ga0209591, IMG submission 187207) | Freshwater microbial communities from Lake Fryxell liftoff mats and glacier meltwater in Antarctica - MAT-01 (SPAdes) (version 2) | ecosystem: Environmental > Aquatic > Freshwater > Ice > Liftoff...
GTCGTCGTGCCGAGTAAGACCGTCTCACGCAGCGCCCCGATCATGCGCGTGATTGCGCCGTCCCGCCTCCGATCATAAACGATGATTTTAGCAATCATCGGGTCGTAATAAATCGTCACATGGTCGCCGGATTGCAAGCCGCTGTCCACACGAATGCCGGGGCCTTCCGGCGGGATAAACTCCAGCACGGGGCCAATCGCAGGCAAAAAGCCGTTATGTGGGTCTTCAGCATATAAGCGGCATTCGATGGCGTGTCCGGTTTGGCGAATATCGCTCTGCATCAGCGGAAGTTCCCCTCCCGCCGCCACTAGAAATTGCAGCTTGACCAGATCAACACCTGTCACGAGTTCGGTCACGGGATGCTCGACTTGCAAACGGGTGTTCATCTCCAAAAAGTAAAACTCGCCCCCCGGAGTCGCAATAAATTCCACCGTTCCGGCATTGACGTAATCGACGGCTTTTGCTGCCGCCACTGCCGCCTGACAGATGGCATAGCGCGTGGCGACATTCAACAAAGGCGAAGGCGTTTCTTCGATGACTTTCTGATGCCGCCGTTGGGCGCTGCATTCACGTTCATAGAGATGCAGCGTATTGCCATGCGAGTCCGCCAAAATCTGCACTTCGATATGACGGGCATTTTCGATGTATTTTTCCAAGAAAACCCGCCCATCCCCGAAGGCATTTTGCGCTTCTCGCCTCGCGGATACAAGCGCGTCTGCCAGTTCGCTTGCTTCATTGACGATGCGAATCCCTTTGCCGCCGCCACCGCCTGCCGCCTTGACCATCAACGGCAGACCGATCTGTTCTGCCGCAGCGATAAAATCCGCATCCGACGCGGTATCGGATTGATAACCCGGCACCAGCGGCACACCCGCTTTTTCCATCAAGGCACGCGCTTCGGTCTTTACACCCATTTTGCGGATGGTCGTTGGCGCTGGCCCCACCCATATCAACCCAGCGTCAATCACGGTCTGTGCAAACGACTCGCGCTCCGACAAAAATCCATAGCCGGGATGCACACAATCGCAGCCTACATTGAGCGCGGTTTCAATGAGTTTTTGCCCGTTGAGATAACTTTCCGCCGGACTCGCCGCGCCGATGAGGTAAGCCTCGTCAGCAAGCTGCACATGACGCGCATTGGCATCCGCTTCCGAATAAACCGCCACACTCATGATGCCGAGTTCGCGGCAGGCGCGGATAATACGGACGGCGATCTCGCCACGATTAGCGATCAAACATTTGTTGAGACGATTTGCCATTCATAAAATCCAATTTTTGAGTGGGAAAACTCGTTCATTCGCGCTCTAAAGGCGTACTACCGCGCACCACTTGATTCGGTGCGATGTAGTCACGCTCATAATCGGGATCGGGATAAACCGCGCCCGTCACAAATAATATGCCCGTCCAAAGTCCCCGCGCGTGACGATAAAACAACACGACAAACAGCAAAATATACGGTACCCAAATCAGCAATTGGAGCATAATCGGCGGATGAAATAAACCATGTACCAAAAAAAACCCGCCTACGGAGGTCAGTTCTGCCAGCGCGACACTGATATACACCCCACCAACAGCATCGCCCGACCTGCGTTCAAAGCGCGATTGGCAGTACGGGCAAACAGGGTCCATCTTAAACAGACCATGAAACATCTTGCCCTGCTCACAATTTGGGCAGCGCAAGGTAAAACCGACTTTTAATTTATGCCCGATATAAGAAAATTTACGACTTCGCATAGGTGGCAACAAATACGCTAAAACGGACGACATCCTACCAGTATAGCCTGAGTCTACACCGTTGGAACCACCGACTCTATAAGCACTTATAGAGAAAATAGGGTATCTTTTCCTGAGTGAACAACCATACTTTGAATAATCCAACGCCTCCATGCCGTTTGCAATTTCATCCAAAAGCGATAAAATCCCCGCAGACGTTTTGCCACTACAGCGCGAGAAAAATGTAACGCCGACTGTTAGGCAGCGCTCTGTAAAACGGAAATCTTCTGGGGTCAAAAGGAAGGGAATTCAAATGGATACAGCTCTGAAAACAAGTATCTGGCAACAGTTTGGGGCCGCAGTTGATACGCTCGATGATACCATAAGTGCATGTCCCGACGAGCTTTGGAGTGCCACCCTTTGGAAAGATTCGGAAGACGCAAGGTACGGACAAGTATGGTTTGTTGCTTATCACACGCTGTTCTGGCTTGATCTTTTCCTGACTGGTTCCTCAGAAGGCTTTTTGCCACCTTCCCCCTTTATTCGTGGTGCGCTCCCGGAAAAACCGTATACGAAAGATGATGTTCTCGCGTATCTCAGGCAGTGTCGCCAGAAATGCAAAGCTGCAATTGAAGCGTTAACGGATGAGAAAGCGTATCGGGTTTGCACATTTGAGTGGATGGAGCCTACATTCTTGGAGTTACAACTCTACAGTATGCGTCATGTTCAGGAACATGCAGCGCAATTAGGTTTGTTTCTTGGGCAGAATGGTGTATCCGGCCCTGATTGGATTCCGAAGGCTAAGGACAACGCCTAATTACAAATGGTTTGCGGTAGATACTGGAGATTTAGGCGGCACACTTGAAAGCCTGGAAGCGCCGGTTTTTGCAAGGGCGAGACAGGTCTCGCCCTTTACGAATGGCAATATTTTTTAAGATTATTTCTCTCAACCGTTGCCGCTGGCTATCTCTTGACTATAGTGAACGCGATCTCGCGCCCATACAGGCGCATCATGCCGATCCATAGTTTCGTCATCCCTTCAAGCGCGGACGCATTGCTCAACGGCCCCGCATCCACCACATCCAGACCAATTTTACCCGCTAGGGACATCACAACTGATTTCGCGTCGGCATCATCGCCGCAGATAAAGGCGGTGGCTTTTTGTCCGCTGAAAACAGGATCAAGCAGTGTTTCCCATCCCATTGTATTGAACGCTTTGAACACTCGCGCACTTGGCAGCATTTTGGCAATGTCTTCCGCTGCTGAGTTGCCATCTTCCGGCGCAGGTACGCCCAAGCGATTGGTCGTGTCGATGATGATTTTGCCGCCGACATCGCCCAACTCTGAAATCACCTGTCGCACCGCCGCCCAAGGGACAGCGATAACGAGTACCTCACCGAAAGCACCTGCTTCTGCAACGCTCATGGCCTGAACATGCTCTGCCGCGATGTCCGCCAACAGCGCTTGAATCTTTTCACCCTGCGGCTCACGCACACCAAAAGCAATTTCATGCCCTTTGGCTGCCCACACCTTGCCCAAGTTGCCGCCGATATTCCCCGCCCCAATAATGCCGATTTTCATCGAAATCGGTGCGAGATACCCCTGCCTTTAGGCAAGGGGGCGAACCAAAGGTTCGCGGTAAGCACCTTAATCCATTCAATAGTAGCTGACGATAATCCCGGAAGGGAAAGAGAGATTTGCAGTTACCTGCTGGCTCTCCCTCAAAGCCTGCTCCGCTTGCGCGGGGTTAAGTTCACCTTGACAATGTTACGGACTGGTTTGGCGTGAGCGACACTGGCTTTTCCCAATCACCTGTTTAACCACTCACCGCAGAGTTGGGAACTGGTGAAGCATCCCAAAGTGCCTATCTATTCACCGCTAACGGAGTTCCCCGAAGGGAACCGAGTCGGGTAAGCATTAGGGCTTTTAAAAGCCCCCGCCTTTAGGCGTAGGGATGCTTACCATATTCCTGCTCGGTGACAGATTTGTCCATTCCGGCGGGGATGTAGCCATAACGATGCGCCAGAATGCCGACGAAAATATCGCCCTTGCCAACTTCGCGCACACTCACGCCCACCGCACCGCCCGGTTGACTGCCGAAATCGCTCATATTGATCGGGCGCAGTTCCAGCCGTCGGATTGCGGCATCCACCGCGTCCCGACGCGGCTTTAAATCCTTCGAGGTCGAACTGATGAAGATGCTTTTCGTCATGCGCTTGCCCCGTTTAGAATAAACCTTGTAAGCCTATTCTAGCGTGGAAAATGTCTTTATGCTTTTGTTCTGGACGATATATCGTGTCCCTCATAAACCCCACCCCCCGACCCCCTCCCCGAACTCAAGGAGGGGGAGAAAATGCGTGACTTACTCCTTCCCGACTGTCGCTTAGAGGGCTGGGGTGGGGTTCTCCGTATCAATTTATTAAAGCCCATTCTCATATCCCTACAGCAATTGCAAACTTTAATTCGATGAGGGTGATGTCGTCGGAATGGATGCGAATATCTTAACATTTAATTGGGCGGATTCTTATTGATGTGCGCGGAAACTGTCGTATAATAAACATCGTCCCATAAGGATAAGCGGAATATCCGGTTGGAAGCCGTCTTTTTCCAGCCGCCGAATTAAGGCTACGCGATGCCTCTTAAGACGCGCCTTCAATGGTGCTTTTTTTGCATCCCTGCGCTTCGCAGTGGATTATCCGAGGAGATAAAATGGAAGAACCGCCCCTTATCCGCCGCGCCACTTTACAGGACGCGGAGATACTTACCCAGCAGCGCCGAGCAATTGCCGCCGCTACCGGGACGACTGATGTGTGTATTTTAGATACAATCGCATCCAATTTCAGCAGTTGGGTACGCGAGAAGCTGGCGCGGGATGAATATCTCGGCTGGCTGGCAGTCGATGGGTCTGGGGATGATGAATATGTCATCGCCGGAGCAGGGTTATGGCTGATGGATTGGCCTCTGAGTGCGCGTAACCTCAGCGGGAAAAATCCTTATATCATGAATGTGTATACGCATCCGGCCTATCGCCGCTTAGGATTAGGGCGCGAACTGGTTGCCATCATGGTCGATTACTGCCGTGAGAACAGCTTCCCTTTTGCGACGCTGCATACCACGCAGTCGGGGCGGCCTCTGTATGAAACAATGGGCTTCCATGAGACGTGTGAGATGCAACTCGATCTGCAAGAAGCGCTGATGCCGATTGCGCTGCCGATATATGAGTATGTGCCGATGCGGGGTTAATGGTGAAAGAGTATGGGCGAAGGAATGCAGATTAACAATTAAATACGGAGAACCCCACCCCAGACCTCCCCGTACACGAGGAGGGGGCTGGATATGTTGTATTTCTCCCCCTCTCTGAGTTCGGGGAGGGGGGTGGGGTTATTCTCAAAATTTACCGCATCTGACGGACGACACCCAGCACTTTGCCCTGCACCTGGCAGTTGGCGGCGCTGACGTAAATCGGATCCATCGTCGGATGTGCGGGTTGGAGGCGGACGTGCGCCCCTTCATCAAAGAAATACTTGAGCGTAGTTTCGCCGCGTTCCGGCAGCCACACCGCCACCATATCCCCGTTTTTGACTTCATCCACTTTCCGCAAAAACACGATATCGCCATCTTGAATCATGGCATCGATCATCGAATCGCCGCGCACACTTAACGCGAAGACTTCGGCTGCATCCACCGCGCCCAAAATCGAAGAAGGCACTTCGATCATATTTTCTTCGTCGGTGTAATGCCCAATATCTTCCGGGATAGAAACGGGAGCGCTGGCGACGATATGCCCGATCAAATGCACACGCGGCATTTCAATTATGCCCTTCACCTTACGGCGGCTGTTGGGGATGGGCTTAATCAAGCGCAGCCCACGCGAGGTCGCGGCGGAGCGCTCCAAAAATCCAGCTTGAACCAGTTTGTTCAGGTTGTAATTGACGACGGAAGTCGAAGCGATTTTGGTCGCCTCGCCAATATCACGGATGGTGGGAGGGAATCCGTTATCCACAATATAGCGATCAATAAAGCGGAGGATATTGCGTTGACGTTCTGAAAGTTTATCAAAAGGTTTCATGGTACAAATTCCTTAAACAGCGAATGACTGTTCTAAAGTATAGATGAACAAAAGTTCCTTTGTCAAATTTTTGTTCGGAACTTGTATTCGCTTGATACTTTGTGCTAATTTTAGAGGGATGAACATAGAATTTTCGTGCTAATCGTTTTTGATGCCTAAATTAAGCGATGTTTGATGGAGTCGTCTGTTCAAGGGTTCGCAGCAGGGCTTCGGCACCTGTCCGCGCCGCTGCGTTATATGCGGGACTCATCCCCAGCCATAAGAACGATTCATTACTCATGGCGAGACAGACAATCGCATAACCTACCGCTTGGCACTGTGCTGGACTGGCTTGGGGATAAGCACGTTCCAAATCAACCGCAAACAAAACAATCAGATCATTAAACATCTGAATCAAACTTTGCTTCGTGGTGCTGATGAGCGTGTTGGCTGGCACGGGTGTGCTGCTGGCTGGCGCAGGCGTGGCTTACCGCCGTTACCGCAAGCATTAGCACAAGCTGTAGACCGCACCAAATTACCTTACTTTTTGCCAGTCGTTAATTTGGTGCGCGTCTCTCGGACGGCGATACTGGGGAGGCTGGCGGCGTTGGCCTCCAGATAAGCGGCGATAGCGGGCTTATGCTGTTTAATACCTTCGCGCAGAATCCAAGAAATCGCTTTGGTGATGAGGATGTCTTTTTCGTCTTTTGTCAGATCAACCAATTCAAGAGCCAGCACCAGAAAACGCGCATCCTCAGATTCGCGCACCGCTCGAATCAACAGCACAAGACTGGCGCGGCGCTTGTTGATATTTTCGTCCTGTGCCAGCTTCCGCAAAAAATCCTGCCATGCGTCCCAACGGGCATCAAGTTCCTTGGGCGTAAAGGTCGATTGACACGTACCATCGACCTCCGCCCAGCCTTCGAGTTCATCAAGCCAGGTTTCCAGTTTATCCAATGGCAACACACGGCGGTGGGCGGGGTAACTGTTCAGTAGCATTCCGGCAGCCGAGCGTCCATCAACAGAGTCGCCGTGATAGAGGCCGTCTAGGAGCGTCGTCCATTCGTCAAAGATCAGCGCTTTATTGGTCTGCGCCCACGTTTGCAGGTATCCCCGCAGGCTCGGCACAGGAATCCCGTAATGCACATGTGTCGCGCCAGTATAATCTGCGGTGGCTTGCCCTCCGGCGCTGATTTGTGCGCCTTGTAACTTAATCCATCCGGTGATTTCGTCTAAATGAGACATAACGACCCCCTTAATATAGATTGTAGCTATTTATAATAATTACAGAAATGAGATAATGTGTCGATGTGGTATACTTTAAAGGGTGATTTTTCGACTTTATTCAATTGATAACACAAGACGCTCATTGTAAAGTCAATCTTTCTTTGATCCAAGTGTTTTATACTATTTTTCCGAGTAGGTTGCGTGAAAACAGCGGTCTTACTAGGCAGTTTAGCGAAAAGTTGATAGGTTCGTCATGTTATCTATTCTCATCATCGAAGATGATCCGAATATCCGGCTTTTCTACAAAGTCAATCTTCACCAGCGTGGCTTTAAAGTCATCCCTGCCCAAGACCCAGAAAATGCCCTTATCTCCTTGCAGGAAGAATTACCGGCAATGATTCTGCTCGACATGAACTTTTCCGGGATGGATGGCAATGATTTCTTAGCCTACCTCAACCATAATCCCCGTTTGAAAAACATCCCAGTGATTATTGTTACGGCTATGATTTATGCGCTGGATGCTGTTCAAGCCCAATATCCTAATGTCGTCAGTCTCCTTACAAAGCCATTCTCCGTAGGAATTCTAATTGAGGCAGTTCTTGCCGTACAAAACTCAAGGGAACAACGTAAAAATTCCTAAACGTTCTGTGGATTTTGCTATTATCGAATAAAATAGCGATACAATAACTAAAAGCAATAATATGGTAGATAAACAACATGGCGCATATCTTAATTGTGGAAGATGACGCACACATCCGGCTTTTCATTAAAATCAATCTGACCCGTCGGGGGTATCAGGTCATTGAAGCCGGTAGCGCTGAAGAGGCATTAGCTCTCATTCACCATAATCCACCACAGTTGATGGTGCTTGATTTGCGCCTTCCTCAAATGGGCGGCCTTGAATTATTGGACATCCTCGCCGAAGAGAATCAGGTCATTATCCCAGTGATTATTTTGTCGGCCTGGGCACGGGAGCAAGGCGCGGAAATCATCACGAATTATGCTCAGGTGGTTGATGTGATCCCAAAACCTGTCCATGCCGGGCTGCTCCTCAACAGTATTCGGCAGGCGATTGACGAAGACAAAAACTGGAGTTAAGTAGGCTCATCGCTCGAACCGATAACCTCATGATTGGATGCCAAAGACGGCAAAAAGCGGGTCGCGGAAAATAAAATAAAACGCCACGAAAAGTAAGAAAACCCCATAAAGCCGCTTCACTTGCCCGGAAGACATCCCAATCGCGACCTTCGCGCCGATAATCGCGCCGATCAGCAGTCCCACTGCGACCATCACTGCCGCGCCGATATTCAACACACCTTCGTTATAATAGACCAGCACCCCCGGCAGTCCAACGGGCAGCAGCAGCGCCCCCAACGATGTACCCACTGCCCGTTTTTGATCGTAATTCAAAAAGCCCACTAACGCCGGGACGATCACCGCCCCTCCGCCAATCCCGAATAAGCCGGAAAATAGCCCCGCGACCAGCCCAATGATGAGCAGTGCATACCAGCGCCCTTGCACTTGCGGTTTGGCAATGGGGAGTTCACGCGGGGTCGCATTCGGATCCTTGCTCAAGAGATAGGCTCGCCAAAATTTGCGCGGTTCAGCGAAACGCCAGCCCATCACCAGCAAAAATAGGCCGTAAACCTGCCGCAGCAGTGCCGGATTAATGTTATCCAGCGCCAGCGCCCCCAATGCCCCCAACGCGGACGTAATTAGCAGGCCAAACGCGATCAAGGCAGCGGCGCGGACATCAAATAATTTGGCGCGATAATAGGCCGATACCGCCAAAATGCCAACGGGCATCAGGAGCGCGGCTAAGGAGGTCGCAATTGCGGATGTGGTGGTCAGGCCGAGGAAGATCGCCAGCGTGGGGACGATGACGACACCGCCGCCGATGCCAAACATACCAGAAAACACACCCGCCACAATCCCGACGATCACTAGAAAAAACCATTGTTGCGGCACGGCGTAACCTCTTTAATCAACAGGTGTGTTGTGTAAAAAAGGTATTGTGCCGCGCTCTGCCTGCGATTTCAACAATTGATGTTATTAGGCTTTGCTCCATCTATCGTTTAATTTTCCAAGCGCCGCGCATCCACCACGCCCGGATTTGTCCCGTTTAAGAGGAAATCGACAGCGCGTTCCGCCGTCCCCGCGCCCATCGCCAATCCATGCCCATGAAAGCCCACCGCAAAGCCGACATTCGGTCTATTCGGCAGCGTCCCCACTAAAGGCAGCCCATCCACTGTAAAACCCATAATGCCTGCCCACCGCCGTTCAATCGTTGGATTCAGCGCCGCGACATCGGCGAAATGTTTTTGCAGATAGGCATCCAACGTCCCTTGTACCTCGTGGGTGATGCGATCATCCGTCGTATCATTTTCCTGTACTTTAAAATTTTTACGTCCGCCACCGATCAACAGACGATTGTCAAACGTCATGCGGTAGTACATATAGCCATAATCGCTGTAGCCACAGCCGCGCATCACTGGCGCTTCTAAGGGCTGTGTGACGAGACATTGGGCGCGTGTCGGGATGACCTTGCCGACAAAATACGGATCAATGCGCGGCGAGTAGGCATTCGTACACAGCAGCACATGCCGCGCCCGAAAGATCACGCGATGGGTATAGACCGTCACACAGTCCGGCGCGGTTTGCTCGATGGCATACAACTCATTATTCGTTACCAATTCCGCGCCGCTGACCTTAAAAATCGCTTGCGCTAATTCATATGGCTGGACGGCGCAGTCCCAAGGCTGCTCGATGGCGGCATAATAGCCGCGATTGAAAGGATCGGACGTGTGATAAATCACCGGAATGCCGTCGGCTTGTAAGGCGCGGGCGGCCTGTTCCAAATCCTGCGCTTCTTCTGCGCTTTCCGCCAGCAAAAATGAGCCAGATTGCTCCAGATGAACGCTGGAATCTTGCGCGGCAATCGAGCGCCAAAAAGCGTGTGTATGCTCGGAAAGTTTCCACAGTTCCCGCGTCCGATCATGCCCGTAGCGCTCGATGGCGTGATGATAATACGTATCTGGCCCGGTAATCATAAAGCCAGCATTGCGTCCGCTTGCGCCGAGTGCAATATCGCGGGTTTCGGTGATGATAACCTCGCGCCCCGCCCGTGCCGCGAAAACTGCCGCCGCGCAGCCCACGAGTCCCGCGCCAACGATGAGAAAATCCACATCACGCACAGGTTGATTTTGATTCGCTTGCCAGATGGAAATGGTCATGAAGAGCGTACCTTTGACGATGGGTAGACATTTTAGAAAAGGATAGCGCCACGAATCGCAAAGGGCAAGATTGCTCTTGCCCCTTGTCGTTTATTTTGGGTTTTGTATGCGTCGCTTAGAACGAGTTCTTGCGCTTTTCGTCGATGATGACGTTATTGGCGCTGTTGGCTTTGACGACGTAGGTGTTGGCGATCAAATCATGCCAACCGCGATTTTCCTTATCGAACAGCGCCCAAATCCAGCCAATCCCGATAATGAACGAGTTGATGTAGTAGCCGATGAAACGCAGAACGGCATCGGAATCGCGGATGGGGCCACCATCGACTTTGATAACGCGAATATTCATAACTTTCTTGCCGAGCGTTTGTCCATTTTGCTGGGTGAGGAAGTACCATTGATAGATTGCGCCGATCAGAAATCCAACGAGACCTCCACCCCACCAATTACCCCCTACACCAAAAATCCCGCCGACAATGCCGATGATAATGCTGTCGATCACCAACGCGATAAACCGATCACTAATCCCGGCTAATTCGTAACTTTGACTGCTTTCCATGAGGTTGATCCTTTTCCTTTGCTAGGATGAGTATGTTTTGCGAAATCAGCGCTGGCGAACCTGCGCTTTCTAATCATTTATACGCAGTCCACTGATGAAAAGTTGCGCCTTTGCCGCGTGTTAAGAAACAACGTCTTCTCCAATTTCGACTTATAGGCGCTCATTTGTTAATTTCCTCTATATTCTCCGTGTCTCTGTGGTTCATCCTTTGCTTGACTTGCTCTCGCAAACCATTTTAAACATTATTTCGCTTTTACCAAATCATGCAGCAGCGGAATTAGTGTCGCCGCCGCACGCCCACGATGGCTGATAGCGTTCTTTTCAGCTTTAGAGAATTGCGCGAAGGTACGTGTATCATCTTCGGGAATGAAGATGGCATCATAGCCGAATCCGGTTTCGCCGTCGGCTTCTTCAAAAGCGATGCTGCCTGCGCTCACA
>Ga0209591_10008449_pt1 | contig 11214 bp, 13 predicted proteins | sample MAT01_FD_187207 | JGI IMG/M metagenome (GOLD analysis project Ga0209591, IMG submission 187207) | Freshwater microbial communities from Lake Fryxell liftoff mats and glacier meltwater in Antarctica - MAT-01 (SPAdes) (version 2) | ecosystem: Environmental > Aquatic > Freshwater > Ice > Liftoff...
CTCTTTTTGACATCATGACCATGAAAAGTCCCTTACAACTTTTATTTAAAGAAATTGACCAACTAAAGGATGAAGACGATCTGCGATCGCACCTCGCACCCAAAATCGGTGAGTATTTTGCAGCTAAGCGATCGGGAGTTTTCTTTTTTGACCAGCTTTTAGCCGATCTAAAGCTTCAGAAATTACTAAAAGTCGCGTTATCTGTCGAACATAATCCTGTTGCACGTTATTTAGTAGAGCGCCATACTCCTGTCCACGAAGCATTGGTGACATCGCCCAAGGCTTGGGCAATGATTTGTCCTCGCCCCGATCATTGGCACGTGATGGCGGGCCCGATCGTCAATCGCGGTCAATTAGTGGGTGTAGTGGGTTGCACGCGCGATCGGTCAATGTTTGCCTTTGATACACAAAATCTAGCCGATTTGAGTGCGATCTGTTTACATTTGTCTGTTTGGACTGCAACGTGCGGCGAAGCTATCCCTCTTCGTGAATCGCCACATCAATCTTTCAAGAGCGATCGATTAACGCCTCGTGAATTGCAAATTGCTGAATTAGTTGCTTTGGGACGAACAAATGCACAAATTGGGAAAGAAATTTGGATTACTGAGAATTCTGTGAAACAAGCTTTGAAGCGAATGTTCCGCAAGCTTGAGGTTTCGTCTCGTGCAGAAATGGTGGCACAGCTTTCGGCTACAAAATACCATTTGTCAAGTGTCAAAAATAACCCACTCTTGGCAGAATAATAACGCTAGAAACTAAAAGATCGATGTGCGATGGGATACATATCTGAATAGTTCGAGCCTGGCGCGGTTGAATCCGTTCGTGAAAGCGAAAGGGGAGTGATTCAACGCCTCCCATGTCATGCAATAGATGACGATTATACTTTTACCAGCTATAACCCTAATCATCTTATCGGTGAATAGGCTTGCAATACCTATGGCGGATCATCTGAAGCTTTCCAGCAATCACCTTCTTGCTTTGGGTACCTGATATCGCTTATTATTAAAACACTATCAAGCAATCCCTAAAACTACCGTCAAGCACCAAAAGTAATGCCTATTTCCAGCACCTTACCCCAATTGGATCGAATCCAGCCCTTCCCCAAAAGGCGATCGCCATGTTAGAAGCTTTGGTATTAGCAACAGTATTCTGTGGTTTTTTTGGCATCATCTTTAAAAAAAACCTGATCATGAAAATCGTCTGCATGGATGTGATGAGTACAGGAGTCATCGCCTACTATGTCGTACTTGCATCGCGAAATGGCTTGTTGACACCAATTATTTCAAAGGCTAAAAATGTTCCCTATGCCGATCCGGTTCCCCAGGCGGTGATCTTAACGGCGATCGTGATCGGCTTTTCGATTCAGGCATTAATGCTAGTCGGTGTAATGAAGCTGGCACGCGATAATCCGACATTGGAATGTAACCAAATTGAAATGAATAATACCCCATGAATACCCTGACGATCGCCTGGATTGCCTTTCCATTTTTTATCGGGTTTGTCATTTATTTGATTCCGAAGCTTGACAAGTATCTCGCAATATTAGGAGCAATTGTTTCTGCTGCTTTTGCATTCCAACTTTTTGTAATGCCGTCAGCCGTGACACTGGAATTACTCGATCATTTCAGTGTTACTCTGCTAGTCGATCGCCTGAGCGGTTACTTTATCTTAACCAATGCCCTAGTCACAGCAGCCGTTGTCCTCTACTGTTGGCCCACAGATAAGACAGCATTTTTTTATGCACAGATTCTGATGGTGCATGGTAGTCTGAATGCAGCCTTTGCTTCTACGGACTTTATCAGTTTATATGTGGGATTAGAAGTCAGCGGGATTGCATCTTTTTTGTTGATTTCCTATCCCCGTACTGACAGATCGATCTGGGTGGCTTTGCGCTATCTATTTATTAGCAACATAGCAATGTTGTTCTATCTAATCGGTGCCGTGCTGGTTTATCAGGCAAGTCATTCCTTTAGTTTTGCCGGATTGGCCAAAGCACCTCCAGAGGCGATCGCCCTGATATTTATGGGACTCTTAGTTAAAGGAGGCGTATTTGTATCCGGGTTGTGGCTGCCGTTAACTCACTCCGAATCAGACACACCAGTGTCGGCTTTGCTATCAGGCATTGTGGTCAAAGCCGGGGTATATCCCCTCGTGCGGTGCGCGCTGATGGTGGAGGAGGTGGCTCCCATAGTTCAGATTTTCGGAGTCGGAGCAGCGCTTATGGGCGTGTTTTATGCCATCTTTGAGAAGGATACTAAACGGATGCTGGCGTTTAGCACAATTTCGCAGTTAGGCTGGATTCTTGCTGTACCCGAAGTGGGCGGACTTTACGCGCTGGCGCACGGTTTGGTCAAATCGGCGCTATTCCTAATTGCTGGTGCTTTACCAAGTCGCAATTTTCAGGATCTCAAACAAAAGCCGATCGAACTAAAAATCTGGATTGCTCTAGTTATCGCTAGTTTGTCAATCTCTGGGTTTCCCTTTTTGGTTGGCTTTGGGGCGAAGATGTTGACGATAAAAAATTTGCTACCTTGGCAAATGATCGCGATGAATGTCGCAGCAGTGGGCACGGCAATCGTGTTTGCTAAATTCATCTTTCTACCCCGTGGTGGCACAGCCGAAGCAAAACCTGGTTTTTGGCCTCCGGTGTTGCTATTGTTGGGTGGATTGATTGCAGCTAATGCCTTTTATATTGAGGCTTATACGCTGGAAAATATGCTAAAGGCGATCGCCATTATCGGCGTTGGTTGGTTAGCCTATTTCTTGATTTTTCAACGCACGGCAATCAAACTGCCACGGATGTTTGAAAAATTTGATAATTTGGTCGGTTTTATGAGTCTCATTTCACTGTTACTATTCTGGATGGCATTACCAAAATGATTGGACATCTCATCTTAAGATTGACCATCTGGTTTCTACTGACTGCCGATTTTAGTTTGGCAAATATTGCGATCGGTGTGGCGATCGCCTTCCTATTGCCACGCAGCTACGCACCCCCGGAACCGCTAAAGGAGTGGTTTGATGTCTATGGTAAGATACTTTTGGCGATTCCGATCGCTTATCTAGAAGCATTTGAACTAATCTTCCGTCCCCATAGACACGAAGATATAGTCCTGGAAAAAGTGCCAAATCATCGATCGCCTCTGTTGATATTCCTAGATGTCTTTCTGATCACTTTTACACCAAAAACAATTGTTGTGAAATACCGGGAAGATGGTTTTTATGAAGTACACCGGGTGCGACGGACATCAAGTAACTAGCTGAAGTTTTTTTCGGATTTTTTAACCGCAGAGGACGCAGAGAACACAGAGTTAGAGCAGAGAGAAATGAATCTCAAACCTTGGCGACACAGTTAAGAGACATAAGTGCGACAAGTAAAAAAAATCAGGAGGGCACATAATTGAACAACTTGAACAACTTGATTTTAATTGCGATGATTTTGGCTTTGCTCATACCCATGTACGAGGTATGGAAAGATGAGGATATCTGGCAGACAATGTTGGCCTTTGCCAGTATTTCGACTAAGACGGCAATCATCGCTCTGGTTATATCCGTCTGGCGCGATGATTGGATGATCGGTGTGGTGGCCGCGATTATCCTGAGTGTGGGTAATGCTGGATTGATGTTGTTGGCACAAATAATCAAACGTATTAGTGACGCATGATTGTAATAGATGTATTGAGCTATACCTGTATCGGTATAGGGATTTTTTTCTGGTTTTGGGGTACTTCTTATCTACTTGGGAAGCGATCGGTTTTCTATAAACTTCACAGTCTTTCGGTAGCAGATACCCTTGGCTCGATGTTGATTGTGGTGGGATTGCTACTAAAAATACCCAGCAAATGGCCTCTGCTAATTCTTGCCATCATTTGCTTAGCGATATGGAACACCATGCTGGGATATGTATTAGCCTATTGTTCCAACGCAGGGAGTGATTATGAACGATAATAGCTACATTTATGTCCTCGTTGCTCTGCTGCCCTTAGCTGCTTGTATGCTGGTGTTTCAGGTGAATCCATACCACGCATTGCTACTGCGAGGGGTGTTGGGGGCGATCGCAGCCTTGGTGTATACAATTTTAGGCGCGGGGGATGTGGGCTTGACTGAAGCCTTGATGGGCACTCTACTCGCGATTACACTTTATGCGGTGACAGTGCGCTCATCCCTTGTGCTGCGTCTGGGTGTCATGGAAAACGGGATGGAGGGCGATGCTGTCTCAGACGACAAAATGGCAGGCCATTTTCAGCAAGTTATAGATGACATTCGTGCAATTTTCAAGAAACGTCATATGCGTCTGGAAGTGTTGCCCTATGCGACTACTCAAGCATTGCATCGGGCGTTGATGGAAAAAGAAGTTCATGCAGTTTGTTCCCCACAAGAGCAACTGGAACCTAGTAGCGAAGCGCCACCTTATAACACCGAAATCAGAGTTCGGCGTGTCTATGAGATTATGCAAACCGAACTTTCATCGCCAGGGACAACCCTAACTTATGTGAATACACCAGACGTAGAGGAAAAGCATTAGTCAGTAACTCAGGGAATCAACGCCACTGAGCTTGTAAGAGAAATCAAGCAAGCTATGCTGACCAGCCTCAGTCTTAATTGACTACGTTTTTTGAGTCACGACACCCCGGAATGCGAAGCTAGTTCCTTGCCCTGTCATCTGCAATTAAACAGTTTTAAAGTCACTGAAACAGTGTTGCAGGTCTAAAAAGCTCTCAAAACATTGGCGAAGCTAACATTACCCAGAAATGGAGAGGCAGAAATGTCAAATTTCGTATTAGTTATTGATGCCAATAAGCAACCTTTAAGCCCTTGCCACCCCTCGGTAGCAAGGCAGTTATTAGCAGATGGCAAAGCTACGGTTTTTCGTAGATATCCATTTACTGTAATTCTCAAGGAAAAAGCCGTGGATATCGCGCCAAAAACGTTGACTCTCAAGTTAGACCCTGGATCTAAAACTACGGGAATCGCACTGTTGCAAGGTTCTAAAGTAATATTTGGTGCAGAATTAACCCATCGAGGTCAAACCATTAAATTGAGTCTTGAATCTCGTCGCTCAATACGTCGATCACGTAGAAATCACCATACCCGCTATCGTCCAGCAAGGTTCCTGAACCGCACCCGGATAAAAGGCTGGCTAGCTCCCAGTCTTCAACACAGGGTTGAGACAACAATAACTTGGGTGAAAAGACTAATTAAATTTTCACCCATTGGCTCAATTGTTCAGGAGCTTGTACGGTTTGATTTACAGCAGATGGAGAACCCTGAAATTTCAGGTGTTGAGTATCAACAAGGTACTTTGTTGGGCTACGAAGTCCGGGAGTATCTACTCAATAAATGGGATAGAAAATGTGCTTATTGTGGTACTGAAAACGTGCCATTGCAGGTAGAGCATATTTACCCCAAAGCTAAAGGAGGAACTAACCGAATTAGCAATCTGTGTCTAGCTTGCGAGAAGTGTAATATCAAAAAAGGAACCCAAGATATCGAGAAATTTTTAGCTAAAAAGCCAGATGTTCTCAAACGAATTATTGCTCAATTAAAACGTCCTCTGAAAGATGCAACAGCGGTTAATTCAACTAGATGGGCTTTGTTGAATCGACTTAAGGAAACTGGTTTGCCTGTTTCAACTGGCTCTGGAGGATTAACTAAGTTTAATCGCACTCGATCGGGATTAGCGAAATCTCACTGGATTGATGCTGCTTGTGTTGGTCAAGTTGAGTCTTTAGAAGTGCTAACAAGCCAGCCTTTATTGATTAAATCGACAGGACACGGTACGCGCCAAATGTGTCGCACAGATAAATTTGGTTTCCCTTCCCGCTATGTTCCTCGCAACAAGTTTGTTAAAGGTTTTCAGACGGGTGATATCGTGAAAGCGGTTGTTACTGCTGGAAAGAAAATGGGTAAATATGTTGGGCGCGTAGCTGTTAGAGCCTCTGGTTTATTTAATATTTCTGCATCTGAATTGGTGCAAGGAATTAGCTACAAATGCTGTCAAATTATTCATCGAAAAGATGGCTACGGTTATTTTTTTCAAGCCAAGATTCAAGGCGGTTGAAACCGCCGGGTCGTTTCCCTCTCTAGGCTCAAGCCACTGAGTTTCCCACTTACCGAGTTTTTTTATGAAATGGGTTTATCTGATCGCCGGCATAGTGCTATTCGTCCAAATGCTGCTCATTAACAATCCAGTATCTGACTTTTCGCAGCAAAATTCCATCGTTCAATTGATTGTCCAAGATAGTGGAGTATCTAATGCGGTTTCCGGTATCATTTTGCGGAATCGCTTATACGATACGATTTTTGAAGTAGTGGTATTTACGATCGCAATTTTAGGTGCAAAGTATCTACTTGCAAATGAAAGGCCGTCTTGCGCGGTTTATCAGTTTACGGATCAACCATCGATTATTTTGGCGCGATTGGGAGCAACTATTGCCGCGTTGGTAGGTATCGAATTAGCAATTCGCGGGCATTTGAGTCCCGGTGGTGGTTTTGCGGCCGGTGTAGCGGGGGGAACTGCGATCGGGCTAATTGCAATTACCTCATCGCCACAGTGGATGGAAGAAATCTACCACCGCTGGCACGCTGCGACTTGGGAGAAGATTTCGGTGCTGGTTTTTATTGTATTATCAGTGATCACGCTGTCGGGATATGAGTTGCCACATGGAGAGTTAGGCACGCTTTTGAGCGGGGGAATTCTCCCCTTACTGAATGTCCTAGTTGCAGTCAAAGTCGCATTAGGATCGTGGGCGGTGATGTTGGTATTTATTCGTTATCGCGGATTGTTGTGACAGATTTGAGTACGATGTAATATCAGTTGCGGTTGCACTCCTTTTAGGATCGCAAATTAAATAATTTACACAAGTTTGTGGGATGTCCCGCCCGTCCAGAAAGAACGGGCGAGACGCCCGTCCCACAATAACAATAAAGATTGTAAGTTATTTAATTCTCATTCCTTACTTTTGGGCAACAATTGATTTAGCGCACCACACAAGTATTTCTTCACAGTGTCCCTACTTGCACCAACGCCACTGGGAATCGTAAAAATCATTTCGACAGTTAATAGAGTTCCATCCGCTGAGGCAAAAACATCGATCGGCAAAGCACGCTGAAATGCTGTGGCGGGATTTTCGGCTTTCATGACACCTGCACTCACATCGGTGCTGATAGTTCTGATGCTCTCGCGGGCCAAAATGGGTCGCAATTGGGAAAATGCTCTTTCTATCGATAATCCCTCAACTTCAACACGGGCAGAAAAGGCGGCACCATTGAAAAAGTCACCCTTTTTTTGAAAGCTTTCTTCGCAGGTTGTGGCAACTGCGGGGGTGGCGAAACACATGAGAGCTAGAGTCAAGAGGAGCGATCGCATATTAGCTAAAGAATGAAGAATGAAACAATCATCAAAACAATGATGCACCATCATCGGATTGTTTGGCAAATAGACTTCATTAGACTATTTAAAATCTTATGTACTTTATTGGCAAGTTTCATGATTTTGATTGTCTTAAGTTGTGTGACATCAATTAAGCCAATAATTCAAAGGAATGGTTATTCATAATACAGCACTTGTAGGGACACTCCAAGAGCTCATAGGTGTCAACTTAAGGTACAACCCATAGTCCGGCAAGGGTTGAAACCCCTGCCTCAAAGCGCAAGTCCTCTAAAAGAGGACTAATGAGTTCTTGAGTCCTCTTTAAGAGGACTTTAGCTATTAGACAGGGACTTGAGTCCCTGGCGGACTGGCGAGATCACTAGCAGACTTGGCAGGCTTTCAGGCTTAAGTTGACACCAATGGGCTCTTGGAGTGTCCCTACGGGATCGGAGAAACGCACATCAGCTTCGAGAGCGCAAATCCTTGCTTTCATCATTTTAAAAATACCGTTTTATTTAGGTTGGGGACAGGTTTTATTGGTGAAATCACATTGATAAATATACTGTTCTTGCCAATGTAGGGGAATCTCTAGTAAATCTCTTGCACCAGTCATTCCCTGACCGATAAACAGCAGTAGAGCAAAACAATTGAGAATAATATGAGCGGTGCGCCAGCGATTTTGTTTGTCCTGATAAATATCTTGGACGATCACCACTGAAAAAATCATTAATAAAGCCGCTGTAATACCGTAGTAATAATGGGAAACAAACCATTCATTATCTCGACGATAAATTTCTGGCTGAAACCCTAAAATTATTAATCCCATTCCTGTAAAAGTGGCAAAAATACCTCGCCATAGTTTAACTTTTGCCTTAAATAGTAGCGTGAAAGAAGCAATGGTTAACAGGAAAATGGCGATCGCAAAAAAGACTCGAAAGGGTTCTTTGGTCAAGGTGTCGTTACTGAGCATTTTTGATAAAATAGGATAAGCCATTCCCAGTAGGGCAACCCCTACTACTGAGCCGCTCAACCAACTACCGATCGCTACGTGCTCAGAACCGACCAATGGCGGAATTTTACTTTTTTGCCCATCGGCGACTTGCAAACGACGCTGACGGGTGAGTAGGGCGCGATTCACCACAATGCCGATTAAGGGAAAAACGACAATAATGGCGATCGCCGGATGTAATAATGCAAAGAAGTCTTGAAGTTCCATGTTAATGATCCATTCAATTATATATATCGATAGTTTTCCCTTACTTACACTCAGCAAGGGAACAGGCAAATTACTTCACTTCAGCGGCGGGAAAAGCCGCTACTCTCCCTTTTTTGACAGCTACAACTACATCATAGGTTGCACAGTAGGAAAAGGTGACATCGTTGGCTTTGTTGTAGAGATTGACTACCATGCCTGCTCCACCGGGTTGTACTCCTAATGGTAATAAATCACCGTAGAAAAATCGTCATACCATTTTGGAATAGGTGCTGTATGGATCGAATTGCGTGTATGCAGACTTTCGTTCGGGCGATTGAGATGAAAAGTTTTTCGGCCGTAGCGCGGGAACAAAAGACGACGCAACCGACAATTAGCAAGCAAATCGCCGCTCTGGAAAAATATCTGGGGGTACAATTACTCACTCGTTCTACTACCAATTTGAGTTTGACCGAGGAGGGCAAAAAATACTATCAATACTGTCAGCAAATTTTGGAAACCGTCGCGGAAGCGGAGGCCAGTTTAACAGAGAAAGAACGGGCTACAGGCATTTTACGATTAGGCTGTCCTGTGCTGTTTGGGGAAATGCAGATTGTCCCCCGTTTAAAAGCTTTTATGAAACGCTATCCCGATGTCAAGATCGATCTGATGATGGCGGATCGTTTTGTGGACATTGTAGAGGATGGCTTAGACCTTTTGATCCGCATTGGTAATCATCTGGATAGTTCCTTGATTAGCCATCCCATCGGCACGACTCGCCGCGTCACAGTGGCAACAACAGGCTATTTTGAGCGATCGGGAGAACCAGAAAAACCGGATGATTTAGTGCATCATGATTGTATTGTCTATACCCATCTGGCAACGGGCAATGAGTGGCATTTTTTAGGAATAGATGGCACTATTAAGGTGCGGGTTGGAGGTTGTTTTAAAACGAATAGTTCTGTTGCTATTCGATCGGCAGTATTATTGGGTTTGGGCATTGCTGTCGCGCCAGTCTGGATGTTTGGTGATGAGATTTACCGGGGCGAGCTCAAGGTTGTGTTGCAGGATTATCAGCCGACTCCCTTGCCAATTCATGCGGTTTATCGTCGCAGTCGCTTTTGTCCGGCAAAAATAATTAGTTTTATTGATTTTTTAGCGGAAGAATTTAAGCTCGATCCCTGGGTTTCAGATTATGGCGACCCACAGGTAGTTTTGCAGTATTCGGTATAGAGTCTTGCTACGATCGCCAGCTAACGACTCAGTTTAGTTGCTGCAAATATGACTGAAATGCTGTCGCTTATTAGTAGATTCGCCTTTTAGCGAATTACAATAGTTCGGACAGTTTTTAAGCAGCGAGAGTACCATAAGACTTGACAAATTAATTTCCCTATAATTCAATACGGTTGACTTAAGAAGAATCTGACTTGCAAAAAATGCCTGTATTGCGTATAAAATCGTGATCTAAAATTCGTCAAAAAGCGTTAAGTCAACCGTATTGCCCTATAATTCCGCGCATCGCACATGAGAAACATTTTACACACCCTCAATCCTCAAAAAATGTGTTTGTTTAAATATGTCACTCGCAATTATAATCATTCCATCTTGAGCAAAAGCACAAGCACAAAACCATCCATCCCCATTGAAGCTTGCAAGAACTATGCCGCTCTCTAAATCCCAGAGCTTGAGCGTCGCATCCCGCGAAGCGGAGACAGCAACTCGACCATCGGGTGTTACGGCTACCGCTGTTATGAAGTCAGTATGACCATCTAGGGTTCGCAGTTTTCTTCCACTCTTTAAATCCCAGACCTGGAGCGTCGCATCCTGCGAAGCGTAGACAAAAACTCGCCTATCCGGTGTCATGGCTAATGCTGTGTTGAAGTCTGACAATAGAGCTTTTAAAAGTAAAATTTCATTTATACGCAGGTTCTTAATATAGTCAGTATGATCATATATGTTTCGGGGTTCTATCTCGTTACCCAAATCGCAGACATTAAACATTTTGTCTTGGGAAGCCAAGATAGAAAGTTGCTCATCCAACATCTCCGATACTGGAATATTTCTATTTTCCCTCCTAGATAGACTAACTTGTTCTGGTTTGCTTTCTAGATCCCAGATTTTGAGTGTTTTATCCGCTGATGCAGAGATAGCCCTTTTACCATCTGATATTATCGCTACAGAAGTTACGGCTGTGCTATGCCCATGTAGGGTTTGTAGTTCTGATCCGCTCTTTAAATCCCAGAGCTTTAACGTATTATCAAGCGATGCAGAGATAGCTCGTTGCCCATCTGGTGTCACTGCTACAGCATAAATTTCTCCAGTATGGTTGTTCAAGGTGAACAACTCTTTGCCACTACTAAGATCCCAAACCTTAAGAGTTTTGTCGGCTGATGCAGAAACAACTCGTTTACTATCTGGAGTTACGGCAACTGCGTGTATAGAGCCAGTATGACCTTGTAGAACTAATAGTTCGACTCTGCTTTCTAGATTCCATAGTTTAAGTTTTTGTTCTAAAGAGTCTGACGCAGAGATAGCACACTGACCATCCGGTGTTACTGCTACTGCTGTAACCCAATCATCATGACCAACTAGAGTGAACAGTTCCACTCCAGTATCGAGGGCCCAGATTTTGAGGGTTTTGTCTTTTGAC
>Ga0209591_10008452_pt1 | contig 11210 bp, 8 predicted proteins | sample MAT01_FD_187207 | JGI IMG/M metagenome (GOLD analysis project Ga0209591, IMG submission 187207) | Freshwater microbial communities from Lake Fryxell liftoff mats and glacier meltwater in Antarctica - MAT-01 (SPAdes) (version 2) | ecosystem: Environmental > Aquatic > Freshwater > Ice > Liftoff...
GCAGTCAATGCGTACGGCCTCGTCGGCACCAATTGCCAGAGCTTTTCGAATAGTCGTTTCGTTGGCTGCCAAGCCGACGTTGAGCGCAACCACAGTGCCTCCAAGGGCCTCACGAAGTTCGCAGGCACGCACAAGGGCATACCATTCGTCGTAAGGATTCATAATGAATTGCACCCCTACAGCGTTGAACTCCGTGCCGTCGGCATTGAAGGAGATTTTTGAAGTGGTGTCAGGTGTTTGAGAAATACAGACCAATAATTTCATTGTAAAAATAGCCGCTACTTTTGTGGGCGCGCAAAGGTAGGGAGTCGGAGAAGAAAGTTAGAGATTCCTTCGTCTTTGTGTGCGTAAATTTTCAAAATCATGAGCACTCGTTTACAATATCTCACCCAGCTTCTAGAAGCCTCTCCGAAGGATTCTTTTGTCCTTTTTGCCCTTGCAAAGGAGCATGAAGGTGCCGGAGACGCTAATCAAGCCCTTTTGTTCTACCTTCGCTTGCTGGAAGTCGACCCCAATTACGTCGGAACCTATTATCACCTTGGCAAACTTTATGAACAACAAGAAGATTTTCAAAATGCTATTTTAACTTACAAACAAGGCATAGACATAAGCCGGAAGGCAGGTGATCGTCATGCCATGAGTGAATTACAAGGTGCCCTTTTAAATTTAGAAGACCCGGAATGAAGTATACTGCATTTAGTTTCAAGTTTCAAGAAAAAGTTGGTATGTGCTTAAAGTCAATTGGGAATCTGCCACATTTCGCGCTTTTCCTAGCTTTCTTTTTGCTCTTGTCTGCCAAAGAAACTGGCTGTCGAAAAACACCAACCTTTGGCAATACCCGCCCTGCTACAGCAGTTCGTAGTCCCGATTTTTTGAAGAAAAAACTCCGCAGCTACGAGCATAAAAACCTGAATTTGATGAACGCCCAGGCAAAGGTTTTTATGGAAGGCAACGGCCAATCAATAGGCGCTACTGCGAATATTATTTGGATTCGAGATAGTGTTATCTGGTTGAATGTCAAGAAGTTTGGTCTGGAGGCAGCCCGTGTTTTAGTCACGCGTGATTCGGTTTTTGTACTGAATCGTCTGGAGAAAACCTACTCAGCCCGCGGCTTGGAATCTTTGCAACGACAGTATAGCCTGCCCGCTGGTTTTGACCTGGTGCAAAATGTGCTCCTGGCATCCCCTTGGTTTTTCCCGGATATAAAATTGGAGTCTGACATAAAGGACGGTATGCATCGGCTATCCGGTTCAAATGGACGTTTTGCAACCGACTATCGAATGGAGGAGGAAGCCTTTTGGCTCAGGCAGGAGATCTTTATGGAACCTCGAGAGACTCGAACCGTGTCGGTTTTGTTTGAAAATTACAAAAAAAATGAGCTAGCTGGCTGGTTTCCATACCTTCGCACCCTGGAAGCATCCAGTCCGGAAACTGGCGATATGCGCCTTTCCATAGAACTCAACGAAGTCGAATTCAATGTTCCAAAAAGTTTTCGCTTTGAGATCCCTACGCATTATGACAAGGTCAAATAGTTTGCATCCCTCCAACTTCGCTGTCGCAATATCCGATAGTCTCAGGGATCGGAAAGTGGTATCCATATTGAGCCTGCTGGTAGTATTTGCACTTTTTTTACCACTTTCCGCATTTTCCCAATCCAAAAAAGAGTTAGAAGATAAGCGCAAAAAAATTATCCGCGATATTCAGTCTACCGAACGGATGATTAAAAAGACAGCCAAAACCAAGGAGGCTACCTACGATCGATATCTCGCCTTAGAAAGCCAAATTGAAAGCCGAGAAGCACTTATCCGAAATTTACAGGAGGAAATAGAATCTGTTGAAGAAGGTATTGTTCGCAATCAAGCGGTAACTGCATCGCTTTCAAAGGATGTAGCGACCATGCGCGAGGAATATGGCCGTACGGTGCGCAATGCTTATAGGCGCAAAACCTTGAGTAATCCGCTACTTTTTATCCTTTCGGCAGAAAGCCTCAATCAAGCATTCCGGCGCTGGCTTTTTTTACGCAAATACGACCAGCGCCGCAGCGAACAAGCCGAAGCCATCCGTTTTACCCAGGAAATGTTGTCGAAAAAAACGTCAAGCCTGGAAGAAATACGGATAGATAAAGAAAATTTGCTCATTTCGATTCAAGGTCAGAAATCAACCCTGACTGGCGAGCTCACAGAAAAAAATGCCATGCTCAAAGATTTGGGCAATGACGAGGCTCGTCTGAAAACTGATTTGGAAAGAAAACAAGCTGCCCACGAAGCCCTAAATACGGCCATCGAAGGCGTAATACAAGAAAATGTACGCAAGCGTATAGAGGAGGCCAGGAGTAAACCAAAAGTAGCTGCGCCGAAGGTGGAAACGCCAGAGATAAAACCCATCGAAACGCCTACATCCAAGCCTTCAAAACCTGAAAAGGCCAAGCCCCTTACACCAGAAGCCAAGCCCCGAGCTGATGAAGACAATGAGTCTTTCAATTTTCGAAAAAGCAAAGGACGCTTACCTTGGCCCGTGGAAAACGGTTTCATTTCGAAAGGTTTTGGCAAGCAGCAACACCCAACCTTGAAAAATATCGAGATCACTAACAATGGAGTAGATATTCGTACGGAAGAAGGTGCAAATGTGCGCTGTGTGGCCGATGGAAAAGTTGCTGGAGTGCAATTTGTACCAGGGCATGATTATACCTTAATCGTACAACATGGCGACTTCTATACCGTGTATACTAATCTCGCGTCTACCAGCCTCTTGAAAGGTGATGAGGTCAAAGCCAGACAAAATATCGGTCAGATAAGCACCAATAATATTACGGGCACCTCTGAATTGCACTTCGAATTGTGGCAGCAAAAAGAGCGCTTGAACCCCGCACTTTGGATCAAAAAATAAAGTTTGATACCTTCTAATTCTACTTTGTCCAATTTAATCACCTTGACCTATGCATCCCAAACCTGCTTTCTTTCTGGTCTTTATTGCCCTTTTTTGTGTTCCTTTTTTAGCTCGAGCGCAAAAATCATCTACGCAGAAATCCCCCCCGAAAACCTCCATTGATTCCATGATGCTTGAAAGCAATATTCTTGTTTTTAAGCAGACGAGCATTAGCCTCGATTCTTCTAAGGCTACATTACGGGTAAAAGTGCTGGAAAAAGGAACTGGGGGGGCGCCCATACAAGGTACTACCGTATTGCTTCGCCGTGACCAAGACAAGATGTTGGGTAGGGTGACTAAGCATGACGGACGCTGTTTGTTTACGCCAACACCCGCTACTTATACGGTACGTGTACAAATGACAGGACTAAAATCCTTGGAAAAAGGGGGGATCAAGCTCGAAGGCGGAAAAGTATACGAGCTTGAAATCTTGATGGCGCGAAATTGAGCAGAATAGTACTATTCTTCTTCTTGTTCGTAATAGCTTTTAGCCCTGTATTTTGTTTTTTCTACAGGTTTAAGTTTTTTCTTTTTGTGGTCTTGGTCTTGTTGACGTAGGTCGCGCTCATCAGCACGACGGGGCTCTTTTTTGCTAGTCTTTTCCCAGTGTCTCATGGCAAAAGTGAAGGAAGGTTTTGCGTTCTCCTATGCTTTCCGCTGAAAGTTTTAGATAAGAATGCTGGTGAAAAAATAGGTGTCTTATTTTCGGTCAACAACGTGTTTAAAAGCGTTGCATTCCGAATCGCTTTACAAAAATAGTCCGTTTCTACAGATTAGCAAGTGCTTAAATGTTAAAATTTTTGAGTCAAGCCCCCTACATTTGACTCCTTAGCAGAATTCCGTGTTTAAGCTTGATGGTTTAATTAAGGTTTTTTCGCTGAATTCAACCCCGTTTTTTGATTTAAACTCCTGTGAATCAACTGAAAATGCAATCAGGGATCAAATCACAAACTTTGCCTCACTTACATGAAAAAAAATCTTTCCGCCTTTCTTTTTGCACTGGTATTTTGTTCACCAGCCTTTTCTCAAAGCAATTTTTCGGTGCGGTTCGCGCATGGCACGGAAATTTTCCCTGAAAACTTTGCTATTGTACGACAAACACCCAACACTGGGGCAGATGAAGTGGTGAATGGCGTTTACGCCCGATATATCCAGTTGGAAAAAATTATGAACGCTAAAGAACGGGCGGCATTTGAAGCTACTGGAGCTCGAATCGTCGGCTATGTTCAGTTTGGAGCTTACCTTGTTTTGCTTCCCCAAAGTTTTAATTTCCAAAAAATTGAAGCCTTTTTACCACGAAGTGTTTTACCCGTAAACCCTGAATGGAAAATGGCCCGGAGCCTTCGTGAACCACCATTTGGCGCATGGGCAATGCACGGCGACTTCATTGATGTAAACCTCCAAATTTATCCTTCGCTTCGTATTGCCGAAGGTGCCGCACTTTGTCGCAGTAATGGACTTGACGTTTTAAAAGAAGGAACACAAAACGGATTGGTTCAACTCCGAATCCATAAAGACCATATATCAGCTGTGGCGGCCCTTCCATTTGTGCAATATTTGGAGTTGGTACCTCCTCCTGGACAGAAAGAAGACACTCGTGGACGTTCATTGCATCGTTCTAATTTGGTCGCAAGTGATGCCCCATTGGGTAAAAAATATGATGGAGCCGGCGTAGGTGTACTTGTGCGCGACGACGGTCAACTTGGCCCGCACATAGATTTGCAAGGTCGCTTGTACAACTTTGCCAATGGGGCGCCCGCTGATGGTACACATGGCGATGGTGTTGTCGGGATTATTGGCGGAGCCGGAAATCTAGACCCAAGTAAAAAAGGCATGGCCGCTGGTGCAGATGTATACTCTGTCGATTATGTCAATAGTTTTCAAGATCAAACCTTGCCCTTGCACCTCAACGAAGGGGTTACCTTGACCAATTCTTCCTATTCCGACGGTTGTAATGCAGGTTATACCTTGGCAACCCAAACGGTAGATCAGCAGCTTTTTGAACATCCGACACTGATGCACTTATTTTCGGCGGGCAACTCGAATAATTCGGACTGCGGATACGGTGCTGGTAATCAATGGGGTAATATTACAGGCGGCCATAAAATGTCCAAAAATGCCATCGCTACTGCAAATGTTTTCGCAGACGCCACGTTGGTGGAAAGTTCAAGTCGTGGACCAGCATACGATGGACGTTTGAAACCCGATATTGCAGCCAACGGCCAAGATCAGGAATCACTTGACCCAAATAATGCGTATCAGGTATTTAGTGGAACCTCTGGCGCTGCCCCAGGTATTGCTGGCTGCCTGGCTCAACTTACTCAAGCGTATAGAACTCTCAAAGGGGTGCAAGACGCTCCTTCGGCATTATTAAAAGCTACCATCCTCAACACAGCCACCGATTTGGGTAACCCGGGGCCTGATTATAAATTCGGCTGGGGACATGTCAATACCTGGCGCGCGCTGCGTCTGCTCGAGCAAAATCAATGGCTGGAAGGAGATGCCGATCAAGGTGGAGATCTGACGCATACGATTCAGATTCCGGTAAACATCAAAGAAGCAAAAATCATGCTTTACTGGGCTGAACCACCTTCGCTTGAAAACAATGCCCGGGCCCTGATAAATGACCTTGATCTGAGCGTCAATGATGGTAGTGGCGCTGTAAGCCAGCCGTGGCTCCTCAACCCAACGCAAAACCCTATTACCCTTAATGCGCCTGCTGGCAAGGGCCGCGACTCCCTAAATAACGTCGAGCAGGTATTCCTCGAAAACCCTACTTCGGGCACCTACACGGTACATATCAAAGGGACTGAAGTCCCCTTAGGTCCACAACATTATTATCTGGTATGGGAATTCGTCAAAGATGAGATAAAGGTTACCTACCCGGCTGGCAGCGAAGGTTTTGTATCTGGAGAAGTGGAGCGCATCCATTGGGATGCTTATGGGAACACTGGCACATTCACGCTGCGTTACACCACAGACGGTGGCAATTCTTTTACAGCCATTACGTCGGTTGGTGGCGACCGCCGAATGTATGATTGGACAGTGCCCAATACCGTAAGTGGGAAGGTTCATATCCTGGTTCTTCGCGGGGCAAAACGAGACACCTCAGACTATCCTTCCAGCATCGTTCCAGTGCCTCAAAATCTACAAGTAACCAAAGTCTGCCCAGATTCATTAACCCTGAGCTGGACGGAAGTAAACGATACACTTTCTTACGATGCCTATCTTTTAGGAAACAAGTATATGGAACTGAAGGGCACCTCGGATACTAATTCCTTTGCCTTCCCGATTCAAAATGCAGGCGCAGAACAATGGGTATCTGTACGTACCAGTCACCCGGACGGTACAGCGGGCAGACGGGCTATAGCCATAAATTGGCCTGGAGGATTGCTCAATTGTCCACAACAATACGATCTCGCTTTACCTCAATTACTTTCCCCGGCAGGCGATGCTATTGTGTCGTGTGGAGCATCAGATATAACCATTTCGATCAGGGTAAATAACGAAGGGTTGAACTTGGCTTCTGGCGCGACGGCGTTTTATCAGGTGAATAATGATCCACCAGTAAGTGAAGTTTTACCTGATATTCCAGTAGGCGGGTCGTTAGATTTTTCATTTCAAACCCCGCTTACCATCGACTTCAATGGGAATATTATGCTCAAAACCTGGGTAGTTTTCTCTAGTGATTTGAACGGTTATAATGATACCCTTTTCCTTTCATTTCCGGTAGTAGCGGAGGCTGTCAATCAATTCTTTAGCGAAAACCTAGAGGCTACATCAGGATTCCCCATTGGCTGGGAAGGCGTGAACCCTGACGGATTATTTGGCTGGGAAACAACTGATGGGTTGTCATTTGATGTAGTTGGCCCTGATGGTCTAATTGGACGTTCGTTTCATTTCGATTTCTATGAATATGGCCCCGACGACAATGGCCAGGAGGACTATCTTTATATGATTCCGGTAGATTTGACGGGGTTGTTTAACCCCGCGCTTTCCTTTGATATTGCGAAGGCTAGGTATGATGATACTTACACTGATGGGCTTCGGGTGGAGGTTTTTGCCAACTGTGACCTAGGGGGTACGCCGACCACAATATGGGAAAAGTATGATCCGGAATTGTCCACTGTACCCAACCAAATCAATTATTATTATGCTGGAGATGCATCTGATTGGCGCAATGTATCTGTGAATCTCAGTGATTTCGCAGGGCAAAAAATAGTGGTTCGATTTGTGTCCATCAATGGATATGGCAACAGTTTATACCTTGACAATATTGGAATTGAGCCGTATGAAGTACCCGTATTACCATTGGCGGAGTTTATGGCACCCGATACTATCTGCCGTTTGGATACTTTGACGTTCCAAGCGACGCCTTCAACGCTTAATGCTACTTATACATGGTCTTTTGGTACCGCCGCCAACCCTAATACTGCAACAGGAATTGGCCCGCACAATATTTTTTACCCCACTGCGGGCAACAAAAATGTGCGCCTAATTGTAACAAACAACTTTGGAACTGATACTATGATTCAAAGTATGAATGTACGCCCACTTGCTACAGCCAATTTCACCATAGTACAAAACGGTTTTACTGCAACATTCACCAATACAAGTACGAACGCCACTTCATACCTCTGGGATTTTGGTGACGGCATGACGAGTATTGAAAGCAATCCAACCCACACTTATGGGTCTCAGGGCAATTATGTGGTGACTCTTTCTGCTACAAATGTTTGTCGCACTAATGTAAAAACCGGAAATGTTGGGGTAAGCAGCGTAAGCGACCTAACTGAAAACATGGACATTCGCATTTTGCCCAACCCAATCCCGAGTACTCGAGACAATTTTACAGTAGAACTGAACAGTCGCATCCTTGGCAATGTGCAACTCACCTTGTTTGATGCCGCTGGCCGAAAGGTAAAAGCGCGACAGACCGTCATAAAACAAGGCATCAGCCGTGTTGTATTTGAAAGCCTGAACTTGCCTAAAGGTGTATATCAACTGAATATTCAGGCGGATGGGAAGCAAGCTACTTTTAGCGTGGTAGTGCAGTAGTCCGTACTTAAGCCTTAAATTTTTTCAAAGATGAGTCATCCCGAAAATTCGGTATGACTCATCTCTTTTGAGGGCGACTAAAATCCATCGGACTGCTTACATTTGCCCTTAACCCGGAGGCTTTGGCAATTCAAGAGACCTAAATTATGAGCAAAATAATCTATCGCGACCCACAGGTGACGATTTTTCAAAGTGCACTCTTCCAAACCAATTCTACGGTGGTTTGCACGGACGATGTGGTGTTGATTTTCGACCCGGCTTGGTTGCCCGAAGAGGTGGAAGACATTCGCCAATATGTGGAGCGCATTCGCGGCACACGGCACGTATTTTTGCTTTTCACCCATTCCGACTTCGACCATATCATTGGCTATGGGGCGTTCAAGGCCGATAAAGTTTTCATGTCGAAAGCAATGGCAGAGAATCCAGACCGCGATCTTTGTGTAGAGAAATGTCTTGAATTCGATGAGCAATATTACATCAAACGCCCCTACCCCATTGAGTACCCAAAAGGAGATTTTTTGGTGTTTCGAGATGGTGTTCAATATCGATATGGCAACACCAAAATGTCATTCTACCTCACTCCAGGCCATACCGCCGACAGTATGATGGTCATTGTGTGGCAACTTGGGCTTTGTATCGCTGGCGACTACCTGTGTAACTGTGAGTTCCCATTTATTTATCACAGCAGCGTAGACTATGAACAAACACTGGAAAAACTGCCCAAAATTCATGATCGCAACTGGTTCACCCGAATGGTGCCCGGTCACGGAGACCCAGCCTTAGGCATAAATGACTGGCTGCAACGGCGTACCGAAGCCCAAGCCTACTTGTTCGCACTTCGGGAAAGCATTGCTACAGGCGTGCCTTTTTCGGAGGATTCCTTATGGTCTCGGTATAATTTTCCTCGATTGCAACGCAAATATCATTTGGATAATATTGCCCTCATGACCCGAGAATACGAGCAGGGATTGTGGGCTTGGGATCCTGATTTTGAACTCACTTCCCCAATTAGGCAGGAGACCTATACCGCTGATACGCCACAAATTGATAGCGATGACGAAGGCTGAAACCCGGGAATGGCTTGAAGCACAAATCCTCGCCGAACATAACAAAGCACATTAATCGATGCTATTCCGACATGTCCATAGTATGATAAACGTTCAGCACGTCATCATCATCTTCTAGGCGATCAAGGAGCTTTACTACGGCTTCCACCTCTGAATCATCCAACTTTTTTGTTGTATTCGGGATGTATTCCAGCGCAGCACTAATTGTTTCAATATTTCTATCCTCCAGTGCTTTTTGAAGCGTTCCAAAGTCAGAGAAGGCGCATAAAAGCACTATTTCGTCTTCTTCGCGCTTGAGTTCTTCCAGTCCAGAATCAATCAATTCCAATTCCAGATCATCCCATGGATGGCCTTCGGCTTTAGCTTTAAATACTCCTTTGTGATCAAAAAGAAAAGCAACACTACCAGAGGTGCCCAGTGCTCCACCGCAACGGTCAAAGTACATGCGTACATTGGCTACTGTCCGGGTGGGGTTATCCGTAGCGGTTTCTACCAAAACAGCTACTCCGCCAGGCCCTTTGCCTTCGTAAATTATTTCCTGGAAATTTTCTGCCTCTTTGCCGGAAGCTTTTTTAATCGCGCTTTCGACGTTTGTTTTGGGCATATTTGCCGTTTTGGCGTTCTGAATAGCCCCACGAAGACGGGAGTTATATTCAGGGTTTGGTCCGCCTGTTTTTACGGCCAGAGCGATTTCACGTCCGATACGGGTGAAGGTTTTGGCCATACCGGCCCAACGCTTAAATTTTCTTTCTTTGCGGAATTCAAACGCGCGTCCCATGAATTAAGTGGCTAAGTGATGAGTGTTTAGTACTAGAGCTCGCAATAAGATTTGCTTATTTACGGCGCAAATGTAGGCAAAGCCCTTCGCAACAAAAATTGATTTTCTAATAAGGAACAAGTTATTATTTACCCGTTCCTAAACTATTGCCTCCAGTATTTCAGTGGGTGCTTCATTTGGCTTTTTTTAACCAATTTTCAATCTCAAAAGCCAAATGCCTGGCTGTATCTTTGCCCTTCTTTTCTTTAACCTAAATCTTTACTCCCATGAGAAGTGCATTCCTCGTCGCAACTATTTTTGTATTGTTTTCGCCTTCTATGCTTTATGCCCAAACGGGAAGAAAAATGGATGTCAGCATTTCCAGTGGTGTACTTAAAACGGCTGAATGGGCTAATTTCAAATACATGGAAAACCTGGATCTGGCGCAAAGTGGAGACCAGAAAGGCATTAAAGCCATGCTTGAATTCACAGGTACCGTAGATGGTATAGAAGCACTTGAGCATGCGACCACTTGTATTGAGCTTATCCTGCTTGCTACAGATGAAAAAGTCGGTTCCGTAATCTCTTCACTCAAACCTAAACTCAAAACCGTCCTGCTCGATCGCTTTCAAATGGCACAAGGCCTAACTGAAAAAGAGGACTTGCGTAAGCCACTCCTTGCATGGGCGCCATTAACCTGGAAGGCATTGAATGGCGAAAGAGTTTCTTGTGGCTCTTGCATGCACGAAGGCCCCTTACCCGCAAGCAAACCTGGCACGCAACAAACAAATTCTGCAGACCCTATTCCTGATACTGAAAAACAATGATTTCCAACGGATTAAAACTCATCGGGGTGATCTTGGCAGTCAATTTATTTTGGCAATGCTCCACCCCACGTTCCAGTAATAAGGTTGTCGCAAATGATTTGCAACAATTGATCACATTTATGGTGGGGGATTTCAGTAGCCAGGCCCAGAGCGAGCGCGATTCCGATTATTTCGATATCCGGCTGCATATCCGCCCTATATGGACCGCTGACAAGCGCAATCACTGGCTTTATGTGGAACAAGCTACCGCTGCTGCTGAATCCAAACCTTATCGCCAACGGGTTTACAAGGTGGAAAACGATGGCGCTGGCGGTTTTAAAAGCTTGGTCTACACCTTGCCCGATCCAGCAAATTGGGCGGGCAAATTCAAAACACCAGAAGCTTTTGATGCCTTAAACCCCGCAGATATCTCCTTACGGGATGGATGTACGGTCTTTTTGAAAAAACTAAAAGACGGCTCATTTGCCGGATCCACCCAAGGGCTCGGCTGTGAAAGTAGCCTTCGAGGGGCAAAATATGCCGCTTCAAAAGCCACCATTACCAAAACTGAACTCCATAGCTGGGATCAAGGTTTCA
>Ga0209591_10008459_pt1 | contig 11206 bp, 5 predicted proteins | sample MAT01_FD_187207 | JGI IMG/M metagenome (GOLD analysis project Ga0209591, IMG submission 187207) | Freshwater microbial communities from Lake Fryxell liftoff mats and glacier meltwater in Antarctica - MAT-01 (SPAdes) (version 2) | ecosystem: Environmental > Aquatic > Freshwater > Ice > Liftoff...
TTGGAGTCGTCGCCGGAGTTGGAGTCGTCGCCGGAGTCGGAGTCGTCGCCGGAGTCGGAGTCGTCGCCGGAGTTGGACTAGGAGTTGTCCCCGTCGGTACCGGTGTCGTAACAGGTTTTGTCCCCGTTGCGGGTGTCGGAGAAGCACTTGTCCCCGTCGGTGTCGGAGAAGCCGTTGTTCCCGTCGGTGTCGGAGAAGCCGTTGTCCCCGTCGGTGTCGGAGAAGCCGTTGTCCCCGTCGGTGTCGGAGAAGGCGTTGTTCCCCTCGGTGTCGGAGAAGGATTTGTCCCCGTTGTTGGAGAAGGACTTGTCCCCTGAATTGTGAAGGGATTGTCTTCTACGCGCGGTATTTGAGCCGTAGTGAACCTCGATTCATCGAGCGAGTTCGATCGCACATCAATCAATACCGCCAAAAATTCGCCAGTTTGCTTGTCCTGAATAATCGTGTTGCTAGAATTCGAGCCTTGACCCTGGAAGATGTTTAACTGTGTAAAGTTCAGACCTCCAGCTAGACCGATCGCATCTCCTGCCTTAAAATCTCTGATTAAATCAGCATCACCGATCTCGCGGCCACCAGTAGTCAGAAACCCGTTACTAGAAACCGACGTACCAACCCTACCGAGAACAAAGATATCCGAACCATCGCCTCCTGTCAGAGTATCAGACCCGCGATCGCCCGAAAGAATATCATCCCCAGGCCCGCCAGACAAAGAATCATTGCCATCACCCCCAAATAGCAGGTCATCACCCTCGCCACCGTCACCAGTATCGTTACCAACACCGCCACTGATGACATCCCCGCCGTCGCCGCCCAAAAGAATATCATTGCCCGCAGCGCCGATCAGGCAGTCATTACCCGTGTCGCCAAAAACAGTGTCACTACCCTTGTCGCCAAAAATCAGGTCGTCTTCGCCACCTCCACGCAGACAGTCATTGCCTTTACCGCCGTACAGCGTATCGTTGCCTTCAGAACCCAAAACAACATCGTTACCCTGATCGCCAAAAGCTATATCGTCCCCCAGTTCGCCAGAAACCAAATCATCGCCTTTGCCGCCGCGCGCCGTGTCATTGCCACGCCCGCCCTCAACGATATCTTTACCAGCGCCACCATTCAGAGAATCGTTACCGTCTTCGCCCCTGATGATATCGTCCCCGTCCCGACCCAGAATCGTATCGTCCCCATCGCGCCCGGAAATAGTGTCATTGAACAAGCTGCCGATTAAATAGTTATTCCCGTCATTAGCGACAACTACACCATCGACAAACAGCGGCTGTGGAGGAGGCGTGGGTACAGTCGGAACTGGTCTAACCACGGGTACGATCGAAATCCCTGGGCCCGTCCCCGTCATCGTTGGAGAAGTCCCCGTCATCGTCGGAGAAGTCCCCGTCATTGTCGGAGAAGTCCCCGTCATCGTCGGAGAAGTCCCCGTCATCGTCGGAGAAGTCCCCGTCATCGTCGGAGAAGTCCCCGTCATCGTCGGAGAAGTCCCCGTCATTGTCGGAGAAGTCCCCGTCCCCGTCATCGTTGGAGAAGTCCCCGGCGACGGCGTAGGAGTGGTCTCCGGTATAATAATTACTGGTACTGCACTGGGCATTTTTCGGACTCCTTGCGACGCTACTCAAAAACGACTAGATAAACTTAAAGTCAGAGGCAGTAATGACGGTGCTCAGAGCTCCCGGCACTGTAGGAATAGAATTCAACACTGCCAAATCGAAAGCTGGGAGACTGTCGTCTGCCACATTCGGGTCAAAGCCGAGAACATACTGGTTAAAAGTATTGTTCAGATACACGAAGAAAGCTCCTGTTTTGCTCGAACCGTTTTGATTTTTCAACACTGCATTGACTGCTTGAGCGTTGTCAAATTTAGATTCAAACAAAATCACTTCTTGCTTGCTGATGTTGTCGCCGCCGCTGCCGATATTCCTGACGATAAAACTGGTGAAATCGTTAGTAGTTCCCGAGTTGGTTAAACCTGCAAAATTTGATGACCTGAACAAGAATCTGTCTGTGCCGGTACCATTGGCGTTAAAGTCAGCAATGATATCCACACCTTCACTCGGAGTTTCGTAGTAGAAGAAATCATTACCAGCATCGCCTGTCAGCAAGTCAGAACCGTTCCCGCCGCCCAAAATGTCATTGCCCGCACCGCCGGAAAGCGAGTCATTATCATCGCCACCCAATACCAAGTCGTTGCCGAAGGCGCCGCTGAGACAGTCGCTGCCGGCGCCGCCGTCGAGAGTATCGTCCCCTGCTTCGCCCAACAGGGAGTCGCTGCCACCCTCACCTAATATGTAGTCGTTGCCGGTACCTCCGAGTGCTGTGTCGCTGCCTTCTCCGCCCAAAATCGTGTCTTCGCTGTCACCGCCGGAGATGAAATCGTTATTGATACCGCCGTCGAGCAAGTCTCTGCCGATGCTGCCGTCGAGGATGTCGTCGCCTGCACCGCCCTCGATCGAGTCGTCGCCAATTCCACCCAATAGTGTGTCGGTGCCGGTGCCTCCAAGTATCGAGTCCTCGCCGGCTTCTCCCAATATCGAGTCATTGCCGGTTCCGCCGTCAATGGTGTCGCCGTTGTCGCCGCCCAAGATGATGTCATTGTCATTGCCACCGAACATCAAATCGTTGCCCAGTCCGCCGATTAGCGAATCTATGCCGTCTCCGCCGTCGATCGTGTCGTTGCCCAGTCCGCCGTCGAGGTTGTCGTTGCCGATCGAACCCAGCAGCGAGTCGTTACCTGCTTCACCGAATAGGAAGTCGTCGCCGCCCCTGCCGTCGAGGATGTCGTCCCCTGCACCGCCTGAGATGGTATCGTTGCCTGCCCCGCCAATGATGTAGTCGCTGAGGTTGCTGCCTGTAAAGGTGCTTGCCGGGAGTGCGGTGCGATCGACAATATTATCTACCACCGTAATACTGAAGGATGCCGGCCCGATCTTTGAAGACCCATCGGAGGCTGTAAATGTGAAACTATCGCTGCCACCAGCAGCCAGCAAGTTGTATTTGACAATATTGTTGTTGATATCGTCTTGGGTAAATTTGCCACCGACGGTGAGAAAAGTGGTGCCCCTTTGCACAAAACCTCTAGTAGCATCGGGGGCTTTCGTAATCGTGTAAACAATTTCCAAAGGCGAGTTGTCAGGATCTGTCACCAACAAATCGGTCGCCGTGATTGTCTGAGTAGGAGCACTTTTGGCAACCACCACACCGTCGTTAATTACTAGCTGGGGCGGGTTGCTGACGTTGATAGTTACTAGGCCTTGAGCAGTGCCGCCGTTGCCGTCTGAGATGGAGTAGCTGAAGCTGTCAGCACCCGAAAAGCCTGGATTCGGGGTGTATTTGAATAAGCCACCGCCCAATGGAGTCAAGCTCCCCTTGGCTGCTGGAGTAAAAGTCGTGACAGTCAGAGGGTTCTTGTCCGCATCAGTGTCGTTGAACAGAACGTTGAGACTGAGTTCTTGACCCGAAACCGTGGTGAAGTTGTCGTTAACTGCTATTGGAAGCTGATTGGGAGCGGCGATTGGAATCGGACTCGGACTAGGCGTCGGACTTCCTGTCGGAGTCGGCGTCAGTGTCGGCGTCGGCGTCGGACTTGCCGTCGGCGTCGGGAACACCGGCCTCGGACTCGGACTCGGCGTTGGAGTGTCTGTGGGAGTCGGAGTGTCTGTAGGAGTCGGCGTGGGAGTCGGACTCAGTGTCGGTGTCGGACTTGCTGTCGGAGTCGGTGTCGGACTCGGACTCGGCGTGGGCAGGGGCAGCGGGGTAGCGCTGCCAGGAACTACGGGGGCAATTACAAATGAGCTGCGTCCCAGGGTTCTGCTGTCTACTCCGGGCAATACTGCTAAAAAGTCGCCGCTGACGCCGTTGCGAATAATTGTGCTGCCGGCTTTGCTGTCGGTGCTTTGGAAGATTACCAAATCTTCAAACTTGAGGTCGCCGCTCAGCCCGATCGCATCTTCACCTTGGCGAAAGTCTGTGAAAATGTCAGCATCGGCGATGTCCGGGCCGCCTGTGGTGAGAAATGCTGGGCTAGTGCCGTTGCTGCTGCTGCCACCGGGGGTACTGAAGGTACCGATGACAAAGACATCTCTACCTTCGCCTCCTGCCACTATGTCTTTGCCTGCTTCCCCCCAAAGAATATCGTTGCCAGCACCGCCGTCCACGATGTCATCACCGCCACCGCCGAACACGATGTCGTCGCCGTCGCCAGCAAAAATTGTGTCCGCGCCACCATTCCCGTAGAGCCAATCGCCTCCTTCGTTGCCAAAGAGCAAGTCTTCGCCCTCGCCGCCGAAGAGCGAGTCATTACCTTGATCGCCCCACAGCACGTCATCGCCTTTGTCGCCCAAAAAGCTGTCGTCGCCCGACCCGCCGCGCAAGCTGTCGCCGCCTTTGCCACCGTAGGCCGTATCTTTGCCTTCGCCTCCAACTACCGTATCGTTGCCGTCATTGCCGTACAGCAAATCCGGGTTATTTCCCCCATCGAGGGAGTCGTTGCCTTTGCCTCCGTACAGGGTATCGAGTCCCGAACCGCCGTCGAGCACGTCGTTGCCGGGCCCGCCAAACAATACGTCGTCATCTTCGTTGCCAAATAGTAAATCGTCGCCGGCTGCTGCTTGTAGGTTGTCGTTGCCTTGCAGCCCGGAAATCACGTCGGGGCCGGGACTGCCAACTAACGAGTCGTTGGTTTCTGTTCCCCGGAGCACCCCCCCGATGATTGAGGGTACGGTACCTTTGCCTCCGCCCAATGTGTCGTCTATGCCGCCAAATGTGTCGTCGGAGGGCTTTGGTGTCGGCGTTGGTGTTGGTGTCGGCGTTGGTGTCGGCGTTGGTGTCGGCGTTGGCGTCGGTGTCGGTGTCGGCTCCGGCGTTGGCGTTGTCTCCGGCGTTGGCGTTGGCGTTGGCTCAACTATAATAATTGGTACTGCACTGGGCATTATTTTGGCTCCTTTCAACGACGATCCCGATTAACTTTAAGCACTGATTAGTATCAGTTTGTTGCCAAAAATCTGGCTTAAAATTGATTAATAATCTCGCTCATTTCTAGCATACTCAATCAAAATTGCCAGGGCTATAGATATTTTTTAACTCTGGTATCTTTCGAGCTAAAAATATTAATGATTGCACGTTTTGATGCCTGTTTTGGGTACACTTTAATATCGCCCAATTTCGAGCCAAGCTAGAAGTCAGACTTCGAGCCAAGCCGGAGTATCTATCCAGAGGGAGAAAAAATGAAAATCTTTCATAATTTTTCTTTCCTCTTGCCTCCTGCCAAATTCCTTAGCCTGACTGCTGACAAGAAACAGAGCTGTTAATTAGAGGCAGAAGTGGCCCGGTTTGTTCTTGGCCGTTGACGGCTAGTTCGCTGTGACAAAGGTAAAGCATGGAACAACGACTTAACAAATCTACCAGAATTCGCCGCAGTCGCTGTTGGTCGGCGACGGTTTCGTCTTCGGTTTCCCAGGGACGCCCCAGTTGCGATCGCACAAATAAGGGAGCACCAAACAATGTCGCCGCACCGCCACTCAGCCACAGCGGCGAGCCGGCATCCAGCCAAAAGTGCCATTTGTGGGCGCGGCGACTGCTGCGGTACTGAAAAATGTTGGCGAGGGTGACGGCTTGGGCTTCTGGGCCTTCTGAACGGACTGGAAACGGGTTGGCGGTAACGGTTCCTTGGCGCAACAACTGGATGAACCGGGCGATCGTTTCTGAGTCGCCCCCGTTTGTTGGTTCTAAACGCTGCATTCGCCCGTGTATTTCCCAGTAGTGGGCGGCGGTTTCCATTAACTCTCGCAGGGCTGCTAGCCGATCGAACGGCAGATATCTGTCGTTGATCAGAAATTTCTGGATCGCTCGATCGAGCAGGGCAATTGGACTAGGCAACAGCCGCTCCTGTTGTTGCGATCGCTGTTGTTCGATCCACTCGACAATTTGCTCGTAGGCAAGAGCGGCTCGATGTCCCAGTCTGTCCCACCGAGGAAAGGCTGTAATTGCCAGCAATTGAGGTCGATCGAGATCTGGACAAAAACAGTGATCCGCAATTAAACCTGCTCTCACCGGGTCGATCGATTTGAGATTTGGGATTTGGGATTTTAAATTAAACGTGGGGTTGGAATCTTCCGTATCAGGTAATTCCCGGTGTTTCTGGCTGCCTAAAATTACCAGCATTTCGGCTACTGCGTCTCGATCGACTAAACGGCCTAGTCCAGGATAAACTAACGCTAGCAGAGTCAGCAAAGCTCGAATCTCTGGCGTAGTCGATAGGGGACGCTGATCGTTGAGCGATTCGGCGGCGATACCATCTCGCGCCAGAATTTCGGTTAAAGTGTAACGGGCGATCGCATCCATCCCAGGCGCAACTACGGCGATTTCCTGCGCTTCCACGGTTTTTGACTTCACCGCATCCACAATAATTTCGGCGGTTTCTCGTAGTAATTGCGCCCGGGAAGTTGTTTCGAGCGATCGAACTGATCCGGGCAAACTCAAGCCTAAAGGATAAAAACCCTCAGAATTCACTGCCAAATTTACCGCCAAATCTCCAATCTCTGAGGCTAAACCGGCTTTTGCGTTCAAATTTTCCACCAAGCCACAGCGGCTTTGCAGTTGGGCGAGGTATTCCGTGTCAGCGCCCAAACCCAAACGCACTCCTCCATCCCGATTGTAGGAAAAAGCCCCCACTGCACCAGAATCGAGCATTCGATCGAACAAATAGCGACTGATAGCCGGATAATCGTCAACATCATCAGCGATCACAGCTTGATATCGAGAGGCCAACTGCTGCTGGTAAGTGGCATTTGGCAACAAATAGCGCCAGTAGAGTTCGCAAACAATCCCGTAAGTCAGGAAACCCCGCGCCAAACACCATTCCCGCCAGCTTTCCAGCAACTCTCCCATGCTTGTCCATAGGCTATTCAAGCCATCACCCGCGGCAAATCCCTGTTCGAGAATGCTCTTAATCTCTTCTCTCGGCGTACCGCTGACAGCAGCAAGTTGTAATAAGTCTAGAGTTCGACGCACCATGCGGTTTGGACTTACCCCTGTTTGTTGCAAAATCCCTTCGTCTAATTCGCGACGCCAGAGTCTCGCGGCAAGTTCCAATTCTGTTTCAGGTTGCAGCCGCAGCGGAAATTGAGCCCTCAAATCCAGTGACTGAACTAGCAGTGGCCAAAATAGCAATACTTCCTGCTCAAAAAAACCGAAGGGTGTTGTGGAGTGAAAGGCATATTTTCCTTGGGTAGCTATGGCGATGCGATCGGCAAATTCTAGCCGGTTGTCCCCGTTAGCTGCTAAGACTAAAATTGCTGGGGCGGTTTGTCCCGCCCGCCACCGCCCGGAACGCCCGCGGCTAGAAACTGTTGCGGGCAAAGGTTTGACGGTTTGGCTCCACAAGCAGAACTGCTCGACTAAGCGAGCGGTTTTGCCACTGCGGGCGGCTCCGACAATCCAAATAGAATCTTCGGCAACGGTTCTCAATTTATCTAAATTTGCTACCATACCATGAATACTTTAATCAGTAATGTCTGCAACTAACTAATCGGCTCCAGCTATGAATACTTCTTTGTGGAACAGGTTTGTAAAATATCTTTACAGCGCTCACCAGTGGTATAGAGAAACGCCTGAAAGGGCCCTAGAACAGGCTTATGATGCTGCGCTAGCAATTAAGGCGATCGAAGATGAGCATTTTGGTGGCCAAGGCATCTCCGAGCGATCGGGCGATTACGGACACAGCACCCTGTCTTACTTTAAATCCGAACTGCAAAAATACCTCAAGGTCATCGAAACTAGGATGGTTGAGTTTAATGCTAGCCGTTCTTTTTTGGAATTGCCCGATCGCGTGGGGGCCAAACCGCAGGCGGGGCACAGCGCGGATCATCACCCGCACAGATTAGGTTTAGACATTAAAGATCAATCGTCCCTAGTATTTGAGAAGCTAGAGTTTATTGATGGAATCATCGACAAATATATTAATAATAGTAGATCGACTGCGATCGTTCCGGTTGTCAGTTCGGTAAATATGCAGGTTAAATCTACAAGCAGTTCTCAACCTCACACAAATAACGGTTCAGCTAATTCTGATCAAACTAATTGCGAGGTTGACACTAGCTTTGAAGAGGTAAATTTATTACCCCGATCGCTGTTGGGAACTTTGAATCGAATTACTAAAGAGTTAGACCCGGAAGCAGAAAAAGACGTAGTTAAAAACTTCCGCAATTCCAAAATAAAAACAGTCATTTCTCTGAGATTTATTTTACTTTTGATTTTAGTTCCGCTGTTAACAAATCAAATTTCCAAAAACTTTATAGTCGGCCCAGTAGTTGACCATTTTAGAATCAAGCAAAATGCTCCGTTATTCATAAATGTCGATCTGGAAGAAGAAGCATTTGAAAAACTAGAGCAATTTGAGCGGCACCTCAAATTTGACACATTAATTGGCATGGCTCCATCGCTTTCTTCCGAGGAAACGGAAAAGAAGATTTCCGAGAAAGCAGTTGAGCTAGCGCAGGAATACCGCTCTGAAAGTAATGGAGCTATTAAAAATATTTTTGCCGATTTGATTTCCTGCATGGCTTTTGCCGCCATTATCGTCAATAACAAGAGAGAGATTGAGATTTTAAAGTCTTTTATGGACGACGTGGTTTACGGACTTAGCGACAGTGCGAAGGCTTTCGTAATTATTTTGTTTACGGATGTGTTTGTCGGATTCCACTCGCCTCACGGTTGGGAAATAATTCTCGAAGGTGTATCGAGGCATTTGGGAATACCAGAAAATAGGCAGTTTATATTTCTGTTTATCGCGACGTTTCCAGTTATCTTAGATACAGTATTTAAGTATTGGATATTCCGCTATTTAAACCGGAGTTCGCCTTCTGCGGTTGCAACTTACAAGAATATGAATGAGTAATCTGCTCATATAGCAGTTGACAGTTGACAGTTGACAGTTGACAGCTTGTCCTGAGCGCAGTCGAAGGGTTGCATAACGGGAATCAAACCATTGATGCAGTACGGGTATCGGCTCTATTCATGAAGTTATTTATGTCCTCACCGATGTGGCGGTTGTTAGATATAATTCTGTCAAATAACGGTTATTAAGTTGGTAGTGACGACGGAAATAAAAAAAATATGAGGACGAAAGTCCTCACTACAAACCTATTAGGGTTATTTGACAGAATTAGATATGGCTCGAATTGCCAATTACCTAATTCCAACGCTTCTTGCGCTGTCGCTGGTTGGCCACCGCTTCCACCAGTCCCAGTCCGAGAAAATTACTCAGCAGCGACGCATTTCCGTAACTCAGGAAAGGTAGCGGAATCCCTGTCACTGGGGCTAAGCCGATGTTCATCCCAATATTTACGAATACCTGAAAAATTAACATTGACAGTACGCCGATCGCCAGCAAGGAACCAAAATTGTCATTTGCAGTTTGAGCGATCGTCACCAAGCGGAAACAAATGATCCAAAACACCACCAGCACCGAAATGCAGCCAATAAAGCCCAATTCTTCGCCGATCGCGGAAAAGATAAAGTCCGTATGCTGTTCGGGAATAAAGTTAAGCTGAGTTTGCGTGCCGTGATTCAATCCCCGGCCGTGGAGTTCCCCAGCCCCGATCGCAATCCGAGATTGAATCAAGTGATATCCGCTGCCTAAAGGGTCTTTCTCAGGGTTTAAAAAGCCCGTCAGGCGCATTTTTTGATAATCCTTCAACACGCCCCAAAAAAGGTGTCCGACCTGTCCAGAAACCACGTTCACTACCACAGTAGCGAAAGTGCCCAACAAAGGCCAAGGTAGGCTTCGCCAAGCAATAATACCAGCAACAACTACCCATGCTACCCAAATCGGTGTAGACACGTTGTTTAGGAGAACCGAGAATAGAGGAGAGAACAGCAATATCAGCCAGCCGGGATTGACATTACCCCAGTAAAACATCCCCATTGTGATCGCGCCAAACACCAGGGAAGTACCTAAATTTGGTTCGGCAAAGATCAATCCCCAGGGTACGGCCATAATTGCCAGCATCCTCAACATATCCCGCACCGTGGGGACAGTCTTGTCGTGCAGGAGAGCTGCTAAGGTGATAATCATCCCTACTTTGGCAAATTCTGAGGGTTGTAGGTAGAAGCCGCCGATATTGATCCACCGCTGGGCACCGAGCCCTGTAGTACCGATAAACCTGACTGCGATCAGCGACAAATTGATTAATATGTAAATCGGCCATTTCCACTGAATCAGTATTTGGTAGCGACAGCGGGAAATGATGATGGCGAGGAACAAACCGACTCCGCCAGTTACCCAGTGTCGCCACCAGTCGATCGACGCCTGGTTCATTTCGACGCTGCGGATCATGATTCCGCCTAAGATGGTGAGGCCTATGCAGGCGATAAACAGCCAAGGATCTGATTCTTCCCAGGGTTTGAAGATGGATGTCCAGCGGTTTCTGCTTTGTATTCTTTGGAACATGAGGATTTTAGATTTTAGATTTTAGATTTTAGATTATCGAACGGATGTTCGGAAGTTCTGGATATATTTCGGATTCAGGGTCTGCACCTTACTGTGGAAGAGTTGGTGTCAGTATGTTACTTTATTCGGCGACTTGTACGGAGGTTCCGGGCCGTCAGCAACGGGCCTTGAGTGGGCCCCAGCCATAATAGACTTGAATTGCATAAATCTTTGATTGATACGTCAACCGCTCCTTCAAGGCAGATAGACGCAGATCAACACAGATGCACTCCAGAATTGAGAGTGAATGAATGCAATTCAAGTCCTAATCATGGTCAGGCAGGCTCGTAAAGGTATTCAAAACCGTTACCGTCGGGGTCTCTGCCGTAAAAAGACGCTGTACCGTCGCGGTGTTCGTGAATCTGGGTGACGGAAACACCTTCGGATTTAAGCTGTTGGTAGGCGGATTCCATTTCGGTGCGATCGTCAAATACGAACCCAAAATGTGGCCCTGCTTGGTCATAACTCGGACTCAACAGCGCCAATCCGTCCTCTCCTGCTTTCAAATAAGCCCAGTCTGGTTAGAGTCGATTAGGGAGTTACCCCCCTAACCTCTCCTTCAGAACCGTGCATGAGACTTTCACCTCACACGGCTCCTTGATAAAACCACCCTTGTTATGGGTACGATTCAAAACGGATTGTCATCATAATTCTTAGTTAGAGAACCATCAGATGCCGTTTTTGTGTCGTGGCAGTGTCTATGCAGAAGTTGAAGGT
>Ga0209591_10008461_pt1 | contig 11204 bp, 13 predicted proteins | sample MAT01_FD_187207 | JGI IMG/M metagenome (GOLD analysis project Ga0209591, IMG submission 187207) | Freshwater microbial communities from Lake Fryxell liftoff mats and glacier meltwater in Antarctica - MAT-01 (SPAdes) (version 2) | ecosystem: Environmental > Aquatic > Freshwater > Ice > Liftoff...
TACGAACTCGCTCTCGGGCTTTCCGTCATCCCGGTTTTCCTGCTTTGCGGAACTTTAAATCTGTCCGAGATCGTCCTCTGGCAGCGCGAAAACGGCTGGATGATTGCGCCGGGCTGGTTCAAGGGACTGACCATTGACCAGGCGCTTCAGCCCGAGGCGTGGGTCGCAGCCTTCCACGCCGGCTTCTCCTGGCAGCGGTTCTGGATCTGGATTCCGATGCTGATTTCCTTCGTGGTTTTCCTCATCGCCATGTTTGCGGAAACCAACCGCCTGCCCTTCGATCTTCCGGAAGCCGAGCAGGAGCTGGTCGGCGGCTATCACACGGAATATTCGGGCATGGGGTTTGCCCTCTTCTTCCTCGGCGAATACGCCGCCATGATCGCGGGTTCCGGCGTGATCGTGACGCTTTTCCTCGGAGGCTGGAGTCTGCCTTTTGTTCCGGATGGATCCTGCACGTCATTCTTTAACCTGGCCTTTGTGCCCGGCTGGCTGGCCAGTCTGATTTGGGGTTTGGTTAGTGTCGGCGTGTTCTTCGGCAAGGTCTCGGTCCTGCTCTTCGTTTTCATCTGGGTGCGCTGGACCCTGCCGCGCTTCCGCTATGACCAGTTGATGAAACTCGGCTGGTATTTCTTTTTCGAGCTGGCACTGGTCAACATTTTCATCGCGGCGCTCATTATCGCCTACGTGAAATGATGGAGGGCGTCAGGCCCTATAAGCCTTTGCGGCTCTGAAAATCAGTCGACGAATTCCCTCACAATCAGCGTGGCGTTGTGGCCGCCGAAGCCGAAGGAATTACTCATGGCCACCTTGATCTTGGCCTCACGGGCGGTGTTCGGCACGTTGTCGAGGTCGCATTCCGGATCCGGGTTTTCCAGATTGATGGTCGGAGGAATCACGCTGTGTTTGATGGCCAGGGCACAGGCAGCCAGTTCGATTCCTCCCGCCGCGCCCAGCAGGTGGCCGGTCATGGATTTGGTCGAACTCACCGGTGTCTTGTAAGCCTGAGCACCAAGGGCCAGCTTGATGGCCTTGCTCTCACAGGCGTCGCCGATCGGCGTGGAGGTCGCGTGGGCGTTGATGTAGTCAATGTCCTCCGCGTTGATCTTGGCGTGCTTCATGGCGATTTGCATGGCCCGGGCGGCGCCTTCGCCATCCGGCAGCGGCGCCGTCATGTGATAGGCATCCGCTGAGCAGCCGTAACCGGCCAGCTCACAATAAATCCGGGCGCCGCGGGCTTTGGCGTGTTCGAGTTCCTCGATCACCATGATGCCGGCACCCTCGCCCATGATGAAGCCGTCGCGGTCGCGGTCAAACGGCCGGCAGGCTTCCGTGGGTTCGTCGTTGCGCAGGCTCAGGGCCTTCATGGCGGCAAATCCGGAAATGCCGATGGGTGTGATGGTCGCCTCACATCCGCCGGCCAGAAACGCATCCGCATCGCCGAATTTGATAATGCGCCAGGCTTCACCGAGAGAGTTGTTGGCGGTGGCGCAGGCCGTCACGATGCACATGTTGGGACCGCGCAGGTCAAACTCCATCGAGACAATGCCGCTGGCCATGTTGCTGATCATCATGGCAATGGTGAAAGGGGAAACCCGGGTCGGGCCGCGTTCGAAGAGCCGCTTGCATTCGTCCTCCATGCTCTTAAGGCCGCCGATTCCGCTGCCCAGCATCACTCCGAAACGGTTGCGGTCAATTTTGTCCAGCTCCACTCCGGCGTCGGCCAGGGCGAACTTGGAGGCGGCCACGGCAAACTGCGTAAAGCGGTCCGTTCGTTTGGCCGATTTGGGATTCTTGAAAAACGGAGCAGGTTCGAAATCGCGCACCTCGCCGGCGATCTTGCATTCATAGATTTCGGAATCGAACGCCTCATAGCGACGGATGCCGCTGCGACCGGTGGTAAGACTTTCCCAGAAGGTGGGAATGTCGTTGCCGACGGGGCTGATGATACCGATTCCGGTGACAACTACTCTGCGTTCGCTCATGTCAATAATTCGTGGGCCCCGAGGGGAGATGACAACTCAGCGGGTTGACAGACGGGTTGGCAATAAAAAAGTTTACGCCTGCTCTTTTCTGTATCAATAAGCCCTCAGTTTGAACCGTTCGTTGAGGCTGCCGCAGCGAGGGCAGCGAGGCAGCAAGGCGGGTGTGCGATCCTCGTATTCCATGCCGCAGATTGTGCAGCGCAGGCGATGCCGCAGGCTGCGACCCTCGCGGAATTTCCGCACGATCTCGTAGGCGATCCAGGCGAAAAAGATGGCGGCCAGAAAAACCAGCAAATACACGCCCACCAGCCAGGGCAGCGCGACCTGGATCATGGTTCCTTTTCCCGTTCGATATCCGCACCCCAGAGAAAGGTGGCTGTTCCCCAAGCCGGCTGACCACCCGAGTCGTCGCGGGAAAACCGGGCCCCGGCCAAATACCGCAGGGCGGCACGGTCGAGCTTTTCATTGCCGGAAGAGCTTTGCGGAAAAAGGTGCATCGGCCGGCCATCGGGCGAAATGCAAATGAGAAACTCCGCCGGAGCCAGGGCCTGCCGGGCCGGGGCCAGAAAATGAAATTCCGCCGGGGGAGTCACCACCCGCCCCGCGAGGTCCCCGCCTAACCTGAGCGCGGTGGGCAATCCCGGTTCGGGCGCAGCCTGTTTACCGCTTGGTGCGCGGCTGATCGGTCCGAAAGAGGTCACCGGGGGCAAAACCAATCCCGACTCTGCGGCGGGCAAAGCGGACAGCACCGGTTTTTCTGCATCAAAACTCGCAACGTAAACCGTCTCGGGAAGTTTCCAGACATCGCGGCCAAACAATTGCCCGGGGGAAAACAGCGCGGGGTCCGAAGCGGTCAGCAAGGGCGCCATCTGCACGGCTTCCGGCGAACCCGGCCGTAGGAAAAAAACCTCGGCGGAACGCTCGGGACTTGCGCCCGAACGGGGGTAAGCCACCTGAAAAACCACCACGCACGCCGCATGCAACACGAAGGAAAGCACCAGCATGAGCGGCAGAGCCAGGTGGACGTTGTGCCGCGACGGCCAGTCGAACAAATGCAGGTCCAGTTTCACGGAGCGTTGCCGTCCTCCGCAGTCGCGAGCACCACGGGAAATCCCAGTTCCAGGGCCAGATTCATGACGGAGCTGATGTTTTCATACAGCGCGCGCTTGTCGGCCTTGATGATGATCGTCTGGGAGCGGCCGCGGATTTTTTGCAGTTTGCCGCGAAGGGCGGACAGATCGGTTTCCTGATTTTCAAAAAACACGGCGGAGAGTGGCGGAGCGGTGATGCTGATGATGCGCGGGTTGCGTTGCGGCGAGAGGAGGAACGGGGATCGCGGCACGCTGACGGAGATGCCCGGTTGCAGCATGAAGGTCGTGCCCAGCATCAAAAAGAAAAGCAGGATGAGGAAGAGTCCCAGCGCCGGCGCGAGAAAGAGCAGCGCGGGGTGCGGATAAGTGGAGCGCCGGAGTTTCACCGCGGAGGGGTGTTGCGTCCGCGCACTTCGTCGAGGATGGCGAGGATTTCAATGCCCGCGCGTTCCATGTCGTGGATGATGTTATTGACGCGCGACGAGAGATAGCTCAGTGCGACAAAGGCCGGGATGGCCACGCCCAGCGAAGAGGAGGCGGTGAGCAGGCTCTCATAGACGCCGTCGGCAATATCCGTGGCCGTGGCGTAGCCGCTCTGCGCGGCGATTTCCTGAAATGTCGTGAGCAGGCCGAGCAAGGTTCCCAGCAGGCCGAGCAACGGAGTGGCGTAGGCGATGGTGGCGAGGAGCGCCAGATTGCGTTCCAGCTTCGGCACCTCAAGTTGCCCGGCCTCCTGGGCCACTTCGCGCAATTCCGAACGCGGCGCACCATGACGCAGGATGAGGGCGTGGGCCACCCGCGCGACCGGTCCCGGCGTGCTGGCGCATTCCTGCAAGGCTTCGGCGTAGTTTTCCTTGCGCAGGATGTTGGAAAGTCCGCGCAGCAGATCGCCGACCGGGATCGAGGCTTTGTGCAGATAAAGAAGCCGCTCAAAAAAAATACCTGCCGCCGTGATGCTGCACAGCACGATCAACCACATCAACGGCCCGCCTTTTTGCACAAAGTCCAGCATAATGGTGTGGTTTAAACGAAGGCCCGCCAAGGGGCAAAGTTCATTTCCATTTTTCCAGGGCCGGGCGGGGGGAGGAAACCGGCAGCGGAAGGTTGGCGCGGGTCAATTCCTCCACGACCTGCTGGAGTTTTTCCCGCACGCCGGGAACAAATCCGCGGTCCTTGTGCAGCACCAGCAGGCAAAGGTCCTCGTGGTGAAAAAATGTGATCGGTCCCTTTTCGGAGTGCACGGTGACGGCCGGGACCGCGCCGATGCCCATCTTGGCTGAGGCTGTCCTCATGCCGGAGAGCATTTCCATCGCATGTGCGCTCAGTGATACCAGGTCAATACTGTCGGGCACATTGTGCGAGGCCAGCACGGTGCTGGCCTGCGAGAGCACGCAGGATTTGATGCCAGGCAGGCCGCCACAGAGTTCCACCACGCGATCCACCGCGAGAAACTCCTCCGTCATAAAAATCGCCTGCAAGGCGTCCTGCTCGTGAATCTCAGACTGCGCTTTCGCGCCTGTCCTGGGCAGGTGTTCGGTCTCCATCAACAACGCCTCGGTCTGATGAGGCTCCATGATTTGCAGGGTTTCCGGCTCAGCCGGCACAGAAACCACTGCGGGTGGTGCATCCGGGACAGCGACGACTTGCGCAGGAGGTTCGACGACGGGCTCTGGCAATTTTTCGAGAGGCTCAAAGGAGGGAACTCTCGGAACCAGCGGAACCAGGGGCGTCCTTGGTTTGGGAATCTCGACCCGCGCTCGCGGCTCCGGAGCGGCAGGTTTTTCGGGTTCGGGCTCGGCTGCCTTGCGCCGGAAAATCGGGAGAATCGAAAAGGGCCGCCGGCTTTGCGGAAGGGCCGTGGCCTGCGGCGGAGGGGGAAGAACCGACGGCGCAGGCGGCACTTCCACCGCAGCGGGTGGTTCAATGGGCGGGCTCGGTTCGGGTTCCTCCGGCGTGAATGCTTCCACGGGCGCGAATTCCGACACCGGCTCGGGCGGAGCCGGGGGAATTGCGCTGAAGGCCGATTCGGGAATCAAAACAGGCTCGACCGGGACCACCGGCACTTCAACATCCTCGACCACGGGCTCGAAAATTTCCTGCACCGGCGCGATTTCCTCCGGGGGAGCGAAGGCGGTCAACTCAGGCTCCACCACCACCGGCTCTTCGATGATTTCGCTGGTGGCGACCATTTGATAAGCCTGCGCCAGCCGGGCGGCGGGCAGGGCAATCTGCGTGTCGGAAAAATTCTGGGTCTGGAAACATTCCGGTGCCATCGCGGCCAGACGGGTCAGCGAGATTTTCGGCACCGGGCCGGCCAGGATATCCGCGCAGGGAAGTTCCACCACGCGTTCCGCATCAAACATCGCGGCGCGAACCCCGCCGGGCAGTCCGCCCGCCAGATCACCCAGCCGCAAACTTACAGTGGATGGCGGGTTGGAAAAATACCGGTAGCGCGGCCCGCGCGGGGCCGGAGGGATCGCGGGCGCAGGGGGCGGCGGAACGTTGGAGACTTTGAGTTGTTTCACGCGGGCTTTCGGATTATCTCACACTCTGCCATTCTGCAACTGTGGAACTCGACTTCAAATTCACCCCGGACGATCTCATCCCGGCTATCGTCCAGCAAGCCCCGGTTGGAAACAACCCCGGAGGGCGCGTGCTGATGTTTGCCTGGATGAATCGGGAAGCCCTGCAAAAAACCCTCGAAACCGGCCTCATGCACTTCTGGAGCCGCTCCCGGAAAAAACTCTGGCTCAAAGGCGAAACCAGCGGCCACACCCAGCGGATCGTGCGCTGGCATGTGGATTGTGACCGCGACGTGCTCCTCTTCGAAGTCGACCAAAGCGGCGGAGCCTGTCACACCGGCTATCAAAGCTGCTTCTTTCAAGAACTCGACCGCGAGGCCCGGCCGCTGCCTGTCAGCGAAGGGAAAATTTTCGACGACAAGAGCGTTTACCAATAGCGCGGCGGCGAACCGCCCCAGCTCCGCAGGGCCAGGAACCCTCTCTGCGACAAATAGAGCTGTTTGGGAAAATCGGAAGGAAAGTCCGCCGCCGCCTGACGCTTGGCCGGATTGTTCGGGATATTTTGCAGTTCAAACCAGGCCTCAACCCCTTCGGTGACATCGCTCACCTGTTCCCGCGGACTCCCAGGATTATTGTAAACGGCCAGGTCTTTGATTCCCTGCAAAATCTCCGGTGTAATCCGGCGCGCTGTCGTTTGCGAAACAACAGTCTGCGAAATGCTGCTATCCCCGGCGCAAACGGTTCCGAGCGTGGCCACCAAGACGACAAGAACGGTCTTCATAGACAGATAGTATGGCATAAAGAACGCCCGCGTCCAGAAATGGCGTGCCTGGCTGATCCGACTTCATCCTCGCGTAACCATTCAGATTCTGAGAAATGGCGGATTCTCTGCAAAGGCAACGCCCTCGAACCTCCAACGGCACCAAAGCTTTTACGGTCAACCTCAGCTTGGAAGTCACTCCGCCCCGTCGCTATCTGGACGCGGATTTTGAAAAAACGACGAAGGAATGAAGAAGCCGCCAAAGCCGAAGAAACTCAAACCACCGAAAGCATGAGCCCACGCACTAAATCTTCCCCCAAAGACTCCTCCGCCAACCCGCCCTTCAACGATTCCGACACTACCCTGCGCGGCAGCACATTCCTTCAAAGCGAAGCTTCACCGCAGGTCGTGAGCGCAGCGAAGGACAATTTCCGCAAGGACGACGACGTGCGCTGCCAGTTCGGCGTCCCGCCCAAGGGCAACGCCAACTTCGCCTGGGTCCAGCACTTCATCCACCACCTAACGCCGAAGCATAATTACTGCAGATTATTGCAATATCTTAGACCTGAAATATCAACAGTACATACAGACTAGCAACACCTTCCAATGGACCACACCCACATCGTTCAAGCAGGGGATTTAGACCGTTATGCGCCTACTCGGGCACGTATTAACTTGGGCTCCCCAGGACCCTGACGGAATGTGGATCCACAACGCGGTCGCCGCAGCGTTGAACTTTCGCGACACGGGGGATATGCGTTCTGGATTCACTACCCAGCTCTTCAATGATCGTGGTGTTCACGGATTCACTCACGGACAAGAGGAACGCAAGCTTGCGAGCCAAAATCGGGAGAAGGCAGAAGCGCTTGATTCGAAAGGCTACACACGCTTTGCAACGGCAATGCGCGAGTTCGCCGAACACTATGAACGACAGGCTGAACGCGAAGCTAAACGCGATCCGTTTGAAGATTGACCTTTCAAGCTATGAGGTCGTGGTCCTGTGCCGTTTTTTTGGACGAGCCTGTCCTTCGCAATCACCGAAGGCTAGGAGCTGGCGAAGAAGGAGAGGCTGAAAAGCAAATGGGCCGCGCTGGAGGCGATGGTGGGCGACCCGAAACGCATCGCACTCATTGCCGCCGACCTGCTGAGTTCGGCTCGAGAAGCGCGTGGAGGCGACGAGACAAATGTCGAATGACGAATTGGCTGCACTTCGGAAATCGCACTTCCTCCCGCGCCTACCACAACCGCGCCATCTCCCAGAAATGGCGCGCCCGGCTGGGATCGAACCAGCGACCATCGGTTTAGAAGACCGGTGCTCTATCCACTGAGCTACGGGCACATTGTCTCCGGTGTGATAGCCCTGATTTGCGGAGTGTTCAAGAAGTGGAGCCTAGCGGGATCGAACCGCTGACCTCCTCAATGCCATTGAGGCGCTCTACCAACTGAGCTAAGACCCCGTGAGAGGGAGGGACATTATTGCCTCCGCGTAAAAATAATCAAGCGCCAAGCGAGAGAATCCGTAACCCAAGTTCCGCAGTTTGAGAAGGCCGATATCGCAACCATGCGGGTTTGCGGGGTTTTTCAGTGAATTTTCGGCACTGCATTTTCGATAATTTTGGAGTGACGGGGGATCTGGAGGCCGAGGTGTGCGAGGAGTTGGGCGGCCACCTTGCGCTTCTCTCGCAAAAACATACCGACATCTTCACTTTCCCCTCGCAGCCCGACAACCTCCTCTTCGGCACTACCTGCCCGGTTTTTCCAGCCTTCCTTCGTAGCTCCCTCGAACCGCTGATGGCCTGCTATGGTAAACTATTTTTCGCCGATGACCAAACTGCGGAACTTGGGTTAAACGAATAAACGACGAAGCGGACGTGGTTTTTCGCCTTGCGAGGTGATGGAGGCTTCCCGATCCGCCGACTGTCTGATAGTTCTGTGGAAATGAACGCTGGTAAAGACGGACAGGATCAGGCCGGAGCCGACGGGAAGCGGAAAGCGGGGGATGTGGGCGGGCTCGCTCCCATGGGCGCGGTGGCGGCGCTTTATTCCGAAGGTGATGTCTCCGTGTCATCCGCCATTCTTTCAACCTTGAGCACAGAGATTTTCGAGCAGCCTGTGCCCAAGCCCACCAGCCGGTTTCGGGCCGCCCTGGCCGGGTTGTCGTATCGGGTCTTGAAGCGAACGACCGTCCGCGAGGAAAGCGGGGGAAAGGCTTCGGGGGGTTATCGCAACCGGCTGTTGGAGCGTTCCGGCCATCCCTACGCTCAGGCGTTGCTGGCTTCTTCAACTCCCGAGACGCAGTCTTTGGTGGAGGGCGGAGACCCGATGAATGGTCCCTATATGATGATCGCGCCGGAAATCCGGGCGAATTCCGGTCTTTGGGATAATCTTTTTTTCAACTCGGTGCAGGGGAAAGACGTGCAACTGCGCTTTATCTGGGAAACCAAGACGACCTATGAACTGGCAAAAACGCGCCTGTCCGCCGGGCGTCCGGTGCGCCTCAAAGCCCTGGCCGGCGGGACGGGCTTGAGTATGATTCTGGCCTATGACCGCTTGATCCACGATGGTGAGGATGCGGGGCAGATCACCTGCCGGATCACGGACCGGGATACCGCCAACACGGCGAAAACCAGCCGGTTGCTGGCAAAACTGGCCGCAGTGCGAGGCTGGAAAATAGGGACGCGGGATGAGTCGGGAATCTTGGCCCTCACGGAGGACATCTTCGCTGAGGCCATGGCCGGGGAAAGTTACGATGTGGTCACGACGGTGGGGATCCTGGAATATCTTCAGGGCCACACGTGCGAAACTACGGAGAGGCGTCGCGGTCTGCCGGAACCGAAGGAGGCGAAGACTGTTCTTCACCTGGCGGAAAAACTCAGTGAGATGACAGCGGGTGATGCAGCCGTGCTGGCCAACAGCTATCGGCCGCATCCGAGCATCCGGATTCTGGAACTTTTCGGTAAGACGTACGATTATCGCACCAAGGAAAATGTGGACGCGGTGATGGCCACGGGAGGGTTTCACCCGGTTCGAACGGTGGGGTCGTCGTTCATTTATGATGTCCTTGTTTACGGGAAAAGCCCTCCGTCCGGGAGCTGATGGCACCCGTGATTTGGAGTTTGTCTGAATTTGGAAAGCGCGGCTAGAGCGTGTCATGCACTTTCCGCTGTAGTCGCCCCAGTCTCTTGGGGCGTGCGAGGGGATTTCCCCTCGCATTCCTCTCCCGCACGGCAACGGAGTGCCGTGACGGGTGCAGGACAAAATCTTCTGCGCCGAAGGTGCAAAATCATACTAGCCTAGGGCAAGGCCCTAGGGATCAGGTTGTTATAGAGCGCCAGGGCTGAAGGCCATGTCTATACGTTCGTAGAGATCGGGGGGATCAGTCCCAAACGTATCGTTCATCGTGAAAAATTCGATATTTTTTAAGAGACGTGAGATGTTCCTCCTGGAATGTCCGTGTTCGGTGGTGCTCTTCTTGCTCGTCGATATAAGTCAATAGGGCAGCCAAATCTGCCGGGCCCACAGAAAAGACGCCGTATCCCCGTTGCCAGGCAAATCCCGTAAGCTGGGAAAATCCCGTTTTGAGCCACTTGGAGGATGAAGTTTTCAATTCTTCAACCAATGCTGCTATCGTCGTGGTGCGCGAAAATTGAATCGCGAGATGAACATGATCGGACACTCCACCGACCCTTGGACATTCGCAGCCTGCATTGCGAGCCACCGTTGCGAGATAAGCATGAAGCGCTGGGCGGACAGAATTGCCCAAACACGGAGCACGATCTTTCGTGCTGAAGACGATGTGGAGCACGACGTTGTCAAGGGATTGCGGCATGATATGAACCGGGCCTTCAGCCCTGAATTCTTTGGCGATTGTGCCTGGGGCGGGTGCCCCAGGCTACGATGAAATGCACCTTCGGTGCTGAATAAAACCGCCAATCTCTCGAGCCTTGGCCATTGCCCCACTCTTGGTCTAGAAGATTTTTGTCCTGCACCCACTCCGGTTTCGCCGAGCATGAATTAAATGACATTCTCCGCCTTGTGTGCGAAAATCTTCCTCTCATCAACTCCACCTATGAATCTGCCACCAAAAATCGTTGAAGCAGAAATAGACGCCCGCCATTTGAGGGTACGGCTCGATACAGGGGTAACCTTGCTCACGCCTCTGGAGCATGTGCCGACGCTTCTTCTGGCCACTGAAGCAGAGCGAGCCTCCATGGAAGTCCTGGACCACAGCCTGCATTGGGAATCGCTCGATTGCGATTTGAGCGTCGAGGGGCTTATCGCGGGCGCCAAGGAAATGCCCGGTCTGGCCCGGAAGGCATGGGAAAAATTTCTGACCCGGCAATACGGCCAGGCCGCTGCCTAGCCGAATTTCTTACCGGGCCGCAACGACCCTTGCCCCTGTGGCAACGGGAAGAACTTCAGGAGCTGCTGCGGACGCACCGCTTGATTCGTGGCATCGTCATCCTGCCGATGCGATATCGAGTAGGGCCGGACAGGATGCCTTGGCCCTCAGCGATACCTGTTCACGAGCGCGAGGAATTGCTTCCACTTCACTCCCACCCTCCATCCGCCGGGGGCGCTGGAATCGCGGGCGAGGAGGATTTTCGGGCAGGGTTTGCCGTAAGGGAAATCGGGGCGGGGCCAGTGTTTGTGAGGCACGATGTTGCGGGTGGGAATGTCGTAACGATCGGCCAGGGCGGCGGCGAGGCGGGCGGCGCGGTCAATGGCGGCGGCTTGTTTGCGAGGGCCGCGAAATTCGCAAATCTCAATGGCGATGCTTTTGCGGTCGCCCTTTCCGCCGAAGTCGGCGTGATCGCCCTGTTCGGTGGCAAGCAGGTGCTGGACGATC
>Ga0209591_10008462_pt1 | contig 11203 bp, 11 predicted proteins | sample MAT01_FD_187207 | JGI IMG/M metagenome (GOLD analysis project Ga0209591, IMG submission 187207) | Freshwater microbial communities from Lake Fryxell liftoff mats and glacier meltwater in Antarctica - MAT-01 (SPAdes) (version 2) | ecosystem: Environmental > Aquatic > Freshwater > Ice > Liftoff...
TGGCACAATGGCCACCGAAATACAAACTCAACTCACTGGCACGGTATCAGCGAAATACCTGGCCCAACATCAGCGAAATGGGTGGCACAATGGCGAGCGAATTATCTACTGGCAACAACATTTTTAAATTTTGGATGTTTTTATTTTTGATTTATTACTTCGGGCTTGTCAATTTAAATTACTTTGAATCGAGTTTTAAACCTAAATCAAATGCGATATGAAGAGGGTAAGCTCTAGTAGAATGCCATAATCGAACGCTTCAATAAAACCTATCGGGAAGATGTACTTGATACCAATGTGTGTAGTTCCCTTGGGCAGGGGCAAGTCACCGAAAAATTAATCGATGACTGCAACAACGAAAGGCCGCATTAGGCTCTCAATTATCAAACGGCCTTTGGCCTATGCTGCGAAAAGCCCGCATTGGAAACTCTCTTTCGTTTTCCGTGAAAAAAATTTTGAGCCATCAAAACAACAGCCCAAAACTTTTCCCAGCGCAAACCCCACTTGTTCGCTGAGATTTCCAATCGCAGCCAGGCATGTAAAAGCTTTTGCAAATCTCAGACCCTTAATCTATAACTACAACCTGTCAAAATTCTCAGCTACTTACCAAAATTCTTTACTAGAATAAACGTCAATCAATAATAACACTGTGGAATATTAAAAGATTATCGGCTGACTATTTCTTTAAACTGATGAAAGAAACGTTCAACAAGCCTTAAATCTTCGGTAATGATTCCTGCCGTACCTCGCATTTCCTGTTTAAAGTCTATTTCCTTGTTGTAAGAGGTGATGAGCTTTTTAGGTAATTTAACATCAATAAAATATAAACCTTCCATATCTGGAATTAATGATATTTTTTTAACAGTCCCATTAAGTACGCCAAATTCTGTGGCTGGATAATTTTCTAGTTTAATGTTTACCTTTTGACCAATTCTTATTTTACCTGAATTTTGAGAAGGTGTTTTTAACTTAGCAACAAAGGACGAATTTTCACTTGGAACAATGGTAAACACCAAATCGCCTTGATTTACGGTTTGGTTAGTATTCCAATAATTTAAAAACGAAACGTTGCCATTTATGTTTGATTTGAGTACATAAATACGTTCCCAGTCTTTAATACCTTTTTTGAGTTGATTAAAAGATTGAATGACATCTTTAAGCAAGGTCATTTCTTCTCTAATACGATTTATTTCTGAGCCTTTAGAGGTCATACGAGCAGTACTAATGGCTTCTCGAATTTGTGATATAGAGGCTTCAAAGTTTTTATAGTTTCGTTCCGCTTGGGCATATTGCAATTGTTTGTTTTCATAATCCTGTGCTGAAATAACAGCTTGTTCAAACAATGTTTTTTGTCGATTTAAATCCCTCTGTATAAAATCTAATTCGGTTTTGTTGATGTCGCGTTGCGATTTTAAACTTTGCAAACGTCTGTTAAGTTCAGATATAGAATAACGGTTGGCTAAGGCTTCATTGGAAAAGGGCTGCAAATCTTTATTTAACTTGTACTGAATGTAACTGTTTTGAAATAGTGCAAATTGCGATTCAATATCGCCTAAAAATAAAATAGGCAAGCTATCTATTGGAAAACTAAACGATTCGCTATTTACTGTTATCGTATCAATTACAGATTTGAGTTTATAAACGTCCTTATAATTCGCTGTATTTTCTAATATGGCCAATACTTGGTTTTTATTTACTTCTTGATTATCCTCAACTAAGATAGCATCAATAGTTCCTGTTATTTGAGCATATTCTTTTTGTGGTGGTATTTGAGTAGTAATTATCGCTTCTGAAGTAATTATATCAGGATATTTTACAAACCAAGAAATAAGCAAAAGCATAAGAATTATAGCCAAAAACAAGACGTTCCCCCAACGTATCATCCAATGTGGTATTTTAGTCAGTATTTCTTGTACTTCTTCGCTACGAAGCTCGATATGGTCTAAACTATTGTCTGGCATCTATTTTCCTAATTCCAACTGATTTTTAACCAAGTTATAATAATTTCCTTTTTGACTAACGAGTTCTTGATGATTGCCTATTTCTACAATTTTTCCTTTATCTAAGACTACTATTTGATGGGCATTTTTTACGGTGCTTAATCTATGAGCAATAATAACAACCGTTTTTTTTTCAAAAAAGTAGTGAGTTTTTCCATAATTCACTTTTTCATTATTGCCATCTAATGCACTTGTAGCTTCATCAAAAAACAAAAAGTTTGGATTTTTATATACTGCTCTTGCAATCACTAAACGTTGTTTTTGCCCTGTACTAATACCAACACCTTCCATACCTATTTTTGTATTATAGGAAAGTGGTAAAGATTCTATAAACTCTTTGATGTTGGCAACATCAACCGCATGTGCGAGTTTCTTTTTATTCACATATTCTTCCCCAACCGCAATATTATTAGCAATGGTATCATTAAAAATATAGCCCTCTTGCATCACTACCCCACATTGATGTCTCCATGTTTTTTGTGATACATTTTGCAAATCGTGATTGCCAATTTTTATTTGACCACTATTAGGGTCATAGAACTTTAAGAGCAATTTCATTAATGTAGTTTTACCGCTTCCACTGACTCCAACTATTGCAGTTACTTTTTTTGCAGGAATGGTTAAATCCAAATCCTGTAATACCATTTGGCCTGACCCAATATACCGAAATGATACTTTAGATAATTCTAAATCCACATTCAAGGGAATATCTGTAATTTTCTCAACATCTTGTTGTTCTTCATCTTCTTTATTGTGAATCTCTGATAAACGGTCTAATGAGATTTTAGCATCTTGGACTTCTCTTATAAAGTTAATGAGTTGCGCTATTGGCGAGTTTAACTGCCCTACGATATAGCTAATGGCTAACATCATACCCAAAGTAATATCTCCATCAATAACCAATTTTGCAGATAGAACAGTAATTAAAATATTCTTCACTTCATTAATAAACCCTGAACCTACACTTTGGTATTGCTCTAAAGCCAAACTTTCAACAGAGACTTTAAACAAACGTGCTTGTACAAACTCCCAAGACCAACGCTTTTGTTTTTCAGCATTGTGCAATTTTATTTCTTGCATGCCATTAATAAGCTCAATCACTTTACTCTGCTCTTGGCTCAATTCAGAAAAACGCTTGTAATCTAAATCTAGTCGCTTTTTAAGGAAAATGATAATCCATAAAAAGTATAAAACACTACCTGTTAAGAATATCCCAAACAACAATAAGTTGTAATATGCCAGTACAAAACTGAACACCAACAAATTCACCATTGAAAATAACACATTTAATGATGATGTAGTTAGAACCTGTTCTATTCGTTTATGATCATTAATCCGCTGTAGAATATCTCCTGTCATACGAGTATCAAAAAACGCAATGGGCAAATTCATCAGTTTTATGAAGAAATCTGAAACCAAGGATATATTAATCCTTGTACTGAGGTGTAATAATATCCAACTTCTTATGACCTCAATGGCTGTTCTACCAATAAACAGCGCTAATTGGGCAAATAGAATTAAGTATATAAAATGTACATCTTGGTTTTTTATACCAATATCTATAATACTTTGGGTTAAAAACGGAAAGATGAGTTGTAATAAACTCGCTGCAATTAACCCAATAACTAATTGCCATAAAAAGCGCTTGTATTTAAATAAGTATCTGGATAAAAACTTAAAGCCAAATTCCTGCTTATCGTTTTCAAAATCTGAATTGTAGAATTTTGCAGTTGGTTCTAATAATAATGCTATACCTTCCTCTGTTTGCTCTGTTGCATTATTACCGATCCAATATTTTATTAATTCTTCTTTATTGTATTTAAGTAAACCGTGGGCTGGGTCTGAAATATAAAAAGCATTCTTTCTAATTTTATAGAGAACCACATAATGGTTATTATTCCAATGAAGAATACAAGGTAAAGGGGCTTCTAATAAATCTTGAATGCTAATTTTTACTCCTAAACTTCTTAAGCCTATTTTTTCTGAAGCATTGCTTAAACCCAATAAACTACTTCCCACTCTCGTAGTTTCACTTAACGTACGAAGGTATTCTGTTGAGATAGTTTTCCCATAATACTTAGCGATTATTTTAACACAAGTTGAACCACAATCTTTAGCATCGGGTTGTTTGTAATGAGGAAATGATTTAATCACTCTTTTTTTCTAATCTTGAATTCTATGGTATTTAATTGGCCTTTTGCTTTAGACTTATTTTAATTTTGCTAGATAGAGATTAATAGAAATCATTTTATATTTATTTTTAAAGGTTCAAAAACTTGGCAAAGATTTACTTTATACCATTTCTCATTGGAATAGTGAAGATCAGTGTTGGAAAAACAGCAATAGCGGAATTTACACGATTTACATTTTTCAATTACATCATTACTAACTTCCCATTTCTTCTGAAATTCAGGACTTCTAAATACTTGGCTTATTGAAGTAGAAGTATCCGACAAATTTCCAAAATGCTTTTGATGATCTATATAATTTCTGATAAAACCAAATTCGTCTATACAAATTTTACGATTAAGAGCAATGTTATACTTCTTTGATTCCATAAAACTTTGCAAAGAAAAAGTAAAATTTGCCTGAACGATTTTTTCAGTCCAATTTAATTCCTCAACGTTTATTTTTTTTATTAGTACGTGATTTTTATTTTTTTCAGTTTTTAATTGTTCTGAACCTAAATAAGTTATAGAACAAATTCTAATATTTTGGTTGAGAAAATCCATAGAAAACACGTTCTCAAAAGAGCTCGGAGCAACAACATCTATACATCTTAAAAAAGAATTTGTTGTAGCATTAAAAATACTTAAAACTTCTTCTGACGTTATATCACTATCAGATTTAATGGAAAGCATCAACATTTGACATCCTAATTCATTAAGTTCATTTATTACTTTGATATAATCATAATTAGTAGAAGCGCCTATTTCTAAGATAGCTGAATAGCATTCATTCTCAAAATAAATATCTTCGCTAATTTTAGGAAAACTTGAGGGACTATCAGTTAAAAAGCATACTTCCTCTATAAGGAAATAATCAATTATCTTAATTATTTCATTTCCAAATTTTGAGATTATAGAATCAATCCTTTTTCCGTCAATTTCTTTTAGTATGCTGTATGCAGTTTGACTGATAGAAAGAAGTTTCTGCCTTGATAAATCATATATTAAAGAGCCATTATCTCCATCAACTAAATAACAGTCTGTAAAAACTCTCAGGTATTTGTTTTTATCCATAATTCAAAATCACTGTGGTATTCAATTTATAGTATACTCTAACTTGATATTGATTAGTCTTTATTAATGAATTTCGACCTAAAAAAACAAGACTAACATTATCATCTGAATATTCAAATGAATCAATTAAAATATTGTTAAGAGACATCTTTTCAAGTGAAATGTCCGAATTAAGAAGTACTTTCTTCATCTTTAGTTAAATATTTATATATGCTGTACTCTATATTATAATTACAGGGCTTGCTAACCATTCCAAACTGCCCGACAGGATTGATCTCTAAAAAATAGTATTTTCCATTTTCACCCTTAATAAAATCTATTGAACACGTATTAAATCCTATTCTTTTCAACAATTCTTTCATTTTAATAGTCAGTTCTTTAGGTAAAGTAAAAGGAATAGTTCTATTCGGCCTTTCCATATCGTATCTTCTGAAATCTACAGCGGTTTTTTCATTGTTTTGCGAAAATATAGCCATGCTGTAGTAGTTTTCATCCATTACAAAAGTTCTGATTTCAAAATCTTTTTCTATCTTTTCTTGTACCAAACTGGGTGAGAAATGATCTGGTATTTTCTCTAATATAGAATCAGACAATACATTCGTGTAAGATGTATATCTATGTCTTAAATCATCGTCCATAGCAAACATTGGATCAAAAATCGATTTAGCTATCAAGGTATTATTAACCTCTTTTTGAAATCCTAATATTTGACTTTTAAGAGAAACTACTTTGGTCCTAGGAATGCAAATGCCTAATTCGTTTGCTAGAGACAGAATCTCTAACTTATTCACCCTGGATTTTAACCTATTCCCTAATGTCACCGATCCTTTCAAAGAAAAATTGAAAATGTACTCATAAAGTTCTTTCAATTCTGATTTTTGATTTGATCGTATTTCACGGAGAAGAACCTTAGAAATTCCTGACTCGTTTTGGTTTATTACCATATTTTCAAGATTGATATTTGGTCTTCTATACCAAATCGAACTATAAATTTTTTCAAAGTTTTCGTCAGAAACGTTTTTTTCAGCAGGAATACTTATTTCAATATTGTCGAAATTAAAATAGTTCGAATATAGATCACTATTACGATCTATTTCTTTATAAGAATCAAGATTTAATCTTTTAAAAGGTACACCATATCTATGAAACCAGCTACAAACCTCATTTGAAGATTTATCTCCATCTTCAGTTACGATCAAATGCTTCTCCATTTAGTTATTTTTTGACATAAAAAAACCTCTACTTTCAAATAATAATTTACTCGTAGAGGTAATTAACTATAAATTATAGTTGACTATTTACATTACTGCACCCCGTCACATTCGCGGCACGAATCACCTTTTGGCTCCCCTTCGATAATCCAACCCATGAAATTGGTATATTGTCTGGTGCTCCAAATAGAAGCACCAGCACCGCCAGTGATTGTTTCCAAAGTTTCAATTTCTTTGATTTTAAAGTCTTCTAATTTTAACATAACTAAATAATTTAAAGATTAACTCCTCTTTTTAAGGGTTCAGAGATGCCCTATTATGTAATCTGCAGCTTATCATAATGACATAAACCTAAAGTATAATAGTGCAAATATTTTGCACTTAGAAAAAAAATTGAAAGACATCTTTCCCTTGTTACCTACAATTATTTGCTCTTAACAAATCCAATTACGAAATCACATTGATACGAGTAATAATATGTTCTTCTTATTTGGCAATATTCTATAGGCGCTCCCATGCTTCTCATTAATTCGAGAATATTATATACACTTCGTCTAGAAACGCATAAACGGTTCGATAAATCATCTGCTGTACCTGTTGATCCTCGTTTAATCAATTTATCTACTCTCTCTACAATTTGTATTTTTTGAAGAATGTCCAAATCCTTTGAGTTTTAATTAATATTTTTTTGGTGTAATGTACAAAAAGAATGGTATTTTATAGGTGTTTTGTTCAAGTGGACAAAGAGAATGGTGTTTATTTTTATCGTTCAGAACCTTTATAAAAATAGTGCCCACCTTTGCCTTGTCAAACAAAACAGAAGTAGGCTCTGCTGGAGAGCAACCTACCAGGGATAAGTTTGATGTTCGACAAAAATGTCAATCAAAGGGAACTTTCAGTGTTCCCTTTGATATTTTTAGAGAACCTTATGCCTTCAAAAACTCATCAATAAATTTCTTTTTTCTTTCTGTTGATAATCCATTATGGATTCTCAGTTTGTTCTTTAAATCGGCAAAATGCCCATCAATTGCATTGGTGGTATTGGGTATTTTTAGCTCCATATTATCATACCAAGTAAAGAGCCAGGGCAGATTTGTTTTTAGGCTCCTATAAGCACTTCTAAGCTTTTTATGAACATATCTGCCCTTCCCTTTTTCACCTATTTTTCGTTCGTTTAAAAAATCTTTCCAGTTGTCGTACCAAGCCTGCAATCCTCCTTCAAAGCTTTCCCTGTCTGTTCTTACTAAAAGCAAGGTGTGCCCCCACAACTCTTTGCTGGCTTGCATTTTAGGCTTCTTCGTTAAGTATCTTCTAATAATTGCAACTTGATGAAAATTACACATTTGGATAGGGATACCTTCGAATAATTGCAATAACCCTTTGCGGCCATCGCAAATAATAGCTTGTATTTTGTATTTTTATGCCCCTCCTCGTTATTTCTTCTATCCCAAATAAGTAGAGTTTATTGGTTTCTTGTTTCACATATTGCTTAAATAATATCTGCCCAGTAATACTATCCTTGAAAACCATTATGCCAAATGTTCTTCCAAAATAAGTTGTGTCCATCAATACATTTACAACACTTGTGAATGTGGTTTCACATTGAACTTTAACCGAATCTATTTTTCGCTGAATCGTTTTTGTGGAACAGTTATATTTTGTGGCAAGCTGCAAATAGGTCTGCTTGCCTTGTGTGTACGCCTGCCAAATTGTATCAGGGTCAATCCAGTTCTCTTTGCGGAATTGTTTGCCACAGGAAGCACATTTGTACCGCTGTATGCCGTCAACCTTGCCATATTTTAGGGTTATTTTTGAATCACAGTAAAAACACTTTTTTATTCATAATTTTAATTTGTGCCCAAAGTTATGACTATAAAGGAGTTACAGCATTTTTACCATTCTTTTTGTCTATTAACCCATTTTTTTCAATAATCATTCTAGTTATACTTTTAGCGCGTCTATCATGTCTGATTCTTTTTATTTTGATCTTCAAGGTCTATGATAGGTTTTATGAAATTTTTTATATCTCCTGGCGTATAAAATTTAGGAAAGAACTTCTCATTAATTAAAATAGTAGGTATGTAGTCAATGTTATTTTTTACAAACCATTGTTGCTGGTGTTTAAGTATGTTATTTATACTTTCATTTTTACACCACCCCCATTTATTGAACCATTCTTGAATAGAAACCTTAGAATACCAATGGTGAAATGCCTCTTCAAAACAGTCTTTTTCATTTAAAAATAAGTCCATTAATCGTTCTGCTATTTGTGTTTCTGGATTGTCTCTATTTTCATATGGAATAAAAAACCTAAATCTTACCAAAATTTCATTTTCATATTTTTCCAGTAACCTCATAAGTATGTCATGTGTTTCAAAACAAAACTCGCAAAAGGGATTGGTTACAGCTAATATTCTAACGACAGCATTTGGATTGCCAATGGATATATCAACTATGGAATCTTCGTTTGTATCAATTCGATGTAATGAATTGTAATAGGGTAAAAACAAATGATGATTTCTTTTAAAAGATAAATTATCTATTCTTAACTCTTTATTTTTAACCCGTGTGATAAACAATTTCTTAAGATTTATCCATGATATTATAATCAGACTTAAAATTAATGGCATAGGCAATAACCTTAATAAATCCAACTTCTCTTCACTTGGTATTATAGCTAGAACAGAGAATTGTAATAACAATACCCCAATAATAATTAGACAAAGAGGACACCATTTTTTGATTTTAAAATACTGATAGTAAATTGAATATACTGTCAGAGGTAAAGACAAAAGTGATAGCGCTTTAAAGAAAATAATATTGGAGTTAGTAATAAAAATTATTGAAATAAATGAGAAGTAAATGATCGATGTATCTGACAAATCAACGACATTAAAAATTTTAGCTTCTTTAGAATTTATGACTAACTGGCAATCTGTTTTTTTTGAAATTTTACAAAAATTTGATAAATAACCATCAGGGTTTAATTTTTCTTTTACTATCAAATAACTTGTATAAACACCTATTAGTGAAAATACTAAAAATATAGATTTTAGAAGTGAATCACTTGTTATAATAATATAAAAAATGGCTAATAATACACTTAAAACAAGAGTGTAATTTGTGATTTGTTTTTGCAAGTTCTTTTGATGTGGTCTTTCATTTTTTTCAATAGCTATAATTACACCTGTCCAATTCTTTAAGAAATTTTCAATTTCTACTAATACAGAAGGTTTATTTCTCAAATCAACTTTTACATTTTTATCATCGACTTTTGTAATTAAAACAAGATTAAATTGATTACCATCACTAACTTGAGCAATAAAAGATTTAGGTAATTCATTCAATGCTTCTTTGGGAACATTAGCAACTACATTTTTTACACCAAAAAAGTCAAGAGTATTTGTAATTGAAACAGCGCTTTTATTAGGGTCGCTAAACAGTCGTTCTTTAACAGCTTGTTTTGGCAGGCAATAATCAAAAGAATTCAAGAGTTTTAATAAAATATAAAAGAAGTTATCCATCGGTTATTTATAATTCTTTGTATTGGCCTAATCGAGCTTAACGTTTTTTGCATCAGCTTATTTTAGTAATTTGCATTGTACCAAAAACTTTAGTAATTCCCATACTCAGCTTGATCTAATCTTCATGATTTAATTTTCACTATTCTTCATCAATTGGATTACATTCTTATCAACGCTGGTTGATTGAGTCAGTAAAATCAATTCTATTCTTAGTTTCATTAACTGTTTGAGGTAACGAAAAGTAGAAATGATCAAGATGTTTATAAAGGGTGCAGTGGTGCGCTTTTGATGCCGCATCCTGTCCCCGACACAAACATTGAACTAAAGAGAAAACTTTGTACTAAACGTCAATCCATCATTGCAAGATATGCAAAGCCTTAAACATTATCCCCCAACTTGCAAATCTCCCCTCAATCCCTACTTTTGTAATCCTATAATTTCGAACTGTGCTTAAAAAACGTGTTTACAGAAGTTTTTTGATGGTTGTTGGCCTTTTGGCAGCTACAGTTATCGTGCTTTCGCATGTATATAAAGTCCCCGAAGAAGTTGCCCCAAAAAAAACGACTACTGAACAAGCTCCCGAATCTGATTCGAAGCCGGTTATCTCTGCACCTACTGAAGCCGTTATGCAAGGTGCTGCTGTGCAAGTAGATGAGCAAGCACCTCAAACCTTGTTAGAAGTTTTAACCGAGCCGCAATCGCAATCCGGTTTTGCAGAAGTAGCCGAAGATGTTGTCAGCAAGTTTCTAAAAACCCTGTTCCGGGTTATCATCGCGCCTAACGCACCCTAAGCACAAAATTTTGTAAAGTTCTATTCGCTATCAGTGTGTTAGATAGCCAGTCTTCATTTTCTCTGAATCAATTTTAAATTTTAATTATATGCGTAATAAAGGTTTCGTTGTTGTACTGGGCATATTCATTACCCTGCTGTGCCTGTACTATTTATCATTCACATTTGTCTCGCAGGGCGTAGAAAAAGATGCTGTAGCCTATGCTACTGATGCCAGCGGTTCACTAAGCTTAAACAAAAAACAAAATTACCTCGATTCTATCTGGAACAAGCCTGTGTACAACTTTTTTGGTGTCGAGTTTACTTACAAAGAAGTAAAAGAAAACGAATTAAGTCTTGGTCTCGATTTGCAAGGCGGTATGCACGTAGTGCTCGAAATTTCTCCAGTTGATATTTTGAAAGGACTCAGTGGCAACAGCCAAGATCCAACTTTTAA
>Ga0209591_10008464_pt1 | contig 11201 bp, 14 predicted proteins | sample MAT01_FD_187207 | JGI IMG/M metagenome (GOLD analysis project Ga0209591, IMG submission 187207) | Freshwater microbial communities from Lake Fryxell liftoff mats and glacier meltwater in Antarctica - MAT-01 (SPAdes) (version 2) | ecosystem: Environmental > Aquatic > Freshwater > Ice > Liftoff...
TTTATAATGATTGCTTATAATTTAATGAGTTTATTTAAACAAATAATTGTTCAGGATAAAGTTCGGCCAACACTGAAAACTCTTCGATATAAATGCTTGGGAATTGCTTCTTACCTGATACAAAATGGAAATCAGCGAATTCTTAAAATGTCCCTAAACATGAAAAGGAGAAACTGGATTACTAAACTTTTCGAACAACCTGATTTTATAAGTCAACCATTCATTAATCTATCCGGGTAGTTCTAATGAACTTTTTGGGTTTATAGTATTATTCTAAGTAATAAAAGAGGGCCCCTGAGAACAGGAGCCCGATTTCGACTGCTTACTTAGAAATGAAAAGAATATTAAAGGGGTACCAGTCTTGATCTTCAATCATAAGAACTTGATTTTACCTTTTGAGTTGATGAACCAAGACCATCAATCCCCAGCTCAACTCTATCCCCTTCTTTTAGATAAATAGGTGGATTAAATCCTAAACCAACACCATGAGGGGTACCAGTGCTAATAATATCCCCGGGTAATAATGTCATAAACTGGCTTAAATAATGTATAAGAAATGGAACCTTAAATATCATCTGGCTCGAAGAACTTTCCTGCATGGTTTTGCCATTCACTTTTAACCACATCCTCAGGTTATTAACGTTTGGTAATTCATCTGGAGTAACTAGATATGGCCCAAGAGGAGCAAATGTATCACAGCTTTTTCCTTTTACCCATTGCCCACCTCGCTCCAACTGGAACTCCCGTTCGCTGTAATCATTGTGCAGGATATAACCCGCTATAAATTTTTCGGCATCTTCTTGTTTAATATAAGAAGCTTTTTTAGAAATTACAACAGCCAATTCTACCTCCCAATCTGTTTTTTTACTGTTGCGCGGAAGTACAAGATCATCGTTAGGTCCGCAGATGGCTGTCTGTGATTTAAAAAAAACAATAGGTTCTGCTGGTATTGGAGCTTTTGCCTCTATAGCATGGTCACGATAATTCAATCCAATACAAATCATCTTACTTGGCCGGCAAACGGCCGGACCTAGTCGGGTATTATCAGGCAAAATTTTTAATAAATCCGGATTTGCATAAATAAAATTATGAAGTTCTGCTAACCCGTTTTCAGAAAAAAACTGTTCATTATAATCTTTAACAAAAGTGGAAACATCATACATTTTATCCATAAGCAAAACACCTGGTTTTTCATTCTCGGGATCACCATATCTAAATAATTTCATTATTTATATTTTTACTTATTAATCAATCCGAGTAATTTCTTCTTTATTTTTCTTCGACATTCTTTCCAACTTGATTGTACTTCTGTGCCATGTTTTGTATCCACCCCTTTCTATTTCATGTACCAGTGGAAAATAACCGAGATTACCGATAGCTACCCTAATATTAAAATATTTATTGCTGGCAACTTACCGAGTATGCTGAAATTTTCAACAACAATAGAATCTTTGCTCCAAGATTTATTCAGGTTATAAAGCCGGGCAAACAACTCCGATTTTAACGATTGAGTTATGATGGTTTCCCTAAAATTGGTTGCATGAACATGCTCTGTCCAGCTAAGCCCTATTACTCTTTCGAGGTGCCAGGTATTCTTTGTATTTCATCCAATCCAGTTGCTTCTATATTTACCGAAATAATAAATTCAGGGGAAAGCATCTTTTCCAATGTTTCGATATTTTGTTGTTTAACAACCATGCATTTTGATGTTATTAAAATGGCTTATCCATCGTTAACAGTGCCTTTCTTACTTGAAAAAATAAATTGTTTTAATACAAATCCTGCCCTTTTTAAATAATTTCTTTCAATAAATACTACTTATTTTAAAATAATATGTACTACTTATGTACAATGTTACAACAAAAATTCGACTTATCATTCCCTTTCATCCAATGGTCTTTCCTGAAGTCATCTATAGTGCGACTGCTATAACCCAACAGGCCAGCAATATCTTAAATAGTTTTATAAATAGTACCGAGAAGTAGTTTGGAATACTCCATATTGGCAGAAGTTTATTTTTGTCGCTTATGCCTTTCTTCAAGTTCAGGTAGTTGTTTTTTGTATTCTTCTACATTCAAAATTATGTCCCAACTTTTTACATACTCCGCAAGAAGTCCGAGTCCTACTTCGGCTCTTCGTTTGTCAACATTATCTGGGTCGTCAAGTGGCAAAACATAATTTTTATTTGTTTCATTGTCTCGACCTATTTGGCTTCCATAAACTTGCCGCTTACCTTCTTCCAGAGCAACCCTGTCTTCTAATAAGGCTAAAGCAGTACCAGTTGCATTTTTATTTTTTACTGCTTCTCTCATCATTGGTAGATGTTTCTGTTGAGTTTTCAAGTCAGCATGTTGAATTACTAAAAATAAAGTTTGATTTGCAGTTCCGCCAACTTTGTCAGTTCCAACTCAGCCATATTTATCTAAAATTTCAATTACTTTAATCAAGTTGATACTGACCTTGTACATCATCACTTTCCCTAAACTATCAATTTGTTTACTTTGATATCCAAATTCTTTTTGTGCTAAAATATACTGTTGTCTTATAGGTTGGTCATCGTCATAAATTGCCAATAGTTTAACCTGTAAAGGATTATCATAATTTTTACTTTTTAAAGACTTTTTAAGATTAAAAAGGCCTTTTTGCAAAGCCCCCGATTTAAAAATTCTTCTGATAAAAAAGAAACCGATGCTGCAATTTTAAATTATGTAGTTACTACATAAAACAAAGTTGATAAGATAATAATTTGATAACAGTTAAGAATAACCTATTTTGTCAGTAAACTACTCCTGCATGAAAAAAGAGAAAGCAACTGTTAAAACCTCTTTTGATACCTGTTCATTACCCGCAGACAAATCGGAAGGGGCTTTACGCAAGGAAATAGAACATTGAAATATAATATGGAAGAACTCCAGGCCAGGCTGGATGAAAAAGATGTGTTCATCAGCATAGCTTCGCATTACCTCCAACACCCGCTGGTGGCCATCACCATGCTCAGCAATATTATTGCGAAGCAGGAAGAAAAAAATTTATCTGCAAAGGGTATAGAATTTTTCAGGCTGCTCATTGACGCTGCCGATGAGATGAAATAACTCCTGGAAAAAATACCTGAACGCATTCCGGTCAGAATCAAAGGTATCGGATACCAAAATAAAAAAAACCGATATTGGGAAACTGATCTCCGCTATCCTCCTTCGCCATAAGGAAATTGCTGCTGCAAACAATTAAAAATAAACCTTGCGGCAGGCAGTACTTACTTTCTCGTAACAAAATCCGATGTATTTCCACAAATAATGAGAAACCTCATTTCAAATGCCATTAAATACACTCGCCAATGAAATTTCAAAGTTGTTTCAAAAATTCAGTACGCTTTCACCAAGGTCAACAGCCAGCGAAAAATCTACAGGACTGGAACTATACATAACCAAAAACCTAGTATGGAACTGTAGGGGACATATAACGGTGAACAGCAAACTAAATGAAAGATTAGCCTTTACAGTAAGATTTAAAACCCAGGAAAGGAAATAACTTACTTTCTTTTGAGCCTGTACTTTTTATTTACTTTGGGACTGTTGAAATAATTATTTAGTTCTTCGGCTGTCAGTTCTCCGGAAAGATTGGCCGGTATATCAATCAGCTGTACCTGCGCCTGCTTCAGTTCGTCTTTCAGCTTATTTGTTTTGCGGATGATCTCAGTATCGCTTTCGCCCACTAGTACATTATCCGTTAATAAATATTCAAGCCGTTTGATGGCGCTGCGTATCTGTGAAGCCTGGTTTTGCTCAACGGATTTGTTGGGAGCTGTTGCTTCCTTGATAGGCACCAGGGCAACACCTACGCTAGGCAAGATCTTACCTGTTTTTTGCGCGGAAGTATTCGAGGAGGTATTAAGGATGGTGCCTGCTAATGCAGTGCTTGCTGAAGTAAGATCAAAGGTGGTTCTTAAATTTTTTATTTTTTTCAGTCGCTTATCCAGCTGTAGAAAAGCAAATTTTAATTGCAGGATATAATTGCGGATATTTTTATTCACAAGGTCAAACTCTATAGTCGCCTGTGCGTAGTTCAATGCATTCCTAACGATGATGCGTACCGTAGCAGTATCTCTGGCTTGGAAACGGGTGGTACCGATAAAAGTTAGAGATATAGGCTTCTCTTTTACCGTTTCATTATCTTTTACAAAATCAAAGGGGGGTGTCCAGCTGAATTCATCATTACATTGCCGGACCAGTTGATACCCGGTAATAGGGATACTGCTGCTGAATAAAATAGCGGCAATGGGGAATGTGCCCGTTTCGCATTGCACGCGGAAAGAAATAGTTTCCCCTTCATCAATTTGTAAAGTGCCGGACACACTGGGCTTGATAGTAGAAGGAATAATTTCTGTATTGTAAAACGAAATGCTAAAACTGGTATCTATTTTGTCAGCTGGGTTAAATAAATTCTGCACACCGAGCCTTACTTTGTAGGGAACATCATAATGCATTTTGCCAGAAAGAAAATAATTTTTGGCCGCTTTAAAAGAAAGCAGACCATTGTCTTTATTAATACTGAGGCCTACAGGCGCATCTTTTACATACCAGTAATAGAGTAAAGAACGTTGATTGATAAGGAACTGGTAGACATTGGTGGAATCCACGTGCTGGGTAAAGAATAAATTGAGGTTGATGATGCGAAGGGCTGTATCAGCAGTCGGAAAAGTGTCTCTTACAGCTGCGGTATCCTTCACAACTTTTAAATCAGGCTGTTGTGCCTTAACAAGCAATTGACATAATAAACAACAGCTGATCAATAATACTTTTCCCATACATAGCTTATTTTATACCAATACCTTTTGCAGCTTTACCACCATTTCTGTTTCTTTTTGTTTATCAACCTGCAGCAATAAACTTCTATTGGTAAATACATCTTCACATTAAAGCAAGTCTACCATTTATCTGTACCTTTCAAGCAGGCCTTGCTGCAGGGCTGGAGTTCCTTGCTTATCCTGCTGGAACTGCTGATGAATAAAGATATAAAAGTACAAGTTAACAAACAAAAGCTCAGCTATGTTTGTTCTGCTCAGATGAAGCGATAATTGATTTTCCAAAGTAGAAAGGATCTACACTTCCACCGACGAAAACATAGTGAACAGGGTCATCATCACGTTCAATGAATTCCGGCATAAAAATGTATTGTGCAGTGATCACAGTGGCTTTTCAGTACGATACCATGAAAACAAATTTCCACAAATTCTGGGATGAAGACATACTGCTTTACTACAGTATTAATTCCAATGTATGCCTCTTCTGATATAATTTGAATACGCAGGTAGAAACTATTGCAGGTATCTATCCGGCAGTCTGGTGGACCGAATCCTGTTTCCAGCTCTGAACGATTTATAATTTTGACAGGTTCACAAAGGATGTAAAACATCTTGTACGCAATAAACAAATTGTGATCCAGCAATTATTCATTGCAGGTCTTCATCTATCAGAAATACTGGAAAAATTATTTGTTTCCACTACACCAACAATAGTTTTTGTTGTCGTAGCAAAAAATTATAAAAATGGAATTGAAGCAAAGGATTTTGTGCAACCAATCAGCAAAAAAAGTGACAGCCTGCGACAGGGTGTTTACAGTCAAAACAACCGATAAAGTTACATTAATCAATGTAGTTGCCGCCTTCCCCAATGCTCCCTTGTCTGTAGTAATCTTCGAAAAAGACCGGTCTAATTTTTCTAGGTCACTCGAAGACCAATTCTAATAACAGAAATATTTGTGTATCCGGAGTCGTCGTAGACTTTAAAGGAAAGGCTAAGATTATTGTTACAAAACCAGGAGAAGTTGAATTTAGGTAAAGATTACTCCAGAAAGATTTAAATCAGTATCTTGGCTTGGTAATAATTGCAACAAATTTTCATATGCGTTTTCCCAAGGAAGTTCAACTATCTGGAAAGTCAGGTATACTTGACAAACCATTATCCGAGCAATTGGACATTGTTAAAGGCAAGATAGAAAAACTGCTTTCAATACCTGTTGACCTAAAAGGAATCAGAATTATAGAACTTGATTCCACCAGTTTTCGGGATACCAAAATTGCAAAATTGCTTGAAGTACAAAAGATAGCCCAACCCCAATCCTTTTTTGCTAATCAAGATAAAGGAAATAGATCATTCATCAATTCTCTGACTGGAATTTATTACTATTTGATGGATTCAGTTATTTACCTTCAAAAAACTGAGAATATTTTTTTACGCCAGCTGACATTGGTGAACGTAATAATAAAGAGAAGTTTGTCTTGCAAAACAACCGTCTCTCCTAAATACCAGAACGAAAACTCATTAATGCGGAATACAGTTTTGTATTATTATAGTGATCTATTTACTGCCCGGTACCTCAATTCTGCAGTAGTGATCGGAGCAGTTGTAGTAAGACAATTAGAAACCACTGAATGCATATTGAAGATCTCAGTTTCAGGATTTCCATTTTGTTCCTATATTGAGACATCTAATTCTCTTATGAATAAAATTAAAGTGGATACCAATTTCAGTTACAAGGAGGCAGAACGGATGAATGCATTTTTGAAGATGGGTAATGATTTGATTACTAAGAATTGGTTCAAATCAATAAACTTTCAGTTCTGGGACTTATATCATTCATTTGAATTATGTAAGAATATAGACGTCTCCACACTTATTGACATTCATCTTCTAGGAGAAGTGATGTTTATTTTTCCTGACTCTATCAGATTAAAGTACCATATCTCCGCATATAACTATAGTAGTTTCAAATCAACTAATGCATTACAGCTAACATTGAGTCTGTTTATTGGGGTGTTGGATGCTTCACTGAAGAATCCTAGGAGTTATTCCAAAAACGAACGAAAAACAAAAATCGCAAGCGAATCATTTAATACTATTAAAATCACTTTGATTAGTGACAGGATTAATTGGAATAGAATTGCAGCAAGTGAATCGTGTAAAACGAATTTAGCAAAAGCTATATCAGAACTTGAAAAAAATTAGTTACAGTATTAAGTTTTCTATTAAAATCTAAAATGTTTAGTCAATGAAATTATGGGGAATTGATTTAGGGGGTACAAAGATTGAATGTGCAGTTCTAAATGAAGATACGAGTTTGATTGTCCGTAAGCGGATAGCCACAGAATCAGAGAAGGGGTATACTCATATTCTTTTACAAATTCAAAAACTTGTAAAACTTGTATCAGAGGAAATTGGCGAGAAACCTCATCGAATTGGTTTTGCTACACCCGGGGTGCTTGAACCCGAAACTCAGGTGATGAAAAATTGCAATACAGTCTGCATGAATGGCGAACCAATGAAAGCCGATCTGGAGACTATTCTGAAAACTCCTGTAAAACTTGCTAACGATGCTAACTGTTTTGCTCTGGCTGAAACAATGATGGGAGCCGGTAAAAGATATCTGGATGCCAAAGTAGTGTTTGGCGTTATTATGGGAACTGGCGTAGGTGGGGGGTTAGTTGTTTATAATGAAATTGTTGAAGGGAGACATGGACTTGGCGGAGAGTGGGGGCATAATATTTTGGAAGAAAATGGAGTACAATGTTATTGTGGTAAAAAAGGCTGTGTAGAAAAGGTGATCGGAGGTCCTGGGCTTGAAAATTATTATGAGAGTTTAAGCGGCTTCCATTTAACGTTGAAAGAAATTTTTTTACGCTACCGGGAGGGGAATGATATTAATGCTGTGAAAACAATTGAAAGGTTGCTGGAATACTATGGCCGTGCCATTTCAACATTGATCAATGTAATAGACCCAGATCTGATTGTCATCGGCGGCGGCGTTGGAAATATTGATCTGCTTTATACGGAAGGATATGAACGGATAAAGAAATATGTTTTTAATAACGGCAAACTTACAACGCCGATATGCAAACCTTTATTGGGTGATAGTGCTGGTGTGTTTGGAGCCGCTCTGTTATGGCAGAAATCAAAAGAACATTCAGCAGGGACTGTCAATTAAAATGAATTAGGTTAGTAGCTATTGTAACAAGACTTCATTTTTAATGAAATGAAGCTAAATCTGCAGATAGAGTTCAAATGACCACTGATAAAATCTTACTTTGATAAAACTATAGTTAACAAATGAAGCTCCCAGGGGCAAGCCCACTGGGTATCTTAGAAGGGCCTTAACTGTTTTGAATATACCTGTTCATTCGTATCCCCTTCACCAACCCCTTATAGTTACTGTAAAACTCGGGGCTCATCTTTGCGTTTATGGAAAATGAAAAGAAAAGCCAGGCAATACTAATGCAACAGCATATAGCTGCCTGTAAAGCCAGTGGGCAAACAGTAGCTGCGTATTGCAGCGGCCATTCAATTAAAGTCCACCAATATTATTACTGGCAAAGCAAGTTGCAACCGGCAGCACCGGGTAAATTTATAAGCATCGCTGTGCCTTTATCTACTGCACCGGTGAGTATAGATTTTATAAATGGCACCCGTATAAGTTTCGAAACATTGCCACCCGTAGCGTATATAAAACAATTAATGGGATAGCATGTTGCACCTTAGCTCTAATGAACGTTATTATTTTTACAACCAGCCAACAGACATGCGCAAAGGCTGTTATGGTTTATGTGGCCTTGTGCAAAATGTGATGAAGAAAGATATTTTGCTCTGCGATGTGTTTGTATTTATCAACAAGCGGCACAATCAGATTAAATTATTGCAATGGGATAAAGATGGTTTTGCCTTGTATGAAAAGCGGTTGGAGAAAGGGTTGTTTGAACAACCTGCTACTACACAAAATGGCACTGACATTTTGCTTACCCACCTGCAATTACAGCATATATTGCAGGGCATTATCTTAAAATCTGTCAGGCATACAAAAAGATTTACAATAAAGATTTAATTATAATGTAAACCTTGTCCTGTAGCGTTTGTATGGCACAATAATTGACAAGTCTGTTTATCAATTCTACTGTACCACATACCGATTTTAAAAGTTTGTATGAACAACAATTCTCCATTGTAAATGAACAACAAAAATTAATAGCACTTTACCAGGTAAGCATTGCTAATCATCTTATAATTGAAGCAAAGCATCAGGAAGCAAATGAAATTCAAGCTCAAAAAATAAATTTACTACAGCTTCAACTCCTCGAATTACAAAAATTTATTTTTAGCGGCAAGCAGGAAAAGTTTAAACCCGTTGCTAATAGCAATGAACTGCAAACCGCCTTATTTGAAAACGATAAGCTGGGCGATGCAGTGATAGAAAGCACACAACAGGTACAAGGATATGAGAAAAACAAAACCGTTGTTCGTGTAAACCATCCGGGCCGCAAACCATTGTCCACCCATCTTCGCAGAGAAGAAATAATATTAGCACCTGCAGAAGACATAACAGGATTGCAACCCGTAGGCGAAGAGATAACAGAAATATTAGAATACCAACAGGGTGAGTTGTATGTAAAAAAATACATTCGCCCCGAGTATCTGCAACCTGCCGCCGATGGCACCGGGGCCAAACGGGTTATAGCCGCATTACCCAATATGCCCATAGCAAAAAGTTATGTTGGGGCCTCCTTACTGGCGCATCTGATGGCAAGTAAATATATAGATCACTTGCCTGTTTACAGACAAGTGCAAATGTTTAGCCGCCAAAAAATAAAATTAGAAGACAGTACCATCAGCAATTGGTTCAGACAAGGATGTAACCTGCTGGAGCCACTCTACCAGGCACATGAACGCAAGGTACTGCAGACAAAATATCTTGGTGCAGATGAAACGCCCATTAAAGTTTTAGATAAAACAAAAAAAGGCACCACCCATCAGGGATATTATTGGGTGTATTACAATACGGACAGCAGGCAGGTATTGTTTAAATACCAAACAGGCCGTGGTGCCATGTGGCCAAAGGAAACGTTGAAAAATTATAAAGGCTATCTGCAAACAGATGGGTATGCGGCGTACAATCAATTTGACGATGTGGAAGGTATTATTGTGCTTAACTGCTGGGCGCATGCCCGCCGTAAATTTATAGATGCACAAGACTTTGATAACGCAAAGGCCAGCGAAGTGCTTGTGCAAATACAATTACTGTATGCGGTAGAAAAACAATGCACCGAAAATAGTTACACCGCAGATGAAATAAAAAATTATCGCCAGCAGCATGCCGTAGCTATATTAAAAACACTGCACCAGCTACTACAAACACAATTAGCCAACAGCTTACCAAAAAGCCCGTTAGGTCTTGCTTTGCAATATACCCTTGCCCGATGGGATAAATTAAATGTTTACACCCAGGATGGAAATTTAAGAATAGACAATAACCTGGTAGAAAACAGCATAAGACCTGTAGCCATTGGCAGAAAAAATTATTTATTTGCAGGCAACCATGAAGCTGCCCAAAGAAGCGCAATGCTATACAGTTTATTTGCAACCTGCAAACTGCACAATGTAAATCCTATCCAATGGCTTACCTATGTCTTTGAAAACATCAACGACCATAAAATAAATGCTATAGAAGAACTGCTGCCGCAAAATTATGTTGAACTATTGAATAAAAAATGAAGGGGTTGGCTAAGAGGATACGCAGGCAGTGCAATTATTAAACAACTTCAATTACGGGTTGCAAATTTCCTTCATTAAGCCTGGCTAATAGTTTTGGAACCAGTAATTTCAAAGTTTCCCTTCTATTATTAATTGCACAAAGAATAAAAATTGTCAAGGGCAACTTTTCAAGATGTTGCTGATATTGAAGATTACGGTCAACCGTTACAAATATGTCAATTCTTTCTGCCACCAGCAGTTTTAAAAGCTCTCCATTTTTAATCCCAAGCCATTTTTTATCTCTTACAGTCCAAACTTCATGTTCGTTACCAAAATCGATTTTCAATTTTCGTGGTAAACTTTCATCAAGTAAAATTTTCATGAAGTACTTTTTCGGTAGTTAACGATTTCTTTGCCATTTCTAATAATGCAACTGCCGCTTCTTTGGAAACAGAGGGGAAATCATCCAGAAACTCAGATAGGTCATCTCCCCCTTCGATGTAGTCGAATAAATTTCGGATAGGCACTCTTGTTCCAACAAATACAGGTGTGCCACTCATCACTTCTTTGTCTATACTTATTTGTCCGTATTGCATACAAACTGTATTTTATAGTATGAAGTTAGCAAAAATTATTGCTAAAGCTGCCGTAGAATCTCCATTTGCACCTGCGGTGATTTTCAATTGA
>Ga0209591_10008469_pt1 | contig 11198 bp, 8 predicted proteins | sample MAT01_FD_187207 | JGI IMG/M metagenome (GOLD analysis project Ga0209591, IMG submission 187207) | Freshwater microbial communities from Lake Fryxell liftoff mats and glacier meltwater in Antarctica - MAT-01 (SPAdes) (version 2) | ecosystem: Environmental > Aquatic > Freshwater > Ice > Liftoff...
TGAAGATTATTGCAAATCTGTTGGACGCACAAAGCCGAAGATACGATCAAGAATTGATGAAAAATCTTATTTAATTAGAAAAGCCGTCCTAGAAGGACGGGGCTTTAGACCCCTTTTCTCGGTAAAACTTTGAACATCCGCAGAGAAAGTCCGAATAGGGAACTGACTGTGAACCTGTCCGACGCGGCTTTTGTACCCGCTGAGAATCACCGCTAAATTGTAAGTAGCCTTGCTAACCAGCGGCGCAATATCTTTGCAAATCAGAGTGTAGCAGCGCCGCCCCCTGTCGTAACTGTCAATTTGCAGCCAACAGCCGCATTGAGCCCAATAAGCATAAACAGTGCCCAAAACTTCCAAACGTTCCCAGCTAACAAATCGTTCCGGCGGATCAGAAAAATGTCGTTCCATAAAAGACTGAGTAATTGCATCCGGTTTCCCCAGCAAATCTAGAATTTTAAAAACAGTAATCTCTTGGAGTTTGTTGAGAACGTAGTCGATGGGAATACTAGCGCGACTTACCAATTGCACCACAGGCGTTTCGGTAACTAAAACATCTTTGTAGCGGTAATCCGGGTAAACTGGCTGCGGAGTAATGTAATCCCAAAATTCGTCGATTTCGTAGCGAGTATTTTCCGAGAATACATTTAAGATATTCGCCCACCAGGTATATTGATGTCGTCCCATTGCATCGGCAATGTCGCTAGCTGCATCTAAACTTTTTTGAGCAAGTTCTACGGGGTCGCTAGACGCTAAGTGCAGCAGGTGTTCCCAATCAAATTGACGGTAGAGAGGTCGCCAGCCTGAGCCAAGCAGCCCTCGATTTTGAGGATTGTTTTGATTAAAATTGTTGTCGCGATCGCCCATATTTCCCGCACTCATGTTGTCAAACTCCTACTTACTTTTGTTTTAAATATTCCGAGTATTTTTCCCACAAAAATACTGAATTGATCAACTTGTTTTGAGATAATTTGGTGGCACAAAATCTACCAGCCAAACTTTGTTATCCGAGCAGTAAAATGTATTGCTGTCACGCTGCATTGCTGCGGCATCTACGGTAAAGACTGCCGGGATGCCGTGTCTTGCACCTACTTTACGGGCTTGTCTGAATGTCCGCCGACAAATGAACGTGATGCCGCGACATTTTGCTAATTCCTTGACTGAGAATAGACTCGACGGCAGTGCTACCTGTTCCGTGATCCAAAATATCTGGGGGAACCGCGGGTTCTAACTGCAAGTCAACATCTACGCTGTGTCCTTGGTTGGCACGAATTAGAGTGCCTGTCGAATCGAAGGAAAAGCGCTGTTTGTCGTTTTGAGCGACTACTTGTTTGAGTTCTGCAAGCTGAACAGGGAAGTTATTTTTTTGGCAGGCATTGAGGAGTTCGCTAACAGAAACCCAGCCCCCCGGCGCGAGTTGAATGCTGATGCGTGAGGGGGCGTGGCGCAGGTGTTTGCTGAGATATCTGCTGATTTTTATTAATCGTGAATCGTTCATAAATTTACTTAATTATTTCGTGGGTGGAGCGGGTTTATTTAATCTGTTTGTACTGCGAGAGGGATTGACTGAACCAGTGTCAACTCAAGTCTGAAATCCTTTGTATCTCTCGTTTAGACGCGAATCTCGACCCCCCTAAATCCCCCTTAAGAAGGGGGACTTTGAGCCTTTCCGGTTCCCCCCTTTTTAAGGGGGGTTAGGGGGGATCGAGACTAAGCTAGAAGCGAGATTTCTAATTAATTTTAGTCTTAAATTGACACCAATGTGAGCTAACTAATCGTAGGGTGCGTCAGGATAAAAATTCTTGAGTAGTCAAAATATTCATTCCTGACGCACCGTACAATAACTCGTCAACCGGTGCGCCGAAGAGCACCCTACAAAAACTACTTTCGGACAACTCCGCCAAAAATAGCAAAATTGAGATAGCGCCAGTGACAGGCTGCGTCTGCAAAACCTGCTTCTGCAAGCCACTTTGTCTGCTCTTCCACAGAGGAGGGAATATCTTCTTTGAGATAGTTTTCAAACCAGGATTTATCGTCTTCTCCGTTAGCTTTCATGTACTGCCTCCACAACTCTTCGTATTGCTCGGTCAGCTTTGGGGTAGCACCTGTCACAATATCTCGGATTAGCAAGATTCCCCCTGAATTCATAGACTGGAAAAGTTTGTGAAATAGCTTTTGTTTTCCGGCGCCGTCGAGGTGGTGGATTGCCAACCCTGAAACTACCAAATCGTAACCGCTGCCGAAATCATCTTCGGCGAAGTTTCCCTGCTGCAATCTCAGCCGTTCTCCGAAAGCGGACAGGTTAGTTTGACAAACTTTCAGCATATTTTCCGCCATGTCAAAGGCTGTGACATTTGCTTGAGGAAATGCTGCCAAAATCAGAGCCGACAGTATGCCAGTTCCCGCGCCTAAATCCAGAAATTTTATGTTAGCATTAGTTTGAAAAGGGATTAACTGTAATATGACATCGTGTTGCTCGCGATAGCGCGGAATCAGGCGGGGAATTAAACCGTCATAATCAAATGCTCTTTGTTCAAATTGCTCGCGTACAGCGTCTAAATTCACGGACAATTTTCCTCAACCTGTTAATACTTGAGTGCGTTAATGCAGTTGGCCTGCTCTTTTGTTAGATTTTGTATTACAGTTTATAATACAAAATATTTACAGCGCTGTCAAGATGTAGAAAAAAATAATTTAACAGAAGTTGCGGCGATCGCAAAACACGGACTTTGTTCGCCCTTTCCCCGCCAATTATTTGGAAACTGTCAAGTCCTGCACGCATATCTGATCGAGTGGAGATGAGCCAGAATGCCGGAGACTCGAAAGCCTCCGCAAGAGGAGATTTTGAGGCAGGTGCGGGAGAGGAATTGCGAGAAAAAAGTTGGGTATTTGCACCTAGGGGCCGATCGCGCCGATCTGAGAAAATATGTCCTCAGATTGACAAAATTTACCCAAACTGTAAATAAAATTTAATGTGACTCCAGTTAAAAAAATGCAACCGGAGGTAAGCTCATAACCCCGATAGTCATTACTCATTCCTAATCTAAAATCTCAAATCTAAAATCTAAAATGGTATGACTCCCCAGTGGATGTGCTGGCTGCCGAGTTTTCATGAAAATGAAGAGATACAAAATATTGCACCCGCCGGTGCGGGCAAAAAAAACAGTGATAATGAATCAGGATGCGAGTAGATTAGGTGTCAGCCGTCAGGGGAAAATAGAAGCAATGGAAATCCAACAGCGGAGCCAGGAGCGGGCCGATCGCCAGCAACCGGACGCGCCCGATCGCCCAGACCAAATTTCTATGACAAAAGAACTAGATTCGTCATGGCAAGAATCTTTAGATTTTAAAGGAGCGATCGACCGATCGACACTGGCGGTGAGGACGAACGCGCGAGGAATTATCAATTACGTCAGCGATCGACTTTGTAGCATCTCTAACTATTCGCGAACAGAACTGATCGGCTGCCACTTCCGCATCCTCCACTCGGAATATAAGTCTTCGGAATTAATCAAAAATCTGCTGTCAAGTGTTGCCAAAAATGAAGTTTGGCAAGGAGAAATTAAGAATAAAGCCAAGAATGGTAGCGATTATTGGGTGTATGCAGCAGTAGTTCCGCTGTTGGACTTGCAGGGAAAACCCTGTCAGTATTTGGCGATCGGATTCGACATCACCGATCGCAAAGCCGTTGAAGCAGCCCAGACCGCAGCCAACCGGGCCAAAGACGAATTTTTGGCGATCGCGTCCCACGAACTGCGATCGCCCCTGAGCGCGATTTTAGGATGGGTACAGCTAGCTCGATCGCGCAAGTTAAACGAAGCCACCACCAACCGCGCTTTAGAAATCATCGAGCGCAACGCCAGATTGCAAAATCGGCAAATAGACAATCTCCTCGATCTTTCGCGCCTGCTGCGGGGGAAAGTCCACCTGAATATCGGCCGAGTTCACCTCCCGTCTGTGATCGAATCGGCGATCGAGACCCTCCGCCCCGCCACCGAGGCCAAAAACCTCCGCGTAGAAACACACTTCTACCCAGGCGTCACCTACATTTTGGGAGATGTAGACCGCTTGCAGCAAATAGTCTGGAACCTCCTAGCCAACGCGATCAAATTCACCCCAGCATCGACACCAGACCCAGTGCAAGTGCGGATCGAGCCTACCCCGTCGGGCACCTTGATTCGGGTCAGCGACAGCGGTTGCGGGATCGACCCCAAATTTCTGCTACACATCTTTGACTACTTCCGCCCCGGAGAGAGCTTCCAGTCGAAGGAACAAAATCGGCTCGGCTTGGGACTCTCAATTGTGCGGCATTTGGTGGAACTGCACGGGGGAACTGTTTGGGCTGCGAGTCCCGGCCTGGGACATGGGACGACTTTTGGGGTGCTGCTACCGCTGGCGAACAGCAAAAATGTACCAGACAATCGCAAAAGCGCGATCGCCCAAATGGAAAGCAGACCCGGATCGGTTTCCCAACCCCTAGCGGGAAAGCAAGTGCTGGTGGTGGACAGCAGCGCCGAGATCCGCGATTTTCTGAAAACAGCCCTGGAAGCATTTGGAGCCAAGGTAACAGCCGTAGGTAGCACCTGCGAAGCGATGACTGAGTTGGAACAGTCGCGGCCAGACGTGTTGGTGAGCGATATGGCGATACCGGAAACAGACGGCTGCGATTTGATCCGCCACGTCAGAGCTATGGAAATGTCCGAGCACAGGGCACTGCTGCCGGCGGTGGCGCTGACGGGAGGCGTTCGTGAGGAGGATTCCGCCTCGGCACTGGAGGCGGGGTTTCAGAGGCATTTGTCGAAGCCGGTGTCCGCGAATCAGTTGGTAAGTGCGATCGCCCAATTGGCCGGACTGACTGAATGCGGCGCGGGAAATGTCGGGGCGATCGCACTCCCCGACTCGCTGCCAGACTATAACAGTTTTGACGACAAAAATAAGGGGGAACAATTAACAACAGACAGCCGAGAATTACCGCTGTTGCTGGTAGTTGAAGACAACAATTTTCTGCTGGCTTACCTCCAAACTTTATTGAGTCCGTACTATCGAGTCGCCGTGGCGATGGATGGAGTTGAAGGTTTAGAAAAGGCAAAACTTTTGCAGCCAAATTTGATATTGAGTGACCAAATCATGCCGAGACAAAACGGACTGGATTTGCTCAAGGAGATTCGGAACACGCCAGAATTGAGTTCAACTCCGGTAATCTTTTTGACAGCGCGATCTGGGATGGAAGCTCGGATTGAAGGTTTGGATGCGGGTGCTGACGATTATATTTCCAAGCCTTTTGACGAGAGGGAACTGTTGGCGAGGGTAAGAAACTTGCTCAGAACCCACGCAGCCGAACAGCAGTTGACAGTCCTCAACCGTCAGTTGCAGCAGCAGAAAGGACAGTTAGAAAAGGTGAATCTAGCATTGCAGTATTTGGCAACTTATGATAGTTTGACTGAGGTAAGAAATCGCCGCTTTTTTACTGAACATATAGATACGGAATGGCGGCGTTTGGCAAGGGAAGAAGCACCGTTGTCTTTGATTATGTGCGATATCGATTATTTCAAATTTTACAATGATACTTACGGCCACCAAGCCGGGGATGAGTGTTTGCGGCAAGTGGCACAGGTTCTCCAGAAATCGCTAAAGCGATCGGCTGATTTAGTTGCGCGTTATGGTGGAGAAGAATTTGCCATAGTTTTGCCGAATACGGATATTCAAGGTGCGGCTTCCGTAGCTGAAATTATCTGCCAACAGGTGCGGGGTTTGCAGATACTTCACGCGAAGTCTGCTGTCAGCGAATACGTGACGCTGAGTTTGGGTGTGGCTTGCTGCATTCCAGCGCCGATGTCGCAGCCGGGGGCGTTAATTGCGATCGCCGATGAGGCGCTTTATCGGGCAAAAGCAGCAGGGCGCGATCGGGTTTCTATTGCCGCATTTGAAGCAGAATAGTCATTAGTCCTTAGTCCTTAGTCATTAGTTTTTAGTTTTCACTCAATCGAAATTGTATTGTAGTGCGATCGTCCCGCTCGCCCTTGACGCTCCTGTATTACCAATGTAGTATATAATTACGGTACGAAAGCTCGATCGACATCAGCAAACAAAAATTAGAAAAAACCTATGCAACCCATCCGACAAGGCGACGTAATTCTCACCCCCGTACAGCAAATCCAAGGCGAAAAAAAACCTCACCTAACTCTCGCCGAAGGTGAAGTCACCGGACATTCGCACCAGATCATTGAGGGACAAGCTGAACTGTACGAAAAAGACGGTACTCTGTACTTGCGGGTGCTTTCGCCGACAGCTTTATTGAGTCACGAAGAACACCATGCGATCGCCATTCCTGAAGGTAATTGGATGGTGCGGATTCAGCGGGAATACGAGCCCCAAGGTTGGCGGTATGTCGCAGACTAAGGTTTAACAAACCTTAGTCAGCACAAGAAGCTCAGATTCCAGTTGATCTCGAAAAGTGGAGGGCGATCGCGCTTTCCACTTTTCGCGCTCGATCGCACGCTGCGGAAATGATTAAAGTGGGTGATTGTGCGATCGGCATTTATACCATTTTTCTAAAAATATGCTATAGATGAAGTCTTAGCCCCCCCTTAGTAAGGGGGGGTTGGGGGGGTAATATCTAACGCTACTTGATGAAATTGGCATTTACAGCATTGGATATCATTTTGTGCGATCGAATTTGTCAAAAACTAGCAGCCACTAAATTAGACACTTGCCAGGGATACATACCCTGTTGAAAATCGATTTTAAGGACGATTTCGACGCATTGGAGCGTCCTTTAGCAGTTTTTTGTTGAAAATGATCTTTCTGAATACGGGATTGCTTTATGCGTTGCGAGTGCCGCCTGATGTGCGATCTGCTAAAGAGGCAATTCGCTGGGTAAACTGGGGAATAGAGCCTGACGAATTTAACGTGCAAACTTGAAACTCCCCAACCCTGTTTAATAAGTACAATCCTCGACTCACCAAGATCCAAGAAACCGGGTTTTTTACCTAATCTGCGGGCTGCCTGCGAATTATCTCGTAAAAACCCGGTTTCTGGCCACCCGTGCGTAAGTCCTAGTCTGATATTCTCCTAATTTACAACAATTTTATGTCTGAACAACAACAAAATCCCGCAGAATTCAGCAGCTTTGCCGACTGGTGCTTGCACAAAGACAGCCTTTCAGAAGCAGCAAGATATACAGTTGAGGTGCTGTTAAAAAAAGCTGGCATTTCTGACATTTATGAAGCGAACCAGATACTGTCAAGTAGGAATAAGTTGGATCTGTACCAGAACCAAATATCAGACATCACCTAGAACCGCCATTCCTCCCCCACTAAAAACATTGCTCCGCTCGTTTTATAGTGGGGGAGGAATGGCCCGTGATATAATCCTAGTTATGGAACAACTACTGACCATAGTTTGCAAGCTTAAACCCATGCCTGAGCAAGTCGCCCAAATAGAGGCAACGCTTCAGGCGTTTGCGACTGCTTGCAACTATGCCAACTCGGTAGTTAAGTCCCAAACTACGAGCAAGACCACCATTCAGAATTTGGTGTATCAAGAGTTGCGATCGTTATTTGGGCTGAGTGCTAACTTGGCGGTCAGAGCTTGTGCGCGGGTTGGTGCTAATCGTAAGACTGCCAAACTTCAAGGCAAGCCAGTCAAGGCATTTAAACCAACCAGTGCCGACTACGACGCTCGAATCTTTGCCTTTAGAGAAAAGGATTGTACTGTAAGTCTGACGCTGATGAATGGTCGCTACCACATCAAAATGAATCTAGGTCAGTATCAAACAGGTAAGCTCAAAGGTAAGAAGCCCACATCTGCTCAACTGTGCAAGCATCGAGATGGTAGCTACTACATCCATATTCAAGTCAAGGACACTCCGCCAGATCCGATTAAATCTAATCAGGTAATTGGTGTAGATATTGGGCGTACAGATATTGCCGTAACTAGCGAGGGTGAAAAGTGGAGCGGTAAACAGATAACCTCTGTCAGAGATCGATATTCCAGAACTAGAGCGTCGCTCCAAAGTAAAGCCACGAAAGGCACAAGATCGACACGACGCAGGTGTCGTCAGATATTGCAACGGCTGTCGGGCAACGAGCGACGCTTCCAAACACATCAAAATCATGTCATCAGCAAAACCATCATCAATCAAGCTCTGGCGAGTAATGCTATGGTCGCTATTGAGGACTTGACGGGGATTCGAGATCGCACTAACCAGATGCCCAGAAGCAAAACTGAGCGCAGACGTTCCAATAGTTGGGCGTTTTATCAGTTGCGCCAATTCCTTGAATATAAGGGCTTAGGTGCTGGGGTTGGGGTGATTGCAATTAATCCTCGCTACACGTCTCAGACTTGCCACAAGTGTTTGCATATCCATCCAATCAGGGGTGAATCTTATCGGAAAGGTAAGGGCTTTAAATGCGGACATTGTGGTTGGCATGGCGACGCTGATTTGAACGGTGCGATGATGATTAAATTATTGGGGTCGTCTGTAAACCGACCTGAAGGTTCCAAGCTATTCTGTAGCTTGAGGGCTGTTGAAAGCCCCTACCATAGCTGTACTCAGCTTGGTGGCGGGTAGTTTACACCCCTGCAATCTCTGACTAATTTGGCTGATCTGAATGTAAATTTTAAACCTGAACATAAGGCTCTCATCGAAGCGTGTCGTCAAAAGTGGGGAACTATCGTCAACTCTACCAAACCCATCTCTAACCCCAAAGCCGCAGCCGCCGTTAAGTCTGTCTGCGAGTTCCTGGGTTTAAAAGCCTCTGAAATAACTTTTTGCAGTAGCCCCAACGGAGGGTTAGCACAAATACCGCTGAAAAGATCCAATGACACTGATTTGATAAAGCGACTTACAAAACGGGTAAAAGATGCGCTGCACCCCTTTTTCTTGATAACAGAATTGCGGCAAGAACTTTCGGAGTTAAGTATATGGGAGGAACAGCTAAAACAACAATTGAATGCAAACTTTTTAGACTATTGGAAATATTCAAAGTCAATATTGACTCCGAAATACTTGGTTGAGGCTCTCGCTGTTGCTGAATTCTGTGTTTCTGGCTTGGGCGTTGTTCTCAAACCCGAAGCACAGAAACTTTTTGAATGCTTGAACCAGCTTTTAGCAGAATGCGGCTGGATTATTTTGTTAGATGATACCTGCATTGTGTGCTCGCGCCCTTGTCAGCTTCGCCTTGACAACGAGTACCGCCTCCACGCAGAAGGGGAACCTGCACTGGAATTTCCCGACGGTTACAAAATCTATTCCTACCACGGTGTAACATTACCTGAAAAATACGGACAAATTCACCCCAATCTGTGGCAAGCACAATGGCTTTTAGAAGAAAAAAATGCTGAATTAAGACGAGTATTAATTCAGGGAATTGGTTATGCTAGAATTTGCTCCGAACTGCAAGCCACAGAGTTAGATTGCTGGAAAGAATACACGCTGCTCAAAATTGATGCTGATATTGATGGCTTCGATCCTGATGATTTCGAGGACGATGATGATGCTCCGAAAAAAGAAGATATTTATCTGTTAAAAATGACTTGTCCGAGCACCGGACACATTCATGTTTTGCGAGTGCCGCCTGATGTGACATCTGCTAAAGAGGCAATTCGCTGGGTAAATTGGGATATTGACTCAGAGGAGTTTTCGGTGCAAACTTGAAAGCAAGTAGCAGAAATACAATATTTTCCGATTGTTAGTTCATTAGGATGATTTCAGGAACCCTGATTTATGGTAGTTGCCGCCAAGTTAACGATTTCTCTGGCAGAGTTTTTGCAGTTGCCAGAAACTAAACCCGCAAGCGAGTACATCGACGGTAAAATTTATCAAAAACCTATGCCGCAAGGAAAACATAGCAAACTTCAAAGTGAGTTATTGTTGGCAATTTCTGAGGTTGGGGAACGCCAAAAGTTAGTCTGTGCTTTTCCAGAATTGTGCTGTACTTTTGCGAATTGCTCAATCGTTCCCGATATTGCTGTTTTTGAGTGGTCGAGAATTCCTGTTGATGAAGATGGAGAAATTGCCAACCGTTTTGAAATTGCACCGGATTGGATAATTGAAATTCTGTCACCTGACCAATCTCCCAATCAGGTGATTAAAAAAATTGTTTTTTCGATTAATCACGGCACTAAATTGGGTTGGTTTGCCGATCCTAGCGATAAATCAGTAATAGTTTTTCTGCCGAATCAATTGCCTGAAGTTAAATCAGATACGGATATTTTACCTGTTCTTAGTGTGTTGGGTGATTGGCAGTTATCCGCAGCCGAGTTGTTTAATTGGTTGAAAATTAATTGATTTAATAAACTACAATCATTAATCTGAGCGCCGGACACGGCAGTGCCGTTTCCCTACCCGATTATGTTGTTAAAAGTTGCAGAGTCCAGCGCCGGACACGGCAGTGCCGTTTCCCTACCCGATTATGTTGTTAAAAGTCCCAGAGTCCCGCGCCGGACACGGCAGTGCCGTTTCCCTACTGATAACTGCTAGATTGGCAAAAATACTAATCCATAAAACTATAATCAACATTGGCCCTGTGCCAGTTCAAATGGTGGAATGCACAAACCATCAATTTAGCAAAAACTGTTAATAACATAAGAAAGAAGCCCACCTTCAGTCAAAGGTGAGCTAAATTCATGCCAGCTTATAGACAGCTAGGCAATCGGGTCTCTTAGCGGATTGACGTAAAAGCTGAGAAAAAGATCCGAATCTTCCGGAAAAACTTATTCCCCAACAATTAAGCTCCAGTTTACCCGATCGCACCAGCGACATCTCACCCGCAGCGATGTTGTCCTGAAATTGGGGAAATGCTGGGGCTTTAATTTTTCAGCAATCCCCAATCCCCAATCTCAAACGAATTAAGCATCCTCATCGTGAGCGAAGCGGTGGAACAGGAAGTCTAGGGCGTAGTTCCGTAAGTTGTAGTATTCCGGGTCTTCCATCATTTGCACCCGATCGCGCGGACGAGGAAAAGGAATCTCCAGAACCTCCCCAATCGTCGCTGACGGGCCGTTAGTCATCATCACCAGTCGATCGGCCAAAAACAGCGCTTCATCAATATCGTGAGTAATCATCAACACTGTACAGCGGTGATCGTTCCAGATTTTCAGCAACTCTTCCTGCAATTCCTCCTTCGTAATTGCATCGAGTGCTCCAAACGGTTCGTCTAAAATCAGCACTTTCGGGCGAATTGCTAAGGCGCGGGCGA